>ERZ772921.1604-NODE-1604-length-12845-cov-5.839328_pt1 | contig 12845 bp, 7 predicted proteins | sample MGYA00512117_ERZ772921 | MGnify/ENA primary metagenome ERZ772921 (study PRJEB29015, sample SAMEA2737944) | human oral metagenome | biome: human oral; feature: human-associated habitat; material: dental | place: China | collected 2150 ... | reverse complement strand
TTTTTCTCCAATTTTTCTTTTGCTGAAATAAGCAATTCATCGTAGTCAAATTTCATTCTAAAATATACTTCATTAATAATTTCAAGCAAGTAAATTTCAAATTGCATAGCACTAAAAAGCGGACCGCTGACAATAACTTTAAGTTCACCATTTTGAAGTGCTGTAGTAACATAATCTTTAATTGGGTGCCATAATCTCAAAAATTCAACATAGTCTGATTTAATAAATCTTATCGAACTCAAATAATTTAATTCTTCATTCGTAAATCGCAAACTACATAAATGGTTAATCTGTTCATTTATTTCTTTTAACATTTCTTCAGTAAAGACAATTCCTGGAGTTCGGCATTTAAAGTGATATTCTCCGACTAAATCTGTGTGCTTATGAAATATTACCTGATTCATGTTAAATTTGTAAAAATCTGTATCAAGTAAAGATGTTACAATAGGTTTTAGTTTCATTTTATTCATCTCCTTTTTTATACTTAGGCATAGGCAGTATTTTATGTAAATTAATTTTATGTAAATAATCTATTTTTTCTTTTACTTTTAAATCTGAAATAGTCCCCGTTCTTATATATTTGTCCAAAACGTCATAACTAAATCCCAATTTTTCTTCATCAGATTTCCCGCTCATCCCATCTTCAGGCACTTTTTTGAGAAACATTTCAGGAAGTCCCAGTTCACTTCCTAATTTTCGCACTTCAGTTTTTGTAAAATCGGAAATCGGTGAAAAATCTCCAGCGGCATCTCCAAATTTTGTAGAATATCCCACATAATCTTCGGATAAATTGCAAGTATTAGCTACCCTTCCTCCAATAATAGCAGAAATTCCGTACAGTACAGCCATTCGTATTCTGGCGGGCTGATTCGTTTTGTAAGCATCAAATTCATCAGGATCTACTCCTATTTGTGAAAAAATCAGCTCTTTCAAATCATTTACGGGTTTTTCAACATTTATTTCATAGTGCTTTATTTGTAAAAATTCCACTAATTTTTTTGAAAAATCAATGTCGTGCTGTGTTCCTTTCGGCATAAGAACTCCTATTACGTTTTCCCGTCCCAAGGCTGCCACACAAAGTGCTGCTACAACTGAGGAATCCGTTCCTCCTGAAATTCCTACGACAGCTTTACAGTTTTTCCCATTTTCTTCAAAATATTTTTTAATCCAGTCGATAATTTTATCTTTTTCTTTTTTCATAATTATCACCTCTTTTTGTATATATTATATCTAGACATTTAAAAAATAACAAGTTTTATGAAAATTACAGGTATTAAATTTCATTTTTTACAGGAACTCCAATTCCATTTTCAAATACATCAATTTCATTTTTCAGTTCCTTTAAATCACTTCTGATAAAATGCTCATTATCTGTACCAAGCCTGAAAGTACGGACTAAAACGCCATTTTTATGATTTACTTCAAACATATATTCTTCCACAACCATTTTTTTTCGATTATTAATTTCATCATTTTCAAAATCTATAACAAGTGTTACATTTAAATCGGACAACTCATTAATATCAAGTTCTTTTTCGTTTACTAAATAATTTAAAATTCTTTGCTTTATTACAAATTCTAGCTCTTCTTCTATAATTTCACGCTCTTTTTCAATATTTTGCGTTAAATATAAAATAGCTTTATCTAAAAATATCATATTTTACGTTCCTTTCTCATCATTCTAAAGTAATATATTTTAATTATATAATAAAAAAACTTTAAAAACAAATTTTTTTGACTTGCCTTTAAAGTTTAAAAATTACTAGAATTTATGTGTATATCCTAATGTAAATACATTTATGCTTTTATCATATTTTACTTTTGATTTATCAATATAAATGCCTGGAAGCGATGTCTTTTCACGTTTTCCATTTGATGAATTATAATTTACGTGGGCAATTCCAAATTTCCATTCTGAAGCATCTGTTGGCTTGTAAGTAATTCCTGTAGCATAAATTTGGGAATTTATTGCAAATTCGACGTCTGAGAATGATTCTTTTTTTGCACCTGTATTAGCATAATTAAATCCAGCGTGCCAAGTGAACTTTTCATTAATTTTGTAATCTGCTCCAAAATTCACTTCATAACCGTCATCATACTTAAATCTGTCCATTTTTGCAGTTCTGTTAAAATAATGTGTGTACCCTCCTGAAAGAGTCCATTTGTTTATATCTTTTGAAACTCCTAGAGCCAAAACTCCTGGCAAATCACGTCTTGAGTGTACTCCGTCTGCGTATTCAGGATAGAAAAATGAAATTCCAAGAGGCATTCCCCTGAATATCATCTTGTTGTTTTCCTGTGCCTTTGACTTAAATTTCAATTTTACAGGCGTTTCGTATTTTAATGCAAAGTTTAGCGTGTCAGTAGGCTTGTAATCTAAACCGATGATTCCTCCAAAACCGTCTGCATCACGTCTTGAATTCATAGACAGATTATTTTTGTTAAGTCCGATTGCATTTCCTACAGCAGAATTGTAGCCATATTCAGCTTCTCCATCCAGTTTTCTATGTGCATAAACATATTTTAACCCACCTGCTATTGAAAAGTTATCATTAATTTTATAAGCTCCGCCAAGCATTAATTGATAATAACGATTTTGTCCAGTAAAACGGTTTTTTACAACTTTTGCTCCAAGCCTTCCGCCTGTCAAATTGTTGAAAGTATCTCCAGCAAGCTCAATTCCAGCAACTCCATTATGGTAACGGAGAGTTGCTCCACCTGCGATTACGCTTAAATTTCCAAAAATTGAATAATTATCTTTTTTGTGTAAAATATTGAAAGACGGTGCTCCTGCATATCTGTGGGATTTCATTTTTTTCCCTTTTAAAGTCATTGACTCTTCGACTATGGAGTTTTGCATATTTAAATTTACATAAGTTCCATCATCTACAAATGCGGTTCCAGCTGGATTGTAAAAAACTCCTTCTACAGAAATTTTTCCAGCCTGAGACGGATTTTGAAAGTATGAAGCGGAGTTGTTTGACAAATAGTCGATACTTGCCCCGTTTGCAAAGACTGCAGTTAAAATTGATATAATTGCTATTTTTAGTTTCATAGTTAATCTCCTCGTTTTTTAAATTTGTATTTTTTACAAATAAAGTTTAAATCTTGTAATAAAATTAAAAATTGTTAAATTTAAAATCATTTCATATTTTGATGTATAATAATATAACATGTGTTATACAAAAAGTCAATAAATTTATTTTGATTATAAAAATATTTTTTGAGATAATAATGTAGAATATATTAAAATTAATCTAAAAATTCTTTGAATATAAAATTATATAAAAACTTTAAAAAAAGTAAAAATTATTTTAACAATATACGGATAATCGTCTGAAATAACGAAAAAATTTGATTTTTAGCGATATATATGCTATTATTTTGTATAAAATAATTAAAATAAAAAATAAGAGTTAAATTTATCAAATTTGGAAAGGGAGTTACGTGAAAAATAGTTTAAATTTAATCGTAATGTTGACTCATAATGATGAAACTGTGAATAATGCTTATGAAATTTTTAAAAAATGTAAAAATTCTGACGCGAAATTTTGGGGATTTAAAGAAAAATCTCTTCCGATAGAACAGATGAAAAATTTATACAAATATATGAAGGAATGTGGGAAAACTACATTTCTTGAAGTTGTGGAATATACGGAAAAGGAAGGTCTGGAAGGGGCAAAGCTTGCTTTGGAATGTGGCTGTGATATTCTTATGGGGACTGTATTTTTTGATTCGATTAATGAATTTTGCAAAAAAAATAATCTAAGATATATGCCATTTGTGGGAAAAGTTACGGAGCGTCCATCTATTCTTGAAGGAGAAATTGATGAAATCATCAAAGAAGCTAATGAATATTTAAAAAAAGGCGTATATGGATTTGATTTACTAGGTTACAGATATACTGGAAATGCAGTTGAACTGAATGAAAGATTTATTCTGGAAGTAAATGCTCCAGTGTGCATAGCTGGAAGCGTAAATGGATATGAAAGGCTTGATGAGTTGAAAAATATTAATCCGTGGTCATTTACGATTGGAAGCGCATTTTTTGAAAATAAGTTTGATGGAAGTTTTGAAGAGCAGATTAACAAGGTTTGTGAATATGTTAAACAATAAAAATTTTAATGGGAGAACTGAATGTTAAAAATATTTTATCCATATGAATATGTTGAAAGTGTTTTTTCTATTGATTATAAAAAATTGTATGAAAAAGGGTATAGAGGGCTTATATTCGACATTGACAATACATTAGTGCATCATGGGGAAGATTCCACAAGGGAAATCGACGAATTATTTAAAGAGGTGCAGAAAATAGGTTTTAAGACACTTGTATTATCAAATAATAGTGAAAAAAGAGTGCAAAAATTTCTTGAAAACATTGATTCACTTTACATACACGATGCCAAAAAGCCAAGTGTTCCAAATTATTTAAAATCGCTGGAAATGTTAAATTTGAAAAAGAAAGAAGCTGTGGTTATAGGCGATCAGGTTTTTACAGATGTTTTGGGAGCTAACAGAAGCCGTATAGCTAGTATTCTTGTAAAATATATGGATAAGGGCAATGAGATTAAAATTGGTAAAAGAAGGCAGCTGGAAAAAATAATTCTTGGATTTTATAAAAGAAGTAAAAAATATCAAAATAGAATTGGAAATATTGTAAAAGAGAAGGAGTAACTATTATGTCAAATGGAAATAGAAGAAGAAATTTTTGTGATATTCACCCATTTTTTTACACAATTTCTCTTCACAAGGAAATCGCAAAGCGAAACATAAAAGATTTTTTCTCAAAAGAAAAATTTGCAAAAACTAAAAAAGAAGAAAAATTACCAAATATTATTTCAACTCACAGTTCCAACATCATAAGAAAAGGAAAAGGAATCGACCCAATTCTTCAAGAAAACAAGGCAGTGAATCTGGAACTGGCAAGCAGCAAAATTAACGGAATAATAATTCGTCCAGGTGAAACTTTCTCTTTCTGGAAAACAGTTGGAAAAGCAACAAGAAAAAAAGGCTATAAAGCAGGACGTATCATATCAAAAGGAAAAATCAAGCCTGGAATCGGTGGAGGGCTTTGTAATCTTGGAAATACGATAAATTGGCTAATTTTGCACAGTCCGTTGGAAATAGTGGAACTTCACACTCACTCTGACGCTCTGGATCCAAGTGCAGAAAAAAACAGAATTCCATTCAGCTCAGGAACATCAGTTTCATACAATTACATCGATTACCGATTTAAAAATAATTCCGACCAGAATATACAATTATTTGTATGGTGTGAAGATGGGAAATTAAAGGCGGAATTAAGAAGTGAAACAGAATTTCCTTGGAAATATGAATTAGTTGAGGAAAATCATCATTTTAGAAAAAAAGGCGATAAATACTACAGAAGCTCTAAAATTTATAGAAATGCCATTGAAAAAACAACAGAAAATATCTTGAGTAAGGAACTTATCTGGGACAACAATTCGATGGTAATGTATGATTATGATTTAATTCCAAAAGAATTGATAAAAGAAGAAAAATAATTTTTAAGTTAAACAACGGCTGTTTTAAAGTAGAACAGTCTTTTTTTTAAAATTAAAAATAGAATTAGTAAATAATGTAATTTTATAAAAAATAAAGCATAATATTGATTAATAAAAAATATTAGAAAAAAGTTAAAATATAATGATTTTTAGATTTTAATACAGTCTAAGGGAAAAAAACGTATAATAATAATAGATTTTTATGAAAAATTGTGGTAAAATAAAAAAGATATTTTCTTTATTCATTCGTTACATCAAATATTCATAATTTCAATTGTGATAATTCAAAAGACGAAAAAATAAAAGAAAATAGTAGAAATTAGGACAATGAAAATAATTATCCTTTTCAAAAAAAGCAGAAGAGGAGGTAAGAAACGTGAGATGAAATACATAAAGAAATCTTTAATCGTGTTTGTTTTTCTTCTAATGTCTCTATTTGCGTTAAAGTTTTATATTTCAACTAAAAACTTTAAAAGTGTTCTCACCTCAATTTTGAAAAGTAGTGGACTGAATGTTGAGTTTAATGGCGTCTGGCTTATTGGATTTAGTAAAATTCAGGTTAATAATCTAAAAGTTAAGGATATGAAAGGAAAAGTAGTCATTTACGGTAAAAAAACTACAGCTGGAATAAGTTTGCTTATGCCGACAAGACTTAACCGAATTGACGTCTATAACGGTGTTGTGAATCTGGAACGTAGAAAAAATAATGACTTCAATATTTTTCACGTAATAAAAAAAGATCCTAAAAAGCGGGAAACATTTGATCCGACAAGCAGAATAGGAAAACTTCATATTCACAATACAGTTCTAAATTATACAGACATAAGCTTTCCTAAAAAAATACAGAAAAAGCTTGTAAAAGTAAACGGAAATCTGGAAACAGCAAAATCTCGTGGATTTTCATTAGTAGCAAAAGGTTCTGGAAATAAAAATCAAGATGGAACAACGGAACAGATAAAAATTGAACTAAAGCAGCTTGTAAAATCAAAACAGTCAATTTATTCGATGTTTGACACAATGAAAAATAGCGATAAACGGCGAAAGGAATTCCGTCTAAATTTCAGTTTTGGAAACATTGGCATAAAGGAAGAACTGGGACAATATGTACCGCTTGATATGATAAAAGTAAAAGGCGGAATATTGAACGGAGTGCTTAAATTAAGTGAAAATAAAGTCAAGAAAAAAATGAACGTTCTGGGAAATCTGAAAATAAAAAATGGGAAACTTAGCTACGTTGATTTTGACGGCGATATCGAAAATGTTAATGCTGTAATTGACTTGAAAAAAGAAAAAATTACAGTAAAAGCTGATACTAAATTAAGTGAACAGCCAGTATCTTTGGCACTTGATTATCTTCCTGAAAAGAACAAGCTGAATTTAAAATTAAACGCTAATAATGTTCCTTTTGAAGAAATTGCCCGATATAAAGTGATAAAAGATACGAAATTTACTGCTACAGGCGGAATTACAGGAAATCTTGACGTAAATGTCGATATTAAAGGCAAAAAAGCTACACTTGACGGAAAATTCTCTTCAGATAACATAACTATCTCGAACTATAATTTCCAAAATGTAAAAACTGCAATGAAAATCGCAGATAATAAGGTAACTTTAGATAATACGACATTTGTATTTAATGAAGAAATTTCAGGATTTAGAATCAATCAGGATGTGAAAGTTGGAAAATTTGTGTACGATTTGAAAAATAAAAACGGAAGCGGAAACTATGTCCTAAAAAATTTAGGTTCAGATTTTAACATAAAAACATTCACTGGAAATGCAAAAATTTCATCCAAAAACGTCATAACTGGAACACTAAACTCCAGACTTCTAAATGCAAGATACACTGTAAATCCGAAAAAACAAACAGTTGTAATAAATGCCAGAAGCAAGGGTTATATAAAAGTAAATTACGGTGGAAACAGCTATGTAGTAAGTCCAGATATTGAAAATCTAGTTGTGAAATTTAATGAAGCCAATGTTTTGCGTTCAGGAAGACTACGTTTAAAATTAAAGGATCTTTCAGTTCCATTTATTAAAACAATAAGAACAAACATCAAAATTCACAATGGAAATTACAAAATAATCGGAACAGCAGGAACAAAGGGTGGAACAGTTGTAAACATTGCTGGAACAACAACTTCAGATATGAAACATTCTTACACGTTAAGTATTCCTAAAACTGTAGACATTGCACAGGAACTAAGAGCAAATGGCTATAATTTTAAGGGGCTGAATAAAGCAAAATTACCAGCGACAGTGACAGCTAGAATTAGTGGAAAAGGCAGTCATTTCTCGGGAGCATATGAACTTTTCAGTCCCTATGGGGAATATATTGCAGAATACGAAAAGTTACGTGTAAATGGTAAAATTAACGATTTGAAAAATCTGGATATGACAATTAATACAAATATGGATGAACTTTGGTTTGGATATCAGCGTTTAAAGAATGTCAAAGGAAACTTGAATATAAAAGACAATGTTGTTAATATTTCAAAAATACAAAACGAAAATTTGACAGCTAGCGGGAAATTTGATATAAAAACTGGAAAAATGGATATAAATGCACAATTAAAGGATTATATGCTTTATAATACTTCCAGCCAAAAAATCAACTTAAACGTTGGAGTTTTAACTGCAAACTTGTCAGGAACTGTTGACAAGCTATCAGGAACAATCTCATTGCCGGCAGCTCCGACTACTATAAACTCAAATTATGTAGGTGACACAAATGCCTTTTTAAATATAAAAAATGGAGTTATAGATTTTCAGAACGTAACTTTACGTGAAAATAAGCTATCTGGAACTTATGATTTGAAAACGGGAATTTCTGATATAAAACTAACTTTAAAAGAGCCTGATATTCCAAAACTTCTAAATATGCCAGATTTAACATTTGGAACAAAATCAGATCTTAGTTTGAAAGGTGATTTGAACAATTTTAATTTGTCAGGTGAACTAACTTTAAACAATACAAGCTTAAAGACTTATAGAATCCCACAAATTGTAGCAAATCTTGAATATTCCAATGGAAATATCGACAAATTATTTAAATACGGAACATTCGACATAAAAAAATTAAAATTTTTTGGAGATAATAATGAGATACTATTTGAAACACAGACAAAATTTGATTTGGCTAACGTAAATATCGACTATAAGCTGGCAAATCAGAAATTTTCACTTGATTCGGTACAGGATTTGAAAGATAAGGGATACAGTGGAGACATTGATCTTAGTTTCATGTATCGTGGAAGTTTTGAAAAATTCATAACAGGACTTCAAATAAAGTCAGATGCGGTTAAACTTAGCGGTTTTCCTGTAAAAAATGTAGATATTGATCTTCAGGCTAATGAAAAAACCTTAAATATAGGACAGTTTTATTTGGAATATGAAGATAATCCACTCTTAGTAAATGGATATTTTCAATTTGCACCTATAAAATACGATGTTTCGATGCTTGCAAAAAATTTTAATTTAGATTTTTTAGGAGTTAATAAAGATATAGAACAGGCAAGCGGAATTGCAAATATAGATGCAATTTTCTCAAATGAATCTACAACAGGGCATATCCTGCTGGATAATTTCAATTATAAAACAAAGGATCAAATGACCCTTGTAGACAATGTAAATGCCAATATTGATTTAAAAAATAATAAACTTATCGTGAATAGACTAGATGGAGGATATAATGGCGGAACTTTTAAAGTGACAGGAAATTTGGATGTCCCTACAATTCCAGCAGACTTTATGAAGACAAAACGTTTGGAACTGGGAAAAATTGAATTGAATGCGGCACTTAATAAAGTTGGAATCCGTTATGGAAAAGGAATTGATCTGGCACTTTCAGGAGATGCGATATTTACAGAAAATAGATTATTCGGGGATTTGACCATTGACAGTGCAGAAATAAGAGAATTACCAAATTTTAATTCTCAAACTGAAACAACAACAACCTTATCTGATGAAGAACAGGCAAAAAAATCAAAGGATAAGACAATTGTAGAGGGAGTTGTTGAAGAGGTTATTGACAAGATATTAAAGCAATATAGTGTTAAACTGAATGTACGAACTGGAAATAATGTAAAACTGAATATTCCTAATATAAGTGTTGTAAAAAATATAAAAGGAAAAATAAAAGGAGATTCCGAAATCACTTATGATAATGGTCAAGTCGGAATAGATGGACAATATATGATTACAAGAGGTTCATTTTCAGTAAATGGAAATGATTTTAAAATAGACGGTGCAGAAATAAGATTTGTTCCAGTTATGAATGGAACAACAACTTCAATCACCAATCCTTTTGTAATATTCGATGCGAGTACAATAGTAAACGGAGATAGAATAGAAATAAATGTAAGTGGAAACGTAAATGATCCAAAAATAAGTTTTTCATCTTCTTCAGGAAAAACTCGTGAAGAAATCATATCAATGCTTGCATTTAATACTATTGTCGGAGATGGTGCAAGAAGAGATGACAATTCAGCTGATGGACTGGTAATTGCAGGTTCTCTAGTAAACAGTGCGTTAAATGAGTTGATTTTTTCATCAGTAACTGGTAAAATTAGAGATACATTAGGATTGTCTAAAGTATCTGTTTCAACAAATGTAAATTCAGCCAGAGAAGGAGGATATAACGCATCTACAACGCTTACGCTTCAGGATAATCTATATAAAGATAAACTATTTTGGAATGCGGCTGTGAAATTTCCGTATCAAACTTCAAAATCAGAAGGAAAGGAACCTATAGGCTATAATGCCTGGCTTAGCTATAATGTTACAAATGGTTTAGATTTACGTCTTGGAGGAGAAAATATAAATAAGTCCAAAGTATACATGACTAATGGATCAAGAATAAATTATTATTTTGGAATTGATTTTTCGACAAGAGCGGACACATTTGGAGATATTTTAAGAAAAATATTTAAAAAGAGAAAACTCGATACATTAAAAAAATAGGAGGAAAAATGTCAAGACAAAAAGTGAAAAATAAAATTTATGCTTTAATTGTTGTGGTAACATTGTTTGTTTCTGTGAATAATTTATCACAGGCAGAAGAAAAAAGCAAAATAATTGGAACTAATGGAACTAATGAATTAGCAGATAATCAAAGCACCTCTAGTGAAGAGGAAAGTGAAGCGGCTGATACTGTTAGTGAAAAAAATGAAGCAAGTAGTGTAAACAGTGCAAATAGTTTAACTTTTGACGATGAAATAGAATCAGTTCAAGTTAAAGGGAAAAAAATTAAAATAAAAAAAGTAAAAACTAAAAATAATGCTAAAAACAAAAATAAAAACAAAGAAAAAGATTTACCACAAATTCCAGAACAAAAAATAGATTACAAAGTTGGTTCAATTAATCTTTCACAATCATCAGGTGAAGTACCATCTGAATTGTTAACATCACAAATTCCTGTAAGAACTGGAGACGATTATTCAAATAAAAGTTTAAGCGATATTTATCTGTCACTTAGAAGACTAGGATATGTAGCGGATGTAAATGTTTTCCCACAAGCTGAAGGAAATAATGTAAATATAGCGGTTGAAGTAAGTGAAGCTCAAAATGCAGGAGAAATTTTAAAAAGACAGCAATTACAGCAAGAACTGAAAAGAGAAACAAACTACACAGTAACAACTGTAGATATTCAAGGTACTAAGCTACTTAACAAAGAAGATTATCTAAAAGATCTTCCTATAAAATCTGGAGATATCTTTATACCGCAAAAAGCAATTGATGGAGCGCAAAAAATATTCAAATCAGGATATTTTTCAGCAGTTGAGCCAAAAATTGATAGAAAAGCTGACAATACTGTATCAGTTCTTTACGAAGTTCGAGAAAATCCAATTATACAAGGTATGAATTTTGAAGGAAATACTTTATTCTCAAATGAAGAAATAGGAAAAGCCTTAAAAGTAAAAGTTGGTGAAATCTTAAACAGCAACTTGCTAGATCCTGATGACAATGGAATACTTGATTTATACAACAAAAATGGATACACTCTTGTGAGAATTGAATCAATAAATGTTTCAGAAGATGGAATTTTGAACCTTGGATTAACGGAAGGAGTTGTAGATTCTGTTGAATATTCGAAAGCCCCATCTAAGAGAGATAATGAAAGACAATCTTTAAAACATACGACTTTAAGAACAAAACCATATGTATTTGAAAGATATCAAAAAATAATTCCAGGAGACATATTTGAAGAGAAAAATGTGGCAGCAACACTTAAAGAACTTTACAGAACGGGAATATTTACTTCAATTGTACCAAAAATTGGAGGAAAAGAAGAAGATCCAAATGCAAGAATTGTAGAATTTGTAGTAGAAGAAAGACCTACAACTACAATTAACGGAAGTATTTCGTATGGAACTTCTGTAGGATTGGTAGGAGAAGTTAAATTATCAGATTCAAATTTCCTAGGAAGAGCACAGGATGCTGCGATTACTTTGTCAGCTTCAAATAAAGGAGATAAAACATTTGAATTAAGCTGGTTTGATCCTTGGCTAAGAGGAACTGAACGAGTTCAAGCTGGAGGATCGGCTTATTGGACAGAATCTGTCGATGATAACGCAGAAAAAGACGAAGTGGAAAAAGTTAAAAGAATAGGAACACGTTGGACAATTGGTAAAGGATTAAATAGTGATATCTTTGTAAGATTGTCTGCAAGATATGAACATTTTAAAGAGTTGTTTGGAAATAAAACGGTAAATGATAAATATAATTTAGTTGCGCTTACTCCAATGTTGATTTATAACACAAGAGATAATGACTATAGTCCTACTAAAGGTATTTATGCAACATTGTCATACGAAAGAGGAGAACTTATAAAAGATCCTAGACAGTATGATCAATTTGAAGCAGATTTAAGAGCTTACCATCCAACTTTCTTTGGTGAGAAAAACGTAATGGCATATAGAGTAGCTTGGGGTAAAACTGGAAGCGGAACTCCTGAAGCCTTAAAATTCAGTATTGGTGGAGCAGAATCACTTCGTGGATACGACTCTGGAGCATTTGATGGATATGACAAGTTCCATGCAACAATTGAAAATAGAACAAAAATTAATGATACAATACAATTAGTAGCATTTTTTGATATAGGTAATGCTTGGCAAAGAGAAGGAAGAGATCCTGTTACAGGTAAGAGAGTATACAAACCAAATAGAAAAGAAGCTCATGACTTTAAAGAACTTAAAAAAGGTTATGGAATTGGGGTAAGATTAAATACGCCAATTGGACCGTTAAGATTTGATTATGGTTGGCCTATGGATCCTGAGAAAAAAGGAGAGAAAAAAGATAAAGGTAAATTCTACTTTAGCT
>ERZ772921.1595-NODE-1595-length-12914-cov-21.832258_pt1 | contig 12914 bp, 11 predicted proteins | sample MGYA00512117_ERZ772921 | MGnify/ENA primary metagenome ERZ772921 (study PRJEB29015, sample SAMEA2737944) | human oral metagenome | biome: human oral; feature: human-associated habitat; material: dental | place: China | collected 2150 ... | reverse complement strand
ACTGGGTCAATAACCTGATTGAGTATCACTTACCCTTTGATAATATTTCCTATGCAACTGAGTGTGATCCGAAGATTGATATGCGCACCACTGTCGATTTCACCAAGAAGCCCACTGGCGACCCTAAAAAACAACCGAGGACCGGCTACAAGTGGCTTTCTTCGTATGGCAAGTATAACAGCAAAGATAAAATAAGTACAAAAATAGAAGATCAAAGTATAGCTGAGGTCATGGGCTATACTGGTGCTAATAAACCTAATACACCTAATACACTCTGGATTTGGACGGGCAACTATCCACACGTTAAAGGAAGCCTTCCGAAAGCTGTCATGGATAATAACCACCATAAAGCTGAACTCTACCCGGGTGATGAGCTGACTTGGTGGTTCCGAGCTTATAACTCCGGCGGTTATATAGTCCCCAAAGAAATGAAAATGGACTTTGCCAACCTTCGTGAAGGTTGGATAGACTCTCGCCCGCCCGGTCAGAACTGGAATCAGACTGAGCCGAAGCCGGAGAAGGGATCCAATTGGTTTCAACCTGCTGATCGAGGCGGTCCACTTAACGGTAGCGACCATCGGCAAGTAATGTGGGGGTGCTATAATTGGGGCGATAAATGTACGGACTATGGGTTCAATAATAGTGGGTTCAGATTTAATAGTAACTATCCGGATGAAGGTGTGTTTGTAACTAAGCAAGAAGAAGCGATAGACAAGCATTATCGTTATATAGTCAAGTCGGGTGACGCAGGGCAGACTCTCTGTCAGTGGTTGCGGATGAGCTGGAATTATAACGGCTGGAAACAACGCTTAACCCCTAAGGCTTGTGTCTATATCCCTTATCACTACCCTCCGCCACCGGATGATGGGCCCAAAGATAAGAGTAGTGGTATCGTACCAATCACCATAGCTAAACAGGATAAAGTTCAGGCAGGCGACACGGTTACTTTCGACTACAAGGTAGAGAACCCAACGGGACCGACCAAGACAAGACCGTTCGAGTATCACAACTACACCTTCATCCTCAAGAGGGGAACATCACTACCTACAGATAAAGAAGATCGTCCGACATATCCTAAGTTCTGGGACGGCAAGGGCGTTAGCTGTAAGGGTGGTCGTAGTCTCGGCTCGAGATGGAACGATAATCCCTCGCTTAGCGCAATCTATCCTTGCGTTGGTTGGGACACCGGTGCAACGGGCGTTGTCCTTAATGTTGGCGAGAGTCACACGTCGTCTAAGTCGTATGGCATATACGGTAGTGACTGGCTGGCTCAGCCCGGCGATAAGATCTGCTCTTACATCGCTGTTGACAATAATTGGAGTGTGAAGAATGACGTGTCAGCTGATACTTTCCGAGCCAGCAACATTGCTTGTGCTGTGGTGACGAAGAGCCCCAACCTTAACTTGTCCGGATCAGATAGCTATGCTAATAAGGGCTTCCAGGGTGCTAGTGTCAGCAAGAGTGATAAGGTCCCCGGCACTGACAAGCGAGGTTCCTACTCGCAGTATGGGCTACTGACCGGCGACACTAAGGTGATTAACTTCGGCTCAGCCGGCTATACCACAGCCAGTAAAAACAACCATAGCTTGGCCTGCAAGCTTAGCTATGCTAATACGGGTAGTGTCCAGGTTGATTGTAATGGTCTGAAGGGGCTTCAGTCGGCTGGCCTGATCAAACCTGACAATGGCAAGTTATCAACGCCCAAGTGGCCAACTAGTTTCAAGAATCAACTAGCGTCACAAGTATCGATAGACCCTCTTCTAGCTAGCGGTGACTACCGTAGAAAAGGTCCTTTGACCATCACTGGCGGGAGCCTAAGTAAGGGGCAGCATGTCCGGTTGTTTGTTAAAGGCGATGTGACGATTGATGGCGATATTAGCGTCGACGAGGTTAATCCTATCCATAGCAGTCTGTCCGACATTCCCAGCTTGACGGTCGTGGCTACGGGCGATATTCGAGTGAAGCATGGAGTTAGCGTTATTGCCGGCACTTATGTAGCGGGAGGCAAGTTTGAGAGTTGCAAAGACGCTCAGAATAAAACAGATGACTTAGGTATGAAGCCGACCAGCAGGTGTCAGAACAAGCTCAAGGTCAATGGCGCTATCGTCTCTGGTAATTCGCCGATCTTCCGTCGCACCTTCGGGGCAGGTAATCTACCGTATGATAGTCAGTGGGATCCCAGTAATATTTCCTCGACTGCTGAGTGGATCAATTACACGCCCAACCTCTGGCTGACTACCTCTAACGGCTCGTCCGGCAACCAGCTGGAAGGTCTGACTACGACGCAAGTAACTAATCTGCCGGTGAGGTATTGATGAAGCGAGAGGGTGGATATACCGTACTCGAGACCGGGCTGGCTATCGCCATGTCGACGACACTGGTCTTACTGACCTTTGGCTTAGCTGCTATGGTCGGGCGAGGTCGCTTCCGTGATTCGCTGGTCACTACCCAGTCTTTCATCAAGCAGCAGTATAACGAGGTTCGCTCCGGCATCAATTCTCGCTTAACCGAGGGTAGTGGCACCAATGCTGATAAACAGATTATTGGCGGTGTATGTAGAAACGAGCTCATTCCCGGCAATAATAACGGCTGCTACATCATCGGGCGTCTGCTGACCTTTGATAATGAAGGCGAGGTCGGTCGTGTCAAATCCAGCTTTATCATTGCCGTGGTGGGGAAGGGCTCTAAGTGGCCGGACAGCACCAAGACGGGTTTTGATAACCTGAAGGACAGTAAGGACAGTAATGTGACGCTATATGCCTTGACTGATACTAGCGGGAATGACGCCGGTCTTAACCCCATGGTCAAGCAAATAGGCAGCAATAAATTGGAGAAGGTTTGGCTGATTGGCAATGCTAATATGAGTCTATATGATTCTAATTCCAATAAGCAGAATCCTAACCAAACCAACAATATTGCCATCATGCGTAGCCCGGTCGACGGTTCATTGGTGGTCGTCTTGGCGGCGGTCTTAGATGACGTGCCCAATGCGCCGGTTAAGGGTCTGAAGCAAATAAACCTAAATGTAGCTAAGGCTAATATGTCGCAAGATGACAAAGTAGTATTGGCGGTACGCAATAGTGGCTTAGGTTACCCCGGCGGTGTCATCTGCGTGCCGGGCGGTGACAGTTCGGCGGGCATCTCGAATAACTTTAACGTAATGGGTAGTAATTGGGACTGGGACGGCAAGCTGAAGAACGTAGGGTATGGCGATATGGCAGATGCATGTAAAAACTGGGAATATAAATAATATGATAAGGATGATGATGGGGAAGAAGCGAGCAGAACGGGGCGACACATTAGTCGAGGTGACTGTGGCGATGGCGGTGCTGGGGCTAATGCTGGCGGCTAGCCTAGCGGTCATTAATCGGGGGCTAATGGGGGTGTCAAATGCGGTCGAGCGGACTTCGGTGCGGGCTAGTCTAAGTAGCCAGGCGGAGCTACTGCGCTATGTCTTTGACGATCCGGTCACTAATAAGGAGGCTTACAAGGCGATCCTTGGGCGCACTAAGCCAAATAATAATCTTGGTCAAAATGGCTGCAAAATTGGTGGCGGTGGCTTCTACCTGAGTGTCAATAATAAGACCGGCACGCCACCGGTTGAAATACATCCGGAAACACAGCCACTTGATTCGTTAAATACCAAGCAGCTGACGGATAACGTCTATGGTCAGCCGGAAGCGGGTGACAACAGTGGTGCTAGCCGAGGTATCTGGATCGAGGGCGACAAGCACGATGCGCAGGGCGATATGCCCGGCTATATCGACTTCTACGTTCGAGCTTGCTGGACACCACATGCGGCGCAACAGCCGGGTTCGGGGCGAATGGAATCTAACGTACGGGTGTACTATAAGAATTAGGGGCAGGAAAGGATAAGACATGGCTAGACTATCAGACAAACAGAGCGGTTTTACCTTGATCGAGGTGTCGACAGCCCTGATCTTCGTTGGCTTCATCATCTTCATCTTGGCTGCTACTACGGTCAATATCGTCCGTTCGTATAATAAAGGCATCTGGCTGGCTCAGATCAACCAGGCCGGTCAGCAGATGAATAGCGACATCGGTGATAAGGCCCGCTATAGCCCGGCAGCGACGGTAAAGCCTGATAAGCGTCGGATGTGTATCAACGGCGTGTCTTACCTGTGGAATACGCAGAAAGATATTGATGATGATCCGGGAAATAATAGGTATTCCGATGGAACTGGAACGCCGATCCGACTGGCTCGGATCGATGACCCGAAGGGTGAATACTGTACCGACCTTACGAAGCATCCGGATCTGCCGAGCACCAACCCCAATGTTCATATCTTGCTGGGGCGAGGAGCAACGATCCAGGAGTTCGAAGTGAAGCGAAAGGATGATGTGCCTCTGCTAACCATCAGCGTAGTAGTCTCGACCGAGGGGGCGAACCGACCTTACAAGGTGACTCTGGATAAAGTCTCGGGTAAGTATCAGGAGGATATGGCGAATGGTACCTGGCAGTGTGGCGACCTCATCGACGACAATAATAACAACAAGTTAGACCAGGGCGAGGTTTTTACCCCGGCTAAGAACCAATATTGCTCATTTGCCAAGTATACCTTCACTGTTTACGAAAGGAGTCGGATATGATATCTTATCGAGCTCGCCGGCGTCAGCGAGTAGCCGACCGTGAGTCGGGCCAAGCCTCGATGGTGACCGTGGCTATGTTTATGATGCTCTTTGCGGCGGTCGCCGTTAGCTTTACCTTCGTGGTCATCTCAGCATCTCGCCAGGCACTTAACGATTCTCTCCAGTCGTCAGCTAAGATTGCGGCTGAGTCGGGCGTTGAGGATGCTAAGCGCTTGATCGTCTACTGCTATAACAAGCGCTCAGGCGGTAGTTATACTACTCCAGACGCTCAACAGCTATGCCCTAAGGTCATCGGCAAGCTTTCGACTGAACTGGAAACTATGAGGTGTGACGAAATTCTCGAGCAAATGAAGAATAAGGCAGGAATCGATGGTGTGGAGGAAGAGGATAATGGTAGAGGCTACCGAGTTAAAGTCGGTAATAATAGTGGCGGCAAGAACGAGAATAACGAATATTACCAGTGCCTAAAGATCGCCACTAAGACTGACAATTACCAGGGGACGGTGAATAACTTGGGTAAGTCGGTCATCGTACCGCTCAGAGTAGTGGACAAATATAACCAAGCCGCCGTCATTACTAGCCTAAAGATTGAGTGGCACCGCAACGTTACCGGTAACGATGGCGATGACCCGGCTGAAATGAATGGCGCTAATGGCACCGGTCTACCCCCGGCTGGTACTTGGAATAGCGGTAACAGCAACCGACCGGCAGTCCTCCGGGTCGAGCGGGTCGGTGTGCCTAAGAATAACTTCACTTTGGACAGCCTGGCAAAGAGTGATACTGCTCTGACTCTGCGCCCGTCGGAAAATGGTAGTAGCAATTATCGTTTAGGTAACTACCAGCCGCAATACCCATCCGGTCGAAATAATATTGCGCCTAATAACCAATATGGTGGCAAGGTGCCAATCGTCGAAGCAAATTGTCAAAGCGGCAGTAATAATAAGGACTATGCCTGCGAAACGATATTCGATAAAGAGTCACTTTATACTGATAAAACATATTATCTGCGCATCAATGCCATCTATCGCAGTACTCACTTCAAGATCACGGCATACCAGGGCAAGAACAAGCTCTACTTCGACGGCGTTCAGCCACTGGTTGATGTGACCGGTAGATCATCTGATTCCTTTAGTCGGATTCAGGCTCGGCTCAAGCCTAGCTTTGACAAGAATGCCGACAGTACGAACTGGTGGCCGGAGTATGTCATCGATACTAACGGTAAAGTCTGTAAAGACATAGAAGTACAGTACGACAAGGGTGAAGACAGGTGTAAATAAATACTAGCTCGCTGTGGGCGTCGCAGTCTCGGGCGGCGGTCTTGATGGCGGTAGCGACCTTGCGCTAGCCCAGTAGCAGTGCTTTACAGATTGCTCTGAAACTTGTCGTGCACTTCCTTGAGATGAGGGTCGGTCACGTGAGTGTAGATCTGGGTGGTGGCGATATTGCTGTGCCCTAGCATCGACTGAACCGAGCGCAGGTCAGCGCCATTCATCAGCAGGTCGGTGGCGAAAGAGTGGCGCAAGGTGTGGGGAGTGACATGCTTGGTGATGCCGGCTGCTTGAGCATATTTACTGACGATTCGCTGGATCGAGCGGGGAGTCAGACGGTGAGCTTCGCTGAGGTCGATACCATCGCCCTCGACGATATTGCGAGAATTATTGAGAAAGAGTGGCTTGAGTCCGTCCGACCTAGTCTGCAGATATCGCTCGATCGTATCAGCAGCCGATTGACTGATGAAGATAGGGCGGTCTTTACCACCCTTACCCCTGATGGTGAATTCTCGCCGATCCAGGTTGAGCTGGTCGCAATTGATGCTACATAGCTCGCTGACTCGCATGCCACCCGAGAAGAGCAGCTCGATGATGGCTCGGTCTCGCAGTCCACCGGGTTGGTCAAGTGGAATGGCGTCGAATAGCCGAGCTACCTCTTCCGCCAGTAGGAAGGAGACCTGTTTCTTCTGAGTGCGGGGTAAGTTGACCCGGCTGGCATCCAGGGTGGGGATGTCTCGCTGCGAGCAATATTTGAGAAAGCTCCTCAGAGCGATCAGATGATAACTCTGGGTGATGAGCGAGAGTTCACGCCCTTGTTCGTCGACGAAGCGGTTCAGCCACAGACGATATTTTCTGACCAGTTCGTCGGTGATTTGGCTGACGGGGATGTTGCCGGCGAATTCGACCAGTCGGTCCATGTATAGGTTGTAGTTCTCGGCGGTGCGGATGGATCGGCCTCGCTCAATTTCGATGTACTCGACGAAGTCCATGATCAGGTCGGCGAGGTAAAATTCATTATTTTTAATGTCTTTGTCATGGGTCATTAGGCGTATTTTAGCATTTCACTTAATGTCGCACAAGATGAAGAAGTTCCTTACAAAAAGTGTAGTGATAGCGCTAAAGTTCGTCACAAAAAGTGTAGTAAATCGCCAAAAGTTCCTTACAAAAAGTGTAAAAATATGGCATAATTAGTAGTGGAAGAGAGGAAGTTGCTATTATGTACATGTATCGTCAAAAGATTGAAGACCTGAAGGCTTGGCAGAAGAGTCCACACCGCAAACCGCTGATCGTTCGAGGTGCTCGTCAGGTGGGCAAAACAGAGCTGATCAGGGAGTTCGGCAGGACTCAGTACCGGCAGACGGCGTACGTCAACCTGGATAACAACTCCCGCATGGCGGCACTCTTTGACGGAGACTTTGACGTTAACAGATTAATCCAGGGTCTGAAAGCTGAGACGAACGTGGACATTGAGCCCGATAACACCTTGATCGTACTGGATGAGATCCAGGAGATACCCAAGGCGCTCACGGCGCTAAAGTACTTTTGTGAAAATGCCCCTCAGTATCATATTGTTGTAGCCGGCAGTCTACTGGGTGTAGCCACCCATCAAGGTGTGTCCTTTCCGGTCGGCAAAGTGGATTACTTAGAGCTGGCACCTCTGTCGTTTCGGGAGTTTCTGCTAGCCTTAGGCGAGAAGCATCTGGTCGAGATGATCACGTCTCCGTCGGTGGATCAAGAATTACTGGCGTCTTTTCATGATAGGCTGATCGATTATATCAAGACCTATTGCTATGTCGGCGGGATGCCAGAGGTGGTGGCCAGTTATGCCGAGCAGAAATCGTGGAACGAGGTGCGACGAATCCAAGATAACATCTTGTTTGATTATGCTAATGACTTTAGCAAGCATACACCCGAAGCGTCTTTTGCGAGAAGGATTGAGCAGGTCTGGCGTATCATCCCGAGTCAGCTAGCCAAGGAAAATGCTAAATTCGTCTTTGGCATGATTCGTGCGGGAGCGAGGGCAAAGGAATATGAATTGGCGCTGGCGTGGCTGGAAGAAGCGGGGCTGGTGCGTCGGGTAAATCGGCTGGAAGCTCCCCGGATACCGATCATGTCGTATGCCAATGCGAGTGCCTTTAAGCTGTACCATCTAGACGTCGGGCTGTTAGCAGCCATGGTACGTCTAGACGAGCGAGTCTTGCTGGAAGGCAACCAAGTCTTTACCGAGTTTCGGGGATCGTTAGCCGAGCAGTTAGCCCTGCAAGAATTGCAAGTCGATGGCGGTTTGGATGTCTGCTATTGGGCGATGGATGGGCAATCACGAGCCGAAGTCGAGTTCATCGTCCAGGCCGGCAGTCAGATCGTGCCGGTCGAGGTCAAGAGTGGCACGAATCTGCGGGCTAAGAGCTTGGCGGTGTATATGAATAAGTATCAACCACGTCTGGCAGTCCGCTCATCGGTAGCGAACTACAAGAAAACGGACAATCTATATGACATACCCTTCTACCTGCTGAATAATTTCTTTCACGGTATCCAAAAGTACTGAGTAAATGTAGTGTTCAGTCACTACTGTTAGACGGAGTCGCCACGACTATGCTATAATCTAGCTGTGGCTCAGTAGCTCAATGGATAGAGCAGCTCCGTCCTAAGGAGAAGGTTGTACGTTCGACTCGTATCTGGGCTACCAGGTATTATTGGGCATATATGTACTTACCCGGGGGCGGCGGGTGTAGCTGGCTTGCCCCCCATGGCTTTTATGGTGCGGCGTGTCGACGGTCATTCAGGTAGAAGAAACGTCATTTTGCTATAATATAGGCATGGTAAAGCAGAGCTTCGTTGGGCAGCAAGCAGGCGAGCAGGTTGACTTCATCTTTCGCCGGCATTATTCGGTGATGCTGGAGTCGAGCTGGCCGGGTATAGCCTTGCTGGCAGTCGGTGGAGGCGTATTGACGCAGTGGGGTCAATATTCGTGGAGCTGGTATGTAGCGCTTGGCTTGGTCGTAGTTGGACTGCTCAAGATCTTTGGCGCCTGGCTGAGCTGGTACTATAGCGTCAATATCGTGACCAGTCAGCGGATCCGTCAGCAGATTCAGCGAGGGTTATTCCACAAGACTACTACCGATATTAATTTGGCTAAAGTAGAGAATATCCAGTATAATATCGACGGGCTACGAGGCAGTATGGCGGGCTATGGTACGATCATCCTCCAGACTATGGCTGGTGATATGGTCATGACTAAGATTGCTAGCTGTGAACAAATTTGCGGTAGGCTTAATCGGGCGGTGCAACGTAGTCACAGAGGAGCATCTGCCCAGGAAGAGAACTGATGAGTAAGAGTAATGAACAAATAAATGATTCGCCAGGCAAGGAGCGACGCTTGGGCGGCAAGCTAAGAGCGAAGTTGTTCCGCCGTCGAGCTAGCTTGTCGCCGGTGCGCATTACCAGTGACAATATCGATGAGCATCGGCAGAGTATCTTAGCTCGGGGTCGCCGGCTCAAGTATCCGGTGCAGTACTCTAAGAAGCGTCTGCTGGTCATCACTGTGATACTGGTCATCGTCGCCGCTACCGGCTTCGGGCTTTGGCTTCAAAATGCACTCTATCGGCAGCAGCAAACTAGCAACTTTTACTACAATGTCACCAAGGTCTTACCACTAAGTGTCGCTTCGGTCGATGGCCACCCAGTGCGCTACCAAGACTACTTGCGTCGTCTGCGAGCAGACATTTCTTATTACATTAATCGAGAGCGACGTTCATTCAATAGCAAGGAGGGTAGTAAGGAGCTAGCTTATCTCAAGCGGAAGGACCTGCAGGTGACCGAGAAAGCTGCCTATGTGGAGTGGTTGGCCGGGCAATCCGGCGTGAGCGTATCGGACAGTGAGGTCGATGCTAAGATCAAGTCGATGCGAGAGGCTGACGGAGCAACCAAAGATGACCTGACTAACACACTCCAGAGCTTCTACGGCTGGACGCTGGATGATTATCGGGCGACGATTAAAGACCAGATGCTTAGCCAAAAGCTGTCGTACCTGATAGACCAACAAGCCAAGTCTAAGATCGATAAGGCTAAGCGTCTGATCGAATCGGGGGTGGATTTCGCCCAAGTGGCTAAGGATATGAGCGACGATGATGCAGCGGGGGCAAACGTCAACCGGACGGTTAGTCTAGCCGGTCGAGATCCGACCGGTATGGTCAAGCTAATCCAGCGGCTGGAGCCGGGTCAGACAACCAGTGTGCAGAAAGTCTGCCTGGATAGCTCGGACTACTACTACATTGCCAAGCTGATAAATAAGAACAAGAAAGAAATGACCTACCAGCTGGTCATGGTCAAGCTGACCAAGCTGGATCAGGACTTCGCTAAGCTACGGCAGCGAGGGGTGATCAAAGAATATATCAATGTGCCGAGCGACAGTAGCTTTGCCAGTAAAGAAAATTAGTCGGTTACAAAGCGTAACCGACTAATCATACTCTAGAGTAACCTTAGGTTGATGAGATCTATTTAGGGTCTTACTCATGGCGCGCCCGACCGGATTCGAACCGGCGATCTCCTCCGTGACAGGGAGGCGTGATGGACCAGCTTCACTACAGGCGCAAAACTCTAGGCGTATAGTAGCAAAACCCCTCGGCTTTTGCAACTCACATGGTATAATGTAGCAAGGCGTGCCACCTTGGCTCAGTTGGCTAGAGCATCGCTTTCGTAAAGCGGGGGTCCGGAGTTCGAATCTCCGAGGTGGCTCCAGTACTTTGGACTCTAATATGCGGGTGTCGTATAGCGGTAATACATAACCTTCCCAAGGTTGAAACCAGAGTTCGACTCTCTGCACCCGCACCATAAAGGAAGTAAGATGAGCAAGCAAATCAAAGAGGCTGTAGCAGATGCGATCAAGAGTCGCTTTTTTGTCGTACTGAGCATAGTCTGTTTACTGGAGATGCTGGTGATGATCGTTATCGCTCTGACGCATGCTCGGGCAGGACTAACTATCAAGACCCACTGTGAGATTATCGGCAAAGCAGCCATCAATTGTACCTCCAGCGACGCTCCCTGGTATTATATTTTTAATTTTGCTGTCTTTCCGGCGGTAGTCTTCGTGGCTAATCTACTGGTTTCGCTCAAGCTATTAGCCGTCAAGGGTCGTCAGCTGGCTCTTTGTTGGCTATGGCTGACTGCTCTAGCTGGCTTGGTGATCGGAGTACTTGGTTCTGCTATGGTCGTCCACGTGATCTAAGCGAGGAATCTATGACAGATATTGAGATACCCCTAGGCAAGCGGACTCGACGGTACCGCTTGCTCGAGATATTGCCGGGGGCAATCTCGATAGGAGCGGTGATCCTGCTGATCTTGCTGAGCTTTCTTAGCCCGCTGATTGCCTCGCTATACATACTTTCGCTAGTTCTACTGACCTTCGTCCGAGCGGTCACTACGGCATATCGGACTGTCCAGGGGCGTTTGGCGATGCAACGCACCTCGGCACTTGATTGGGCGGGGCGACTGGATGACCTAAGACACCCGGCTGAAGCGTTAGCCCGCTACCGGCAGATGCTGAGTAAAAAAGTTGCTCAGGAGTATACGCTGGCTGACCACATAGCTAAGCTAAGTTATCTAACTGAACACAAAAATATGTGTACCGACCCAAAGCAGATCGTCAATGTGGTTATCGTTGCTTTATATAACGAGAGCTACCAGGTGCTTGGTCCGACCATGCAGAACTTGGCTGAGCTAGATTATGACATCAAGCATAATCTAGTGGTCTTCATCGCTTACGAAGAACGGGGTGGTCAAAATGCCCTAGATACCGTAGCTCAGATCAAGGCACACTGGTCGGGAGTATTTCGTGATCTGGTTTTTGTGCAACATCCGGCTAATTTACCTGACGAGGTGATGGGTAAAGGCCCGAACCTGACCTATGCCGGTCCTAGGGTCTCAGCCTGGGTCAAACGTCATCGGATTGACCCTAGTAATGTCATCGTGACTACTCTAGACTCTGATAACAAGCCGGATAAGCAGTATTTCTCATATCTGACATACCGGTGGATTACGACCGAGAATAGACAACAATGTTCCTTCCAGCCGATATGTCTGTTTAACAACAACATCTGGGATGCGCCGGCTCCGATGCGAGTGGTAGCGCTGTCTAATTCTTTCTGGAATGTCATCTCGTCAATGCGCCCTAATACCCTAAAGAACTTTGCTTCACACTCGCAAGGGCTGTGGGCGCTGGAACAGATGAACTATTGGAGCAAGCGGACGATCGTCGAAGACGGACATCAATACTGGCGCAGTTATTTCTTCTTTGATGGTAACTACGAGGTGATCCCGCTGCGGCTAAGTATCGGGCAGGATGCGGTGCTGTCGAGCACTTATCGGCGAACGCTCAAGGCGCAGTTTATTCAGATGCGGCGCTGGGCATACGGTGCTTCGGACGACGCCTATATCGCCACTCGACTGATGAGCGGCAAGTTTCGGGGGAGCTTATTGGACGGTTGGGCTCGTTTCTTTCGTTCGCTTGAGGGACACGTCTCACTGGCTTGTATGGCGCCGATCGTCGGCTTCGGCGCTTTCGCTCCTCTCTACATCAATCCAATTGCCGCCCATAATAGCATCCTGGTCAATGATTTGCCACTGATCGTCTCTCGAGTACAACAGATAGCAGTGGTTGGACTGCTGATCACAGTAATTACTTCACTCTCTATGCTACCGGCTCGTCCGAAGCGTTATCGCAAAGGTAGAAGCTTGCTGATGGTGCTACAGTGGGCGCTAATGCCGATCAATGCCATCGTCTATAGCAGTGCTTCGGCTTATGCTGCTCAGTGGCGACTACTGACGGGCAACTACATGGAGAAGTTTGATGTGACCGAAAAGGCGATCAAGCAGGTCAAGCCCAAAGCCACCAAACCTAGACGCTAGGAAACGTAGAGCACCCGGCGCATACGTCGTTATTTTTCCTGTTACCTCCTGACTAATCAATCACTCGTTACTCCAGCCCTCATTCTTCACTCTATTATCATTTCCCTCAGACCCGCCTGGCTGGCTCGT
>ERZ772921.1590-NODE-1590-length-12927-cov-6.439559_pt1 | contig 12927 bp, 10 predicted proteins | sample MGYA00512117_ERZ772921 | MGnify/ENA primary metagenome ERZ772921 (study PRJEB29015, sample SAMEA2737944) | human oral metagenome | biome: human oral; feature: human-associated habitat; material: dental | place: China | collected 2150 ... | reverse complement strand
CTTTGAAAAGCTTTATTCATTTTATCCCTTTAAATTTTAATGCGCAGCTCGCTACGATGCGAGTGCTGTTTCGATTTATCGCCGCGTGGCTTTAAATTTAGCCGCCGCGAATGTTTTATGTCTGTCGCCATCGCTGCAAATTTTGATTTGGCACCACCGTTATGAATGCTTTAATTTATCGCCGCCGTTCTCGCAATACGTTTTGAAAGGAAATTTTATGCAAATTTTGTTTAAAATGGATTTAACTTTTTAAATTTAAAAGCAGCGGAGTAGCTTAAATTTATAACTATCCAAATGCCATTACTATAAGCATTAAAAACGTTTATTTTTGGTTTTTAAATTGAGCTGTTTTTAGTAAATTTTGCTTACAAATTTTGTATAATTTTTAAAATTTTATCTCGAAAAGGGGAGCGAGTATGAGATTTATCGTTATATTGTTTTTGGTGGTCGGCGGCTGTTTTGGAGGCAATATAACCGACTTTCAAAGCTTGGAAAAATTTATCAAAGACGGGCAAGCGAAAGGATATTTTCCTAAAAAGATTTTAGTGACGCAAGGATTTGATACCACCGTATTAGAAGACGTGAGTTTAAATTTTAGCAAAACCCATATATTGGGATATAAATTCTCGCTGCAACCAAAACGCAGACGAAATCATTATAGCCGAAAGCGATACGAGGCACTCTATAATTTGCCCCGGAAATAACAACGTCTATATTTTGACTGGCGGCAGAAGCGATGTGGAAGACCCATGGGGAAACGATATCTTCGTAATGGGCGAGAACGATGATAAAATTTCAAAAAGCTGGGGTACTAATATATTTATCTTCGGTAAAAGATGGGGGCATGATAAGATAGAAATCGGCGATTCTAGGATAAATCCGGCGTCAAACCCTGAATACAAAAACGAATTTCCTTACGAGTTTAGCCACTTTTTCATCTTTGATAGTGGGGTTAAAAAGGATGATTTAGTTTTTAACTTCAACAAGATAATAAATTTAAAAACAAACGACTCTATAGAACTTACGGATTTAAATGGTATAAATTTGATTTTTAAAGACGAGCCGGGTAAATACTATGGTACAAATTCATTAAAGGAGATTTACGACGAAAGCTCTCCCGTCGCACCCAAAACCGAAGAGAGATTGAGCGCGGATGAGATACAAACGCTGCTTTACAAAACGGCATATTCAGACAACGCCGAAGATGCTAAAAAATACTGCGAAATGGGCGGCGATCCGAATTTTAAAGGTCATGAAAATACCACTCCCATCGAAATGGCGGTAATGTTAGGTAGCGAAAATTCGCTTCGCGCGATGCTAGAGTGCGCAAAAAGACTGACTGATAGCGCAATGATGATGAGCGTATTTGGAAGCCAACACGACGATGAGAAGAGTTTTAGGCTCGTAAAGCTTTTAGAAAAATACGGCGGAAATTTTAAAGCAAAGGATAGGGATGGCTGCTCCATGGTAAATTATGCGGCAAGTTCTCATAGTCTAGAAATCGTAAAATATCTAGTAGAAAGAGGCGCCGATCCAAAAGCTAGATGTTCTCATAACCAAAGCGTAACTCCATCGGATTGGGCAAGGAAAAACGAGGATAAAAGAGTATATGAGTATCTAAAAAGCCTAGAAGCCAAATAAAAGGTATGCTAAATGGCTTCTTATAACCTGCTTTAAATCAGTGCGATAAAATTATTGGCGTTTTTGATGATGATAGCAAGGCACAGCAAGCTTTTATGATATCGATTTGGCTTATGGCTGTAGCGACGGAACTTATTTATGTGCCATCTAGAATGGGCGGCATATCGGACTCTCTAGAGCACCAAGGTTTGCGGCTATGCCAAAAAGCTTTAAGTTTTCGGCGAAAATTTTATTTTGCATTATTTTTGTTGAAAATATATAATTTAATCCAAAATTTATATACACTTCGCTATCATTTCATTTTTAATTTCGCGGCCCACTCGTCTAGTGGTTAGGACGCTGGCCTCTCACGCCGGTAACAGGAGTTCAAATCTCCTGTGGGTCACCATTTCGTTGCTTAAAATCAATTAAAATTTTCTAGCATTTAGCTGCCTGCCCTTGAAATTTAAGACTTCATTTGATTTTGTAGTATTTTGGTTGAAATTTCATCATATTTTTTTTATCTGGGCTAATTGCTCTAGAATGAAAGTCGCGCGAATTAAAATTTAGATCAAATTTTTAAATTCACGGCTAAATCCTACCGCTGCTTATATTTTCTAGATTGCGTAGCCTATTCCAGTTCTGCTCGTTTTGTAAATTTCGCATATTTTGTCGCTGCTGCATCTGCTCCAGCTGCCGCTGCGCTTGCTGTTGCATTAGGCTTTGCCGCGCGGCAATATATTGCTCTTGCGCTCTTTGCTGTGCTTGCGCGCTGTCCGCTCTGAATGAATTAAGCGCGTCTTGCGATACCTCTTGCTTTTGCGCCGCTCGCGCGACTTCGGCGTCGATTTTTTGCTGCTTCGCGCAGCGGTTTGACTGCTCCTTATTTAGCGAGCTTGCGACGTCGCATCCGCTCGCGTCCGCCAAGAATGAAGCCTCCTCGTCGCCCTGCGAGAGCAGCGAGCAACCGCCAAGCAAGACGACCAAAATAAGGGAAGGGAAAAATTTTAGCTTCATAGCCGCCTCTTAAATTTTATCTTTAATTCCCGACCGTCGCTAGTCTGCGCCCTTTGCGAGGTCGAACCCGCACTGCGCCACAAGCGCCTTATCGCTTGCGATGCTATCGCCGGTGGTGGTTAGGAAATTGCCCGTAAGCGCCGAGTTGATGCCGCATCCAAGCGCCGTGCGCACATGCTCGCCCAAATTCCGCCTGCCGCCTGCGAAGCGCAGATATGCGCGCGGCAAGATGAAGCGGTAGATCGCGATCGATTTTAAAATTTCATCGTGCGCCAGCGGCGCGGCGTTTTGCAGTGGAGTGCCCTTGATCGGGGTCAGGATATTGATCGGCACGGAGCTAACGCCTAGCTCTCGCAGTTGCAGCGCCATATCGATGCGATCCTCCATGCCCTCGCCCAGCCCGAAAATCCCGCCGCTACATACGTCAAGCCCCACGGCGCGGCAATTCTCGATAGTTTGGATGCGATCGTCGTAGCTGTGCGTCGTGCAGATCTGCGGATAAAATTTTCGCGAAGTCTCGAGATTGTGATGATAGGTCTGCACGCCGCTAGCTTTAAGCAGCGCCAGCGCTGGCTTTGAAGCGATCCCCAGCGAGGCGCACAGATGCAGCCGCGTTTCGCTTCGCAGCCGCTCATAGATCGCGCAGTATGCCCCTAGATCGGAGCTTTTTTGAGAAATTCCGCGCCCGCTGGCGACGAGCGAGAAGCGGTGCGTCTGCTCGGCTTCGTTCGCAAGCGCGGCGCTTAGCACCTGCTGTTCGCTCAAAATTCCATAAGTCTCGCAGCCAGTGTCAAAATGCGCCGACTGCGCGCAGTATTTGCAGTCCTCGCTACAGCGCCCCGATTTTACGTTTATGATCGTGCAAAGATTAAATTTATCGCCGCAAAACTCGCGCCTGATCTCATCCGCTGCCGCAAAAAGCGCGCCCAAATCCTCGCATCGCGCCAGATTCAGCGCCTGCTGCTTTGCAATCTCGCAGCCCGCCGTCACGCGATCTTTCAGCTCGGAAATATAAAATTTGTCTATCAATACTTAGCCTTTTTGAAAAAAATGCGTAATTATACAACGCTAAATTTAAAGCAAAGCTCGCACGCGAAATTTTGGCATAGGAATTTTCCGCTAAAAATTTTATGCTCTTCGCGCGCCGCTTTTGCGCCGCAACTTTTACGGACGGCTCGTCTGTGCGCTTACGGCGGCGCAAATTAAAATCGCTTCAAAGTTGCGGCGCGGTAAAATTTTACGCGTATGAAAATACATATCGAGCCGCTACCTACGGTATCTGCGGGCGATTTATCGTTTTGAAATTTTATTTTGGCTAAAATTGCGGCTTTAAATTTAAAGGCAAAAAATGAAATACGACGTTATCGTTGTGGGTGGCGGGCACGCTGGTATCGAGGCGAGCTTAGCCGCCGCAAAAATGGGCGCAAAGACGCTGCTAATTACGATCTTGGCCGAGCAGATCGGCGCTGCGAGCTGTAACCCTGCAATCGGCGGCCTTGCAAAGGGGCATCTGGTAAAGGAGATCGACGCGCTGGGCGGTCAGATGGGGCTTGCGGCGGATGCGTGCGGGCTGCAATTTAGAATTTTAAACGAGAGCAAGGGCCCTGCGGTGCGCGGCTCGCGCGCTCAGATCGATATGGACGAATACCGCATCTACATGCGAAATTTGCTGCTAAATACGCAGGGGCTGGACGTGAGCCAGGAGATCGCGAGCGAAATTTTAACCTGCGAGCAAGGTGGCGAGCAGCGCGTTTACGGCGTTAAGACCCATCTTGGCAACGTTTATGAGACCGAGCATCTGATAATCACCGCCGGCACCTTTTTAAACGGGCTAATTCACGTGGGCGAGAACAAGCTGCAAGCAGGGCGCGTGGGCGAGCTAGCAAGCGTCGAGCTTGCCGAATCGCTACGAAGCTTGGGGCTGCAAATGGGGCGGCTAAAGACGGGCACCTGCCCAAGGATCGATGCTAAGACGATCGATTTTAGCGTGCTTGAGCGCCAAGAGGGCGACGCAGATCCGCGCCCTTTCAGTTTTCGCAGCAAAAATTTTGCGCCGAAGCAGCTTGCTTGCTTCATCGCTTATACGAACGAGCGCACGCACGAGATCATCCGCAAAAATTTCGCCCGCGCGCCGATGTTTACGGGGCAAATTTCAAGCACCGGCCCGCGCTACTGCCCGAGCATCGAGACTAAAATTTATGAATTTCCAAATCGCGACCGCCACCACGTCTTCGTCGAGCCGCAGACGCGCGAGGCTACGGAGTATTACGTAAACGGGCTTTCTACGAGCCTTCCTTACGACGTGCAGATTGCATTTTTGCGCACGATCAAAGGTTTTGAAAATGCTAAAATCGTCCGCCCGGGCTATGCGATCGAGTACGATTTCATCGATCCTACCGAGCTTAAACACAGCCTCGAGACCAAAAAGATCCGCGGGCTGTTTTTGGCAGGTCAAATCAACGGCACCACCGGCTACGAGGAGGCTGCGGCGCAGGGGCTGATGGCGGGCATCAACGCCATGCTTGATTTGCGCGGGCGGCAGCCTTTGATTTTGCGCAGAGATGAGGCGTATATCGGCGTTTTGATCGATGATCTCGTCACTAAGGGCACGAATGAGCCTTACCGAATGTTTACTTCGCGTGCGGAATTTCGCCTGCTGCTGCGCGAGGGCAACGCCGTGCTGCGTCTAAGCGAATACGGCCGCGAGATCGGGCTTTTAGACGAGGCGAGTTACGAGCGGGCGAGCAAATTTAAGCACGACGCGCAGAGCGGAATGGAATTTTTGCTAAAAACGCAGATTACCCCTTCGAAACAGACGCTTAGCCTGCTGCAAAGTATCGGAGCGGAGCCCATTTCGCAAAGCTGCAGCTTGCAAAAAATCGCTTCTCAAAGCGGCTTTTCAAAGGCGGGACTGCTTGCTCTGGCGCCGCATTTTGAGGGCTTTAGCGATGAGGTTTTGGATGAAATTTTAACGCAGTGTAAGTATCATTTCTACATCGCGATGCAGCGCGCCGAGGTCGAGAGGATGAAGGGGCTGCTCGGCGTCGCGATCCCGCCGCAGATCGATTTTAGCAAGATCGGAGGGCTTAGCAACGAGATCGTGCAGAAGCTAAGCCGCTTTGCGCCGCCGACGCTGTTTGCCGCGAGCGAGATCAGCGGCGTAACGCCCGCCGCGATCGATATTTTGCACATTTACATCAAGCAAAATTTTGGCGATAAGCTTGGGATAAAGCGAGAATAGAATGCTAAAGTATAAAAGGCTTAATAAAGTAATTTTAAAATTTATAGTGAAAAATCTGGACGATATTTTAAAATATGTTTCAGTTTGAACTAAAACTATGTTTTGATAATTACGCCAATAGTAAATTTAGATTCATTGTCAAGAATTGCTCAAAAAATACTTTTTTTACATACGGTATGTCGCCGAAATTCTTTTTTATTCACTTCCTGGTTCAAAATTATTTCTCGAACAGCATAAATTAAAGGACGCGGCCGACAACAACATTCAAGAATTAGGTTTTAGTATTGACACCTCAGGAATAAACAACATATTCATATTAAAAGACGTTATACGAGAAGAAGAAATACCTACTATTTTTGAAGAAATAGTCGAACGATATATAGACGGCATTAAATATCTAAATTGTTTTAAATTTGAGCTACTAAACTACAGATATAAAAGAGAGATCCATTGCTTTTTGCTAAAATTGATAAGAGAAAATCCGCTTAACTTATCTTGAGCTATTTATATTTACAGAGGAGATAAATCCGCCCCGAGCGAGGCGGATTAAAGATTATTTTTCGCTAGGCGGATACATCTTCCAGCTACTATCTACTTTCCAGTCTATCGGGTGGCAAGACATGCAAGTATTTAGCTTTTGCGGATGATGCACTGCGTGACATGATTGGCACTGAAGCATTTCATTGTCTCTATTATGGACACCATTATGCGGGTTAGACAAACCATAGTGCGCAGTCTTTTTCCTGATATCGTCTATCTTATGACAGCTGGTGCACTGCTCGTTTGTAAATCCTCTTTGTTTTGTTGGCATCTCAAAATCGCCCATCGCATACATCCTGACCTCGTTTAGTTGCTCACCTATGGTTGGGACGTGGCAGTCGTGGCATGTTACATTTGCGTCGTTATGCTTTTTAGCTAGCATATTTCCCTTTGTAAAAGAGTCATACTCTGGCTGCATGTTGTGACACATGATACAAAATTCAGCTTTGTGGCTAGCTGCTTGTACCTGATGAAACGCTATAAAACCTATGACGGCAGCTATTATTAGCCCTATTATCGTATATTTTCTTCTCTTGCTCATGCTTTTACTCCTTTTGCGTTCGCCGCCGCTTGATAGCCTGCTAAGCGTCCGTAGCATAGACATGTTCCGTGGCTAGTTCCGGCTAAAACTACCGGATAATCGCCCAAAAAGCGTCCGCCCATGACGTTACCGCAGGCATAAAGTCCAGAAATTTCGTTATAGTTAGTATCTAGCACATTTGCAGTGCTTGGCTCAACGGTAAAGCCACCCATTACGACCAGGCTCGCACCTACTCCCATTTTGCCGGCATAAAACGGCGCGTGACGTACTGGAAACATCCTCTTTGCGGTCTTACCAAAGTCATCATCGTAACCTTTGTCGCATAGCTCGTTGTAGCGTTTTATAGTTGCTAAAAACTGCGTTTGTGCCTTTTGATTATTAGGGTATAGCATACCGGCAAGTTCTTCTATGCTGTTTGCTTTAAATACATCAGGCATCTCTTCAATATCTTTTACCGATATATACGATGTTTTGCCTATCGCCCACTGGCAGTCAGATGGAAGCTTTGGATTATCTTCTACACAGTGGTTTACACTGCCGTGTGATACGCCCATGAGGCCGACTTGCTCTGGAAATTTAGAGTCAAATACCTGCCAGCCAAAGCCTCCTGGTTGGCGAGAGAGCGGCTGAGTGACTTGCTGACCGCTTAGATCTTCATTTGTAAAGCGCTCTCCCTTTGCATTTGTTAGTAAAAACGCATCAACGCCAAGCGGTCCGCCAAGCGTGTGAGCGACTGGTGCGTGCGGTCCGTCTTCTAGCTTTGCGCCTATCCATGAGCCAAGCTTATGCCCGTCTCCCGTGTTTGTCGGATTGTTTTTGTAGTCTCTGTTTGGAAACGGACAGAAGAAATTTGCCACCCACGGCACAAATGTTTTTACCATCTCAGGATCATTCATATAGTCTCCCGTGGCTAAGATTACTGATTTGGCATTTATCTTGATATATGAGCCATCAGACATATTTTGCGCGATCGCTCCTTGCATTTTGCCAGTTGTTTTGTCGCGAAGTAGCTTTTGTGCGCGAGTTTTGAAGATATATTTTGCGCCTTGTTTTATAGACTTTTCATAAACTAGCTCCATCATCGGCTCTTGGCTAGGCAAAAATGTCATAACGGTTGGATAGCTTGGGCTATTTTCTTTGCTTGGATCGTATCCTGCCGGGAGCGGATAGTGCATAAGCATCAAATTTATCTTACTTCTATCAAGCTGCGTATCGGTCTCTTTCATAAAATGCACCGCAGGAGCAAGCTCTATCATCCAGTCAAAGTCCTCGCCGCTGTGATCTGCCCAGTAGTTCCATACGCGCTGATCGGCGCGGTATCCCATCTGTTTTAAATGCTCATTTATAGCTGCATTCTTGTCATATTTGATACCAAGCTCTCTTTGAAATTTATTGCCTAGAGTGCCGTACTGACCGCTTCTAACTTGAAAGCGACCGGCTTTTTCTAGGACGATAACCCTTGCACCTTTTTCAGTTGCAGCGCGCGCAGCGTGGAGTCCCGAAACGCCGGCACCTATGATAAGTACATCGGTTTCAAGCGTCTCTTTGATATCTTTGTCTGAAATTTGCGGCTCAGCGCCCAGCCATTTTGGCACTTCAGGGGCTTTTGCAACTTCCTTTTTTGGATGGATGAGGTGATTGTTCGGGTTATCACAGCCTGTTAGCAGCGCAGATCCAGCCACAACCGAGCCAAGCGTGAGCGCTCCGCTACGTTTTAAAAACGAGCGGCGTGATAGTTCATTTTTTTCTACCATTTTATACTCCTTGTTTCAAGTTTTATTTTAATATGTCAAAGTCATAAGAGGCTCTTAGCCAAAGCTCTTCATCCGTCGTTTTGCCGTCAGAGCCACCGTTTGTATATTTTAGCTTTCTATCCATAGTTTCGTAGATAGCAGATAGCTTTAAGCCTTTTACTGCAGGAACTTTATAGCTAACTTGCACGTCCCAGCCCTCTACATCTATCCTAGTTCCTGGCGCTTGACCATGAAGGCCGCCTGAGCGAACGTTGCTGCCGTTATGCTGCTTGCCATACCAGTAGTCAGCGTCCACTCTAAGACCCTCGGCGCCTACGTTGCTAAAGTCGTAGCCTGCGCTAAATTTATGTAAATTCATACCAGCAAAATTCATAAATAAAAACGGACCGTAGATCGGAGTAGCCGTAAATGAGCCAACGTCGTTACCTATACCTTGAAGCGACATTTGGTTTTTGCTAACGGTTGAATATGCATATCTAAGATCAAAGCCGTAAGCGTTATAAAGCCCTATCATGCCTGCGTAGTAGTTGCCGTTAAAGTCGAAATTCTCTTTTAAAGTACCGTTTGTTCTTGAGCCTTTATACATAAAGTCTATTCCAACTACCGCGTTTTCAAAAAGCGTAGGCGTTTTGTAGCCAGTAGCTGCGAAGTAGAAATTTATATCGCTTTTTGAATTGGCCGCGTCATCGTATTCAAGACCAGATACGTTTGCATAACCGGCCGTGAGCGAGACGCCGGGAAGGCCGCTATATGTCACAAATGAGTTAAAGATATTGTCAAATTTATAGCCGTAAGGTCCAAAGCCGCCGATGATAACTCTATCTTTAAACCTTGGCGCGCCGTGATCTCCACCAGTTACTGCGCTTGATCTACCTGCAAATTTCCAAAAGTCAGCTAGGCCGATAACGGTATTTATACTATCAAGCTTTATCCTAGCGCTCACGCCCTCAAATGCCTCTTTGTAGCCCACGTCCGTGTTTGTTGCCACAAGTGGCGGCACTAGGCCTGTGTATTTTGAGTTGTAGTACTGGCGACCTAGTTTAAAGTCGATATAGTCATTTTCATATCCTAAGTAGGCCTCTGAAAGTGCTACACCTTCGCTATTCCAGTCATAGGCAAAATACTCTTTTGCAGCCTTTGACGGACCGAAATTTACTAAGCCCTGAGCCGTAAGACCAAGCTTAAAGCCATAGTAAGAGCCAGTTAAAAACCTAAGCTCAGCACCTAGGCCGCCGATGTGCTCACGAATTTTATTTGTTCTGCTAGCTGGCGGGAAGTACTCTGTCGAGTCCATATCGTAGTATGAAAATACTGTCGCACCCATAGTGCTTGTTTGTAAAGCCTCCGCCAAGCTATCGCTAGCGCTAGCGCTGGACGCCATAGCCATAAACGCAGCCAAACTAAGAGCAAATTTACTCTTGCCGATCGTCAAAAAACATGTTTTCACTATAACCTCCTTTAAATTTTTACACCATCATCTTTGGATTTATGAGCGAAATTATAACATGTAGGCCTATCAAAAACGGTAAGATTTTGGTAACATTAACTAAAAAATATTTTTTAGTTTTAAATTTTAAATTTGATATAATCACTACTATGATAGAAATTTTACTTATAGAAGATGATCTTGATCTGGCCGAGCTTTTAAAATATGCATTGCTAAAAAGCGAGATTGGCGTAACCATAGTCACAAATCCGCTTAAAGGGCTTGAAATTTTAAACGAAAAAAATACCTTTGATGCATTGGTGCTTGATCTTGGCTTGCCAGATATGGACGGTCTTGAAGTGTGCAAGCACGTAAGACACAGCTATCCATCGCTACCTATCATTATCTCATCGGCTCGCAGCGAAACGCTAGATAAGATAAAGGGCTTTGAGCTTGGGGCGGACGACTACATGGCAAAGCCCTATGAGCCAATAGAGCTTGCATTTAGGCTAAGGGCGATACTTCGCCGAGGGATACAAGCTGGCAATGACTTCAAAACCTTTTGCGTAGATAAACAAAGACGCACTATATTAAAAAATGGAGAAGCCATAGCGCTTACAAAGGCGGAATTTGATATCTTTATCTACCTTTATGAAAAAGAGGGGATAGTTGTATCAAGAGAGGATATTTTGTTAAATTTAGGTCAGGCTAAATTTCAAAGTGGGCTAAAAAGTATCGACGTAGCCATAGGGCGCTTGCGCCAAAAGATAGGAGACGACCCTAAAAATCCACACTTCATCCACCCCGTGCGCGGTATAGGGTATAAATTTATCAATGCGTAATATATCCATAATCAAACTAATATCTTTTTTCTTTTTTGCTGCGTTAGTTATAGTAAATTTAGCATTTTTCATCGAATCAAAAAGGCAAATAAGAGATGCGGAGTATTTTGCCTACCAGCGCTTTATGCTAGGCATGCGCATACGCGGACAAGAAGACGGCAATATAACCAAGCAGCTAGCGCAAATCGGACTTAAAAATAGTGATCTCGATCCAAATGAGATCAGGCAAAATGGTGAGAAAATTTTTAGCGATTCGTATGCCGATATGATAAGGTATAACAAAAAGTTTTATTTTGTCCCTAGATTTTCTTCTATTGATCCTAAAATGTTTTCGCGCATTATGGATGCGGCAGGGCTTAATATATCAAGCGAAAATGACATTGCGAAAAACGATGTGCCTTTAGAAAATTTAGAAGAAATTTCTTCGCATAACATTTGGATACTTTGGCTTATAGTAAATATCGTAATGGCCGCATTTTTCATAGTCGTCTTAAAAAAATTGCTGAGACTCAGAAATTTAAAAAATATGATAAGAAGGGCGGGAGAAGAAGACAAATTTAGACTGATAAAAGTAGAAGCAAATGATGAAATAGGCCAAATCGCTAGCGAATTTAATACGACGATGCAAAAAATAGATGCGATAAAAGAGGCTAGAGCGCTATTTTTACGTAACATCTTGCACGAATTTCGCAACCCGATAATGAAGGGGCGAATCATGGCAGATATGCTAGCCGAAATCTTACAAGACGATAAATTTAAAAGTAGATTAAAACAAATTTTTATAAGGCTAGAAATGATACTTGGCGAGGTTGTCAAGGTCGAAAAACTAGTATCTAATCAATGGGAGCTTAAGAAAAATAAGCACCGAGTTATAGACATCGTCGATCACTCGGTAGATATGCTTTTATTAAAAGACACGAGCCGCATAGAAGTGCGAGCGGATGCGGAAATAAGTGCGGTTGAGGTTGATTTTGAGCTTTATGCAACCGGAGTTAAAAATTTAATCGATAACGCCTTAAAATACTCTAGCGGCAAAGTCCTTGTAAATATAGATAAAAACACCGTCTGTATAAGCAGCACAGGAGATGAGCTTGAACCGGAAAGACTCGATTTTGAAAGAGCTTTTAACAGAAAGGTAGAGACGTCAAATTCAGGACTTGGCCTTGGGCTTTATATCGCAAACCAAATTTTTATAAAACACGGCCACACCTTAAAATACAAGTACGAAGACGGTAAAAATATTTTTCTAATATGTTTCATAAACACTTGATCTAAAAATAACTTGTTTATTAATACTTATAAATTATTTTAAGCTCGTTATTTGCGCTGATTAATTCATTTATAAAGCCTAACAAATCTGTTATTAATAGTACAATGGCGCCTCTGTGATATCCGCCATATTTTTTTGGTTTACGATAATTCCGAGATTTTTTAGATATTTAGTCACTCCGCAGAAGCCACAATAAGGTAGCTGAAGAAGAATTCACACACGCACGCTAAAATTTAACGGCTCTTTCGTCGTGTAGAAAAGATAAAATTTTAGTAGAGTACGGTATGGGGGCGTCTAAATTTAAACGTGATCGTTTTGGTTGATGCGCGGCGTTAAATTTTATACGGCTTGTTAAGACTGTGGCGATGAGTAATTTTAAAATTTTGATTTTGGCGTGGGTAAAATTTAACGACAGCGCGTTCTGTCGTCGAGGTATAATGTATGGGTATCTGGCGGTATATCGACGTAGTGGAGATTGGCAAGTGTTACATATAAACTAAGCGATTAAAATAAGAATGCGGATGAAATTAGCGCCGCGTGATACATATAAATAGCAGCATGCCCCGTAAACGATGTGATTCGCGATAAAATTTTGCGTAAATTAAGGCGAAATTTAGCCGACGAAATGAGAACGGATTTAAAATTTAACCGTTTTTTCAAGCGAATTTTGCCACAA
>ERZ772921.1585-NODE-1585-length-12957-cov-2.667803_pt1 | contig 12957 bp, 9 predicted proteins | sample MGYA00512117_ERZ772921 | MGnify/ENA primary metagenome ERZ772921 (study PRJEB29015, sample SAMEA2737944) | human oral metagenome | biome: human oral; feature: human-associated habitat; material: dental | place: China | collected 2150 ... | reverse complement strand
CCGGCCGACAAATGGATTGCCGGCGGTATTCCGGTGACGATGATGATGAACATGGAACGCCGTCACGGCGAAATGAAGCCTGTGATCCAGAAGGCTCTCGTAGACCTTCAGGGCAAGCCCTTCGCTTACTTCGTAGCTAACCGTGCTGAGTGGGCTAAGGATACGTGCTTCATCTACCCCGGCCCCATCCAGTTCTACGGTGATCCCGAGCTCTGCGACCAGCCTTCACGCACGCTCGCTCTCGAGCAGTCTAAGTAAGCCCTAAGGCTCACGCCAATTAAATAGAGTCCGCCCCACCTCCCTCCTGGGAAGTCGGGCGGACTTCTTTCTTCCTCCTAGATGCAGGAGAAGTACCCTCTCTGGCTGGGAGAAAGAGCTCCCCATCATAGCTCCCTGTAGTCACCCATTCATGGGTCGCTCGGGTGACCCATGAATAGGGTCCTCTTGCGACCCATGAATGGGTCCCTTTTGGAGACCACCTTAGGGCGGTCTCTGATCGGGTTGAGAGAATGTGGGGTGAAGGGCTATTCCTCTCGCCTAGCTCGTGCCACCCTCCCTTCGCTCTGGGTACAAAAGAGTCCGCCCGAGCACCCACATGGGGCGCTCGGGCGGACTTTATTTGTATTTGCCTTGGGGCTATCGAAGCATCTGGCGGTAGTGCTTGTCGATCTCCCGACGAGCCTCTTCGGTGGGCTGGAAGGCCTCGGAGGACATACCCTTCAGTAGGTCTTCATGGTCCTTCTCGCTGAGCTTAGGGATGAAGACATTGACATTGACCAGGAGGTCGCCCTTGCCATAGCCATTGACCGAAGGTAGCCCCTTACCACGTAGGCGAAGGACCTTACCGGGCTGGGTGCCGGCGGCGATATTCACACGAGCCTTCCCACCGATGGTAGGTACTTCGACCGTACCACCCTGAGCCGCCGTAGCGACCGAGATGAGGAGGTTGTAGATCAGGTCATTGCCATTGCGGATGAGGTTAGGATCTTCCTCCTCGTGGATGACGACCTGCAGGTCACCAGGGACACCACCTCGGGGAGCAGCGTTCCCCTTACCCTGTATGCTGAACTGCATGCCTTCGGCTACCCCGGCAGGGATGTGGAAGGAGACCACTTCCTCACCGATCTGTGTGCCCTTACCCTTACAGAAGGAGCAAGGCTTGGTGATCACCTCACCCGTACCCTCACAGGTAGGGCAGACGGACTGGGTCTGCATCATGCCGAAGATGCTACGCTGGGCGGAGATGACCACCCCAGAGCCGTGACAGGTAGAGCACTGCTGCTTGCCGTCGGGCTCCATCGTACCATCGCCGTGGCAGTGGGAGCAGGGTACTTGCTTCTTGAGCTTGAGCTTCTTCTCCAGCCCCTTATCAATTTCCTCAAGGGTGAGGCGTACTCGTGCCCTCAGGTCAGTGCCACGGAGTACCTGACGGCCTCCGCCACCACCTCCGAAGCCACCGAACCCCCCAAAGCCACCGAAGCCTCCTCCGCCGAAGAGGTCTCCGAAGCGACTGAAGATGTCCTCCATGGACATACCTCCACCGCTGAAGCCACCTCCGCTAGAGGCGCTACCGCCGACACCTGCATGACCGAACTGGTCATAGCGCTGGCGCTTCTCGGGATCGCTGAGTACATCATAAGCCTCGGCAAGCTCCTTGAACTTCTCTTCGGCTTCCTTGTCCCCAGGGTTCTTGTCTGGGTGATACTGTATGGCGAGCTTACGATAGGCCTTCTTCAGCTCATCGGCTGAAGCGCCCTTCGATACGCCTAGGACTTCATAGTAATCTCTTTTCTGTGCCATAGATCGATCTCGCTTAGCTATTACTGTCCGACGACGACGGAGGCATGGCGAAGGACCTTGTCATGGAGCTTGTAGCCCTTCTTCACGCAGTCGATGATCTTACCCTTGAGCTCTTCGCTGGGAGCGGGGAAGGTGGCTATCGCTTCGTGAAGCTCTTCGTCGAAGGGAGCTTCCTCAGTAGTGATGGGGGTGACGCCCTGACGACTCAGGTAGTCTGCGAACTTAGCATAGATCAGATGCATGCCTTCCTTCAGCGCATCGAGGTCAGTGGCCTTGTCGAGGTTCTGTAGGGCGATGTCGAGGTCATCGACGACGGGGAGCAGTTCGGTCAGCACCTTCTCTCCCCCGCTACGGATCAGTTCGCTCTTCTCCTTGAGGGTGCGCTTGCGGTAGTTGTCGTACTCGGCGACCAGACGCAGGTACGTGTCCTTGAGCTTGTCGAGCTCGGCCTGAAGCTTGGCTTCGGGCGAAAGTTCCTCGGCAGGGCTCTCGGTCAATTCTTCCTCTTGAGGCTGAGCCTGCTCGTTTGTCTGACAATCTGTCTGCTTTTCTGCGGCTGTCTGCTCGTCGCGCTCCAGCTCTTGATCTTTGATTTCTTCGCTCATATTATTTATTGTTATTTGCTATATATTAGTGGCTTACACCACGTGGAGGGGCGGTGTAGGCGCTATCATTATCCTCCCGATCGTGCTGTGCCGTCCGGGAGCTATTTACCTTCGTGCAAATATGATACCAATCTCTTGGCAGGCGGGGGGAGCCCATTCTATGCGGGCTAAGGAGGCCCCTCTCCTTCACCTGCTCAGCCCAGCCCTTCCCCAAGCACTGACCGAAGGAGAATAAAGAGCTCGCCCGTGGATTCCTTGAGTGGAGTCCACGGGCGAGCTTCTGCTTATCTCTTATTTAGAGGCGGGATCTATCGGGGAGGAGTCAACTCTGTAAGCGCTCCTTCTCTACACGCTCTCGGAGAAGGCGTAGTTCTCTAGCTATTTGTCCCATTCATCGATTATTGAATCAATGACAGCTTTAATATCTTCAGCCTGTGCCTGATTTACTAAATCAGTGCGTATCACAGCATAGTTTTTCTTTATCCACGTAATCTTCACTGAGTTTTCCTTGGCATAGTTAGATAGGTAGCCCGTTGTTTGCCCTGTAGTCCTTGTTGCTGTAACGAGAATATCTCCCTCAGCCTTCTCGAAGGCCTCAATATTATTTTTGATCACATCCTTATTGTCTCCACCAGGAGTTATGACGATCGTCTTCCCCCGATAGTCATCAATTGAGACAGGATTATCTTCTTGCCCCTCTCTTCCTAGAAGCTCTATTAAGAGATTGAGTGTTGTGGTCTTGCCTGAGTTCGAACATCCATAAAGGCCAATGATCTTCTTCATGTTGAATCGTATTATTAGTGAGTAATGACTTAGTCGGGGAGGACGAGGCGCTCGAAGCCAGGCGACATCAGGGTGCGGAAGCCGTTCTTGCCGTCGCCGAGGATCAGCATGTACTCGACGCCGGGGAAGTGCTTCACGAGGGCGGGGACTTCTTCGGCACGGCGGGTCATGCAGGCCGTGGCAAGGCCGTCCGCTAGCATACAGCTAGGGGCAAGGATCGTGACGCTCAGGATGTCCGTCTGGATGGGATAGCCGGTGCGGGGATCGATCGTATGGGCGACCTTCTTGCCGTCCACGAGCTTGAAGTTGCGGTAGTTGCCCGAGGTCGCTACGCCCCCTGCCGTCGTGGGAAGCTGGATGCGCACCTGGAATTGCTCGGCGCTTGCAGAAGCCCCTTCGACGGGCTTATCGATACCGATGACCCAGGGCTTCCCCTGAGGATTGACGCCTTGGTAGGCGATCTCCCCGCCGAGCTCGACGAGGTAATTCTCCGCCCCCTTCCCCTGGAGCATGCGGGCGACGAGATCTGAGCAATAGCCCTTGGATATGGAGGAGAAGTCCATCTTCATCCGTGGATCGGCCTTGATCATACGGAGGCCGTCGAAGGTGACCTTCTCGTAGCCCACGAAGGCACGGATGCTGTCGATGGTGTGCTGACTGACGCTATCCTTCTTCTCGAAGCCAAAGCCCCAAAGGTTGATGAAGGGCGAGCAAGTCACGTCGTAGCTACCGCCCGTCTGCCGGGAGATCTCCACGGACTGGAGGAAGACTTCTCGGAGCATCGAGTCGGCTTGCTGAGACTCGTTGCGGTTGATCGCCGATATGAGGCTCGTCGAATCGAACGGGTTGAGCGAATGGCTGAAGGCATGGAAGGTGGAGTCCACCGCGAGCGAATAGTCTGTAGGGAGATCGTACTGGATGGAGAAGGTCGTCGTGAAGACTTCGCCCGAGAGGCGGGTATAGTCACTCGTAGTCTTACCCGAGGAGCAAGCAAAAAGCGCCCCAGCAGCGACGGCTGCTAAGGCGCATAGCTTCCCCGCCCGAAGCAGGGAAGAGTGAGAGGCATGAAGGTGCATATTCTTGGAGAATGAGAAGGGAAGAGCCCTTAGAGCTCCTCCTCGATCTTGTAGTCGTTGCGATCCTGTGACTGGCGAGCAAGGAGCTCAGCGAGGAAGCCCACGAGGAAGAGCTGGGTGCCGAGGATCATCCCCGTCAAGGCGATGAAGAAATACGGGCGGTCCGTCACCAGCGGAGCGGGCGTATTCGTCCAGATATGAAAGAGCTTCGTGATAAGGACTACCGCCAGCGCTAGGAAGCCGACGATGAACATGAGGCTCCCGCCCAGACCGAAGAAGTGCATCGGCTTGCGCCCGAAGGTCGAAGTGAACCACAGCGTGATCAGATCCAGATAGCCGTTGACGAAGCGATTGAGTCCGAACTTACTTTCCCCGTACTTACGTGCCTGATGATGGACGACCTTCTCCCCGATGCGAGAGAAGCCCGCCACCTTAGCCATGTAGGGGATGTAGCGGTGCATATCGTTGTAGATCTCGATGCTCTTGACCACTTCGGAGCGGTAGGCCTTGAGCCCGCAGTTGAAGTCGTGCAGGTTGTCGATACCCGAGAGCTTGCGTGCCGTGGCATTGAAGAGCTTCGAGGGAAGGTTCTTGCTGAAGACGGGGTCGTAGCGCTTCTGCTTCCAGCCGCTCACCAGATCGTAGCCCTCTTCCTTGACCATGCGGTAGAGTTCGGGGATCTCGTCGGGACTGTCCTGTAGGTCTGCGTCCATCGTGATGACTACATCGCCTTGGGTGCGGGCGAAGCCACACTGCAGGCCGGGGGACTTGCCGTAGTTGCGGCGGAACTTCACCCCCCTGACGTGGGGGTTCTTCTCCCGGAGCTCACGGATCACCTGCCACGACTGGTCGGTGCTGCCGTCATTGATGAAGATGATCTCGTAGGAGAAGCCGTGCTCCTCCATGACACGCCGGATCCACGCCTCGAGCTCGGGCAGGGATTCGGCTTCGTTGTATAAGGGGATGACGAGAGAGATATCCATAGGTCGAAGTTAGTTGCGACGGAGGGCAAGTCCGACGATGAGCCCCCAGACGGCGCCCATGATGATGGTGAGCATGTAGTCGGTCCACAGCCACTGCCACGTGGAGATCATCCGTAGGTCGGTGATCATCCGCTCGGCGTCGGCCTGATTGACCAGCGGAGAAGCCTTGAGCATCTCCCCCCAGGCCTCGAGGGTCGAAGGCACAGCGTACTTGAAGTAGAAGTACTGCGGGACGAAGGCCAGGATACCGCCGAAAGCATGCAGGAGCACGACGTAGCCGAAGCCTTGGCCCACACGGAAGGTGCCCCCCGCATAGTAGAAGTCTCGGTAAGTACGTGCTGCTCGGTAGGCGAGGAAAGGCACGGCCAAGACCCCGATGAAGTAGATCACCTGCAGCAGGGGTACACTGAAGCTCAAGAAGCGAGCCGTATAAATCAAGGCCAGCACCAGCCCGAAGGTCAAGCCTGCACGAGCCGCTGCTGGGAAGAGTGGAGATGGATGGGGAGCTACTGCCATATGTCTATTTTTACGGGCGCAAAGGTACGACTATTCGCCCAATAAGCCACCCCAACTACCGCTATCGACAGCTCCAGTGCATCACCTCGTTTGCCCCCGCAAATTAGCCTTATTCAGAAGGCGCTTCTACAGACACTCGGACGAAAGGAAAAACGCCACGACATACCAGCCCTTTCCTTGGTAGAAACCCCAGGATCAAGAGACCTCCGACGAGCCCCTACAGCGAAGGTGCTCGGAGCCCCCCAAAAGGGACCTACGGTAGGTCGCCTTGACGACCCACTGTGGGTCGGTCGCACGACCTACAGTAGGTTTTTTCGACGACCTACCGTAGGTCGCTTTTTGCCCCACCCCAGAGCCCCAGCCATCCGCCCTGTCGGTGGCAAGATCTTAGCGCCCTACCTCCGATGGCGTCAGACTTGGAGCGTAAGGATAAAAAGACTCCACCTCTCACCTCTTCACTACGCATGTACTCCCTAGCTTAGAGATAAGGTATCGCTAGATAAATACCTAACTCTATACTCCTCCCCTCTCGGTGTACCATTGAATATATCCGTATGCTTCATTCTCCCAAAAATCGCTATCTTTCGATCCGAAATACACACCTTTTTCGCCAAGAGGCTATCCAAAATCGAGATCTATTTAATCAAGGAATTATGCCAACAGAGACACCGGTAGAACAAGTTAAGTACAGGAGAAATACCAGAGTAAGGAAAGACGAGCAGGAACGCTTTGTATTACTACTCGACATCATGGGCTTTAGTGCATTTATCCAAAACACACCTTTCGACGAAGCTAAAGAGAAGTTTGAGACCTTTAGAGAAAAGTTAGATACTCGAGCAGAGAATCTTCTACAAAGAGAGCATATACACATTGCCTTCTTCTCAGACTCCATCCTTGTTACCACACAGAGCAACAAAGCTCAAGATCTAAATCTAATCTCCAAGGCTGCAGCTGTCCTTATGCAAGTATCTTTTGAGTGTGGATTTGCCCTCAAAGGATGCCTCGCTCATGGGAAGTTCTATTATCATCCCAAAAAGAGAATCTTCTTCGGCCTACCTCTTGTTAATGCTTACCAGCTCGGTGACCAAGAAATTAAATACTACGGCATCATCGTCCACCATACAGCTGAAAGAAAAATCCGAGACCTTAATAAACCATTTACAAAGCTCGCTGGAGAGAAAGATAAAACACAAGGGAATAACCCTTACGTCTACAGTGAGGTTCCCCTCAAATCCTCTGGATGGAGTTGCCATTGCCATTTAGCATGGAACTTATATGACAATAAACTAGAGTCCCCCATAGACAACGGGACCACGTGTGAGAAATATTTGCAGCAGATAGAACTCACTGTCTCTGGTGCTCCTCGCATCTACATCGACAATACCCGCAGGGTTATGCTGAAAGATTTAGCGCTATACGAGGCTGAGAAGAAAAAGGCTGAGACAAATAATCAACCTGTAATATTCCCGATAAGAGAAGAGCTGACTACAACTAGATAATATAGAGTACGGCATAGCCTCATGAAGCACGAGCTCCATGAGGCTATCGTCTCTGAGCGAGCACTGCAAAAAGCAAAAACACCCCGCATCCTATTTGGAATGCGGGGTGCTTTATGTTCCTACCCTATTAGTGAAGTGTGACGACTTGCCCCACTAGGGCATACACTTCACGTAGGTAAGCTACCGATTAGGAGAGCTTCTCCTTGAGGGCAGCCAGTGCGTCGAGGTCACCGAGGGTAGCCTTCTCCGTAGCAGCGTTAGTAGCGGCGACGGCAGCAGCGGCATCCTGGTTGCGAGCCTGACGTTCGGCACGCTCAGCGCGTTCGCTAGCACGAGCTTCAGCCTTAGCTTCGTCCTCGAAGGTACGGCTGTGCGAGACGATGATGCGACGAGCATCCTTATTGAATTCGATCACCTTGAAGGGGAGGGTCTCACCCTTGACTGCCTGCGTACCATCGGCCTTGACCAGGTGCTTAGGCGTAGCGAAGGCTTCTACACCTTCGGGGAGGGAGACGACAGCGCCCTTTTCGACGAACTCACGGATGGTACCTTCGTGGATGGTGCCTACCTTGAAGTCAGCTTCGAAGGCGTTCCATGGGTTCTCCTCGAGCTGCTTGTGGCCGAGGGAGAGGCGACGGTTTTCCTTGTCGATCTCCAGGACGACGATCTCCAGAGGAGCGCCGACTTCGGTGAACTCGTTGGGGTGCTTGATCTTCTTCGTCCAGGAGAGGTCGGAGATGTGCACGAGGCCGTCGATACCTTCTTCGATCTCTACGAAGACACCGAAGTTGGTGAAGTTGCGGACCTTAGCCGTGTGGCGAGAGCCGATGGGGAAGCGCTTGTCGATGTTTTCCCATGGATCCTCCTTGAGCTGCTTGAGACCAAGGCTCATCTTGCGCTCTTCGCGGTCAAGAGAGAGGATGACAGCTTCGACTTCGTCACCGACCTTGAGCAGTTCCTGAGCCGAGCGTACGTGCTGAGTCCAAGACATCTCAGAGATGTGGACGAGGCCTTCTACGCCTGGAGCCACTTCGATGAATGCACCGTAGTCAGCCAGGACGACGACCTTACCCTTGATCTTGTCGCCGACCTTGAGGTTAGGGTCGAGGCTATCCCAAGGATGTGGCTGGAGCTGCTTGAGACCAAGAGCGATGCGCTTCTTAGCTTCGTCGAACTCAAGGATGACGACGTTGAGCTTCTGGTCGAGGCTAACCACTTCGCTGGGGTGTGAGACACGGCCCCAAGAGAGGTCGGTGATGTGGACAAGACCATCGATACCACCGAGGTCGATGAAGGCCCCGTAGGAAGTGATGTTCTTGACGACACCTTCGAGTACCTGACCCTTCTCGAGCTTGCTGATGATCTCTGCCTTCTGAGCTTCGAGTTCAGCTTCGATGAGGACCTTATGCGATACGACGACGTTCTTGAAGTCCTGGTTGATCTTGACGATCTTGAACTCCATGGTCTTGTCGACATAAGCATCGTAGTCGCGGATAGGACGTACGTCGATCTGCGAGCCAGGGAGGAAGGCTTCGATACCGAAGATATCGACGATCATACCACCCTTGGTACGGCACTTGACATATCCACGTACCACTTCGTCCTTCTCGAGGGCTTCGTTGATACGATCCCAGGAGCGTGCTACACGTGCCTGGCGGTGCGAGAGGACGAGCTGTCCCTTCTTATCTTCCTGTGATTCGATGAAGACCTCGACCTTGTCGCCGACCTGCAGCTCAGGATTGTAGCGGAACTCAGCAGCGTTGATGCTACCTTCGCTCTTGAAGCCGATGTCTACGAGTACTTCACGCTTACCGATCTTGGTAACCGTACCGATGACAACCTCCTGATCCTTTACGCTGTTCAGGGTGCTGTCATAAGCTGCTTCTTGCTCCTTGCGGGAAGCAGAGCAAGCTACCTCTCCCTGCTCAAACTCATCCCAGTTGAAGTCCGCGATGGGCTTGATCTCTTTCAAATTTTCCATTTGTTAAACTTACTATGAATTACACACGAGCACTCCTATAGTGGAGCACATGGCTTGTTGACTCAGTTAAAGTGGACATCAAGCGATGTACTCCCCCACAAAAGTCGGGGACAAATATACGAAAAAAGCGTGTACCAGCATCTTACGTCGAGACGATCCGCCGTGAAAGGGAGCGAAACTCCAGATGAAGGGCTAAGGCTCTGTGCCTCAAGAGGCGTTTTCCTTCCCCCGCCGAATCTCCTTCCCTCCCCCGAGGGGAAAAAGTCAAAGCTTTCGGTCGAACGTGAAGGGGCAATTCCATTCCGCTTAGAATGCGGGTTGGGGAGGGGTAAAAAACGATCCATGGTAGGTCGCCGAAAAAACCTACTGTGGGTCGTCTCACCGATCCACGGTAGGTCGCATCGACGACCTACCGTAGGTCGTTTTTGAGGGGAGCCTGAGGGTATGCTTGAGCGGATCAAAAGGAGAGGAGAAAAAAGCAGAGGGCACCCCGTAGAAACCCAGCGAAGAAGAAGGTGGTCTTCTTCCGCTTGGCTCCTACGGGATGCTCTTCAGAAAATGGAGTGAATCTTCGGAGGATCGGAACTAGCCGAACTGGTGCTTCTCAGCGCCTCTCGGCCGGTCGCAGTCCTTAGTCGAGATAGAGGTCTTCGGGATAGCCTACCTGCTCGAGGTAGAGCGCATGTGCTGGGGCAGACGAACCCGCTTGCCCTCGGTCCTTAGCCTCGATGACCGCACAGAAGTCTTCGACGGAGAGCCGTCCCTTCCCGACCTGAAAGAGCGTACCGACGACGGCACGCACCATATTCCTCAGGAAGCGATCCGCAGTGATGGTGAAGATCCATTGACCGTCCTCCGCCCCCGCCTGCCAGTAGGCTTCCGTGACCCGACAATTGTTCGTCTTGACGTCGGTGTGTAGCTTGCTGAAGCTGGTGAAGTCGGTGAAGTCCTTCAGTCTCCCAGCAGCCTCATTCATCCGATCGAAGTCTAGCGGGAAGTAGAGACGAAGCATGCGAGCCTCTTGGAAAGGGTCCTTCCTCAGAGTGACATAGTAGCGGTAGGTGCGGGACGTAGCGCTGAAGCGAGCATGAGCCTCCTCCCTCACGGGACGAATATCATACAGGGCAATATCGTGGGGCAGATAGCGGTCCGTCCGATAGATGAGCTGGCGAGCTTCGTCGGGCGACATCGGGAGGTCGACATGGGCGACCATCCCACGGGCATGCACCCCAGCATCCGTGCGTCCAGCCCCCAGGATAGCGATGGGCTCGGGAGAGCGAGCTACCAGCGTCAGAGCCTGCTCGATGGTCTCCTGCACGGTCGTAGCATCAGGCTGTGTCTGCCAGCCACTATAGTTCGTGCCGTCGTAGCTCAGCGTGATGAAGTAGCGCATACCCTAGCTCTTAGCCTTCCGTGTGCGGGTAGTGGTCTTGCCCGTAGAGGCAGTCTTTCGCCCTCCACCCTTGCGAGCGGTCTTGGCCGGAGTCTCGGCGATGATCTTCATGCACGCCTCGTAGGTCAGCCCTGCAGGGTCTTCGCCCTTGGGGAGCTTATAGTTGTCGCCCTTGTACTTGAGGTAGGGGCCGAAGCGCCCGGAGCGGATCGATAGTTCGGGATCTTCGTCGAAGGTCTTCAGCAGGCTCTTCTCCTCGCTCTGACGCTTCTCCTCTATGATCTTGATCGCTTCGTCTGCAGTGCACGACAGGGGATCGACGCCCTTAGGTAGGCTGTAGAACTTCCCCGCATGGCGGACGTAAGGGCCAAAGCGACCGACAGCGACTGTTATCGTCTGTCCTTCGTATTCACCGAGGTTCTTCGGCAGGTCAAAGAGCGACAGCGCTTCCTCTAGAGTAATTGTCTCGATCGACTGCCCGGGCTGGAGCGAGGCGAAGCGAGGCTTCTCCTCTGCGTCGGTAGCACCTAGCTGAGCCATCGGGCCGTAGCGACCGATGCTCACCGAGACAGGTAGCCCCGTCTCGGGCTGGACACCTAGGATACGCTGGCCGACACGCTGGGCGGTGCGCTCATTCGTCACACGCTCGACCCCAGGGTGGAAGTCCGTATAGAAGTCGCCAATAGTATCTGTCCACGGCGCCTTCCCCTCGGCGATGGTGTCGAACTCTTCCTCCACACGAGCGGTGAAGTTGTAGTCCACGATGCTGGGGAACTGCTCCACGAGGAAGTCATTGACGACGATCCCGACATCCGTGGGGAAGAGCTTGCTACGCTCGGCTCCGTAGATCTCCTGGCGTGTCTCCTCGGTGACCTGCCCATCCTCCAGGGTGAGCACGGTATAGCTACGTGGCTGACCCTCACGGTCGGCACGCTCGACGTAGCCACGATTCTGGATCGTCTGGATCGTGGGGGCGTAGGTAGAAGGACGACCGATACCGAGCTCCTCCATCTTGCTCACCATCGAAGCTTCCGTATAGCGTGCGGGGCGCTGGGTGAAGCGCTCATCGCCCTGAAGTGCCGAGAGTGTCAGCCCTTCCCCTTCCTTGACGGCGGGTAGGAGCTTCGTGGTCTCCCCTACTCCCTCTTCGCTCGAGCCTTCCATATAGACATCGAGGAAGCCTCGGAAGGTAATGACCTCTCCCTGAGCAACGAACGCATAGTCCGTGCTGGGCACTGGGATGGAGACCGTCGTACGCTCCAGTCGAGCGTCGGCCATCTGCGAGGCAAGTGTGCGCTTGCGGATCAGGTCGTAGAGACGCTGTTCCTGGGGCGTGCCGTCGATGACCTCACGGGCGACATAGGTAGGACGGATCGCTTCGTGTGCCTCCTGAGCCCCCTTGCTCTTGGTCTGATACCTACGGGGCTGATGATATTCCTTCCCTGGGTGACGCTCGATCTGAGCTGCGATAGCTCCCAGAGCTTGATTGGAGAGGTTGACCGAGTCAGTACGCATGTAGGTGATATGCCCCGACTCGTAGAGGGACTGCGCTAGGCGCATCGTCTGCGAGACCGAATAGCCGAGCTTCTGAGCCGCCTCCTGCTGTAGCGTGGAGGTCGTGAAGGGGGCAGCGGGCGAGCGACGAGTAGCCTTGCGTGTGATCCCGCCTATGGCGAAGGTGGACGAAGCGCAGCGCTTCATCAGCTGGGCAGCTTCCTCAGAGGTGGAGAAGCGATGATTGAGCTCCGTGGCGAGCTTCTCCCCTGAAGGCAGGAGGAAGGTAGCCTGAAGGCGGTAAGAAGACTGGGGGACGAAGGCATTGATCTCACGCTCACGGTCGACGATGAGGCGCACAGCCACCGACTGCACACGCCCTGCAGAGAGCGAAGGGCGGATACGCTTCCAGAGCACCGGAGAGAGCTCGAAGCCCACGATACGGTCGAGGATACGGCGTGCCTGCTGGGCATCGACCAGATCCATGTTCACCTCCCGAGGATGCTCCAGCGCTTCTAGGAAGGCTTCGGCTGTGATCTCATGGAAGACGATACGGCGGGTCTTCTCGGGCTTCAATCCTAGAGCCTCGCTTAGATGCCAAGCGATAGCCTCCCCTTCACGGTCTTCATCGGAAGCGAGGTAAACGAGGTCCGCCTTCTTCGCTTCAGCCTTGAGTTCCCGCACCAGATTCTTCTTATCGTCATTGATGACGTACTCGGGACGGAAGTGATCCTCGACATTCACACTGAAGGAATGTTGCTTGAGATCACGCACATGACCAGCGCTGGCCATGACCTTGTAATCGTTCAGGTGATGCTTCTTGAGGA
>ERZ772921.1577-NODE-1577-length-13000-cov-12.778834_pt1 | contig 13000 bp, 11 predicted proteins | sample MGYA00512117_ERZ772921 | MGnify/ENA primary metagenome ERZ772921 (study PRJEB29015, sample SAMEA2737944) | human oral metagenome | biome: human oral; feature: human-associated habitat; material: dental | place: China | collected 2150 ... | reverse complement strand
GCAGGCCGGAGTCGCGCACCACGCGCACAGCCCGGGCCACCGCCTCGGAGACAGATCCGTCAGGGGCGTCAGTGGTGGTCGGGGACACGGAGAAGGCGACAAGCATGCGGCCAGGCTAGCCCGGCGGTGCCGCCCGGAGCCGCCGATCGGAGCATTCTTGCCTGCGAGCGCGCTCGAAGTCCTACGGTCTGCCCCATGACCAGCGCGACTGCTCCAGGCGGCGAGCCCGACGACGCCCAGCTCCGCGAGGCGCTGCGGCTCGCCTCCATCCCACGCAGCGACAACCTCGGGCCTACAGACGGGCCCGGTGCAGCCGGATGGGACATCGCTACCACCGCCGACCGCTTGGGAGTCAGCGCCCACACCCTGCGCTACTACGAGCGGATCGGGCTCGTGCGGGTGGGCCGTGGAGGCTCCGGGCACCGCCGCTACGACGCCGCTGCCGTGCGCCGCCTGGTGTTCCTGACCCGGATGCGGACATCCGGTATGCCGATCCGCGACCTGCGCCGCTACGTGGAGCTGGTCGAGGCCGGCCGGGACACGGTGCCCGAGCGCCTGGCCATGCTCACCGGGCACCGGGAGGCCCTGCGCGCCCGGATCGCCGAGCTTCGGCTCGCCCTGGCCGCCACCGAGTACAAGATCGGCGTCTACACCACCAGCATGCGCGACCACGAGGCCGAGCGCGCAGACGACACCAGTACGAAGGAGACCCGCACATGACCGACAAGACCGCTACCACCACCGGCGCAGTCACCACTCCCGTCCGCCCCCAGCACGACATCGACAGCCCGGAGAACCTCGCCCGTCGCGAGCGCGGCCTGGCCGTGCTGGCCTCGATCGACGGCGACGCGGGCCGCTCCGTCATCGACTCGCTGGCCGACGTCAGCCCCGCCCTGTCCCACCACATCGCGGCCTTCGCCTTCGGGGACGTCTACGACCGCCCCGGCCTGGACGCGCGCAGCCGCCAGCTCGTCACCATCGGCGTCCTCACGGCGCTCGGCGGCTGCGAGCCGCAGCTGAGGGTCCACGTCGGGGCGGGTCTCAACGTGGGGCTCACCCGCGAGGAGATCACCGAGGCGATCCTCCACTCCTGCGTGTACGCGGGCTTCCCCCGCTCTCTCAACGCGATCTTCGCGGCCCAGGAGGTCTTCGCCGAGCACGACGACGCCGGCTGACCGTGCCACCCGACCCGTGCCACCCGACCGTGCCGGCTGTCCGTCCCGCGCTAAGAAGCTGGACCCCTCTTCCCAGCACGCCCCGGACGGGCCCGCATCCCCATCACCCCGGCCCGCGACCGCGTGACGCCCATGCACCCGCATGAGGCGCGCGGGCCCCGCCAGACAACTCGACCCGTTTTGCCGACGATTCGTCCCCGTCATACGATCTGCCGGGTCCCGCAGGAATCAGGGTTCGGACGCGACCTGCCAGAGGACCGAAGAACCCGAGAAAAGCAACAGGAGACCCAGCATGTCGAACCGGATCCCCGACAAGCCCGCGGGCCGCTACGGCGTGGACGCGATCCTCGGGGCCGTCGGGCTCAGCCTGGGCGCCCTGGCACTGCTGTCCGGCACCATCGCCGGCATCGCCCAGTCCGCGCCCGCCTGGATCTCTCTGATGATGGGGATCTGGACCATCGTGCTGGGGTACTCCGCGATCACCTTCTGGTACGCCACCCTGCGCGGGAAGTTCCTCGTCTGGGCCAGGCTCCTGGACTCCCTGCACCTGAAGGGCGATGAGTCCTGCCTGGACCTGGGTTGCGGCCGCGGGGCCGTCCTGATCGCCACCGCACTGCGGGTACCGCGCGGTCACGTCACAGGCATCGACCTGTGGCGCAGCCGGGACCAGTCGGGCAACTCGGCCGAGGCGACCCGCACGAATACCGAGCTCAACGGCGTAGCCGACCGCATCACGCTGGAGACCGGCGACATGACCCGGTTCCCCTACGAGGACGCCTCATTCGACCTGGTCACCGCCAGCATCTCCATCCACAACATCCCCAACGCCGAGGGCCGGGGGCGCGCGGTGTCCGAGGCGCTGCGCGTCCTGCGCCCGGGCGGCCGGCTCGTCATCGTGGACCTGGGCAGGACGAAGGAGTACATCGAGGTGCTCAGGAACGCCGGGGTGCCGTTCACCACCACGTCCGCCGGCTGGCAGATGCAGTGGGGGATGCTTCCCACCACCATCATCCAGGCGCGGAAGAGCACCCGCTCCTGAGGAGGCCCCTCGCCACCGGCCCGCCGGGGTCGAAGGCGGCGGTACCGGGCAGGCCCGCCCCCCTGCGCAGTTCCGCCGGGGCCGACGTTCTCGCCCGCGCACACGTCCGGCTGGTTCTTACCTGCGAGGCGCGAGGTGGTGGCTGCGCGAGCCACGAAGTCGAGATCTGATGGACACCCAGCTCGGCCTGAGCTGTCTCAGCGTTCCAGGCTCACCGCTCCAGGACGCAGGCGGAGGCGCAGGGAAACAGGGAAAGCGGTGGAGTCCGGGAGGGACCTGGGCCCAAAGGAGGTGGAGCGCGGACGACGGCGCGGCCGCAGGCGGTCAGTTGACGGGTCGGCGTTCCCCACAGAACTGGTGGGAAGCGCCGATCTCAGTGAGGCGGCTGACGACGCTGAGGGGTGACGTCGCCAGTTGCCATCAGCCGCTGTCAGTGGAAGCGGGGCGGCGCTCAGGGGCAGCGCTCGGAGGCGGGGCATCATGGGGAAGGCCAGCCGACAACGCGGCAGGCCGCCCGTCCCTGCCGCTGCAGAAAGTGATTACCCCACGCACCTTTAAGACGATCGGCGGCCTCGGACCCGACGTGAATCGGCATGATTCCGCGGTTCTGCGGCGCGAGTCAGGCGATGCGGGACGTTAAAAGTGCGTAGGATGATCACTTTCCTGGCCGCAACGGCATCCGACAGGCGCCTCGGACCGATCTCGGCACGGAAGTGAACCGATCTCGACGCGGAACTCGACCGATCTCGGCACGAAGAAGAAGGCGCGCCCCGGCGACGCCGCCGGCCAGCCCGGCCCTGACAGACCCTGTCTGCGTCACAGCCCGCGGCGGTAGGTTGACAGGACGCTGATGACGAAGGAGAGCTTATGACCAGCAGGTCAATTCCCACCATTCCCACCATCATCCTCAACAACGGCATCGCGATCCCGCAGATCGGCTACGGGGTCTTCCAGACCCCGCCCGCAGAGACAGAGCGCGCGGTGCGCGAGGCCCTCGAGGTCGGCTACCGACACATCGACACCGCGCAGACCTACCGCAACGAGGAGGGGGTGGGCGCCGCCGTCGCCGCCTCCGGCCTGCCGCGCGAGGAGGTCTTCCTGACCACCAAGATCTGGATCACCAGCTCCGGGGAGGAGCGCGCGGCCCGCTCCATCGACGACTCCCTGCGCCGCCTGGGCACCGACTACATCGACCTCCTCCTGATCCACCAGCCCTTCGGCGACTACTACGGCACCTACCGCGCCATGGAGAAGGCCCTGGAGGATGGAAGGACCCGCGCCATCGGCGTGTCCAACTTCTTCCCCGACCGCTTCGTGGACCTGGCCGAGAACGTCGAGGTCGCACCGGCCGTCAACCAGATGGAGACCCACGTCTTCAACCAGCAGGAGAACAGCCGCACCTGGTACGCCAGGTACGGTACGGCGCTGGAGGCCTGGGGCCCGCTCGCCCAGGGCAGGAATAACATCTTCGCCCACCCCGTGCTCTGCGCCATCGGGGAGAGGCACGGCAGGACCGCCGCCCAGGTGGCCCTGCGCTACCTGCTGCAGCGCGACGTCATCATCATCCCCAAGTCCGTGCACCGCGAGCGCATGGTCGCCAACCTGGACATCCTCGACTTCCAACTCGACGACGCCGACCTGGCCGCCATCGCGGCCCTGGACGAGGGCAAGAGCCTGTTCATCGACCACACCGACCCCGAGTCCGTGAAGCTCCTCCTCGGCTACCTGTCGAGCTGACCCCCGGCCGAGCCGGCGGGTGGTGGCGTTGGCGGCGTGCGGCAGCCCCGGCCATCACGAGCGCGACCGCGCACAGGCTCACGAGCGGCGGCGCGGCCAGCTACAAGCCCCACTACAATGAGCTGGTGAGAGACGCGCACAGCACCCCTGACGCCCCCATCGCCCGCCCCGTTTTCGACGACGGCGCAGCCGGAGCAGCCGACCCGGACCGGGAGAACCTCACCTGGGAGCTCTTCGGCGCCGCCGAGCGCGAGCTGTCCGCCCAGATCGTCGCCTCCGGCTGGATCCCCGACCTCATTATCGCCATCGCCCGCGGCGGCCTCATCCTCGCCGGCGCCATCGGGTACGCCATCGGGATCAAGGCCATGGGCGCCATCAACGTCGAGTTCTACACCGACGTCGGCCGGACCCTCGACGAGCCCACGGTCCTGCCCCCGCTCATGGACGCCTCGGAGCTGCCCGGCAAGAGGGTCCTCGTCGTCGACGACGTCGCCGACTCCGGCAAGACCCTCCGGATGGTCATGGAGATGCTCAGCCACCAGGGCCTGGACCTGGGCGGGCGGACCGTGACCGTCGACGCCCGCAGCGCCGTCATCTACCGCAAGCCGCGCTCCATCGTCGAGCCGGACTACTGGTGGCGCACCACCGACAGGTGGATCAACTTCCCCTGGTCGGTGCTGCCCGTCATCACCCCGGCCTCCGCCTCAGCGGCACGGCGCCCCGACGACGGCGCCTCCGCCTGAGACCGGCCCCCCACCCCGAGGGGCGGAACGGGCAGCACTCGGCGCCGGCGCCCACTCGCCCATCCCGTCCCCCGCCGTCGTCCAGGGTTCTCGAGTCTGGTGCTGTGACATCCGGCGCTCTACGCTGGAGAGCGGCACGGCGGGTCGCGCCGTGCGTCCCCACACTCAGTGATGAGAAGTGACCCTTCCATGGACACCCAAGAACAGACAGAGCTCCCCTCATACACACCCGAGGAGGAGCGCCTCATTATCCGCAACAAGGACGGCGTTCCCGTAGGCATCAAGCCCCACCACAAGTGGACGCCCAAGAGGATCGCGATCTGGGTCGCAGTCACGGCCCTGGGCGTGCTCGGCTGGTGGATGCTGGCCGTCGTCCGCGGTGAGAACGTCAACACGATCTGGTTCGTCGTCACCGCGGTCTGCACCTACGCCATCGGCTACCGCTTCTACGGGCTCTACATCCAGCGCACGATCATGCGGCCCGACGACTCCAACGCCACGCCGGCCGAGCGCATCAACAACGGCCGCGACTTCGACCCCACCCACCGCGTGGTCCTCTACGGCCACCACTTCGCGGCCATCGCCGGCGCCGGCCCGCTCGTGGGCCCGGTGCTCGCCTCCCAGATGGGCTACCTGCCCGGCACCCTGTGGATCATTATCGGCGTGGTCGTGGCCGGAGCCGTTCAGGACATGCTCGTCCTGTTCTTCTCCATGCGCCGCGGCGGCCGCTCGCTCGGCCAGATGGCCACCGACGAGATCGGCAAGGTCGGCGGCATCGTCGCCACCGTCGTCGTCTTCGTCATGCTCATGATCGTCCTGGCCGTGCTGGCCATGGTCTGCGTCAACGCCCTGGCCGCCTCCCCCTGGGGCGTCTTCTCCGTGGGCTGCACCATCCCGATCGCCGTGTGCATGGGCCTGTGGCTGCGCTTCGTCCAGCCCGGCAGGATCACCCAGGTCTCGATCGTCGGCTTCGCCATTCTCATCGGCGTCATCATCGGCGGCCGCTGGGTCGCCGAGTCCTCCTTCGGCCACTACCTGCACCTGTCGCCGACCGCACTGGTGTGGGCCATGATCGTCTACGGCTTCCTAGCCGCCGTCCTGCCCGTGTGGGTGCTGCTGACCCCGCGCGACTACCTGTCCACCTTCATGAAGGTCGGCACCATCGTCGTCCTGGCCGCCGGCATCATCATCGTGCGCCCCGTCGTCGAGATGGCCGCCGTCTCCGAGTTCGCCACGAACACGGACGGCCCGGTCTTCGCCGGCAAGCTCTTCCCCTTCCTGTTCATCACCATCGCCTGCGGCGCGCTGTCCGGCATGCACGCCATGGTCTCCTCCGGCACGAGCCCCAAGATGATCCAGAAGGAGTCCCAGACCCGCATGATCGGCTACGCGGGCATGCTCATGGAGTCCTTCGTCGCCATCATGGCGCTGGCGGCCGCCGTCTCCCTGAGCCCGGGGATCTACTTCTCCATGAACACCCCGACCGCCACTATGGAGAAGCTCGCCGGCCCCGAGGTCGTCGAAGCCCAGCCCTGCGACACCAACAACGACCCAGATCACCACTGCGAGGAGCTGGCCGCGACGGCCGTGGAGCATCTCGGCGTGACCGACGCCCACGGCAACACGATGAACCCCGAGTGGGACTCCTGGGACGAGGCCGGAAATCCGACGACCTACACCGGCGCCGAGGCCCTGACGAGGCTCGCCGGCGATGTCGGCGAGCCCAACGTCGTCTCCCGCACCGGTGGCGCGCCGACGCTCTCCGTGGGCATGGCGCACATCCTCCATCAGATCGGCGGAGGCCGTACGATGATGGGTTTCTGGTACCACTTCGCCATCATGTTCGAGGCGCTGTTCATTCTCTCGGCGGTCGACGCCGTGACCCGCGTGGCCCGCTTCCAGCTCTCCGACGCCCTGGGCAACCTCTTCCCCAAGTTCAGGGACCCGTCGTGGCACGTCGGCGCCTGGGCGACCACCGGCGTCGTCGTCGCCGCCTGGGGATCGCTGCTGCTCATGGGCGTGACCGATCCGCGCGGCGGCATCCAGACGCTCTACCCGCTCTTCGGCATCGCCAACCAGCTCATCGCGGCGGTGGCGCTGCTGGTGGTCACCGTCATGGTCGTGCGCAAGGGATACGCGAAGTGGGCATGGATCCCGGCCATCCCACTGGTCTTCGACACGGCGGTCACCTTTGTGGCGTCCTGGCAGAAGATCTTCTCCCGCGACCCGCTCGTGGGCTACTTCCAGCAGCATCAGGAGGCCGTGGCCAAGCTGGGCACACTCACCGACCCGGCCAAGATCGAGGAGACCCGGGCGATCGTGCGCAACACGATGATTCAGGGGACGCTGTCGATCATCTTCCTGGTCATGGTGGCCTTCGTCATGGTCTGCGCCCTCATCCGCATCGTCCAGACGCTCCGCAACCGGGACACGACGACGTCGGAGGACCCGTACCAGGAGTCCAACTTCTACGCGCCCGAGACGATGATCGCCTCCTCGCTCATGAAGAAGGTCTCCCGGGAGTACGAGCAGGTGGGCGACCCGGCCCTCATCCCGCACAAGGCCCACGCGGAGAAGTCATGACGCACACTCCTTCAACGCCGCAGCCGGCGGATCGACCCAGCGCCCGACGTCGGGTCCGACAGGTTCTGACCCGGGCCCGCACCCTGTGGCGGGACATGACCGGGGAGTCCGCCTATGACCGCTACCTGGAGCGCTACGCCCGCGAGCACGCGCAGTGCCCCCACGGACACGGGGGCGCCCACGGTTCTGAGCACGGCTCCGGGCACGGCCCCATGAGTGAGCGCGAGTTCTGGCGCGCCCGGGCCAAGCAGGCCGAGACGGAGATCAACGCCAGCTGCTGCTGAGCCGGGGCCGCTCCCGCACTCCGATGTGCTCTGATCGTTACCGCCCGCCTTCCGGGGTTCCCGGAGGGCGGGCGGTAGCGTCGTGAGCGTGCCCGCCCAGCAGCCCGCGCCCGACGCACTGACGTCCGCCGAGTCCCCTGACACCTCCTGGGGGACATCACCGGCGTCGGCCGCTTCGCCGTTGGCCGGCCGCGCCACGGACCTCCAGCCCTCCAAGGCTCATCCCCCGGGCCGGACCTCCTATGAGCGGATCGCCCGCGTCGCGGCGGTCATCCTCCTGGCCATCGTCTGCGTGGCGGTGGTGTGGCCCTCCGGGCGCGAGGTCGCCGAGCTCAAGGACACCATGGGACCGGGCTTCCTCAGCTCCGAGGGCAAGGACATCGTCCTCAACCTGGTGATGCTGGCGCCGGCCACCTTCTGCGCGGTCGTGGGCTGGCGGGACATCCCCTGGTGGATGTGGGCGCTGGTCGGCTGCGTGGTCGGGCTGAGCGCCGAGGTGCTCCAGAGCCTCCTGCCGATGCTGGAGCGGCGCCCCTCGCTGGCCAATGTCGGCCAGAACGCCGTCGGCGCCTGGGCCGGGGCCCTGGCCGCCTGGTACCTGCTGCGCCGCCTGCACGCGCGGCAGTAGAACCCACCCCCGTGCAGTAGGCCGACCCGCGGCCCGGTGTCCACCAGGCTGACATTGGCGGCCCCGCCGTCGAAGCGTCCAGAGGGAATCCTTGGAATTCCGGGGTTTCTCTGCTCCGTGCGGCACCGGCACAAGGCCAATGTCAGCTCTGTGGACACTGACGCCCCGTCGGACCTCTTCCATCGGGCCACCCGCCGCCTTCTGAGCAACCGGCACGCCCGCCCGGCGCGAAGCGACAAGAGAACGGGATGGCGAAAGGCCCGGACCATGTGGCCCGGGCCTTTCCGTTCTGTGCGCGGGGGGGGACTCGAACCCCCATGATCGTAAGATCACACGGACCTGAACCGTGCGCGTCTACCAATTCCGCCACTCGCGCGAGAAGCGAGCATGAGACTAGCCTGCCATCCCCGCCCGCGTCCAATCCTCACCGCCATATCCGGCCGTGAGACCGCTCACGACACAATTACCTCACACAGAGGGGGCCGTCTTCCCTGCGATGGCTTCGCTACCGTTACGATGGGAACGGTATCGGCCTGCACGCAGGTCCGTGCAGGCCCATAGCGAGGCGGGACAGTCCCGTCTCCCGGCTCCATCCCGGGGGCCGCCACACCATATTTGGGGGAGGTACTGTCCATGGGATTCCTGGACAAGTTCGAGAAGGGCGTCGAGAACGTCACGAACCGCGCCATGTCCCGTTTCTCGGACGACATCGAGCCCATCGAGATCGCCTCGAAGCTCCGCGAGACCATGGACAAGCGCGCCGCGTCCTTCGCCCGCGACCGCTCCGTGGTTCCCAACATCTTCCGCATCCACCTCACCCCGCCGAGCATCGAGCGCATCACCGCCTGGGGCCAGGACGAGATGGTGCGTCAGATGGAGGAGGTCGCCACCTCGCACGCCGCGGACCAGGGCTACTCCTTCGTCGGCCCGGTCGAGGTCTCCTTCCTCGTCAACAACAACCCCAACGCCCCGGCGATCGAGATCGAGTCCTCCACGCGGCGCGGCGCCGCCGCCCCGGCCGCATCCGCCACCGCCACCCCGGCGCACCCGATCGTCGACATCAACGGCCAGCGCTACCTGCTCACCGGGCCGGTCACCGTCATCGGGCGCGGCTCGGAGGCGGACATCATCGTCGACGACTCCGGCGTCTCACGCCGTCACCTGGAGATCCGTCTGACGCACGGCAACGCCATCGCCAGCGACCTGGGCTCCACCAACGGAACCTTCGTCGAGGGCCAGAGGGTCGACGCCGTCACGCTCGTGGACGGCAACACCCTCACCATCGGCCGCACCCAGATCCTGTTCTGGGATGGCACCCAGAACAGCGGAGTCAACGGTTGAGCGCACTCGCCTTCACGATCCTGCGGCTGGGCTACCTGGTCCTGCTCTGGTTCTTCCTGTACCTCATCGTGCGCGTCATGCGCCGCGATATGGCCGACTCCCCCGTCGCCGGCCCGTCACGTCGACGCTCCGCTGGCGGCTCCGAGCAGCCCTCGGGCCCTCCCCCCAGGGGCCGACGCCGCAGCGCCACCCGCCTGGTCATCACCGAGGGCCCCCTGGCCGGCTCGACCGTGCCCCTGAGCCCCTCGTCGATCATCATCGGCCGCTCACCCTCCTGCACCCTGGTCCTCGATGACTCCTACGCCTCATCGCGCCACGCCCGCGTCTTCCCCAAGGACGGCGCCTGGTGGCTGGAGGACCTGGGATCCACCAACGGAACCATGATGGACGGCCGCCCCGTGCACGGCGCCGTGGAGCTCCCCATGAACATTCCTGTCCGAATCGGCCAAACGACGCTGGAGCTGCGCTCATGACCATCTCCCTGCGCTTCGCCGCACGCTCCGACGTCGGCCTGGTCCGCCAGTCCAACCAGGACTCGGGCTACGCCGGCCCCCACCTGTGCCTTCTGTGCGACGGGATGGGCGGACCTGCGGGCGGAGACATCGCCTCGGCGGTCGCCGTCGAGCACCTCATGCCCCTGGACGCCGACTCCCACCAGGCCGGCGAGCTGCTGGGCCTCATGCGCGACGCCGTCCAGGCCGCCCACACCGAGCTCGTCACCCTGTCCTCGCAGGACCCCGACCTCGCCGGCCTGGGCACCACCTGCATCGGCGTCATGCGCAGCGGCAACAAGCTCGCCATGGTCCACGTGGGCGACTCGCGCGCCTACATGCTGCGCGACGGCACCCTCACCCAGGTCACCACCGACCACACCTTCGTGGAGTACCTCGTGGAGACCGGGCGCCTCACCCGGGACCAGGCCCGCCAGCACCCGCAGCGCTCGGTCCTCCTGCGCGTCCTGGGGGACACCGAGGGCGAGGTCCAGCTCGACGAGTCGATCCGCGAGGCCGTTCCCGGCGACCGCTGGCTGCTGTGCTCCGACGGCCTGAGCGGCCCGGTGACCGCCGAGACCATCGGTGAGGTCCTGGCCGGCGTCGCCGACCCCGGTCAGGCCGCCGACCAGCTCATCGACCTGGCCCTGCGCGCCGGCGGACCGGACAACGTCACCGCCGTCGTCTTCGACGTCGTCAAGGACGACCCCGAGCCCCAGACCGTCCCGCAGGTGGTGGGCAGCGCCGCCACCGAGCGCCTCGCCCAGGAGCGCGCCGCCGCCGCCCACCGTGCCGGTGACGAGCAGGCCGAGGCCAAGGACACCGAGGCCGCCAGCCCCGCCGCCAAGGCCGCAGCCCTCATGGCCACCCTGGAGGACAAGCCCGAGGCCGCCTCCGCCAAGGAGTCCTCCGAGGTCGACGAGGCCATCGCCGCCGAGGCCGCCACCCAGGAGAAGGCCCGACGCCGCCACCGCCGTCGGGTCCTCGTGGGCAGCCTCGTCCTGCTGGCCACGCTCGTCGGCGCCAGCGCCCTGTTCTACCGCTGGACCCAGACCCGCTACTACGTCTCCACCTACAAGGGCGAGGTCGCCATCTACCAGGGGATCCCCCAGTCCGTCGGCCCGCTCAAGCTGAGCCACTCGGTCAAGACCTACGCGGACCTGCCCGTGGAGAGCCTCGACCACAACATCCGCGAGCGCCTCCAGGCCACCGTCACCCAGCCGTCGATGAGCGCCGCGGAGACCTACGTGGACAAGACGGTCCGCTCCTACCGCAAGCAGGCCCCCGCCCCGCAGGGCACCGCGAGCCCCACGGCCAAGCCCTCCTCCTCGTCCTCCTCCACCCCGTCGCCGGCCTCCGCCACACCGACCCAGCCCGCCAAGCCCGGGCAGGAGGGGTGAGATGACTGCTGCTCCCGGTCCCCTGGGCGCCCCCGCGGGCGTCGCGACCATCCAGCCCGCCGGCGTCGCTCGATACTCGGGACGCTGGGCGGAGGCGGCGCTGCTCGGCGTCGCCCTGGTCCTGGGGCTGGGCGGCTTCGTGCTCACCGCTCTCAACCGCACGGGTTCCTCCCCGGCGCAGACCGTGGGCGTGGCGATCGCCTTCCTCGTCCTGACCGTCCTCATGCACCTGTGTGTGCGCTACGCCGCCCCGTGGGCCGATCCGGTGCTCCTGCCGACGGCGGTGGCGCTCAACGGGATCGGCCTGGCCATGATCCGGCGCTTGGATCTGGCCTATGAGGCCAACGAGCAGTGGCAGTTCTATGTGGGCTCCAAGCAGCTGGTCTGGACGCTGCTGGGCGTCATCCTCTTCGCCGTCACGCTCCTCCTGCTGCGCGACTACCGGCGCCTGCGACGCTGGGACCGGTGGGCCATGTGGTCCGGCCTGGTCTTCCTCGTCCTTCCCTTCATCCCGGGGATCGGCCAGAGCATCAACGGCGCCCGCATCTGGATCCGGATCGGCCCGATGAGCTTCCAGCCGGCCGAGCTGTCCAAGGTGCTGCTGGCGGTCTTCTTCGCCTCCTACCTCGTGGCCAACCGGGACAACCTGGCCCTGGCGGGCCGCAAGGTCCTGTGGATGAGCCTGCCGCGCGCCCGGCACCTGGGCCCCCTGTTCATCGTGTGGGGCGTGAGCATCGGCGTCCTGGTCCTCCAGAAGGACCTGGGTTCCTCGGTGCTGCTGTTCGGCCTGTTCGTCGTCGTCCTGTACGTGGCCACTGACCGGCCCTCCTGGCTGCTCATCGGTGCCGCCCTGTTCCTCCCGGCGGCCTGGTTCGCGGCCACGCACCTCAACCACGTCCAGCAGCGCATCAACGGCTGGCTCCACGCCACCGACAATGCCGTGTACAACGCCGCGGGCGGCTCCTGGCAGCTGCTGACGGGCATGTTCGGGATGTCCACCGGCGGGCTCATGGGCGCCGGCTGGGGCAAGGGCTCACCGACCCTGGTCACCTTCGCCAACTCCGACTTCATCTTCGCCTCACTGGGTGAGGAGCTGGGGCTGACCGGCACGCTCGTCCTGCTCATGCTCTACCTCGTCCTCATCCAGCGGGGACTGCGCACCGCCGTGCTGCTGCGCGACGGCTTCGGCAAGCTCCTGGCCGTGGGCCTGTCCTTCGCCATCGCCCTGCAGATCTTCGTGGTCATCGGCGGCGTCACCCGGCTCATCCCGCTGACGGGACTGACCCTGCCCTTCCTGGCCTACGGTGGCTCCTCGCTCATCGCCAACTGGATCATCCTGGCCCTCCTGCTGCGCCTGTCCGACGCCGCCCGGCGGCCGGCCACCCACGCGCCGCGGATCATCGACACCGCCGAGCTGCCGCTGTCCCTGCGTCGTCGGGTCCAGGACGCCGGAGCCGAGGAGTCGACGCCGGAGGCCGCCGGCGACGCGCCCACCGGAACGACACCTGCCGACGCCGGGGGCTACGCGTCCCCATCAGCCGCACCCGGCTTCGGCGACCTGGCGGACGACGCCCGCCCC
>ERZ772921.1573-NODE-1573-length-13007-cov-3.237801_pt1 | contig 13007 bp, 22 predicted proteins | sample MGYA00512117_ERZ772921 | MGnify/ENA primary metagenome ERZ772921 (study PRJEB29015, sample SAMEA2737944) | human oral metagenome | biome: human oral; feature: human-associated habitat; material: dental | place: China | collected 2150 ... | reverse complement strand
CTTTCGGAAAATTGTGTAATGTATGTGTTCCAAATATTAGCTTAACAAATGGAAAGCTTTTTAATACTTTTTCTTGCATTTCTTTTTCTTGCATCATACAGCCACCAATTGCAATTATTGTATTTTTTTCTACATTATATTTTTTAACTTCTCCGTAGTACTCCAAACAATGTTTTTTCTGCATTTTCTCTTATACAACATGTGTTAAATACAATTATGTCTGCATCTGCTTCTTTTTCTGCTTGTTGATATCCACATTCTATTAACATTCCTGCTATTTTCTCACTATCATTTTCATTTAATTGACACCCAAATGTATTTATATAATACTTAAGTCCTCTTTCTTTTGTTATTTTTTTTATCTCATTAATATAATCTATAACCTCTTTTATTTTAAACATTAATTATTTTTCTCTCCCCATCTTTTCTGTTAATTCTTCTATTATTCCTGCTTTTGCATATTCTTCTGCTTGTTTTAATGTATAGTAAAATGCTGTCTTATTACTATTTCCATGTGCTTTTATTATTGGTTTTTTAACACCTAAAAATACTCCACCACCAAGTTTTCTATAGTCCATTTTACCCATAACTTTAGACATTTTATCTTTTATAGGTAGTAAGAATATTTTAGATATTCCCATATCATCAACCATATTTTTAAATGTTGATAATAGCATCTTTCCGAAATCCTTCCAATGTTTTTATAAATATGTTTCCTGTAAAACCATCTGAAACAACTAAATCTACATCTCCTGTAAATGGATCTCTTGCCTCTATATTTCCTATGAAATTTAATCCTTTTTCTTCATAATTTTCTTTTAAATACATATATGCTTCTTTATGTATTTCACTTCCCTTTGTTTCTTCTGTTCCTATATTTAAAAGCCCTATCTTTGGATTTGTTTTCTTTCCTGTTTTTTCTAAATATATTTTACCCATTTCTGCAAATTGTAAAAAATTTTCCTTCTTACAGTTTGTATTTGCTCCTGCATCTATAAGCATATATTCTTTGTCTATACATGGAAGTATTGCACCTATTGCCGGTCTTATTATCCCTTTTATTCTACCTACTATAAGGGTTGCACCGAGTTAAAAGTGCTCCTGTATTTCCTGCAGATACTAATACATCTGCTTCATCATTTTTAAGCATATTTAATGCAACAACCATTGATGAATCTTTCTTTTCCTTTATAGCTTTTGTTGGTATATCTTCCATCTCAATTGTTTCTCTTGCATCACTAATTTCTATATTATTATATTTTTCATCCCAATTAGAACCTGCTATACTTACTATATTTTCTTCTATTACTTCTTTTTTACCAACAAGCACAATCTTACTTGTTGTTTCTTTTGCATATTCTAATGCACCTTCTATTGTTGCCTTTGGGGCATTATCTCCTCCCATTGCATCTAATAATATTCTCAAAATTCTTTCTCCTCTTTTTTATTATTATCTTTTGTATTATATCATATTAGTGTAGTATATTAAAGAATTATACTGTGAGTAAATAGCAAAAATACCATATATTAAAATTATTTAATACATGGTATCCAAGTTACATCTTTTCTATAATCTTTTCTACAATTTTCCATACATTATTTGCACTTGCTATTTCAACTCTTTCCTTAGGACTATGTGCATCAAATATGTTTGGAGCTATTGCTATATATTCTAACCCTTTTATCTTTTGTCCCAAATATCCACATTCTAGACATGCTTGTGATTTTTTCTTTTTAGGAATATTTCTCATAACTTCAATATATGCTTTTTCTACTACATTTAAAAGCTTACTTTCTTTAGGCTCTTCATACCCTAACATATATGAACTATCCTCACATATTACATTATATTTTTCCATATTTTCTTCTATTTCAGTTACAAGCTTTTCTCCAATCTTTTTATCATTATACCTAACAGAATATTTTAATAATACATAATTTTCAAAACTTTCTATTCTTCCTAAATTTCCTGATAATATTACATTTCCTTCTTCATCATATTCTAAAGGTCCATTTTTGTAATTAACAATATATTCTAATAATCTTTTACTATCTTCTTTAGAATATATTTCTATCACTTCTTTTTCTAAATATTCTAATTCTCTTAGATATATACATATATTTCCATATACTTTTTTTAAGCTTTCAAACTTACTTTCTATATTTTCTAATATACCTCTTTCACTCTCTTCTATAGCAAATATCACATTAATATCTCTTGGTATTACATTCTCACTACTTCCACCTTTAATTTCTACCACTCTTATACTTTCAAGTTCATTTAACATATCTGCAACTATTTTTATAGGATTCCCTCTTTTCTTATCCCATATATCTATACCAGAATGTCCACCTTTGAACCCTGAAATATCTAATTGATAATATATTAGATTTTTATCTTTTTCTTGTTTTTTCATATATATTTTACTAACCCATCTTTTAGCTGTAGCTGATGATATTAGTATTTCTGTATCTAAAAAATTATCAAATGAAATAATCCTTTTAGATTTTAAAATATTACCATCTAAAAATCTTACTCCTTCCATAGTTGTTTCTTCTGTGCTTGTAAAAATACATTCAAGTTTTGGCATGTTTAAGTTTGAGTCTAATATTTCTAAAATATATGAGACACCTATACCATTATCTGCACCTAATGTTGTATCTTTTGCTTTTAAAAATCTATTTTCTATAATTAAATCTAAAGAATCTTTTAAAAAATCATGATTACTTCCATCTACTTTTTCACATACCATATCTGTATGACATTGAAATCCTAATATTTCTTTATCTTCATATCCAATACTTGTATCTTTCCATATAACTACATTATACTTACTATCTGTATAATATTTAAGATTTCTTTCTTTTGCAAATTCAATTAAATATTTTGCTATTTTCTCTTCATTTCCTGACTTTCTAGGTATCTTACTTATTTCATAAAAATACTTTAAAAATCCTGTTTTAAATTCTTCCATAACTTCTTCCTTTATATAATATATCCTATTATTGATTTAATCTACAAATATTCGAGGTCGGACATTAGTCGGACACTACTCGGACATTAGTCGGACATTTTCTTATATCGTATATTAGGATCATTTTTATCTCTACCTTGATATGTAATAAGTCCTTTTTCTAATAATACAGATACAATTCTTCTTGCTGTTCTATCTGCTTTTCCTAAATATTCTGCAAGTTCTTTTGTTGAAACCAACTCATTTTTATATATATAATCTAATGCATCTTTTTCAGTATCATTAAGGGATTCCATAGCATTATTCTCAGCATTTCTAGTTCTTTTTAATAATTCTTCTATAGTTTCATCTATTATTTCAAGCATAAATTCAATAAAATTTGTAGAATTTCCTATTTTATCACATTCGTTTATAGTCTTATAATATTCTTGTTGATGCCTTTTTATAATATTCTCAATAGGCATATATTCAAACATAACATTCCACTTAGAAAGTATCGCTGTTTGCCACAATCTTGCCATTCTTCCATTTCCATCTGAAAAAGGGTGTATAAACACAAACTCATAATGGAAAACTGATGATAATATTAATGGGTGTACTGTATTTTTAGAATTATTCATCCATTCAAATAGGTTGTCCATAAGTTCTGGTACCCTGTTATGGGGTGGTGCTAAAAAAATCATTTTATCTCCATTATATACAGCCTCTCCATGATTTCTAAATTTACCATTGTCCTCTTGTATAAGAAATGTCATAATTTCATGTGTATTTTTTAACTCTTCAACTGAATACGGATTTATACTACTAATTTTTTCATAAGCCCTATATGCATTTTTTACTTCTTGAATATCTTTTTGTTTACCCATAACAATTTTACCATCAATTATATCTTCTACTTGTTTTCTTGATAATGGATTTTTCTCAATTGCAAGTGAAGAATATATAGAATTTATCCTATTTTGTTTTCTTAATTCTGGTTTTTTATCTAAATTTAAATAATCAATTTCAGTAACCTTTCTTGTTATATCTGATATATAATTTATCATCATATTTGTTAATGTATATGGTGGATAATTTTGTTCTTTCATATTTACTCCCTTATCTTTCTCTATATATTAAATTATATCATTTATAACTGATTTTTTTAAGTTTTCTTTGCTTCTACTATATTTTTTCATTTAAAATTATTATATAATTATAAATAACAAAAAACATTCTACTTCAATTTTGATTAAAATAAGGAGGGATTGAAATGATTAAATTCAAAAAAACAGAATTATATTCTGGTAAAAAAATAGAAGTTTTTGATAATGAAAATAATATATTCACTATATATGTTGAATATTATGATAAAAGTAATATTGAAATAGTTAAAAATTTGGAATTTCTGAATATTAGTAATGAATTGTTGCCAATTCATTACACATTTGAAATTAGAAAAAATCGTTATTTTAAAAAAATAATGATTCTTTCTCAACCAAAAACTTTGGGTATGAAATTAGAAAATTTAGGCTCTATAGCCTCTAATAATTTGAATAACATTTATAAAAAAATTATTAAATTAGTAGGCAAAAATAAACAAATAGTTGAAGCAACATTATTAATTAATACTAATAATAACCAAGTATTGTACACTTTTGATAAAGTGTATAAAACAGAATTTCAATAAAATTTCAATAATTTTAATAAATTATAAAGGAGATTTAATTTTAGCTAATCCTAAAATTAAATCTTCTTTATTTTTATCCCATTCTGTTATATAATTTAAACATATTATTTTATATGATAGATTTAATAAATTTTAAAACTAGTAAAAGAGTAGATGGTTTTTATGAAAAATATAAAATTAACTGAAAATTTAAATTTAAATATTGAATATTTTAATAATGACAATTTTATGGTTATAAAATATATTCAAAAAAATAAAAATAAATTCTACACACCAAAAAATATTCAAAAGCTTCGTTCTACTGATCCTTTTGAAATTAATCCAAAAATCAGTCTTCGGACTGATAAGATTCTAAAAGAAATAGAGTTTTTTAAGTTACCAATTTTGGTAAATAATTATTTTTTTGTAATGCTTACTAACGATTACATAAAAATATTTGAAAATAAAAAAGAGAAAACTCCAATTATTGGTATTTACAATTCAAGATTAACCAACAATTTAGCTATCATTAATATAATTAATGGTAGTAAAGAAAAGCAACTATTTATCAATTTAAATGATTTTAAATTAGTAAAAGAATTTAAAATTAATAAATTTGATCATAACTTATTATCTATACTAATAAAATTAGATGATAATAATAACACAATACAAACTTATGTATATTTTGGGAACATAAAAAAATTTGTTCTTGAATTATAATTTTAAAAGAACATGTTCTTTAAATATTAATTTAATACATGTTCTTCTTTCTTACTCTTCTGTCTTTATCTTTGTACCATTTACATCTTTGTATTTTCTATTTTTGTTTATCTGAACTTTGTTTTTTATCTCTTCTTCTAAGTCTTTACCGAGTATTTCAGAAAGTCCTAGTAAGTATATAGCAATATCTGCAAGTTCTTCTCCTAAATCATCTTTGCCTTTTCTATATGCATCATATGCTTCTCCTACTTCTCCATATAATAAGCAAAATTCTTTATTTACATCTGTTGTATTAAACCCTTTATCTACTTTATTTTGATATATTTCTTTTTGTAACTTTTTTAAATCCATATCTACCTCCATAATATTATTATACTAATATTATATGATATATTTTTTATTTATTCTATTTCATTATATTATATTATATATTTTGTGGGTTCAAATCTACAGATATAAGTGGGTCTTTATCTGTTCCCATCTTTTCTACAACATAGCTTATAGCTTTTGCTATATATGTATTTAAATTGCATTTTATAATTATCTTCCAATAATATTGGTTCATAATCTTATCTATTCTAAATGGAACTTCATCATATATTCTCATATTTTTAAGTTTTAATATATTGTCTTCTATTATTCTTCTTTTTCTTATATCTTCATCAATATTCATATTTTCTAAGATTTCTCTTTGCTTTTCTAACAGTTCTTCTTTCATTTTATCAAAAGTTAGTTTTAATTTTCTTGCTACTTTTTTAACTTTTTCTTCATTGTATGAAAGTATTCTTACTTGTAACATATCCATATATGGTGGGTAATTTAATGCTTTTCTTATAATATTTTCTGTTTCATACATTTCTTCATAATTATTTTCTTTCGCAAAGTTTATAATACTATCATCTTTAGAATATGTTTGTATTACTCCGAAGTCCTTTCTTTTCTCTACCAGATCTTCCGAATTACCTGTACAATATTTTGATATGCAACCTCTCCTGCCCTATAGCTTTCAAAATTTATCATACTATCTGCTAAAATTACTGCAGATAATGTTACATTAGGAAAATGATGACCTTTTGTTATCATCTGTGTCCCTATAAGTATGTTTATATTTTCATCATTGAATTTTTTTAATATTTCCTCATGTGAAACCTTATGTTTTGTTGTATCTAAATCCATTCTAATTGTTGTTGCATTTGGAAACATTTCTTTTATCTTTTCTTCTAGACTTTCTGTTCCAATTCCTATCTGCTTATATTCACCTGTTTCACAATTTTTACACCTATTATTCTCTCTTATTTCTGTATATCCACAATAATGACACTTATACTTATTATCATGTTTATGATATGTAAGTGTTATATTACATCTCTTACATTTTATAGTATCTCCGGCAATTTGTGCATACACTTAATGCTGAATATCCTCTTCTATTTAAAAATAATATTGTTTGTTCTTTTTTGTCTATCCTATCCTGTATAAGAGTTTTTAGTTCTTCTGAAATTATATCTTTTTCTTTACTTAAGTCTATTATTTTAACTTCTGGCATGGTTATATCTTGTACTCTTTTTGTTAGCCTATTCATTCCTATAATGCCGACTACTCGCCCTATAATATGTTGTTATTATTGGTGTTGCACTTCCTAAAATAAGGAGGCTTCCATATGTTTTTGCAATATATCTTGCAATTTCTTTTGCATCATATTTAGGAATATTATCTGATTGGTATGACACATCATGTTCTTCATCTATTACTATTACTCCAACATTTTCTATTGGTGCAAATATTCCTGACCTTGTACCTATAACAATTCTTGCCTCTCCCCTTTTAATCCTGTTCCATTCTTCATATCTTCTTCTATCACCTAAATTACTATGAAGTATAGAAATGTTTGTTTTTCCGGAATCTTTCCACAAATCTTCTTACAGTTTGTGGAGTAAGTGCTATTTCTGGAACAAGTACAATAGCATTTCTTCCCATATCAAGTACATCTTTTATTATTCTTAAATATATCTCTGTTTTTCCGTGAACCTGTTACACCATATAGTAATTCTTCTGAAAACACCTCTTCATCTATAATACTTTTAAACTTATCATATACCTCTTGTTGTTCTTCATTTAATACAATTTCTTTTTTCTTTCCTGATTTTTCTTCATTTTCTTTTGCTCTTTTTTCCTCTTCTTCAAGTTCTTCATCCCAGAAATTATATTCTTCAAATTTTACTTCTTCAAATTCTTTTTTAAGTATCCCTTTTCGTATAAGGAGGGAAACTCTTGATGCTGAAAATTTTTCATTTAAATCTTTAAGTTCAATTGTACTGTTTTCACTATTATTTTCATTTAAGCTTTCTAAATATGAAACTATTTCTTTTTGACCTTCATTTAGTTTTATACTTTCCAAAATCTCCTTATAGTTTTCTGCAAGTACAACAATATTTTTCATCTTATTTTTCATTATATTATCAATATTTTTTGTATTAGTTTTAGGATTTAACATAAGTTTTATACATTCCGATAGATTACAAAAATATCTTTTACTCATTATTTTAGCAAGTGCTAGTTTTTCTTCTGAAATTTCTTCTGTTGTAAGTACTTCTAAAATTTCCTTACATTCAAAATCAGACTTATCTTTAAACCCTATAACATATGCATCTTTTGTACTTCTACCAAATGGAACAAGAACTCTTGAACCTATATTTAATCCATTTTTCATATGTTCTGGTACAATATAGTCAAAAGTTCTATTTAATATTTTTACCTTATTATTTAATATTACTTCTATATACAATTTTTATTGCTCCTGTTCCCTTTTTATAATATCTAATATTATATTTGATGTTTTTTCTGCATCATAGTTTTTTATAACATAGTCATATATACCTATATGATTCATTTCATAATCATATCTATTCATTCTAAGCTCTATTTCTTCTTGTTTTAGCTTATCATCTCTATTTTCTAATCTTTTAAGCATTTCTTCTTTAGATATATTTAAAAATATTGATATTATCTTAATATCTGTTCCTCTAAATATTTTAAGTAAGTCTTCTGTTCCGTTTACATCAATATCTTTCAAGACAATATTATTTTTTATTCTCTCATTTAATAATTTCTTATTTGTCCCATAATAATTTCCATGATGCACAGAATATTCATAAAATTCATTATTATCTATCATTTCTTTAAATTTTTCTTTTGATATATAATAATAATTTTCTCCTTCTACTTCATTAACTCTTTTATCTCTTGTAGTATAAGATGGAAGAGTTTTAATTCTTCCATCTTTTCCCATTAATATTCTTTTTATTGTATCTTTTCCTGCTCCTGATACTCCTGATAATATTACAATCATTAGCTTCCCCTTGTTTTCGCTTTTTTTATATTTAATTAATATGAAATTATATTTTTCTTATATGCAGGTTTTACTAATCCTTCTTTTACTTCTTCTGCCGCTACTGTTAAATTATTTGGATGGTCAAATATTGTAAGTCTATCTTTACCTCCACGTAATTCTCTTGCTCTTTTTGCTACTGTAAGTATAAGTTCAAATTTATCTGGAACTTTTTCCATTAATTGTGATGTTGTTGGTTCTATTATCATATTATCTCCTTAAATCTTTACTATACACTATATATTAACATATTTTAGAATAATTATCAATTAATACATATATATAATTCTATTTTAACATATTTAAATACATATCTAATCTTTCTTTTATATATCTTGCAAATAAGTTTTCCATTGCACCAATATTATTTTTTACATGATATTCATCAAAAGCCTTATAATATTCTACTCTGTCTGTAAATTTTATATCAATTGGTGGATATCCATTTTTCATAAGTTCTAAATTTACAAGAAGCCTTCCTGTTCTTCCATTCCCGTCTATAAATGGGTGGATTGCTTCAAAATCTAGATGAAATTTAGCAAGTTTTGTTATTATATTTTCACTACTCTTATTATATTCTTTAATTAATTTTTTTATTTCAGGTTCTATAAGATATGGACTTATTGGTTCATGTTTTGCTCCCATTATTTTTACAGGAATTTTCCTATATACTCCCCTATCTTGTCTTTTATCTGCAAGTACCAAATAATGAACCTCTTTTATAATCTTTTCACTTATATTTATATTATCTTTTACAAGTTCACAAATATAGTCAAATGCTTCTTTATGTCCTATTAATTCAAGATGTTCTTTAAGTGGCTTTTTATCTATCGTAATACCTTTTAAAACTAAATCTGTTTCTCTTAATGTAATTGTATTTCCTTCTATTGCATTAGAATTATATGTATATTCTACTACAAATTCTTCTGTTATCCTTTTTAATTCTCCTTCTGTTAAAGGTCTTTTCTTTTCTAACTGTTTTTTCTTTTCTTCTATTTCTTCCAAAATATTTTCTTTTTTGCTATATCTTCCATCTTCTGGTTTTTTAGCATCCTGCGGAATCTTCCATTCTCTTCCTTCCTTATATGCCCCTTTTATCTTTCCACACATGCAAAGCATACGTACTCTTCTATCTGAGATATTCCATTTTGTAGCTGTTTCTTTTACTGTCATATACATACTACTTACCTCCAATAATTATATTATAACATATTATCGGAATAATATGAATGTGTTCGGAATAATGTATTTCCTTTTAACGGAACAATACGACAATTAGTTATACTAAAATAATTGCCGTATCAACTTTTTATGCTTTTTATTTATTTCTTTATTTAATTTATTTTACTATTCTATTCTCCATTATTATTTGAATAATGTATTTCTACATGTGGTGCATTTTTTGTTAATTCTTTTGTTATATCTTTTTTATTTGTAATATATTCATATCCTAAATATGATACAAATCCTAAAACAACTACTAATATTACTATACATATTATTTTTACTATTTTCATATTTATCTCCTTTAATTAAATCATCATTATATGTACAATTTAGCACATTATATTTCTTTTATATATATTTTTATATTTAGTAGAAGCACAATTAAAATATTATCATTGCATCTCCGGAAACTAAAAAACTTATACTTTTTATCTACTGCATAATTATATGCTTTAAGTGTCTTATCTTTTCCTAAAAATGCAGATACAAGCATTATAAGGGTTGATTCTGGAAGATGGAAATTAGTTATTATCTTATCTACACATTTAAATATATATCCTGGATATATAAATATATTTGTATTACCACTTCCTGCTTTTACAAATCCATTTTCATCTGCTACTGTTTCTAATGTTCTTACACTTGTTGTTCCAACAGCTATTATTTTCTTTCCTTCTCTTTTCCCCCTGTTTATAATTTCTTCTGCTTCTTTGCTTACCTCATAATATTCTGTATGCATATTATGTTCTAAAATATTTTCTACTTTAACAGGTCTAAATGTTCCGAAGTCCTACATGTAATGTTATCTTAGCTATATTTACTCCTTTTTCTTCTGCTTTTTTTAAAAGTTCTTCTGTAAAATGAAGTCCTGCTGTTGGTGCTGCTGCAGATCCTAAATTTTTAGCATATACTGTTTGATAACTTTCTTCTTTTTCTAGTCTTTCTGTTATATATGGTGGAAGTGGCATTGTTCCTATCTTATCTAGTATTTCATTAAATATACCATCATATTTAAATCTTACTTTTCTTAATCCATCTTCTAATATATCTAAAATTTCTGCTTTTAATATATTTTCTGATATATCTGCATTTTCTAAATCTTTTTCAAAAAAATATGCTTTTGCCCCAATTTTTAATTTGTTTCCTGGTCTTACCATTGCTTCCCATATATCTTTTTCTAAGTTTTTAAGTAATAATATTTCTACAAATGCTCCTGTTTCTTTTTTCCCATATAGTCTTGCTGGTATTACTTTTGTTTCATTTAAAACTAAAACATCACCTTTTTCCATATATTCTAAAACATCACTAAACTTCTTATCTTCAAAATTTTCTTTATCTTTTCCTACTACTAAAAGTCTTGCTTCATCTCTTTTTAAATATGGTGTTTGTGCTATTAATTCTTTTGGTAAATTATAATTAAAATCTTCTAATTTCATCTATTTCTTTAGCTCCTACTTTCTTTTTCTCTTTATTTCTAACCATTTCTATGATATCATAAGATATATCATATTAAAAGTTATATATAATTTAGGACTAAAAAATTTTAAAGAAAGGAGAACTTTTTAGTGGAACTTAATACTAATATTTTAGGAATTATTTGTGAATATAATCCATTCCATAATGGACACCTATACCATCTATTAGAAAGTAAGGAAATAGCTGGTGCAAGTCATACTATTGCAATAATGAGTGGTAATTTTGTACAACGCCGGAGAACCTGCTCTTTTAGATAAGTGGAAACGTGCAGAAATGGCTATAAAAGGTGGGGTTGATCTTGTTATAGAACTTCCTACAGTATTTTCAAACTCATCTGCTGAAGATTTTGCATATGGTGCAATCCGTCTTTTAAAAGAATTAAAAATAGTTAATGTCCTATCTTTTGGTTCTTCTTCTCGGTGATATTCAAAAACTTGAAACTCTTGCAGACCTATTCTTAGAAGAACCTGATGAATTATTATATTATCTGGAAAATGCTCTATCATCTGGCTTATCATATCCTAAAGCATTAGCAGAAGCTACAATGCTTTACCTAAAAAGCTCTGAATATGCTAAAATCTTAGATGAACCCAATAATGTTCTTGGTATTGAATATATAAAGCAAATAAAAAGACAAAATTTTGAAGTTACTGCAATTACAATTCAAAGAAATGGTGAAGGACATTCTTCACAAAACCTTTCTTCCTTTGCTAGTGGTTCTAGAATAAGAGAAGCTATCTTAAATGGTGAAAATTATTCAAACTCTGTTCCTGAATATGTTCAAGAATTAATTTCTGAGAATATAACAAATGTTAATATAACTAGTCTTAAACCTTTTGAACAAATATTATTCTACAAGATAAGAGATATGGATATATCTACACTAAAAAATATATCTGATGTTACAGAAGGACTTGAAAATCGTATTAAAAAAGCAAGTTATATATCTAGTAACTTAGAAGAATTAATTGCAAATATAAAAAGTAAAAGATATACAGAAAGCAGAATTAAAAGAATACTTGTATCTATACTTTTAAATATAACTAAAAAAGATATGCAAATTGCTAAATCAACTATTCCATATGTAAGAGTTCTTGGTTTTAACCATAAAGGAAAAGAACTTATATCTACAATTGCAAGGGCAAATCCTAATATAGACATCATAATATCTGTAGCAAGTTTTGAAAAAAATAATCTTAACAAAAATAAGCAAATAATTTTAAACAAAGATATTCTTGCAACAGACATATTTGTTCTTGCATCTGATCCAATACTTCCTGCTAAACTTGACTATACTATGAAAGTATATGATGATGATAATTATATGTAAAAAGAATGAATCCTTAAATGAATTCATTCTTTTTAATTATTAAAATTATTTTTTAAATCTATCTGGTATATTATTATAATTATCAGCTTTAGTACATCCATAAAACATACTATCATAACTAATTGAGTCATTCATCACTTTATTAATTATTTCTATTGGTATTGTTTCTAAATTTTTACAATCCTCAAACATTCCTCTAACCTCTTTAATTTTACTATTATTATTAATAAGATTTCTAGG
>ERZ772921.1572-NODE-1572-length-13011-cov-3.206931_pt1 | contig 13011 bp, 14 predicted proteins | sample MGYA00512117_ERZ772921 | MGnify/ENA primary metagenome ERZ772921 (study PRJEB29015, sample SAMEA2737944) | human oral metagenome | biome: human oral; feature: human-associated habitat; material: dental | place: China | collected 2150 ... | reverse complement strand
GCGCACCGACAGCCCGGCTGATTTTCTGTTGCTGCAGGTTGTGACGGATGTTGTTTTGAACCTGTTCGAATGGCGGTAGTTGCAGCGGGCGTTTGTCGTGGATATAGAAAATGCCGAATACGCCGTTGCCGACAACCGGTGTGGATGTAAACTGTCCTTTTTTCAAGTCTTTTACGGCGGCGTAAATCGGCGGTACGCTTTGTTCAAGGTCTTTTAATGCATCAAATTCGGGATTGATGCCGCCGGTTTGTTTGACTGTCGGATCGGCGGAATATTTGCGGGCAGTATCGGTAAACGGTTTTTTTGCCTTCAGGTCTTTGATGGCCTGTTCGGCATCTGCTTTTTTGGGTGTCAGTATTTCACCAAGCCGGACTTCACTGCTGCCTTGGTAGTATTTTTTACTTTCGTCATAGGCCTGGCGAACTTCTTGGTCGCTGACGGGGTCGGTTTGGACGATGTGGGCAACAAAGGCTTCGGCCAGCAGTTCGGCCTGGAAGTCTTCCCATTGTTGTTTGAAGTCGGCATGTTTGTCGGCACCTTGTTCTTTGGCCGATTTGCGGGCGTTTTCGCTGGCGGTTTTAAACTCCTGCCCTTGTTCCAGTTTCAGACGGCGTGCTTCCTGGTTAACCAACATGCGGGTAACGGTGTTACTGAGAAGTTGATTGCGCAGTTCGGGCGAATCGGGAATTTGGGGGTTATCTTGGCGGATCAATTTGATTTGCCGGTCGATTTCTCCGCTGTCGATTTTATTGCCGTTTACGGTTAGTAAGGTTTCGGCCATTAGGCTGCCTGAAAACAGTGCCATGATCAATGCAGGGAGGAAGTAGTGTTTTTTCATTTTGTTTCTCACTTAAAGTTGATGGAAGTATTCGTCAGGTGTGAGCGCACGGATACTGAGGGCATGGATGCGGCCGTCTGAAAACCATTCGTGCAAAGCCTCTTTAACCATCCGTTGACGCTGGAGGCGCAGGACGCCGTTAAAGGCCGTACTTACCACGAGGATGCGGTAATGTCCGCCGCCTTGATTGCCGGCATGTCCGGCATGGAGGTGGCTTTCGTCATGGAATTCGAATATTTTAGGATTTAAATGCCCTAAGGCCGTCTGAATTTGCTGTTCAATGCAGAGCGTCATTTAAAAACCGCTTTATAGGGTTTGATCAATATTTCTTCGTATACGCCCGCTTCTACATAAGGGTCTTGCTCCGCCCATTCTTGGGCTGCATCGAGTGAGAGGAAAGAAGCGATAATCAGGCTGCCGGAAACACGGTCGGCGTTGTCGGGTAATGGGTTGGGACCGGCAGTAAGCAGGCGGCCTTCAGAGTGCAGGTGTTCCAAGCGGGCCAGATGGTCGGGCCGGGCTGCCATACGTGCCTCATGCACATCTTCGCCGTCTGTTGCCAGCAGCATATAGTATTGTTCAGTCATTTTTGTTCTCCTTGGGGAGGTAACGGTTCAGATAGATAACTTGTGCCAAAGAAAAAAGGAAAGTCAGCGGAATGGCGCCGAAAAATTTGTAATTGTTCCAGACGGCCTCACGCTCTGCGGAAAAAGGATAAGCGACAGCCAAATTGACAAAGCCCATAATAATAAGGAAGAACATCCAGCTTATTGCCAATTTTTTCCACACGGCATCCGGTAACGAAATCTCTTTACCCAGCAGGGCTTGAAGACCGTTTTTCTTAATGATGTTGCTGATGAGGATGGCAATGGCGCCGATCCAAAAGAGCAGGGTTGGTTTCCACATAATGAAGGTGCGGTTGCCGGTTAAAATGGTGGCTCCGCCGAAAACGACGATTAACAACAGGCTGACCCATTGCATTGTTTCCAGTTTCTTGAATTTCAACCACAAAAATGCCGCCTGGGCAATACCGGCAACAACGGCAACAGACGTTGCCCAAATAATATTCTTAGTTAGGATGTAGGTTAGAAAAAAGAGTATGACGGCAATAAAATCGCTGGCAGCTTTCATATCAATAAAATATGAGAATAGTTTAAATGAAAACCGCCATCATACAGATAGCTGCTGATTTTTGCATCCTTTTCATGGTTGCCTGAATGAGGTAAGGCAAGCATAGAGGCTGTTGATGCGGAGAATGCGTAAGGGATGTAGGCAAACGTAATGGCAAGATAGCGACAGGACGTATGAGTAATAGATATTTTCTTATGATTAAATTTGGCAAGAAAGGTAAATAAAAGATATGATAAGAAGTTGAAGTTGTGGGCGTTAAAATCATGCCGCCGAATAATCAGGGGATAAATTTTGAAAGTGGATAGTAAAATCAAACTGATAGCATTGTCTGTGTCGCTGTTGGCCTCCACCGGTTCCGTAGCAGCCTTGGGTGGGTTGAGAGTAAATTCTGGTTTGGGCGAACCATTTTCCGCAACAGTTACCGTGACAGGAAAAGAAGCAAAAGAATTATTAAGGGGTACCAAACTCAATTTGTCCGATAATCGGTTGAAGGCAAATGTACGCAAATCGGGCAATGATGCAATTGTCAGTCTGCGTTCGTCTGGTGCCATTAATGAGCCTGTTATCGTGTTTCAGATGGGCGTGAAAGGGCAGTCACGTCAATACACGGCCGTACTTGATCCTTCCAGCGCCAAAGCGAAAGCCGCTGTAGCCGAGGCTAAAAAAGCCGAGCGCGAAGCCGCCGAGAAAAAGAATCCGGTTCCCGATTCGGGTAAGAAGAAGATGGATGCCGCCCCGGTAGCGACATCCGGGCAGCATACGGTACAGACTGGCGAAACACTGACAATTATTGCCGAACAGCTGAAACCCGCCGATATGCCGGTAGACCAGGCAGTTCGGGCGTTAATCAATGCAAACCAGAAAAAGTTGGGCCGTAATCCCAATCAGCTTTTTGCAGGCGTTGTTTTAGATTTGCCTTCTTCGTTCAAACAATCGGCTTCGGTTCAGGTAGAGAAAAAACCTGAGAAGGAGGCTTCCCCTGTTAAGCCGGCAGTAAAAGAAAAAGAACAGGTAAAACCTGTTGAAGAAAAAACAGAACCTAAAAAACAAGAGACAATTCCAGCCGAACCTAAAGAGAAGGTTGTGAAGCCGGAAGTTGAGGAACCGAAGCCGTCCGAACAGGTTCCGCCTGTTCAGTCTGTCTCGGAAGTGCAGCAAGCATCTAAAGAAGAGGTGGCTCCTGCCGCACCGTCCCAGCCTGTAGTTTCCGAAGCGGAAAGTACCAAGGTCAAGCCGCAGCCTGCGGAAGCCGAAAATGCCGGCTCGGAAGATGAAGGCGGTTCTTTGTGGAAACTGGTTTTGGCCGGTGGTATAGGTTTGACGATTATCTTGCTATTGGCCAAGCTGTTTTTAGATCGCAAAGCCGCAGCCAAATCACGCCAAGATGATCAACCCGGAGAAGAAACTCCGTTTGATGAGCAGAATGATGGTATACGTTTGCATCAGCCCATAGCCAAGCCGGAACACCCGAAAGCACCTATCACTAAAGAAACGGCAATGGCTGAAACCGCAATGGCGGCAGATGATGTAGAAGACGATGACATATTCTTCGAGGTGGTCGGTGATGATAAGCCTGCATCGCAGGATGACGGCTTCGATTTAAATCTGAATGCGCTGGCCATTGATGAGCAGCAAGTCGGCATTGTGAGTAGTGCCGTTACGGATGATGAAGAAACCCTGAGCCGAGCCAATGCCGATTGGGACAGTATTGAATCAACCGACAGCGTATTTGAACCTGATGATTTTGGTCCGGTCAAAAATGCTTCTGCTACCTCGCCGGCCGTTGAGCCGTCTCCTGCTCCTGTTGAAACAGTAACAACCGAATCTGCACCTGTATTTGATTGGTCTGAGGCAGTGGAAACAGAGCAAAACGAAGCGGCAGAAGAAACCATTACCTCTTGGGCCAGTCCCGAGGCGATTGCCAAATACGAAGAGCGTAAAACGGCTATATCAACTCCTGAAGTTGTCGATGCGGCTGAAAAAGAGATCGTCGAGCCTGCAACAGTTTCATGGGCAGAAAATGATATCCCGCAGGTTGCTGAAATTGAGGAACCGCTGGAATTTGCAGTGGTTTCATCTGAAGAAATCCAGCCTGTTGTCGAAACTCCGCAAGCCGGACAGGAGGTGTTTGCAGAGGACATCCAAGTTGCAACTGAAACAACAGTTGAAGATGCGTTGGAATTTGTCGCTCCCAATCCTGCTGAGGTGGTTGCGGCAACGCCTATAGAGGAAAAAACAGTAGAGCCTGCGGAAGAGGCATTGGCTTTTGTTATGGATGACCAGCCATTTGATACTGATACGCCGTCTGAACCTGAAGCGGTCAAGGCTGATGTTGAAACACCGGCGCCGACATTGTCGTTTGCATTGGAGCCTATGCCGGTTGAGCAGGCTGAAGTCAGCCAGCCGTCGGTCGAGGTGGAGGCTGTTGAATCTGCCGAAACGGTTGAGTTCGAGCCTGTTGCTGTACCTGAAACAGCTTTGGTCGAAGAGCCTCAACCTGCAGCTGTCGAGCCGTTGTCGTTTGAAGCTGAAGAACCTTTTGCTCCTGAAGTTGCAGTTCCTGAAATTTCAGAGCCTGAAATTCCTGAGGTTGAGTCAGTATCTGTTCCTGCCGTTGAAACAGCCCAGGTTGCCGAAGAGGATGTTGTTGAGACGGTGGCAGCCGACGAGTTGCCTGATTTCAATGTGCAAATCCCGGAAGTACAGGAAGTGCTGGCGGTTCAAGCTGAGCCTGAGGTGTCTGCAGCCGGTAGTAAAGGCTGGTCGGATAACGAGGTTGATTTCAGCGATACCAATATTACTTTTGACGATGGTTTGGCAGATTCGTCCGATGAGTTGGCCATTGACTGGTCTGATTTGGATATGGCTGAGGGCGACAGCAAACCGGCATTTGTTTCCGAATCGGTCGGTATGACTGCTCCGCTTGAAGCGAAGTATGAATTGGCGGAAATGTATATTGAGATTGGTGATCCTGAGGCCGCCCGCGAGACTTTGAATGAATTGATTGAAGAGTCCAGCGGTGAGATACAGGCCAAATCGAGGGCATTGCTGAACAGTATCGGAGGCTGACAGTAATTGGAATGAAACCCCGGGTTTATACTCGGGGTTTATTTTTATCATGGGGTTGCGATGGCGGCTGGTTCGAATTTAAGCTGCTGGATATAATGCCGCCCGATATTTTTAATGATGTTTTTTTGGAATGCAGGGTCATGATATTAGAGAGGCCGTCTGAAAGCACCAGCCGCTGGGCATTGACGTTGTCTTACGACGGCAGCCGGTTTTTCGGTTGGCAAAAACAGGCCGACGGGGTAGTTTCGGTTCAGGCGGCTTTGGAATCGGCATTGAGTCAAATTGCCGGTGAAACGGTGAATGTCGTTGCTGCAGGCCGAACGGATACGGGTGTGCATGCCACGGCTCAGGTGGTACATTTCGATACTGCTGCCGAGCGCGGCGAGCAATCATGGATACGCGGCGTGAACAGCCTGTTGCCGCAAGGCGTGGCGGTTTGGAAGGCCAAGCGGGTTGCGCCGCATTTTCATGCGCGTTTTGATGCTTTCGGCCGCCGCTACCGTTATGTGCTCCAATCTTCGCCTGTCCGCTCGCCGTTGTTGGCTGCCCGTGCCGGTTGGACGCATGCGCCGCTGGATTTTGCCGCCATGCAGGCTGCTGCCGCGCTGTTGGTCGGCGAACATGATTTTTCCAGTTTTCGCGCGTCGCAGTGCCAGGCAAAATCTCCGGTCAAAACTTTATATGGCGTGGTTTTGCACGGCACACCGCAATTGATGGCTTTGGATTTGCACGGCAATGCCTTTTTGCATCATATGGTGCGCAATATCGTCGGCGCGCTGGTATATGTGGGTAACGGACGTTTGAGTGTGCAGGGTTTTGCCGAACTGTTGGCCGAAAAAAGCCGTCTGAAAGCCCCGCCGACCTTTATGCCGGACGGGCTGTATCTGACGGGTGTGGATTATCCGCCCGAGTTCGGCCTGCCGGTGCCACCGCCGCCCGATTGGTTGTGGCCGTTTGAAGGCGGTTGATGACGATGCGTGATGTCGGAGGGACGATTGCGGAGGCGGTCGAAGCAGGGCGGCTGAACGGAATGGACGGTTAATTAGCAGCGTACAGTTTTTCCGATTGCCGAAGCCGAATTGCTGTGCGATATGGGGGCTGATTTTGCCGACGATTATGCTGCGGAATTTCTGGCCGACGGATTTGCCGCCGCATTCCGCAATATCGGTGCGGTGGAAATTGCCGATTTGTTTGTCGATTTGGCTGCCGATATGGGCACTTCTGAAAATGAGCAGGCATTGGCCGCTGCCGTTTCCAACCGTTTGGGGTATGACTATTCTACGGTGGCGGATTACGTTTTTCGCTGTATGGATAGGCCGTCTGAAAGAAATGAGTGATGCTTTAACGCACAGGATGCGACATAAGCGACGCCCTGTGTATTTTATCGCCGGCAGGAGTTATATTTCTGCCGAAAGCCCTCTGCTTTGAGCATTAAAAAGCGCGGAGTCTGAACCATAAAGGAAGTTTTGATGAAACCCATCCGTATCAAAATCTGCGGCATCACCCGCCCCGAAGATGCACTGGCTGCCGCCGAGGCGGGCGCGGATGCAGTCGGGCTGGTGTTTTACGCGAAAAGCAAACGCGCGGTAACGGTGGCGCAGGCAAGGGAAATCACGGCGGTGTTGCCGCCGTTTGTGTCGGCAGTCGCGCTGTTTGTGAACGAACAACCGGACGTTATCCGTCAAATCCTGCGTCAAGTACCGATAGACGTGATTCAGTTCCACGGCGACGAAGACGATGACATCTGCCGTCAGTTCGACCGGCCGTATCTTAAAGCCGTGCGCGTGCGGTCGGCTGCCGATATTCAGACGGCCTGTACCAAGTTCCCCAATGCCCGCGCACTGTTGTTCGATGCCTACCATCCGAGCGAATACGGCGGCACGGGGCAGAGTTTCGACTGGACACTGTTGCGCGGCAACATCGGCAAACCGTGGATTTTGGCGGGCGGTTTGACGGCAGGGAACGTTGCCGAAGCGGTGAAAACCAGCGGCGCGGCGGCGGTGGATGTGTCCGGCGGCGTGGAAAGCGCGGCAGGAATTAAAGATGCTTTGAAAATCAAGGCATTTGCGGCGGCATTGAAGGCCGTCTGAAAACCGGGGAAGGGAACAGGATATGGGTTTGGACGGATTGGAAGTTTTAGTTTACGGCTTTGGTTTTTTGATACTTGTTGCTTTCGGAGTGTGGCTTGCGAGTATCGTGGCAATTTTTAAAGCTAAAAATCCCGTAATCAAGACTTTGGCAATAATGCTTAATTTGCTGATTTTGTCGGTTGTTATCCTCGCCGTCATTAAGAATGCGGGGGAGCAGGCGTATGAGGAATCCCGTTATCAAGAGAATGATAAGGAATTATTGATTGACGGTATCCGCATACCGGCCGGTTCGAGGTTGGTCGTAGAGCCTCAGATGTGGATAAAGAAAGTCCCTGATTTTTCCACCTTCTCCCGCGTCGAATATCTTCATCCGATTGATTGGAAGGGCGTTACCGTTGGTGAGATGGAGCGTGTTGTCAGTCAGTACGATGGACATTATGAGGCGACTTTAACCACCCGCTCCGGCAACGGCACGGGAGGCGTGGTAGAAGTGGAGGGTTGGCGTTGCCGCAGCGACAACGATATGCTTTGGGGTGTGAAGAACGAAAACGGGCGGAAACCGTCAAATCCCGCCGACTACAGGCTGTTGGAATGCCTATTGGACAAGTCGGCGGAAGTATCAGTCCCGCAATGGCCGGAAGCGATGAAGCTGCCCTTGGAAAAGGTGAAGTATGAGCAGTTGGGGGCATATTGGGAGGCGGATATTCTTTCGGAGAACCTGCCCTATTGGGGTAAGGTTTATTTTGATGCAGACAAACGGATAAGCAGTATCAATTTGTCGTTTAGCCAAAAAAATCTGCAGGGCTGTGCGATTGCCGATGAGGGGGCCTCATTGGAATGGGACGGCAAACAGCCGGATGTCGTTACGATAAGAAGCTATGTCGATTTACCCGAATATTGCTGGGGTAAAAAGGTTGTCCGACCTGTGTCGAAAGATGGGGAACAGGGGGAATAGGCCGTCTGAATGCGTTAAAAAGGAAAGATAATGGGGGACGGAAGCGCACTGGCGCCACTAGTTGTTTGGTTGCTTGTTATTGCGGCTGCAGCTGCGGTTTTGTGGCTGGTTGCCCTAGCGGCTCTGTTTGGCTCGCACAATCGGCAGATACGCTCGATAAGCGGGGCATATGTCTTGCTGGGCGTGCTGGCGGGTATCGTTTGGTTGGCATCTTATTTCCGCGAAAGGGTTTATTTTGCTTCTGTGAATCAGGAGTTGCAGCAGGATATGGTTATAGACGGCATTCCGTTGCCCAAAGGGGCAAAGCTGACCGTGCAGCCGGTCAAGTATGGTAAGCAACCTGATTTTGCGGCTTTTTCCACAGCCGAGTTTGCCGTTCCGCTTGATTGGCACGGTGTGAAAGTGGCTGAAATGGAGCATGTGGCGCACGATGACGGTATATACGGCGTATATCTTAAAACCAGACAGCAGCCCGGACACATGCCGATTGAAGGTTGGGATTGCGATACGGGGGAACCGATAGGGTGGCGGTTTGCAGGCAAGTCGGGGCGCAAACCCGTGTCGCCCACCGATTACCGCTTGGATTCCTGCAGTCTGGCGGCGGCTGTGGAGCAGGATGTGCCGTGGTTGGGGGCGACGCTTAAATGGTTTGAAGTGGAGCGGAGCCGTGACGAGGAAAACGGATGGGTCGCCCGGCTGATGATACTGCCGCCGTTTGGTACGGTTTGGCTTGAGCAAAACAGAATCACCAAACTCGATCTTTTATTGGACGAACGGAGCGCGGCCGCCTGTCCGCCTTTATCGGGCGGGGAACGGCTGCAGTGGGATGCACGGCAAGCCGATATTGTCCGCATCGAAACCCAAGCTAATCTGCCCCCAAGCTGCTGGGGCAAACAACTTCTCCGTGCCGCAACGGAATAAACCGGCCAATAAAACAACGCAACAAAGCGGCGGGTTGCGGACAGTACAGATAATAGGGCAAGGCAAGCCAATGTAGTAGCATCCTTTAGTTAATCCACTATGCTTTCAGACGGCCTGAAAAGCTTCAAACCGACAAACGGAAAGCCAAACCGAGCATGACCGATCAAATCATCGAAACCCATCCTTTCCCCGCCCTGCTGCCGCCGGCGGCAACCGTCATGATGATGGGCACGTTCCCGCCTACGGAAGACAAACGCGCGATGCAGTTTCATTATCCGAATTTCCAAAACGATATGTGGCGCATTTACGGGCTGATATTTTTCAATGATGCGGCATACTTTCAGAGGCCGTCTGAAAAAGCATTTGACGCGGAGAAAATCAAATTATTCCTGCGGACAAAGGGTATTGCCTCCTGTCCGACTGTCTTAAAGGCCGTACGGGAGCACGGCAATGCCGCGGACAAATTTTTGCAGGTAGTCGAAACCGTCGATTTGGCGGCTGTGTTGGCGCAGATGCCCGACTGCCGCCATATCTGCACCACCGGCGGTAAGGCGACGGAAATCCTGCTCGATATTCAGGGCGGCGGCATCAAAATGCCGAAAACGGGTGAAACCGTGCCGTTTCCGTTTGCAGGACGGGATTTGACCCTGACCCGACTGCCATCGACTTCGCGTGCCTATCCTTTGAGTTTGGCGAAGAAGGCCGCAGCGTATCGGGCGTTTTTTGAAGCGGCGGGGTTGGCGTAGGTTAGTCTGAAAAACCGTTCAGACGGCCTGAACATTGAAGCCTGAAGCCAAACAGCGCATAATCCCCCGTCCATACCGACAAAAAACACGGACGGCATCATGCAAAACTACCTGACCCCCAACTTCACCTTCGCCCCCATCATCCCCGAACGCGGACAAGGCAGCCGCGTATGGGATACCGAAGGGCGCGAGTACATCGACCTGGCCGGCGGCATTGCCGTAAACGCACTCGGCCACTGCCATCCCGCCCTGCTGTCCGCACTGACGGAACAGGCGCAAAAACTCTGGCACATCTCAAATATCTACACCACCACCCCCGCGCAGGCACTGGCCAAACGCCTCACCGAACACACCTTTGCCGACAAAGTCTTCTTTTGCAATTCAGGTGCCGAAGCCAACGAAGCCGCCCTGAAACTGGCGCGCAAATATGCCCGCGACCGCCACGGCGAAGGCAAACACCAAATCATCGCCTGCACCAACGCCTTCCACGGCCGCACCCTGTTTACCGTTTCCGTCGGCGGCCAGCCCAAATACAGCCGCGACTTCGCCCCGCTGCCCGAAGGCATTACCCACATCCCCTTCAACGACCCCGACGCACTGCGCCAAGCCGTATCCGCGCAAACCTGCGCCGTCATCATCGAACCCGTACAGGGCGAAAGCGGCGTATTGCCCGCCACTGCCGAGTTCCTGCAAACCGCGCGCGAACTGTGCGACCGCTTCGACGCTTCCTTGATATTCGACGAAGTCCAAACCGGCATGGGGCGCACCGGCAAACTCTTCGCCTACCAACACGGCGGCATCGCACCCGATATCCTGACCAGTGCGAAAGCCCTAGGCAGCGGCTTCCCCATCGGCGCGATGCTCACCACCGACCGCCTCGCCCCGTCGTTCGGCCCCGGCACGCACGGCTCGACCTTCGGCGGCAACCCCCTGGCCTGCGCCGTCGGCTGCGCCGCCTTCGACATCATCAACAGCGAAGCCACCCGCGCCAACACCGTCCGCCAAAGCGCGAAACTCACCGCAGCCCTGCAGAAAATCGGCGAAGAAACCGGCGTATTCCAAACCGTGCGCGGACAAGGCCTGCTCATCGGCTGCGTATTGGCCGAAGCATATGCGGGCAGGGCGGCCGAAATCACCGCCGCCGCGCTCAAATACGGCGTGATGGTTTTAGTGGCCGGCGCCAACGTCGTCCGCCTCGCCCCCAGCCTGTTGATAGAAGACCGCGACATAGATGAAGCCGTGCCGAAATTAAAAGCGGCGTTGGAAGAATGGCTGGCACGGTAATTTCACCGAATACCGATTCCAAAAGGAGGGATACAGATGAGAAAGCTCCTGTACAGTTTCACGGCAGTCGCATGCAACACATTGCTTATTTGGACATATACAGGCGAGTATAGCCTGAAAAACCTCATACTCTCCCTAGTCATTACCGCCGTTTTGGGCGGCATCGCCCTGTTTTGGATAGTGGGCGGAAAACTATGGAAACAGTACGCCCCATCGATGCCCGCACTACCCGATGCAAACGGCCGCATCACCACGAAAACGGGATTGTTGATCATCTTCGGCATCATATTTTCGGCCGGCGTAACCGTTTGGCTGCTCAACAACATCTTCATACTGATAGGCGGAGTCTTAGGACAATAAACACAAAAAAAGGATTTTTCGATGTTTCAACACACAGGGCCGCACATAAGGCGCAGCCCTGTGTGTCGCCCTACCGGAAGGGGTTACGCCCCTCCCAAACAAACCCAAATTCTACCGCCCTGAAGGGCGGGGTTTCAACCGTTAAGGAAATTTTGATGAATCAAAACACCATCCGCGCCGTATACGGTGAACACACCATACGCGTTTATCAGGCATATAGCGACCCCATAGCCGATGCCGCCTTGGCGCACGGCACATTCGTTTCCCCGCCCTTTAAAATGGAACGCATGACCTGGATAAAACCATCTTTTTTATGGATGATGTATCGCGCGGGCTGGGGGCTGAAAGACGAAGGGCAAAAACGCATACTCGCCATAGACATCAGCCGCGAAGGCTTCGAATGGGCATTGCGTCATGCCTGCCTGAGTCATCCGCCGGCCAGTATGGGCAAAGACGACTGGCAAAGGCTCAAAGCACAAAGCCCCGTCCGCATCCAATGGGACCCCGAGCGCGATTTGCAACTGAAAGCCCTGCCATACCGCAGCATACAAATCGGTTTGAGCGGCGAAGCCGTGAACCATTATGTGAACGACTGGATACAGGACATTACCGAAATCACCCCGCTGGCGCGGCAGATACGCGAATTGGTAGAACAAAACAGACTGGACGAAGCACAAATCCTGCTGCCGCCGGAACAACCTTATCCCGCCGCCCATGTTCCGATTTGACAGGCAGGTTTTTAAAAACAAGCGGAAACATAAAGCACAGCTCCATATGACGCCCTTGTAAACATTAAGGAAAGATGATGAAGAAAAAAACAGCCGCCGTTTTATTTGGCGGAGTTATATTCCTGCTAATCGGTGGCGTATATGTATTTTTCAAACACGAAAGCGGCACGCCCGAAAGCCTCAGCATAGGCAATACCACAGGATTGAGCGCACGTCAGAAAAGCCTTTTGCAGCAACCCGCCCTGCCGGCCGACAGTGAAATCGCCAAACTCGTCGTCCGCAAAGCCGACCGCGAAATGGATGCCTACGACGCACAAGGCAGGCTGCTGAAAACCTATCCCGTCGCCCTGGGTTTCAATCCCGTCGGACACAAACAATTCGAAGGCGACGGCAAAACCCCTGAAGGCCGCTACATCATCAACGACCGCAATCCCAACAGCGGCTATCATAAAAACCTCGGCGTTTCCTATCCCAACGATGCCGACCGCGCCTATGCCGCCGCGCAAGGCAAAAGCGCGGGCGGCGACATCAAAATACACGGCATGAGGAACGGTATGGGCGCAATCGGCGCACAACATCTGCACCGCGACTGGACGCACGGCTGCATTGCCGTAACCGACGGCGAAATCGACGAACTTTACGCATTGGTCAAACCGCAGGCCGAAATCGAAATCCTGCCGTAGCCGCCCGAAGGCCGTCTGAAAACGAAGGGCGGCCTTGCTGCAACATCTTGCCGCCTGCAAAATACGGCTTCGGCTACAATCAGGCATCCATATTGAAAAGGCCGTCTGAAAGCCGTTCCCAATCTTTTTCAGACGGCCTTCCCGCCACCGAGTATAGTGAATTAAATTTAAACCAGTACAGCGTTGGCTCGCCTTGCCGTACTATT
>ERZ772921.1569-NODE-1569-length-13014-cov-5.394938_pt1 | contig 13014 bp, 10 predicted proteins | sample MGYA00512117_ERZ772921 | MGnify/ENA primary metagenome ERZ772921 (study PRJEB29015, sample SAMEA2737944) | human oral metagenome | biome: human oral; feature: human-associated habitat; material: dental | place: China | collected 2150 ... | reverse complement strand
GAGACGCCACAAGAGCGCTTCGATGCCGCGCTAAAAAATCTTCACCCATAATTTTGATTCTGTTATGCTCTACTGTCCGATTTGATATTGCAATTTAGGACAAAAATAGTGAAAGGCTTTCCTATCCGCGTGCCGCCATTGCCGCTGCGAGTGCCGCACCGAGTCCCGAGCCGCCGCACGAGAGGAAGGTGTCTGCCTTTGCCGCGTCCTCACCGAGAAGCTCGGAGAAGGCGCGCATCATGTTCTGCTGCACGAGCGGCATCTTCTCATATATCGAGCCACCCACAGCAATGTGCTGCGGACGCATTTCTCCGCTTCCCGTGATCTGCCACAGCGTTCCGACGAATGTCGCTGCGATGAGCCGCACAGAGCGGGCAACGACGGCATGTGCAAGGTCACGCACGCATATGGCATCCTGCGCGGAGAGCTCCGCTCCCGTCCGCGTACGAACAAGGACAGCGGCAGTCTCCCCGCCCGTATCTGCCAGCATCCGACTGAGGCCGATGCTGGTAAAGCCATACGTGCATCCCTTCTCGCCCAAGAGCTCCGCGAGAGCCATGGCAAAAAGCACGCCCATGCAGCGTCCGGCAGCCATCTTCTCAAGGCGCTGCTCGCCGGGCTTTTCCGATGCCGCATCAAGTGCTGCGTCAAAGCGGTTCGGCACAAGCTTGCGGAAGCCTCCCGACTCCATATTGAGGATCATCGGCGGCTGTGCCGTCCCTGTATATGGTTCCAAATAGCACGTGTTGTACCCCGTCGCATAGACTGCGCCGATGGCGGTATCACCCTTTACGTAGGCGGCGGCGAGCAGGACAGCGACCGTATCGTTGATGACGGCGATCGGCGTGACGTTCGTCAGCCCCTGCCGCACGAGTGCCTCCCACAGAAGATCGTTGACCGCCTCGCCCTCCACGCCGCGCGCCGCGAACCCCTCTGTCCAGATGACGAGGCGTGCATCGTTGATGTTCGTCTGCCGCGACGGAAAGGAGAAGGTATGCCCATGCAAATACGGCGTTTCGTGATCGCCGCCGACCGTCTCATCAACGAGTGCCGCGATGAAATCGAACATCTCCTTCCCCGTCGCCTCTGGACCGATGAAGTCATAGATGCCGTCCACCTTCAGCGGTTTTGCCGTCTGGGAAAGGACGTCGTACTTCCCATTTCCCAGAAGACGGTAGAGCACAACGCGCACATTGGTCCCGCCGAAGTCCAGTGCGAGATAGTCGCCGCGCTCCTCTCCTGTCGGCAGTCCAAGATAGGACGGCAGCATCCGCAGGGAGGAGTCAGGGGAGCCCATGAGCCCGAGCCGCATATCCTGCCGAAAATCTGCCGCCACTTCACGCAGTTCCTCTGCGTCAATCGTAAAGGCATTGACAATCGCATCATACTGTGCACGGTCAAACGCCACTGTCATTTTCCTCCATGTGCGGCCGGCAGCTCCTGTACCACAAGCATCGTATGGGAAAGGCGAACGAGTACGCGCGTGATGCGGATGCCGTCTACCTCCTCCACATAGAGCAGTGCACCCTCGTGCGCCGCCATCTGCCCGACGCGCGGTGCCTCACCGAGCTGGTCATACAGCCAGCCGCCGATGCTGTCCACATCCTCGTCCTCGATGCGTATGCCGAGAAGATCGTTGACCTCCTCAAGGAGCAGCTTCGCATCGATGGAGCAGATATCGAGATCACGCCACTCGACACTCTCACGCTCGACATCGAATTCATCACGGATGTCGCCGACAATCTGCTCGATAATATCCTCGACGGTCACCATGCCCGCCGTCCCGCCATACTCATCGACCACGATGGCAAGCTGATATCCCTGCTCCTGCATCGTGCGCAGAAGGATACTCCCGTCCATGCTCTCGGGCACGATGAGCGCCTTGCGAATATAGCGGCGCAGGTTCAGCTGCTCACCGCGCATGAGCGGTGCCAAGAGATCCTTGACATGAATAAATCCGATGATATGATCTTTATCCTCATAGCAGACCGGGTAGCGTGTCTGCTGCTCCTCGAGGATGGTCTTGATGCGCTCCGCGGGCGAGTCATCCAGATAGAGACAGATCATATCCGTGCGCGGCACCATGATTTCACGTGCATTCAGTTCCGTAAAGGAGAACACCTTGTCAACAAAGTCCGCCTCCGTGCTGTTGATGAGCCCCTGACGATAACTCTCCTTCATCAGGAGGCGAATCTCCTCCTCCGTATGGGCATCCTCGTTTTCGCCTTTGGCCTCGTAGCCGAGCTTGCGGCTGATATGATTGGCCACCGTGTTGAGCACCCAGACAAAGGGGCGCATCACGCGGCCAAAAAGTACCATGGGAAAGGAAATCGCGAGAAGAATGCGCTCCACGTTGGCGATGGCCATGGACTTCGGCGTCAGCTCGCCGAGCACGATATGGAGCGAGGTGATGAGCGTAAAGGCGATGGCAAGCGCAGCCGTGTGCCCGACCTCATCAGGGAGTCCGACGCTCTGCGTGACAGGCAGGATCAGCACGGCAATCGCCGGCTCACCCACCCAGCCGAGGCCAAGTGAAGCAAGCGTGATGCCAAGCTGTGTCACAGACAGTGAGGAATCGAGATGATCGGTCAGCTGCTTCGCGTACTTTGCACGGCTGACACCCTCGGCGATCAGGGTCTCCAGACGTGACGGACGGATTTTGACACAGCAGAACTCTGCCGCGACGAAGAACCCATTCATGAAAATCAGAAAGACAACGAGCAGTAAATCGAGTAGTGTGGGCAATATGTCCACGAATCAAGGCCTCCTTTGGGAAGGAACATCAATTGATCTTTTTCAAATCAAGTTTCATGCGGACAGCGAGGGCTTTCAGCCGCTCCACTTCCTTCGCATCGACAAGCGAGATGACTGTGCCCTCCTTGCCCGCGCGTGCCGTCCGTCCTGCACGGTGACGATAGGTGCGCACGTCCTCGGGCAAATCGACCTGAACGACATAGTCCACATCCTCGATATCCAGGCCGCGCGCAGCAAGATCGGTGGAGATGAGAAGCTGTACACGCCCCATGCGGATTGCATTGAGAGCGGCGCGCCGCTGATCGCGCCGCTCGCCGCCGAGCAGGGCGGCAACACGAATGCCTTCGTACTGCAGCTTCTCTGCCGCTTTTTCTGCGTCAAAGCTGCGCCCGACAAAGACCAGTCCCCGCCGAATCGGCAGGCGGCGCGTCAATTTCTGCACAGCCTTTATTTTATCACGAAACGGCACAATATGATAGTAGTTTTCACACGTTGTCTCCTGCACTGCCGCACGGATGATGCGCAGTGCGCAGAGTTCCTCTGCCGCATGCACAGCCGCCGCAGCCGCTGTCGCCGAGAGGAGGAGCATCTGCCGCTCACGGGGCAGGAGGTGCAGAACGGCACGCACCTCCGCACTGTGCTGCTTGTCGAGGAGGCGGTCGAACTCATCGAGCACACAGAGGCGCACCTCCTGCAGTTTCAGTTTGCGGAGGCGGTGCAGCTCCACGATGCGCGGCGCAGAGCCGACGATGAGCGCCGGCTTTTTCTTCAGCGCGTCGATCTGCCGCTGTACATTCGCCCCGCCGATGAGGGCCTGCACGCCGACAGAGAGCCCTGCCGCCTGAATAAGATCCCGCGCGGCGCCCGCGATCTGCATCGCGAGCTCATGCGTCGGTGCGAGAACGAGTACCTGTGCCGCGCGCACGGCGGGGTCAATGCGCATGAGTGCGGGCAGGAGGTAGGCGAGCGTCTTGCCCGTCCCCGTCGGAGCCTCGCCGATCAGGTTCTCGCCTGTGCACGCGGCAGGAATCACCTCCCGCTGGATCTCCGTCGGCTCCGTGATGCCGCGCGCAGCCAGTGCCGCCGCGAGCGGCTCGGGCACGCCAAGTGATGTAAAGTCCATCGTATCCTCCTAAGCTTCAGCAGACGTATCCTTCAAACGCCTCCATCGCGCCGCGCATTCGCACGGCAGTCCTCGTTCCCCAATGCCTTGGAGGGGGGTCTTTGCGGTGGTGGGGCGCCATGGACGATACAGGAGGCTCACCTTACTGGTCAAAAAACAGCGCATCCATCTCCGCCTGCTCATCTGCCGTCGGTGTGTAGCTGCGGCGCGCCGTCATCGCGGCGGCAGGGGGATGTGCCCCCATCCCGTCCGCAGAACCGCGCGGCACACGCCGTCCCGCAAAGTTCGGCTTGCCGCCCGCATCATCCGCCGTCATGCGGCACTGCGGGAACGCCGAGCAGCCCCAGAAATCGCCGTGCTTTCCCTTGCGTTTCAGCATGACGCCGCGCCCGCAGGCAGGACATGGTATCCCCTCGCCTCCCGTGATCTGCGCCGTCCGTGCCGCTTCGCAGAGATCACGTGCGAATGCCGCCTGCCCCGCGAGGAATTCCTCGGGCGTCCCCACGCCGTCCGCCATCGCGTGCAGCTGATCCTCCCAGATCGCCGTCGCATCGGGATACGTCATCGTATCGGGCAGCGCGTCGATAAGGAGATATGCCTCCGCCGTCGGCGTCAGCACCTTCTTCTTTCCCGCAGCATGGAGGAATTTACGGCGGATGAGATCCTCGATGATGCTCGCACGCGTCGCCTCCGTCCCAATGCCGGACACATCGCGCAGCATCTTTTTCGCCGCCTCGTCCTTGACGTACTTGTGAATCTCCTTCATCCCCTGGAGGAGCGTCGCGGGCGTAAACCGTGCGGGCGGCTTTGTCTGCCGCTCCTTCGTCTCTGCCGAGACGAACGCCGCCGCGTCGCCCTTTTTCATCGGCGGGAGTACCGTACTCTCCTCGTCCTCCTTCTCCGCATCCTCGGACTCATTCTTCCCCGCACGGTACATCGTGCGCCATCCCGCCGTGCGTTCCGTATGTCCGCGCGCCGTGAACGTCTCACCGTGATGCGTCACTTCTGCCTTCGTCTGATCGTAGACATAGTTCGGACAGAACTGCGCAATGTAGGCACGCGCGATCAGCTCGTAGATATTGCGCTCCACCGCCGTGAGCCGCGCGAAGTTCACGGGCACGGTCGTCGGGATGATCGCATGATGTGCCGAAATCTTTGCGTCGTTCCACGCACGCGACTTCTTTGCAGGATCTGCCGCCTGTGCCCACCCCGCAAGCGGCGTATCCGAGAGGGCGGCGAGATTGCCGAGAATCTTTGCCGCATCCTTGTGCTGACTCACGGGCAGATACTCTGCATCCGAGCGCGGATAGCTGGTCAGTTTTTCCTCGTACAGCTTCTGTGCCGTATCGAGCACCTGCTGCGGTTCATAGCCGTAGCGTTTGCCTGCGAGCACCTGCAGTGCCGAGAGCGAAAAGGGCAGCGGCGGCGGCTCCTCCTTTTTCTTGCGCTCATACTTTGTCACCACGCCGTCTGCGGGCGGCTCGCCGAATGACGCCGCAGCAGCATCTGCTGCTGCCCGATCCACGAGGCGCCCCTCAGGATCGAGCGGCGTGCGCTCCTCCGACGGTTTCCACCGCGCACGAAAGGACTCCCCTGCCTCTGTGCGGAACAGTGCATCGACAAGATAGTAGGTCGCGGGCGTAAAGTGCTCGATCTCGCGCTCCCGCCGCACCACGAGTGCCAGCGTCGGCGTCTTGACCCTCCCGATGGGCAGGACGAGCCGCGCATGCCCCGCCCGCCGCGCCGCGAGCGTATAGGCGCGTGAGAGATTCATCCCGATGAGCCAGTCCGCACGCGCCCGTGCGAGTGCCGAGAGCTTCAGCGGAAGGAAATCCTCGTTGTCGCGCAGATCATTCAGCGCATCGTGAATGCTCTTATCGTCAAGTGCATTGATGAGAATACGGCGCACAGGCTTTGTATTGCCGAGGAAGTCCAGCACCTCATCCACCAAGAGCTGGCCCTCTCGATCAGGGTCGCCGGCATGTACGATCTCATCGGCACGCGCGATCAGCCCTTTCACCACCGCGAACTGCTGCGCCGCGCTCTCATTGACAACGAGATGCCACTCCTTCGGCAGGATCGGCAGATCCTCCGCGCGCCAGCGTTTCAGCGCAGGATCGTACTCATCGGGCTCAGCCTGACGCAGCACGTGACCAAAGAGCCACGTCACCACGCCGCCGCCCGTTTCAATCCACCCGGAGCCTTTGCGGTGCGGCGCAGGAAGACATGCGGCAAGCGCGCGGCCGACGCTCGGCTTCTCCGCAATATAGAGCCTCACGAAAGCACCTTCACGAGTGCCCAAACAAAGATGACAATCCACAGGAGCATGAGCACAGAGGCCCCTACAAGCAGCCACGTGCCGTAGCGCTCCACACGGCGTTCACCCTCCATGCGCGTATGCGCGGGCAGCATGCGGATCAGCAGCGACGTCGCCGCAGGGAGAATCACCATATCATCCACCGCACCGAATAGAGGAATCGTATCCGGGATAATATCAATCGGGCTGATGAGATAAAGCAGTGAAAGCGGAAAGAGAACCTTCACGGCGCGCGGCGTATCGCGCTGCAGCATCGCGTAGAGCAGCAGGGCAATATTGCGCCGCATGGCACGCAGAAGCACCAAAAATCGCAGCATAAAGACCTCCGATCATGAAATGAATAGATTTAGTATACCATTCCGCCCGCTTTCTTTCAAACGAAAAAGACAGGTGCATACGCACCCGTCCTTTCAAACAAAACGATCTTACTTCAGCGTTATGAGCGGTTTGCCCGTCATCTCCTTCGGAATCGCAAGACCTGCGAGTGTGAGGAGAGTCGGTGCAATATCACAGAGCGCGCCCTTGTGGATGTCCTTCACGCGGTCAGAAACGACGATGAACGGTACGGGGTTCGTCGTGTGCTTCGTAAACGGCTGATTGTTGTCGTAGTCCCACATCTTGTCTGCATTTCCATGATCCGCGGTAATACAGACCTCACCGCCGACCTCGCGGATGGCATCAACGAAACGCCCAACGCAGGTATCCACCGTCTCGACCGCCTTGACAACTGCCGGGACAACCCCCGTATGTCCGACCATGTCGCAGTTGGCATAGTTGAGGATGATGAAGTCATACTTGCGGGACTTGATCGCCTCGACGACCTTGTCCGTGACCTCGATCGCGCTCATCTCAGGCTGCAGATCGTAGGTCGCCACCTTCGGGGAATGCACGAGAATGCGGTCCTCGCCCTTGTACGGCTGCTCGACGCCGCCGTTGAAGAAGAATGTAACGTGCGCGTACTTCTCCGTCTCCGCGATGCGCAGCTGGGTATAACCGAGATCCTGCACATACTGGCCAAAGGTGTTGTCGATCTCCTCGGGCGGGAACGCCACGAGTGCGTTCATCCCTGCCTCGTACTCCGAGAACGTCGCAAAGGGAATTTTCAGCGATTCGTCGCGCGCAAAGCCGTCGAACTTTGCATCGACAAAGGCATGCGTCAGCTGACGTGCACGGTCGGGACGGAAATTGTAGAAAATCGCGCCGTCGCCGTTCTTCATGCCGTGATAGCCCTCGACCACGAACGGCACGACGAACTCATCCGTCACGCCCTCGGGCTTCTCGCTCGTATCCGCGTACGATGCGAGCAGTCCTGCCACAGCGGTTTTCGCCACCGTCTTTGCCTTGGCGTGGGCAATCGCCTCATAGGCGAGCTGCTCACGCTCCCAGCGCTTGTCGCGATCCATAGCGTAGTAACGCCCGCTGACCGTAGCGATCTTGCCGACGCCGATCTCCGCCGCCTTTTTCTCGACCGCCTCGAGATACTCCTGTGCGCTCTTGGGCGGCACGTCGCGCCCGTCGAGGAAGGCATGAATCCAGACCTCGGTCAGTCCCTCGCGCTTAGCGAGTTCGAGCACGGCGAAAAGATGATCATCGTGGCTGTGCACGCCGCCCGGAGAGACCAGCCCCATGACATGCAGCGCGCCGCCGTGCTCCTTGACCCCGCGCACGATGGTGAGCAGCGCCTTGTTCTTGAAAAAGTCACCGTTCTTGATGTCACGCGTGATGCGCGTAAGCTGCTGATAGACGATGCGCCCTGCGCCGATATTCGTGTGGCCGACCTCAGAGTTGCCCATCTGACCGTCCGGCAGACCGACGTACTCACCAGATGCCTGGATTTCCGTATGACGGAACTCCTTCATCAGGCCATCGAGCACAGGCGTCTTTGCTATCGCAATGGCATTGTACTTCAGATCGTTTGGATCGCCATCGCCGAATCCGTCCATGATGATGAGCGCAACAGGTGCATTCTTTAGTTTTGCCATAATATTGACATCTTTCTAAGAGCTTTTGCTCAAAACTCGTATGGCGCTTCATTCCCGCCGAGCGGAAAATCCACGCCATACAAAATGAGGGTACGATCATCAGAAATTCACGATTGCCGCGAAATCCTGTGCCTTCAGCGAAGCGCCGCCGACAAGTGCACCGTCGACATTCGGCTGCTTCATGAGATCCTTGATCGTCGCCGGCTTGACACTGCCGCCGTACTGAATGCGGATCGCGTCGGCGGCCTGCGCATTGAACTTCTTCGCGACTGCCTCGCGGATCGCCTTGCAGACCTCCTCAGCCTGCTCGAAGCTCGCCGTCTTGCCCGTGCCGATCGCCCAGATTGGCTCGTAGGCGATGACAAGCTTTCCCGCCTCGTCCGCTGTAAAGCCCTCGAGCGCGGCGTTGATCTGCGCAACGACGTGCTCAATGTACTTGCCTGCCTCACGGACCGCAAGCGACTCGCCGCAGCAGATGATCGGCGTGATGCCTGCCGCGTATGCAGCACGGGCACGCTTGTTGACGCCCTCATCCGTCTCACCGAAGTAGTCGCGGCGCTCGCTGTGTCCGAGGATGACGTAGTCTGCGCCGATCTCCTTCAGCATATCTGTCGAGATCTCGCCCGTATAGGCGCCGCTCTTCTCCCAGTGCACATTCTGCGCACCAATGTGGATGTTCGTTCCCTTGACCGCATCGGCGACAGCGGCGAGTGCCGTTGCTGTCGGGCAGGCGACGACCGTGGCCTTTGCATCCTTAACGAGCGGGATGAGCTCCTTGACGAGTGAAACGCCCGCTGCGATCGTGTTGTTCATTTTCCAGTTTCCGGCGATAATCGGAGTCCGTGCCATAGTCTTCTCCTTCTGTATCAAACGTAGATGTTCTTACTTGTCTGCGATGGCCGCGATGCCCGGCATCTCCTTGCCCTCAAGGAACTCAAGCGTCGCGCCGCCGCCCGTCGAGACGTGGGAGATCTTGTCCGTCAGCCCCGTCTTCTTGAGCGCCGCGATGGAGTCGCCGCCGCCGACGATGCTCGTCGCACCGGCCTCGGTCGCATCCGCAACCGCCTTTGCCACTGCCAATGTGCCCTTAGCGAACTCGTCGCACTCAAAGACACCCATTGGCCCGTTCCAGATGATCGTCTTTGCGCCCTTCAGCGCATTGACGTATTCCTCGGAGGTCTTCGGACCGCTGTCGAGTGCCTGCCAGCCATTTTCGACCTTGTCGACATCGACGATCTTGACCTTGCCCTCGGCCTTCCACTTCGCCTCGTCGGCGAGCGGGAACATATTCGCAACGGCAACGTCGAGCGGGAGGACGACCTTGACGCCCTTCGCCTCGGCCTTCTTGAGGAGGTCGCGGGCGAGATCCATCTTGTCCGGCTCACAGAGGGAGTCGCCGATCGGCAGTCCCTTCGCCGCATCAAAGGTATGGGCCATGCCGCCGCCGATAATGATCGTGTCAACCTTCTCGATCATATTGCTAATGACGCCGATCTTGTCGGAGACCTTCGCCCCGCCGATGATCGCAACGAACGGATGCTGCGGCGTCTCAAGCGTCTTGCCGATGTAGTTGATCTCCTTCTCCATCAGGAATCCCGCGACCGTCTCGATGTACTTCGGCACGCCTGCATTCGAGGCATGCGCACGATGCGAGACACCGAACGCGTCGTCCACAGCGACATCGGCGAGTGACGCGAGCTGCTTTGCGAAGGCAGGGTCGTTCTTCTTCTCTTCCTTGTGATAACGCAGGTTCTCGAGAAGCAGCACCTCCCCCGGCTTCAGTGCCGCCGCGAGCTTTTCCGCCGCGGGGCCGACGCAGTCGGATGCCCACTTGACCTCGCGGCCAAGGAGCTCCGCGAGATGCTTCACGAGATGCTTCGTGCTGAACTTATCCTCACGTGCCTCGGTCGGACGTCCGATGTGGCAGGCGATGATGAGCGCCGCACCGCCGTCGAGGAGATAGTTCAGCGTCGGCAGCGTACGCACCATGCGCGTATCGTTCGTGATGTTCATCTCGGCATCGAACGGGACGTTGTAGTCCACGCGGACAAATACTTTCTTCCCCTTGACGTCGATATCCTTGATTGTCTTTTTGTTCATGCTGTCTCCTCCATAAAGGAATCGCTGAATGGATCAGTGCTCCCTAAAAGAAACGAGGTCCGGCCCAAACATCGGCCGGCCCTCGAAAGATCGTATGCTGAGGAAATGCGGAGACCATCCGAATTTCCCTATATAACATTTTTACTTGTCAGCCGAGCTCCGCAAAGTACTTGATCGTGCGAACCATCTGGCTCGTGTAGCTGTTCTCGTTGTCGTACCAGGAGACAACCTGAACGAGCGTATTGCCGTCGCCCGTGTCGCTGACCATCGTCTGCGTCGCATCGAAGATCGAGCCGTACGTCGTGCCGATGATGTCGCTGGAGACGATCTCGTCCGTATTGTAGCCGAACGACTCCGTCGACTCCTTCTTCATCTGTGCGTTGATCTGATCAACTGTGACCTTGCCCTCGACCACCGCGTAGAGGAGCGTCGTCGAACCCGTCGGGGTCGGAACACGCTGTGCCGAGCCGATGAGCTTGCCGTTGAGCTCGGGGATGACAAGGCCGATCGCCTTTGCCGCACCCGTCGAGTTCGGAACGATGTTGACTGCTGCTGCACGGCTGCGGCGCAGGTCGCCCTTGCGCTGCGGGCCGTCAAGCGGCATCTGGTCGCCCGTGTAGGCGTGGATCGTCGTCATGATGCCGCTCTTGATCGGAGCGAGATCATTCAGTGCCTTTGCCATCGGCGCAAGGCAGTTCGTCGTGCAGGATGCTGCCGAGATAACCTTGTCCGCCTTCGTCAGCGTCTTGTGGTTGACATTGAAGACGATCGTCGGGAGATCGTTGCCCGCAGGAGCGGAGATAACAACCTTCTTTGCGCCGGCCTTGATATGTGCCTCAGCCTTTGCCTTTGCCGTGTAGAAGCCCGTGCACTCGAGCACGACATCGACATCATGCTTGCTCCAGGGGATCTGCGTTGCATCCGCCTGTGCATAGATGTTGATCTTCTTGCCGTTGACCGTGATGGAGTCCTCACCGGCCTCAACGGAATCTGCATACTTATAGCGACCCTGCGTGGAGTCATACTTCAGGAGATGGGCGAGCATCTTCGGGCTCGTCAGATCGTTGATTGCGACGACTTCATAGCCGGGCGCATCGAACATCTGACGGAAGGCAAGACGACCGATACGACCGAATCCATTGATAGCAACTTTTACTGCCATTGAAATACCCCCTGTGCGTTCCCTAAACATCATGCGCTGCAAGGCTCTCTTGCCGCGCGCTCATTACGCTTTATATTATAAACCATTCCCAATAAAAGTCAAACCATTTATCCTTTGATTGGCACTCATTTTCACTATTTTCTGCGGGAAAATACTTGCAAAATCCCGTGAATTTTCGCTAAAATATAGACTGTACGTAAAGGGGGAGAACACCATGTTGGAAACGATCAAAGAAACGGTACTCCGCTGCGCACAGCAGGCAGAGCACGACGGACTGTGCCGGCACCGTGCGGGCAATTTCAGCATCCGCGACGCAGAAAGCGGCTATATCTGCATCACACCGACAGGCGTGGACCGCATGGAGATGCAGACAGACGACATCGTCGTCATCGACGGTGCAGGGCATACGGTCGAAGCGCGCAGCGGAAAGCGTCCAACCAGCGAACTGATGATGCACTGCGCCATCTATCGGAACCGCAGCGACGTGCACGCTGTCGCACATACACACTCGCGCACAGCAACTGCCTTTGCCGTCATGAATAAGCCCATCCCTGCCATCGTCTACGAACTCTCCCTCCTTGGCTGCCGCAAGGGTTACGTGCCTGTCGCGCCCTACGGGCGACCGGGAACGAAGGCCGCGGCAGAGAACGTCCTCGCCCCCCTCTCCATCGCAGACGTTGCCCTCATGCAGGCACATGGTGTCGTCGCCGTCGCCGCCGATCTCAAGGAAGCTCTCCTGCGTGCAAACTACGTCGAAGAACTCGCCGACATCTACTACCGCACCCTCACCGTCCTCGGGCACGAGCCGGAGACCATCCCGGCGGACGAACTCGCCCAATGGAAGTATCCGACAGTTTAGGAGGCGTACAATGAGCACCAACATCCTCGATATGGAAACCGTCGCCCTCGACGACAGCGAACGCGCCCTCGTCATCATCGACCAAACAAAACTCCCGAACTGCGCCGAATACCTCCATCTCAAAACACAGGGCGAAATCTGGACGGCCATCCGTGAACTGCAGGTGCGCGGTGCACCTGCCATCGGCGACGCCGCTGCCATCGGCATCTACCTCGCCGCACTCGAAATCGACACCGAGGACTACGACACATTCGCGTGCCACTTTCACGCGGCGTCCGACTACCTGAACTCCTCTCGCCCCACCGCCGTCAATCTCTCATGGGCACTGAACCGTATGGAGCGCATCGTCAAGGCCAACGCGGGGAAATCCATCCAAGAGATCCGCAGGCTCCTTCGCGATGAAGCGCTCCACATCAAACAGGAGGACATCGACATCTGCAAAAAAATAGGTGAGCACGCGCTCACCCTCGTAAAGCCTGGCGACGGACTCCTCACTCACTGCAACGCAGGCCAGCTCGCCACCGCCAAATATGGCACTGCCACCGCCGTCATGTACCTTGGACACGAAAAAAGCTACAACTTCCGCATCTTTGCCGACGAGACACGCCCCCTACTCCAGGGCGCGCGCCTCACCGCGTATGAACTCAGTGCAGCTGGCATGGACGTCACCCTCATCTGCGACAACATGGCAGCCACCGTCATGAAAAACGGCTGGAT
>ERZ772921.1568-NODE-1568-length-13015-cov-4.281096_pt1 | contig 13015 bp, 14 predicted proteins | sample MGYA00512117_ERZ772921 | MGnify/ENA primary metagenome ERZ772921 (study PRJEB29015, sample SAMEA2737944) | human oral metagenome | biome: human oral; feature: human-associated habitat; material: dental | place: China | collected 2150 ... | reverse complement strand
CATGATTTTACTGTATTGAGAATTGGCAAGCCCCATCCTAGAACCGTCCCATCAGCTTTTTCTTCGCCAGACTGTCATAGTCCACCTCGGACTGCGGAAAATTCAGGAACGGATTCGGCTTTCCCGCCTTCCCCGTCTTTCTCCCCCGTTTTCTCTCGGAGAACTCCTTCACAAGCTGCTGCGCCTGCCGCATCGTCTGAATCCCCTGCTCATGCCAGTTGATCGCGACCGTCTCCATATAGCGCGCGGAGGTCTTGCCAAGTCCCGCGCAGTACTCCAGCAAAAACTCGATGAGCTCCGCCTTCATCGAAAGCTCCCGGTACATAAACTCCAGGGTTTCCACCTGCTTCGGACTGGGAAGCGCGGGAAGCACATGCTTTGCGACAAAGAGGATGCCGGCAAACTCCTCGTCATCCTTCACATGGTCCACTGTGCCGGAGAGGGTCTCCTCCCGACTCCTCCTCTCGGACTCCTCCGATCTTCTGAGCACCTCCTCAGAGCAGGCGATGTCCTCCTCCGTCCGGATCTCCTTCTCCACCCGGAGAGAGGAGCCGTCCGAGTAGATACCCTGCTTCTCCCAGTAGTTTACTGCCCTCTTGATATCATTGTCCGTCAGGTTCAGGGCGTCCGCCGCCTCCTTCACACTGAATCCTTCTCCCCCATGCCGGAGCAGATACAGGTAGACCTTCACATAATCTCCGTTCGCCTCCGCCATGAAGCGATCCAGAAAATCATTGGACACGCAGGTCGCGCGAATCTCCAGACGGTCTCTGATCTCTCTCTTCATCTTCTTCACCTGCCCTCCCCTTCCTCACATAAGCCGATGATAGCACAGCAGGGCGCCGCGGGCAATCGAACTGCTCCACAACTTTATCCACCGGATTTATCCACATCCCTGTGGATAACGTGGACAAATCCTATGTCAAGCCTTTCTCATTTTTTCTTTTTCGGGAAATCCTTTCCACGCGCTTAGAATATGGCTTTTTCGCGTCTTTTTCATTTCTTCGCAAAAAGTCAGGATTGTATTTTAAAAATACAATCCTGACTTATCCACATTTTTCCAGTGGACGGCAATCCACAGCGGGGGCTCAAAAAATTTCGGCCCCCCACTGCTCTCTCATTCGTCCATATCCTCTAAAAGCTCCGAAAAGCTTCCATAGCTCTTTTTGTTCGGATCCCTCTTCAAAGCCTGAACCTCTGCGATTGCTTCCAGCGTCTCCGAATTGGGTATGCCGTAGCGAATGACGGTTTGCATATGTCTCACGAGATTTCCCTTCACATTCTCTCCATGATCGGACACAATTCTCTTATACTGATTATAAATATCCCTGTCCAGACGGAAGCTTATCCTCACATTGTCCTCCATGATAGCCCTCCTCTTTCTGTTGGCTGTTAAAAGATACTATTTATCTCATCTGACTTCAGTACACTCTTATAGCGGAAAATGCAGTCGTTTTTGGCGCCGCATCTGCCGACCGGCCGATCCAACGCAGGACGCTCTCGCTCCGACTGCCGCGGCCAGCGGCGCGTAAGCGATCTTGAGAAACCAGATCGCTAAACGCCGGGGCGGCAGACGGCCTGTACGCGGACAGACAAACTGGCAGGGCGGCAGTTTTAGGCCGAAGGAGCGCAGGGACGGCGGGTCTTGGGAGATGTGAAGCACGGTGCAGTCTGCTTTTGCAGGCAGTGCAGAGGATACAGCATGCGCGAAGGAAGGGCATAGGACTGTCCTTTGACAGGAGAGAGGGTGAAGAAAATGGGCAAGAAAGGGGAGGCAGCGCTCGGAGATGAGACGGCGGCCCGGATCCGGAGATGGCGTCTGATTCTCGGAGAGGAGAGTGAGGAGCGCTTTTCACACTCTGAGGCCGGCGGGCCCGCTCTCAGCGAGGAGGATCAGATGCTGGATGCGGCGCTGAGCGCGATCTACAACAGCAATTCCCGCTTTCGTTTCGGTGAGGGCGGTCCGCAGAATAGCCCGGGCGGACCCGGCGGACGTGGTCCCTCAAATCCGACGATCAGCCGCTGGCTCGGGGATATCAGGACGCTCTTTGATCCGGAGCTTGTGAAGATCATTCAGACGGATGCGATGGAGAGATGCGGCTTGAAGCAGCTTCTCTTCGAGCCGGAGCTTCTGAGGAGTCTGGAGCCGGATATTCATCTCGCGAGCACGCTCCTTCTTTTGAAGGACGAAATTCCGAAGCGGAGCAAGGAGGATGCGAGAGCCTTCATTCAGAAGATTGTGGAGGAAATCAATGCGCTTCTCGAGTCAGACCTCAGGAGAGCTGTGACAGCGGCGCTGAACCGAAGGGCGCATTCCCCGATCCCCTCTGCCTCCGCTCTCGACTTCAAGACGACGATCCGGAGAGGGATCCGGAATTACAGACCGGAGCTTGGAAAGCTTGTGCCGGAGAAGTACTATTTTTTCGAGCGGAGTGCGCGTACTGCCGCGAATAAGCATACTATCATCCTGGATATTGATCAGAGCGGTTCCATGGGGGAGTCTGTGATCTACTCTTCGATCATGAGCTGTATTCTGGCAAGCATGAGCTCTCTCAGGACGAGGATCGTCGCCTTTGATACGAATGTCGTAGATCTGACGGAGAAGTCCGATGATCCGATCGATCTCCTCTTCGGCTTTCAGCTTGGCGGCGGGACGGATATCAATCGGTCCATCGCCTATTGCGAGAGTCTGATCGAAAATCCGGGGAAGACGATGTTCTTTCTGATCTCTGATCTCTGCGAGGGCGGAAATCAGGCGGGGATGCTGAGGAGACTTCAGGGGATGAAGGAGAGCGGCGTCACTGTGGTCTGTCTCCTCGCGGTTCAGGACGGCGGAAAACCCTATTATGATAAGCGGATCGCGGAGCGCATTGCCCAGATGCAGATCCCCTGCTTCGCCTGTTCGCCGCAGCGCCTTCCGGAGCTTTTGGAAAAGACGCTGAAGGGGATGGATCTCACGGGATTTTCCGAGGAGGAAGAGAAGAGCTGAAGATCCAGACTGCGCTAAACAAGATGCTCTCTCCGATGGCCGCCTGAAATGTGCTTTTGTTTAAGAGCTTGCCTCATTTACACGGGCGGCTCTTTTATATTGGGTAAGGATTCAAAGGAGAGTGGGAGAGAGCTGCAGCACTGGCGCTGTTTCTGCTGTTTTTCCGTAAGGCATATTCCGAGCGCTTTTGTTCCGCTCAGAGGAAACCTCGAGGGAATGAAGCAGTGTTTGTGTGAACTTCCTGAAAAATAGTCCCCTATACGTCACACCGTCTTGATCCGGAGTGACCAAAAACGTTGATTTTCCTGCATTTCTGCGCTGTTTCACTTGCAGAAATGCAGGATTTTTGATAGAACAGATATAGGGTAATAATACCCTATATCTTAGAGGACATTTTTGAGGTGATTCTCATGTTTTTTGATTTCCAGGTTGAAGTCCCGGATGCCCCGGGACTTCTTGTAAGGAAAAAAAGAGGAAGCTATTACTCTGTTGAATACGAATACGAACGCGCTTACAATCCGGTCAAACAGTACACCTACCCGAGGCGCGCAATGATTGGCAGGCAGCTGAACAAAGATGACCGGAAAATGTGGCCCAACGAGAACTTCCTGAAATATTTTCCAGATGCGGAGCTTCCGGAAGCGATGGACAGGACAGCAAGAAGTCCTTATCTCAGCGCAGGAAGCTTCATCGTACTGGAGAAGCTCATCGATGAGTATCATCTGCCTGAGCTTCTGCAGAAATACATGAACAGGAAGGACGCGGGACTCCTGCTCGATCTTGCGTGCTACTCCATTGTTTCGGAGGATAATGCAGGCCAGTATTATCCTGATTACGCATACTGCCATCCTCTGTTCACCAGTGACATGAGAATTTACAGTGATTCGAAGGTGTCAGATTTCCTTCACAGCATCAGAGCGGAACAGACGGTCGGTTTTCTGAACGGCTGGAATGAAAGAAGGAATAAGAGAGAAAAGATTTATATCTCCTATGACTCCACCAACAAGAACTGTCAGTCCGGGGATATCGACATGGTGGAGTTCGGCCATCCAAAGGAAGATGCGGGGCTTCCGGTCTTCCATTATTCTGTCGCCTATGACACTGCCAACCGCGAGCCTCTCTTCTATGAGCAGTATCCAGGCAGCATCAACGACGTGTCACAGCTGAGATACGCCGTGGATAAAGCGTATTCCTATGGATACAGGAAACTTGGATTTATCCTGGACCGCGGTTACTTCAGCCGTGCGAACCTGGCCTACATGGATAAAAACGATTACAGCTTCATCATCATGGTGAAAGGGATGAAGAAGTTCATCCGCGGCATCATTCTTAGGCAGATGGGCGCTTTCGAGAACAAACGGGCGAAATACATCGACAGGTACGACGTATATGGGACCACTGTTTCCGATGAACTGTATGAGGGGGATGAACAGACTAGATATATCCATGTTTACTACAGTGATGTCAAGGCGTTGAGCGGGAAACAGCAGGTGAAAGAAAAAATCTGCCGGATGAAGGCATTTCTGGACAACTGCGAGGGAAAAGAGAAGGAACTCGGAGCCGGATTTGAGGAATACTTCTATCTCCACTATGAGAAAGACGGGAAGACGTTCGCGATTGCAGAAGAGAGAACAGACGTTATCGAGCAGGAGCTGTCGCTCTGCGGCTATTTTGCAATCATCACATCCGAAAAGATTACAGCCAGGGAAGCCATAACGCTCTACAAGAGCCGCGACGCATCCGAGAAGCTGTTTCGCTCCGACAAGACATTCCTCGGCAACAGGAGTATGCGGACGGGATCCGGTGACGCCGCTTCTGCCAGGATTTTTGTCGAGTTTATTGCGCTGATCATACGGTGCCGGCTCTACACCGTGCTGAAAGACAGGCAGGAATCCATGAGTGAACGCCCTAATTATCTCACGGTCCCGGCAGCACGGAAGGAGTTGGAAAAGATAGTAATGATCCGTCAGCTCGACGGCATTTACCGGCTGGATCATGCAGTAACAAAGCATGAAAAGGTGATTCTTGATGCATTCGGAATCAGCGATGCAAATGTCCGGTACAGAACGGGAAAGATCGGGAAACTCCTGCAACAGATCATGGGCGGTGGAGAAAAGGAGGCACAATGATGGCCGGGATCAGAAGAACAGGAATGCTGCTGCTGGAGCGGAAGATCGAGCAGACTGAAGAAAAGGTTGCAAAGACCAGAGCTGCTCACAATACAGCGGTTGAAGAGCTGAAGAAGCTGACAGATGAGAGGCAGGCTCTGCGAAATAAGGAATTGGCGGAAGCAATCCGTCAGAGTAAACGTACATACAACGAGATCCTTGCCTCTGTCAGATCGGATCCGGGCGCGGATACCGGGGAGCAGGAAGCATAAATTATGAAAGAAACGGATCGTCAGAAAGAACTCGACAAAAAAATCGAAAATATCAAAAAGAAGCTGTCTGTCAATCGTGACGAATACAACAAACTGACAGAACAGCTTGAAGAACTGCTGGATGAGCGGTATCCCGAAAGAAGGGAAGAGAATCTCAAGGAGGCTCTCTACAAAGCCTATCAGGAGAGTGGGATGTCACTTGACGAATTACTGGATATCTTGAACGACTATAAAGACCTGCCGTTCACCTGAGGGGCTTTAGGGGAATTTTTTCAGGAAGTTCACAATCAAGAAGAAGGAGAACTGCTTCGCATGGATATCCTGTCACATTTGACTGGCAGATATGAAGGAGATCCCGTCTAGGAGCTCTTCAAAAGCATCCTCTACAGCGGCGGTGATCCGATGGAATTCCGCGATTATCATGTCAAGGTACAGAAAGCCTGCAAAGGCAACTGCCCTGCTGGCACGGATATCTGTAACAACTGAGGATGCTGACCGTCTGGGCAGGCCATAGCGGCTTGTTCAGGCGGCGCAGCCGCAGTTGATATCCCAAGATCATTCTGAGCCACCATTCTTATGGCGGCCAGAATAACAGCCACCGCGCAAGCGGCCTGGACTTGACCGGCGGCAGATGCGCAATACAATGGCTGCTGCGATGGGGATGAAAAGGCTTATGTATCTGATATCCCTGAGTCCCCATCGCCGATGTGGGCATATCGCGCAGATGTCGACTGTCAAGGCTGGCGGACGGTGACTGATCCTACTGGGCTCGTTTCCGTGAAAACTGGGCTAAATGGCCGTGGCAGGTGGGCTATTCAGCCGTGCAAAGTGGGCTACTCACGTGGAATATACACAGGGTACAGGCTTTTTCTCATCCTTCAATCATTCGCAGAGCCTCAACAATGTAGGCAAAGGCTTCAGGGCTTTGGCTGCGCATATAGGAAAGCTTTTTGTATTGGCTTTTTCCTATATTTGCCTGAAGATATGGTCCGGGATCTTCTATAGGTGTGAAGGGCTGACCTGTGAGCATACAGGAGGCGAGGTACATCACACGGCTTGCCTGGTTGGCGGCGATGGTGGTACTGTATTTCATGGACAGGACATGGCCGCCGATGGAGTGAATTCCCTTGATAAAGAGCGGGAATTCATCTTTGTCGTAGACACCTTTTCCAATGATGCAGGCGCAGGAGCGGATGGTATCCCGGAGGACATCTTCACGGGTTGCCGTTATGTCGCGGTAGCCGATCTCATCCAGAATAGCGCGGTCATAGGTGGCAATGAGATTCTGGTAGTTGTCTATCTTTTTCGAGAGGTTTGCAACATCGAAGAGCTGCTTGATGATTTCAAGCTCTTTGTCTATTCCGAATGGTACGCCGGTGGTGTGCGGAGCAAAGGCAGTGAGCTTGTCTCCGAGGATACATTCCGGTGATGGAACGGTTACTGTTATCGGTGTACTGTCGGTGACAAGCAGGTCGTTCTTTATTTCGCAGGTCTGTGTGGCAAGATATGGACTATCAGCAAAGACAATATCCAGAAGGATATAAAAGTCATCATTCCTCAGTGGTGAGTCATAGATGAACTTGAAGTGGCGCTTCTCTATATTGTTTTTGCCGACACGTCGGTCTTCCTCGAAGGTCTTGAACGGGAATATCTTGGCTGCTTCATCTATATAGTGGTCAACATCCGTGCCAGGTTGTACGAGGATATCAATGTCGGTTGAGAGCCGTAAGGGATGGTCAAGAATTAGCATCAGTGATGTACCGCCCTTAAAAATGAAGGGCATTCCGACACGGGTGATGGCTTCCAACAGACCAAAGGCAAACAGGACTCTTTCCAAAAGGGAAGGGTCTTTCTTATATTTCTCACGAAGCGTGTTCACATATTCTATAGTGTAGGTTTCTTTTGTTATCATGGGGTTCTCCTTATCAAATGGTCATCGGTTGTATGTCGGTTTTTGTCTTTATGAAGGATAGCAGGCTGTCATAGAGATGGCGGCGTTTGGCATACCGGAACATACGGGTTTCATCAATATTGTATTTGCGAAAGACATCTTCATATATGCGTGGATATTCGCTTCGCTCGATCAGGCTTCCTGAAAGCTTCTTGGACAGCAGATCCACCAACAGCTTTTCTATCACGCAAGAATGATTTGCGTCCGGTGAGGGAGCCTCAGAGAGGAGCTTTTGGACGATGATATCTGTTTCGGGAGCACGCTGTTTGTAAAAGGTGTCATATGTCGGCTGGATCATGGCATAAGGGTGTTTTTCATGCAGCAGTTCGTAGACGGTATCCACAAGCATTGCTCCCACTTCTATAAATATTACGTTCTTTGCGATCTGATGATTGACGAAATCGTTCATCTGGATCAGTTCCCATATTTGAAAATTCACAAGAGGGTAGGCCTCGGTAATCTCTTTTTCGAGATCAAGGTATTCCGGGGAATGAGGGTAGGAATACTGTTTCTTTGCAGGAGCATCCTGAGGGATGCGGTAGTATTTCCCGGTGCCTGCGGATGCAAGGCTGCCTTGTTTGCGCAGGGTGACAAGCATCCAGTTGATGGAGGCTTCGGTGCAGTCCGGGTATATGGAGTGGACTGTTTCGCGAAAGGTTGTCTTATTGAAGGCTCCATCGTTCGGAAGTAATGGTAGTATATTATTTGCATTCATAGCGAATGTTCACCTCGATCTCTCTAAAACTATAATTCGGCAAAAATAAAGAAAATTGCCGTTTCATAGTAAAGATGATAGCACCTTTATGCTGATAATACAACTATAATTCGGCAAAAAAATAAAAAGTGACAAATTATAGATATCTGATCGAGGTTGACATGTAGTCAGTGACTACATTATAATTGTCATAGTATATATGCAATGACTACCTTTGTAAAGGTGACTATATGCAAAACTTTCTAAATATTGAGGGACTTGAAATTGAGATTGAAGCAATGGAAAAGAATGATACGGATTCATCGAGACGCATGATGGCTTATGCTTTTAAAATGATCAGAGAGCAGTCAGGAATGAACCGTAAGGATTTTTCAGATTGGCTTGGCATTCCTTATAGGACGATGCAGGAATGGGAGCTTGGTCGCCGCGTTATGCCGGAGTATGTTCTTCGTTTGATTGCTTATAAGGTTCTTAATGAGAAGAGAAAGAGGGCATTTGATCATGAGAATAGTTAAGTGTGAACTTCCTGAAAAATAGTCCCCTATACGTCACACCGTCTTGATCCGGAGTGACCAAAAACGTTGATTTTCCTGCATTTCTGCGCTGTTTCACTTGCAGAAATGCAGGATTTTTGATAGAACAGATATAGGGTAATAATACCCTATATCTTAGAGGACATTTTTGAGGTGATTCTCATGTTTTTTGATTTCCAGGTTGAAGTCCCGGATGCCCCGGGACTTCTTGTAAGGAAAAAAAGAGGAAGCTATTACTCTGTTGAATACGAATACGAACGCGCTTACAATCCGGTCAAACAGTACACCTACCCGAGGCGCGCAATGATTGGCAGGCAGCTGAACAAAGATGACCGGAAAATGTGGCCCAACGAGAACTTCCTGAAATATTTTCCAGATGCGGAGCTTCCGGAAGCGATGGACAGGACAGCAAGAAGTCCTTATCTCAGCGCAGGAAGCTTCATCGTACTGGAGAAGCTCATCGATGAGTATCATCTGCCTGAGCTTCTGCAGAAATACATGAACAGGAAGGACGCGGGACTCCTGCTCGATCTTGCGTGCTACTCCATTGTTTCGGAGGATAATGCAGGCCAGTATTATCCTGATTACGCATACTGCCATCCTCTGTTCACCAGTGACATGAGAATTTACAGTGATTCGAAGGTGTCAGATTTCCTTCACAGCATCAGAGCGGAACAGACGGTCGGTTTTCTGAACGGCTGGAATGAAAGAAGGAATAAGAGAGAAAAGATTTATATCTCCTATGACTCCACCAACAAGAACTGTCAGTCCGGGGATATCGACATGGTGGAGTTCGGCCATCCAAAGGAAGATGCGGGGCTTCCGGTCTTCCATTATTCTGTCGCCTATGACACTGCCAACCGCGAGCCTCTCTTCTATGAGCAGTATCCAGGCAGCATCAACGACGTGTCACAGCTGAGATACGCCGTGGATAAAGCGTATTCCTATGGATACAGGAAACTTGGATTTATCCTGGACCGCGGTTACTTCAGCCGTGCGAACCTGGCCTACATGGATAAAAACGATTACAGCTTCATCATCACGAAAAGAATGCTTGACAAGAGAAGACTAGTGCACTATATTTATAGTGCACTAGTTAATAGAGGCATGGCTGAGAAGATCGATTCTCAAGGAGCCAAGAGCCAAGAGCCAAGAGCCAAGAGCTGGGTGCAAAGTGCAGGGAAAGGCGATTTCAGGAGCGGAAAGGAGGAGATATGATACAGTTTGATCCGTCCCTTCCGATTTATCTGCAGGTGGTGAATGCCTTAAAAAAGGAGATCATCGCCGGGCGGATCGGAGCCGGGGGGAAGCTCCCCTCCGGAAGGGATCTCGCGCTTATGTACAGGATCAATCCGAACACCTCGGTCCGCGTCTATCAGGAGCTGGAGAGGCAGGGGGTCTGTTTCACGAAGCGTGGGCTCGGAACCTTTGTCAGGGAGGACGGAGAGCTGGTCCCGAAGCTCCGTATGGAGATGGCAGAAGATTTTCTCCGAAGCTTTTTAAAGAACATGGAGGAGCTTGGATTCTCGAGACAGGAAATAGCGCGGAAAATTCTGGAGGAGGATTAAGGAGGAAAGGATGCTGGAGACAAGAGGGCTGACGAAGAAGTATTCCGGAGTTACGGCATTGGAGGATCTCAGCTTTACGCTGGAGAAGGGGAAAATATATGCGCTTCTCGGACCAAACGGGAGCGGGAAGAGCAGCTGGATGCGCCTTGCGGCGGGGATCGATACCCCGAACGCAGGAGAAATCCTCTTAGACGGAAAGAGAATCGATGCGTCTGATCGGGCGAGGATTTCCTATATGCCGACGGAGGCGATTTTTTACAGCTGGATGAGTGTACGGGATGTCGGGCGCTATTACAGGGACTTTTTCCCCGATTTTTCCGAGGAACGCTTCGAAGCCCTCCTCGGATTGATGGAGCTTGAGGGGAGAATGTCGATCAAACAGCTCTCCACCGGTATGGAGGCAAAGCTCAGGATCGCGGCTGCGATGTCCCGGCGTGCGGAGCTCTATCTCCTCGATGAGCCTCTGAACGGGATTGACCTCATCGCGCGGGATCACATCATGGAGGCCGTGATCGGCTCCATGCGGGACGACGCGATCATGCTGCTCTCGAGCCACCTTGTGGAGGAGACGGAATCCTTTATCAGCCAGGCGATCTTCCTTCGAAATGGGAGACTTCTGGAAATCTGCGACGCGGAAAAGCTCCGGGAGGAAAGCGGGAAATCGATCTCGGAGAGATACCGGGAGCTCTACCGCTGAGCGGAGAGGACTCTCCCGGGGCAGGCGCTCTCAGGCGGAGCCGCTCCCCGCTGGGAAATCCAAGCATTATGTCAGGAGGGAAAGTATTATGTGGAAGCTTTTAAAATATGAGATGAAGAAGTCAATGCCCGGGAAACGCATCCTCATCGCGATCACTCTTTCTGCGGAACTTATGGTCCTGATCGGCCTGGGCTTTGGCAATATCAGCCTTGTCGGGATCGGAGCGCTGCTGCTCTCCTACAGTGCCCTCATAGGCATGTTCATAACGTGCTTCGGAGGAAGCGGGCTTTTTGGCAGAGAGCTTCGCACAAAGCAAAGCTACATGCTCTTTATCACACCGAACTCGAACCGGGAAATTCTCGATGCGAAGTATCTGGAGAGCTTCTGCTCCTCCGTGCTCATGGGAATCTATTTCCTTCTGCTCCTGGGCCTTGATCTTAGCCTGACGGTGCTCAGGGATCAGTGGTCAACGGGCCCTTTTTCCCATAATTTTCAGGGCCTTCAAGAGGTATCCGCGATGATTCCGAATGCGGCTTTGGCACTCTTGAGTCTTTGGTTCCTTCTCGTCGCGGCGGCATTTTTTATCACTGTTGTCTTTGCAAGCATCTTCTCGAAGCTTCCCGCGAAGGGACTCCTCGGCTTTCTCTTCTTCCTCTTCCTCGGCTTTCTCATAAATCTGCTCGGGAGTGTTCTGACGACGGTCTCATATTCGGAGTTTCACATCCTTGTGCTCTCTCTCCTTTTCCTGTTCGGCGGCCTTTTGTTCCGGGGCGCGACGCTTTTCCTGATGAAGCATGAGCTCAACCCCTGAGTTTCATGCCCCATGATCCGCTTCCCACAGGACTTTTCTCCTCGCAGTCAGGTAGGGAGAAGCCAAAGATCAGGGTTGACGGTTTCCAAAGGCTCTGGCAGAATGATGTAAAGCATAGGACGGGGAAGGGCCGGACATAATGGAAAAGAAGTTTAACGCCAACGAGATCAAGCTGATCGCTATCATTGCCATGACGATAGACCATTTGACATGGGTATTTTTCCCCGGACTTCAGACCGTATGGTATGTGTATGCCCTGCATATCATCGGACGCCTGACGGCTCCCATCATGTGGTTTTTCATAGCGGAGGGCTGCCATTATACCCGGAATATAAGAAGATACATCGGGAGATTATTTCTGTTTGCGCTGCTCTCCCATTTCGCCTACGACTTTGCCTTTGGCATACCATTCCTGCCGCTGTCCACGGGAGTTTTCAATCAGACCAGCGTCATGTGGTCGCTGGCCTGGGCAGCGCTTCTGATCCGGATCTGCAGTGAGGAGCGGATTCCGCAGTGGGCAAAGAATATAAGCATCCTTGCCGCCAGCCTGATTTCCTTTCCGTCAGACTGGTCGAGCATCGCGGTCATGTGCCCGTTCTTCCTCTATGCCCACAGGGAGGACTTCAGAGCTCAGGCAAGGGATATCGTGCTGTGGAGCTTCCTCTATGCGTCCGTATACTTCCTGTTTCTCGACAGAGCTTACGGGCTTCTGCAGATCTTTACCTTTCTGACGATTCCGATCCTTTCCCGCTATAATGGGGAGCGCGGAAGCTGGAAGGGCATGAAGTGGTTTTTCTATGTGTACTATCCGGCGCATCTTCTGGTTATAGGTATCCTTCGGATTATGCTGCATGGAAATATTTCCCTTATCTTCTAGCTTCCGGGAGGAAGCTCTTATTGGTCGGATCGCTTTTATCCGCTTTCTCCCGACAGCGAGAGACTGCTTCTGGCACAGCGCCCATTCCGCCGCCTGACAGTGGATACGCCGCTTCATGTCTTGGGACGGAGGAACGGCAGGGCCGGGGCATCGCGGATTATGTGCGGGAGGACTTGATTTTTTTGAGAAATATTCTTATACTGTAGCTATCTATACAGAATAATTTTTTGGTGTTTAGCTTTTGTCTCCGCTTTTCTCTTTCTTTATTTCATCGGAATTTCTCCCACTGGATTTCCCCCGATTTCTCTTTCTCTTTTTTTCTTTTTCTTCTTTTTTGCTTTTCCTTTTCTGTTTTTTTCTGTGTTTTTGCTCCTTTTCTGTTTCCGCGGGCGGGCAGGGTTGCTGCTGGCGCCGGGAAACCGAAGTCCGGAGTTTGATTTTATGAATATCCTGGATTCCCGCAACACATAACTATGTAGATTAAGAGTTACTTC
>ERZ772921.1567-NODE-1567-length-13023-cov-8.618831_pt1 | contig 13023 bp, 19 predicted proteins | sample MGYA00512117_ERZ772921 | MGnify/ENA primary metagenome ERZ772921 (study PRJEB29015, sample SAMEA2737944) | human oral metagenome | biome: human oral; feature: human-associated habitat; material: dental | place: China | collected 2150 ... | reverse complement strand
ATACGCTGATGGTACTTGGCTGGAAGCGGCCTGGGAGAGTATGGATTTGCCAAGCTATTTTTTGAGGGAAGCTAGTGCTTCTCTCTCTTTTTTATTTAAATAAAACTAATATAAAAAAATAGGAGCTATTACAAATTTTTGCAATAACCCCTTTATTTTATCATAACAACCTTTTAGAACAAATTTTTATCCAATTCCTCCAAGAAGTGCACCTGCAATTAGTGCAACAAGTGCTAAAAGACAATACACATATTTACCAGCTGGATAGAACCAACTTCCAATCTTCTTATTTGCTCCCATATTAACAGATTCTTCTGCAAATTCTTTTCCTGCAACCCAGAAGAACATAACAGCAGCAAGTAATGCACCTAATGGACAAATATATATAGAAACAACGTCCATCCATTGAGAAACTATACCTTGTATACAAATAGCAACTATACAACCAATAACATGAATAATTGCAGTTGCTGTAATACGATTAGCTTTAAATTTTTCTTGTAAAAATGCAACAGGAGCTTCATATAAATTAATAATTGAGCTAACTCCAGCAAAAAGGACACATAGGTAGAAAATAACTTCTATAATTCTTCCACCAGCCATATTATTCATAATATTTATTAAGTAAATAAACATAAGTCCAGGTCCACCAGAAGATAATTCAGCTCCTCCAACAGCCATTGCTGGGATGATTACAAAAGCAGCAAGTAAAGCAGCTAATGTATCAAAAAATGCAACATTTTTAGCAGAGTTAGGAATATCTTCACTCTTACTTAAATATGAACCATAGATAACTGAACCATTTCCAGCAACAGAAAGTGAGAAGAATGCTTGTCCAAAAGCATATATCCAAATCTTAGGATTAGCAAGCCCTTCTAAATTAACAGTAAAAATATATTTATATCCACCAGAAGAACCAGGTTGGAACACTATATAGATACCTAATAAAACAAATAAAATAAATAATACAGGCATCATAATTTTATTTGCTTTTTCTATTCCACTTGCAATTCCCATTGACATAATAATAAAACTTACAATCAATGCAATTATAATCCAAAAGTTAGCTCCCCATGCAGATGCAGTTTGTCCAAAAGTAGAGCCTATTAAATCCATATCTGATTGCATAGCATACATAGAACCACTAATTGACATCCAAGCATACTTAAAAACCCAACCCATTACACAAGAATAGCCTATAGCAAGAGCTAGAGAACCTAATATAGGAATAATACCTATTTTTTCTCCAATACTTCTATTTCCTTTCATTTCAGTACACATTCCAAATGCTCCAACAGGTCCTGCACCAGCTGAACGACCTAAAGCAAATTCTTCTATAACTCCAGTAGAGCCAATAAAAATTACAAAAATAAAATAAGGAATTAAGAAAGTCATTCCACCCATTTCAGAAACAAGAACAGGAAATCTCCAAATATTACCCATTCCAACAGCAGAACCAATACAAGCTAAGATAAAGCCCCATTTTGTTGTAAAACCATCACGCTTTTCAATAGCACTCATAACTTCCTCCTTTAAAAGCCTTAATCTAAAATAGCTGTTGCACAATTATTTTATATATTAAAGAGGGGTAAATAATTAAAAATGCAACAGCTAAATTATCAGAATATTCAATTTTTAAACTTAAATTTTATTTTTCTTTATTTGGATAAGGTTCCAAGAAAGCGTGGAAGTGTCTCATAGGTAAGTTATGACCAGAAACAATTCTCATATTAGGAATACTTTCTCTATCTTCATAAAGAGCTTTTACTGCTGCAATAACATAGTCAAGATGTTCTTGAGAATAAACACTTCTATTTATTGCAAATCTTACAACATTGGCAACTTCTGCTTGTTGTTCAGGTGTTTTTAAGTCATATTCCATAGAATAATCTCCTAATTCAGAAACACGAATTCCATATCTTCTAATAAGTTCAATACTAAATCCTTCTCCTGCAAAAGTTTCATGTCCTCTCTTTCCATCAAAGAATTCATCCATATTGATATATACACCATGTCCACCTGCTGGAAGAACAACACCCTTAACACCTGCTTTATAGAATCCTTCTGCTAGATAGTTACATTGTTCAACTCTTTCATGTAAGTAGTTGAAGTTACAACATTCATAAAGTCCAGCAGCAAGTGCCATAATGTCACGACCTGACATACTTCCATAAGAGTCATTACCATAAGAAGATATTTGTTTAACTTTTAATAAGATTCCTACATCTGTTTTAACTGTTCCATCTTCATTGAAATCAGAGAATTTCTTCCAGAAATATCCTTTATCACGGAAAGCTAAAATTCCTCCCATATTAGCATGTCCATCTTTTTTAAGAGAAGCAGTGAATCCATCACAGTAAGAGAACATTTCTTTTGCAATTTCAGCAATAGATTTATCTCTATATCCTTCTTCATTCATTTTTATAAAGTAACAGTTTTCTGCCCATCTTGCAGCATCTAACATAAATGGTATTTCATATTTATGTGCAATTTTTGAAGTTTCTCTGATACTCTTCATAGAAACTGCTTGTCCACAAACTGTATTATTAGTTACAGTAGTGTAAATCATTGGTATATTTTCAACTCCAACAGCATCTATAAGTTGTTGAAGTTTATTTATATCCATATCCCCTTTGAAAGGATTTTTTTCATAACGTCCACCTTCTGGAACTTCATATAATAATTCTTTATTATATAAGTTACGAGGAACTGAGCCCATTTGTTTAATATTTCCTTCTGTTGTATCAAAGTGTCCATTAGATGGAATAGTAAATACTTTTCCTGGTTCACGAACAGCAAGTATTTTACGAACTATTTCAAATAGAATAGATTCTGCAGCACGACCTTGTGGCATTAAGAAAGCATTAGGTCTTTCAAGTTGAGCAGCTCCACCATTAAATAGTCCACCTTCATATTCACATAGATACATTTCATTCATCATTTTTTCTATGTCTTGGCAATCAGTACGAACTAGATTAATAATCTTTTTTTGATTATCTCCTCTTTCAAAACAATCTCTCATTGCATCAAGTAATACATAGTAACCTTTGTTTCTTCCATAAGATTCATCACCTAGGAACATAGCTGACCATTGTTGATCTGTCATAGCAGTAGTTCCTGAATCTGATAACATATCCACTGTTAGCATTCCAGCAGGAAAAGCAAATTCATTGTAGTGAGTTGCTTTTAAAGTACGTTCCCTTTGTTCAACTGTCACTTCAGGAATGTTACGTTTAACATAAGAAAAAGAGCGTGGTACTGGAACATTAAGTAAATATTCTTTCATAATAGACCTCCTAAATTATATAGTACCCCGGTTGTCAATAAATGATTAGCGGACAGCACTCTTTTATATTTTAATAATATTTTAATCTTTAAAACGAAAAAAGTATTCTAAAAAAACATATTTCATAATAAAAACAAATATTATTCTTTAATTGAAAATATTTTAGCACTATGATAAAATATTGTCAACAAAATTTTTAATTGGGGGAAAAAATGAAAAATGAATTACTAAATCAATATAGAATGTTGGTTAATTTCTTAGGAAAAACCTTAGGTCCATCTTTTGAAATTGTTTTACATGAAATAAAGGGTGAAGAAGTTAAAATGATTGCCATAGCTAATGGTGAAATAAGTAATAGAACATTAGAGAATTCAATTTCGATTGAAACTTTACATATTTTAAAAAATAAATCTTACCACAATGAAGAAAGTATGGTAAATCATACTGTTTTATTAAAGAATGGAAAGAAAGTTCGTTCTTCTAGTATGTTTATTAAAGAAAATCAAAAAATTATTGGGATGTTGTGCATAAACTTTGACGATAGTAAATTCCATGATATAAACTGCCAAATTTTAAGAATAATTCATCCTGATATGTTTGTTAAAAATTATTTGTCAGATATTTCATACAATATTTTAGTGGATGAAAATAAGAGTCAAAGTGATGAAGAAAATTCAACTGACAACATAGAAGCTTTTATGGAAAAAATATTTCAAGAAGTCAATTTAAAATTTAATTATCCTTTGGAAAGATTGACTAAGCAGGAAAGAGTGGAAATTGTGCAGGCACTATATGAAAAAGGACTTTTTAATTTAAAAGATGCTATTAATTTTGTGGCACAAAAATTGTCTTGTTCACCTACAACTATATATAGATATGTGGGAAAGATTGAAAAGGTATAGGTATGGAGATAAATATAATTCGTGGACAAAATCAAATAGGTGGTTCTATAATAGAAATTTCATCTAAAAATATAAAAATTATTTTAGATATAGGTAGCAACTTAGAAGATAAGGAAATAGTAGTTCCAGAAATTGATGGACTTTTCAAAGGAAAGGCTAAGTATGATGGAGTTTTAATTAGCCATTATCATGGTGACCATATAGGCTTGGCAACGAGAATTCTTCCTGAGATACCAATATATATGGGAGAAAAAAGCTATGAAATATATAAGGTTTCAAATAAATATATGGGAAAGGAATATTTAAAAGAACCTAAAACTTTTAAACCAGAAGAAGAATTTTTAATAGGAGATATAAAAATAATACCTTATCTTTGTGATCATTCTGCTTTTGATTCTTATATGTTTTTATTGAACTGTGAGGGGAAAAAGATATTATATACAGGTGATTTTCGTTCCAATGGAAGAAAATCCTTTGAGCCACTATTAAGAAAATTACCTAAAGTAGATGTTCTTACAACAGAGGGAACTAATCTTTCAAATGACAAAATAGGAAAGATAAATCTGACTGAAAAAGAACTTGAAAAGAAAGGAATTGAACTTTTAGAAGGAAATGATAGACCTGTATTTGTATTGATGGCAGCAACTAATATAGATAGACTAGTTACATTCTATAAGATTGCAAATGCAACTAAAAGACTATTTCTATTAGATACTTATGCAGGACTTATTACAGATATTATAGGTGGAAATATTCCTAATCCTAGAACATTTTTTAATGTTAGAATATTCCTAACAACTCCAAACAAACATGAAATTTTAAAAAATTATCCACAAAATAAAATTGGTAAAAATGAAATAGCAAATAGTAATTTTATGATGTGTATTAGAAGTTCAATGAAACAGTATTTAGAAAATCGTTCAAAAGAATTTTCTTTTGAAGGCTGTGTATTATTCTATTCAATGTGGGAAGGCTATAAAGAACAAGAAAATATGAAAGAATTTCTAAAATTTATGGAAGAAAAAGGAGTAAAAACTATATCTTTACACACAAGTGGACATGCAGATGAAAAAGATTTTGATAAATTAATCAAAAAAGTTGAACCCAAAATTATAATTCCAGTACATACAGAAAATTCTGAATGGTTTAAAAGACATGAACATTGTGAAATTATTTGTGATAAAAATATAATTAAGATATAATAAGTTATGAAAATTTAGGAGGGGGTTATTATGTCGACATACTCAAAAGATGAAATTATAAAAAAATTGGAAGTAGCAAAATCTGAAATGTGGAAATTTTATAGTCAAGATTTTGTAAATTATAGAGGAAAAACATCAGATAAAGAAAGCTATTATACAGAAATTATTGCGAAATGGTTACTGGATAATATCAAATTATTTAATGATATAAAAATGATAAGTAGAGAAAATAGTTATAAAGTGAATAGTCATGATGGGAAAATTAAAAATGAAAAATCAGGGCGTGAAGAAGAAATTATTGCTATGAAATTATTTGATTTTTCACAAAATCAAGGGAAAGTTTTTGATATAATTGGAAAAATTATAGATTATCAGATACCTTTAAAAAATATACAAACAGATGATGCTGGTAAAATAGATTTGCTTGCTTATAATGAAGACACTGACACTTTAAGAATTTTAGAATTAAAAAAATCAGATAGTAAAGAAACTATGTTAAAATGCCTGTTAGAAGTTTATACCTATTTAAAAATTGTAAATAAAGTTAAACTTTTAAAAGATTTTGGATTACCAAAAGATACGATAGTAAAAGCCTCTCCACTTGTATTTTTTGAAGGGATGCAGTATAAGGAAATGCAGGAAGACAGGAAAAATTTAAAAAAATTAATGGAAAAAATGGAAATAGAACCAGTCTATTTAATTGAAAAAAATGGAAAATATAAAGATAACACGAGAAATGTATTCTAAAATAATTTTTGGTATGAGGGATAAAAAGATGACACAAAAAAAAGTGTCTGAAATAATAGGAATGAAGCCACAAACTTTTTCTGATAATCTAACTAAGTTGAAAGACGGGAAATTTCCTTCTGTAGAAACATTAAGAAAATTACAAGATGCTTTAGAAATAGATTTAGGAATAAATTTTTTTTAAACATTCTATACGTAAAAAACGTACAAAATATAAAACATAAGGAGGTGTGAGATGAAAATAAAAAAACTATGGATAAAGATTATATCCATAGTGGCTGAATTTTGGATTAATATACTGCTGTTTCATATACCTGTAAGATTTAAGAGGTTTTTCTTTGTAAATATTTACAAAATAGTGATAGCGAGTATATTAATCATTTTAGGAATTATCACGTATTTTATTTTAAAATTCCTATTATAACTCAAAAGGGAGTAAAAATAAAATAAGGGAGGTGCGGAATGGAATTTGGAATAGAGAAATACAGTTTTATGCTTATATTATGTGCTTATCAGGCATTTAAAGTAATAAAAAACGGAGTGAATATTCAAAATATATTAATAAGCATTGGCTATATAACAGTTACTGTAATATATTTTAAATATGAAGATAAAATAAAAAAGGCAATATATGAAATACTACCTTTTTTAATATTTTATACCTTACTTGGACTTCTTTTTGAAAGTTTTATTGAAACCCTTTTTGAACAAATAAAATAAAAATAATTTTGTTAAGTCGAACAATCCTTCAGATAACAAATCGGAAACGTTGTTTTTATCAGAAAGTGCAACAATTTTTATAAAATATTTTTGAAAAGTTAATCCTCCTGTTTTGAAAATCCAAGTGGCAAAGTTTTCGCCTACTTTTCTTAATTCGGGAACGGATGTAAATGCAAATAAAAATAAAGAAAAAATATAGTATGAAATTGCCAACTTTAAAATTAAATTTTCAGAAATTAGAAGATTTAATTTTGAAAAGGTTTCAACATAAATTTCTAATTTTGATTTAAATAAAGCAATAGGAATTTCATCAATTGAAATTTCAAACTTTTCTTCCTTAGTAGAGTTATAAGTATCAATAGCCGAACTTATAATATTGTTCCAATTGTATGTTTTTGAATAGACTTCAGAATAATTTTTTATAATTTGTAATTGAGAATTTATTATTTGAGTTGGCACTTGAATATTATAGAGTCCGAATTGGATATTCAAATTACTATAATAAACTTTTTCTCTAAACTCGTTTATTTTTGGATAGTTGTTGAATATTTGCTGTATTCTTTGGACGCTTGGGTAATTCATCATTAATTGCATTTTTTGGATATTAGGATTATTCAGCAATTTTTGAAGACTTTCAGGTAAAGGCATAAAAAGTACCCCCTTTCTTTTAGGATGTTAGCACTCGATTTAAGATATTGCTAACACAGAAAGTATATCATAGTAAATTATAAATTTCAAGGAGGATAAATGTTTAAAGAATTTTTAGAGAAATGTCTGAGATATGAAAATTTGTATATCTTAGAAGAAACAGGGAATAGGGAAAAGATTAAGAGGGTTAGCAAGAGGCACGGAAAAGTAACAGGAGCAAGTATATTATTATTTGATTCCAGGACAAAAAGGACTACGGTAAACGAAATATACTTTAACAGTCAAGGATATTTCATAATAAGGGATCAGAAAAGATTGAGACTGGGAAAATTTAATTAATAAAAAAGCACTCCGAAAAGTGCTAAGAAAAAAACTTATGAAAATCTATATCTTGTGTTCATTATAGCACAAGAGTGTTAAAAATACAAGATGTAGGGAGAGGAAGTGGAACTATGAGATTTTCGACATATTTAAACAATGCCAAATGTATGGAATGGAAAATAAATGCTAATCAAGGAATTTTGTTTTCTTTACTATACGATGCAGAGGAATGGGCAGAAAAAGAAATTGTAGATGGCAAAAAATATTATTATATTCCAAAAGAAAGTGTGATTGAACATTTGCCAATGTATTTTGGCAAAATTGATACGGTGTATAGGATTATAAAAATTTTACACGAAAAAGGATTAGTTGAATATGTCAAAAAGAAAAAAAGGGATTATGTTAGATTAACAAAAAAGGGAATGGAATGGGGTTTAATTAATAAACGAAACGAGGTAAAAAAATGAAATATACGATAAACGGATATTCTCAGGAAAAATTATTGAAAAATAACTTGGATTTATCCGACAGTCTGATTTTAAGAGTGCTAGCGGATATTTATTCAAGTAATGGTAAAAAGATTGAATATAAAATTATGAACAATGATAAGTATATGTGGATTTCTTACGGCTATTTATTTGAGCAGATACCAGTTATAGGCTCTGAAAGAACGCTTGTGAGAAAAATAGATAACTTAATTGAAAAAGGGATGTTGAAAAAGGAACTTGTAACATCTAAAAAAGGAATCAAGGGAAGATTTTTATATATTTCTTTTGGAGAGAAATATTTTGAATTGACAGAATATTCAAATAACACAAAAGAGGAAATAAAAGCTAAAGAAACAGAAGAAAGAAAAAATGAAACCGAAAACACCAAATGTCAAATTGACACCGACCAAATGACAAAATGTCATGAACCAAATGACAAATTGACATCACACCAAATGACAAAATGTCATAACAAAGATTCATCTATAGATAATACATCTATAAATAATAATATATTAAATAATATATATAGTTCGGTGATAGATTATCTTAACGAAAAAACAGAACGTACAGGAAAAGAAAAATACAGTTCAACATCAACTAAAACACAAACACTCATAAAAGCAAGGCTAAGAGAAAAATATGAGCTGGAAGACTTTAAAATCGTTATAGACAAAAAATGCAAAGAATGGCTAGGTACAGATATGGAGAAATATTTGCGTCCAGAAACACTTTTTGGAAATAAGTTTGAGAGTTATTTAAAACAAAAAACAGGAGGAAATAATAATGGAAACACAGGGAATAAGAGAAGCTATACAGGAAATGCTGAGAAAAAGGGGTTTGACAAGCACAATGATTATAAGCCAGACTACTCAAAGGGATTCGATAACTGGAATTAGTGCCCCAACCGTGTCAGCTAGCATTTTTAAAGAACAGGATATTGAAAGATATATGGGTTTATCAAAATTAACAGAACAGGATTGGCATAAAAGATTCGAGAATGCAGAAGTTAAAACGCCTGGAGAAATTAAATATAAAAAGTCGTTCGAGAAATATTGCAAAAACTTTGAAATAATCAAACAAAAAGGGCTTGGAATATTAATGAGCGGTAATCCTGGAACTGGGAAGACTTATTATACAACCTGCATAATGAACGCTTTGAATCAAAAATATCTTGTTTACAAGACAACTTTATCCGATTTGTTAGAAGAAATCAGAAAAAGCTATAAAAGATTTGAAAATGAGAATGACGATTTTTTATTCAGCAGATTGTCAAAAGCAGAATTAATAATTTTTGATGACCTAGGAAACGAATTTTTAAGCGATTGGGGAAAAGAAAAAATGTTTATGATCCTGAATTTTATTTATGAGAACAATAAGCCGCTAATAATAAACACAAATTTAGATGCTAAGCAATTATCAAGTTTTTTTAACATAAACGGCAGCGATAAATTATTAGACAGAATCCGCAGTAAATGTAAAACATATATTTTTAGCTGGGAAAGTCGGAGAAAAGATCTGTATAAAAAGGACTTTGAGGAATTGTATTAGGAGGATAAATGAATAGAATAAAAGTCATAGAACTTTTTGCAGGAGTCGGAAGTCAGGCGATGGCTTTACGGAATATTGGAATTGATTATGAAGTTGTTGGGATTTCTGAAATAGACAAGTTCGCTATTAAAAGCTATGAAGCCATACACGGAGAAGTCCACAACTTCGGAGATATTTCCAAGATTGAGAAGCTGCCTTATTGCGACCTGCTCACGTATTCATTTCCTTGCCAGGATTTAAGCATTGCCGGACATCAAAAAGGAATAAACAAAGATACGAGAAGCGGACTACTTTTGGAAGTTGAAAGATTGCTTCTGAAAGCAAAAGAGAACAGAACGTTGCCAAAGTATCTTTTGCTTGAAAACGTCAAAAATCTAGTTGGAAAGAAGTTTATAAAAGATTTTGAGCGTTGGCTAAGCTTTCTAAACAGTTTGGGATATTATTCAAACTGGGAAGTGTTAAACGCAAAAGACTATGGAATCCCACAAAACAGAGAACGGATATTCGTGGTAAGCAGTCTTGAGAATATGCACTATAAGTTTCCAAAGCCAGTTGAACTGAAATCTAAAATGAAAGACTTGCTAGAGGAAAAGGTAGATGGCAAGTATTATTTATCCGAGAAATATCTGAAATGCTTTTCTGACATGAAAAACAGAAACGGATTTACAAGGGGCGAAAGATTTAATCCTAGAAAACTTGAAGAATGTAATACTGCATTCGCCATAACAACAAGAGCAGGAGCGAGACCAACCGACAATTTCATAATACAAAAAGGACACGGATTCAATAAAGGCGGAATAAAAGAAAATATAGTTCCAGCCTTAACAAAGAGTTCGTGGCATGAAAATAATTTTGTTGCAAATATAAATCCTAGTGGAAAAGGCATGAACGGAAATGTATACAGAACTAATTTGAGTCCAACTCTTACAACGAACAAGGGAGAAGGTATTAAAATTTTACAGAACAATGATTACAGAATAAGAAAACTCACTCCACTTGAATGCTGGAGATTAATGGGATTTAGAGATTTAGATTATTATGCCGCAAAATCCATCGGAACGTCAAACGCACAGCTGTACAAGCAGGCAGGGAACAGTATAGTGGTAACAATTTTGGAAGCTATATTCAGAAACTTGTTTTTAAAAAAGCATAAGAAAAAGCGAGAAATTGTGGCGGAACAAATCAAAATATTTTAGGAGGATAGATGAAAACAGTAAGAATAAACGACCTAGTAAAAAGAAATAAACAAATTTTAAGAAGAAGAAAGGCTATTGAAAAGAAATTAAAAGAGTTGCAACAAGAAGATAACGAACTTCTGAAGGAGTTGGAACGAAACAACAACTTCTTTGTGAAACGAGGAATGGAACAGATTAAATGAAAATAAAACTCATTTGTCTAAAGATAGACAATAACGAACTAAAAACAACCGATAAAAACGAATGGATTAAATTTATAAGAAGACATCGTGGAAATGTGAAAAGCATAGAGCAATTTGATTGGGAAATACCCAAAAATAAATTGCAGAAGGCCTTGGAGTACTCTTATGATGAACTTTATAAATTTAATCTGGAAGAAGGGAGAGAAAAGGATTGATAAAGTTAGAATTATCCATAATGCCACCATCTGTAAATTCTTTATGGATAAATAAACCAAATGGGAGATACAAGTCTAAAAGGGGTAAAATCTTTGAAAATTTAGCCTGTGGTGAACTTAAAAAGCAATTTAGGTGTAAACCTTTGGCTAATAGTTTGAAAGTCAGTATGAGGCTTTATTTCAAGGATAAGAGAAAAAGGGATATAGATAATTATAATAAAGCAATTCTGGATTCAATGACTAAAATTATTTATGAAGATGATTCGCAGATTGAAGAACTGAATGTTAAAAAGTTAGTTGGCTGTGGATTTAACAAAGTGGAAATCGAAGTGGAGGAATTAGAAAATGAATGAAAAGATATATTTGATTTGTTACGAGACAGTCAATGAAAAAGGGAATATTGATATAAGTGTTAAAAGTGAAAATTTAACAGAAGCAGACTTTTTGGAATTGGTAAAAACGGCAGTAAACGAAAGAGTTAAGGAGAAATTTATAATAACAAATATTATAAATTTGACAAAAATAAGAAGGGAATTAGAGGAACAATGGAAGCGTTAAAAACATTTGATATAGAGGAATTACTAAAAAGACAGGCGATGCTGGATAAAAAATTTGATGAAAAGAAAACGCCGAGAAAGCGGGATAAGAATAAAATTTATATAGCATATTTTGCAGAATTGGGAGAGTTGCTTCAAGAATTAAAAAGCGAATGGAACTATTGGAAAAACGGGACTGATAAACCGGATAAACAAAAAGTTTTAGAAGAAATGTCGGATTGTTTACATTTTCTTTTAAGCTTTTTTAACAAAGATGAATTTTGGAAAAGAGGAAGTTTAAGTCCGCAAGAATATAAAGAAGATATTGGGAGTTTTGAGAATGCGTTGATATACTTATCATTTCTTGAAACTACCCCCGTCTTAAAAATATTTGGATCAATGTTGATTGTGGCTGGACATGTAGGAGCAACAGAAGAAGAATTCCTGCAAGTCCATCACGAAAAATGGCTTAAAAATATGAACGAGAGAACGAAGGAGGAATATTAATGAATGAATTGATAACAATAGAGAAAGTAAGAGGATTTATTGGAGAAAATGGAATAATATTTTTGAATTTAGAGGACGTGGCAAGAGGATTGGGGTTTATTCAAATCAAAAATCAAGTAGAGTATGTAAGAACAGATAGGGTTACAAATTACTTGAATGAATTTGGTTTCTCCACTTGTGGGGAAAAATTCTCGGATATTTATATACCTGAAAATATATTTTATTTACTAGCGATGAAAGGTAAAAACGAAATCGCAAGAAATTTTCAGTTAAAAGTTGCAAACAAGATTTTACCAGCTATAAGAAAAACAGGAATGTATGCGACAGATGAATTGTTAAATAATCCTGATTTAGCGATTCAGGCTTTTATGAAACTAAAAGAAGAAATGGTAAGAAGAAAAGAATTGGAGAAAAAAGTCGAGGAGCAACAGCCTAAAGTTGATTTTTACAATGATGTGACTGGCAGTGATACAACAGCAGAAATTGCAACAGTGGCAAAAGTGTTGAATTTTAAAAATATTG
>ERZ772921.1564-NODE-1564-length-13037-cov-9.568017_pt1 | contig 13037 bp, 11 predicted proteins | sample MGYA00512117_ERZ772921 | MGnify/ENA primary metagenome ERZ772921 (study PRJEB29015, sample SAMEA2737944) | human oral metagenome | biome: human oral; feature: human-associated habitat; material: dental | place: China | collected 2150 ... | reverse complement strand
CGTCCTCGGGTGCGACGGCCGGTGCGTCTGCGGGTGCGACGGCCGGTGCGTCTGCGGGTGCGACGGCCGGCGGCTCCTCGCGGGCGGCGGGCTCGCCCCTCGCCATGTTCATGCCGGCCCCCACTCTGGCGGACCTGTCCGACGCGACCCTCGAGGTGCCCGAGGCCTGCGCGCTCAGGACGAACCCCAGCGATGCCGCCCCGGGCAAGACCGGGACCGTCACCTTCAGCGGCGGCAAGGCCGAGTCCCCGCCGGGCGATCGGAGCTATCTGCAGTTCGCCAGTACGACCATTAAGGACGTGACGTCGAGCGTCATCGACGGTCGTCCGGTCGCCATTGCGACCATCTCCTGCTTCTACGGCGGCGCCTACTCCGATGACGGGATCGTCGCCTACGACTCCGACCTCTCCCTGGTAGCCGTCATCGATCCCAAGACGCTTGACGGGGACCTTGAGGGGCAGGTGTATGAAGTCACTATTGATGCGGTCTCAGCGAATGCGGTGACCGGCGACCTCGTGCTGTCCATCGGCCAGATCGGCGTCTACGGCGACGAGGACTACCACGCCGCTCTCCACTCCGGGAGCGCGAAGCTCCTCTACGCGTGGGCGGGCGGGGCGCGCGGGTACACGCTCTCCGATGCCGTCTACATGGCCGGAGGCCGTAAGGTCCGCATGCCCAGGACGGAGGACGTGCAGGCCTTCGTCGACGCCGTCATCGCTCACAACGACGACGAGGCCGCGCAGTGGGCCACCCAGGACCTCATCAGCGTCCTCGACAATAACGCGCTGTACAGCGGCTTCACCGTCCGAGAGTCATATTTCCCGAAAGGATCCACTGTCGGGGAGTGCGGGCTCCTGCCCTCCGTCGCGGAGCCGGATGGTCATGGCCAAAGTCCTGTGTACCTCAGCGACGGCCACAAGGCCATGATCCGTCCCCGCGGCTCGCAGGTCGTCTCGGGCGGCTACTTCCAGACCGGCGACATAATATGCGTGATGAATGGCGCAGAGGGAAACTGGCTCATGCTCCACGGCAAGGAGGACGGCGGCGTCGAGGTATACACCCCGGGGCCCGCCGGCGAGTGACCGCCGGCGGGCTCGGGCGACCGCGGGAGCAGGCGGCTGAGGGCCGTCTTTCTGCGAGATGGGAGGCCGTGACCACTCCCGGGAACGGGCTTGCGAGGCGTATACTACGGTCGTGACGTCCCCCGCTGCTCTCTTTCGGCTGCGGCTGCCTGCGCTGCTGACCGCCCTGGCCACCGCCCTCCTGCTGCCCGGCTGCCTGATGGGTACGAGCACCTACAGCTACGCCGCGTCTGCCGACGGCGGCTCCTCCTGGGCGAGCTCGCCCCTCGCCATGCTCATGCCTGCTCCTACTCTGGCGGACCTGTCCGACGCGACCCTCGAGGTGCCCGAGATCTGCGCGCTCACGAAGAAGAGCGCCCGCGACGCCACCCGGGGGGCGACCGGGAAGGTGACCTTCAAGGACGGCAGGGCCACCCCGGCGCCGGGCTCCGAGGCGATCGATGCGGCCGTGACGAGCCTCAAGGAGGTGACGTCGAGCGTCATCGACGGTCATCCGGTCGCCGTTGCGACCATTAACTGCGCATACGGCACCCCCTACGCCGACGACGCGATCGCCGTCTACGACTCCAGCCTCTCCCTGGTGGCGGCCATCGACCCGCAGACCCTCCGGGATGATCTTGAGGGCCATATCGATGACGTCACCATTGATGTGGTCTCGGCGAATGCGGTGACCGGCGACCTCGTGCTGTCCATCAGCCAGATCGGCATGTACGGCGACCAGCCGGGCCATTTCGTCGCCCACTCCGGGAGCGCCAACATCCTCTACACGTGGGCGCGCGGGGCGCGCGGGTACGCGGCCTCCGACGCCGTCTACACAATCGGCGACAAGAAGGTTCGCATGCCCAGGGTGGAGGACGTCCAGGCCTTCTACACCGCTGTTGCCAACCATGATGACGACACGGCCTCGAAATCGGCCACGCCGGAGTTCATGAGCGCTATTCAGAGTGACAATAGCCTACGACAGATGCATTTCGGGAGCGGAGGCGCCGCCCCCGCCATAGAGTGCGTGCTCCTGTCCTCCTCCAGCACCCCCGACGCCCAGGGCGGGGGCGCCGTGTACTTCAGTGACGGCCGCAAGGCCGCGTTCAGCACATGGTTGTACGGGTTTCACGTCGTCCGAGACAACGATTACCAGGCCGGTGACATGATGTGTGCGCTGGCCGGAAACGGGGAGGGTAATCCTAATACGGTTTACCGCTGGCTCGATGTCCGTGGCAAGGAGGACGGCAGCTTCGAGGTCCACAACTCGATCGACATCCCCACGTACTACTAATTGATTCTGGCCGGACGCACGTGCCGGGCCCGCGGCTCTCTTCTGCCGAGCCGGATACGACCGATCCGGTGAAGTGGGCGGCGGAGCAGGCGGGAGGCGCGTACGGGGGTGCGCGGGGCGGGGGCTCGGGAGGCGGGTGTCCGTCAGAATGACATTGGAGGCTCCAGGCGCCGTACCTCTCGGAGAGATCCTTGCAATCACGCGGTTCTCCGCTCGCGTTCCGGAGGGGCGGGCGGTCAATGTCATTCTGACGGACACCCATGCGGCCCGGCCCTCCCAGGGTCGCATCGCATGGCCGGTCCGACCGCGGCCGCCGTCATGCGGGTGAGCGGGAGGCGCTGCGGCGTCCGAGCGCCCGGCTGGAACGTGAAGGAGCCTCCGCTGATGTCGGGCTGAGCCCGCCCTGCCGGCCCGGCGGGTCTCCGCGGCCGGGGGACGAACCGATCTCGACGCGGAATACGACCGATCTCGGCGAAGGGGGCTCGGGACGGGTCCGAGTCCCTCAGAAGGCGTAGTCGATGACCAGGGGGGCGTGGTCGGACCACCTGGCGGCGTAGGAGTCGGCGCGGTCCACCGTGAAGGAGGAGGCGCGCTTGGCCAGGCGCGGCGTGGTGACCTGGTAGTCGAGACGCCACCCCGCGTCGTTGTCGAAGGCCTTGCCGCGCTGGGACCACCACGTGTAGGGGCCCTGCTCGCGCGGCGCCAGGGAGCGGGCGACATCGACCCAGCCGGCGGAGAACCAGCTTTCCAGGTGGGAGATCTCCTCGTCCATGACCCCGGCGGTCTTGTTGTGGTTCGGCTTCCAGTTCTTGATGTCCTGCTCGGAGCGGACCACATTGAGGTCCCCGGCCATGACGACCTGGGGGCCGCCCGACTCGCTGGAGGCCAGCAGCTCGGCCATGCGCGCGTCCACGAGCTCCAGGTGGGCGTACTTCTGGTCCATCTTCTCGGTGCCCAGCCGGCCGGAGTGCAGGTAGGCCGACACCACGGTGAACGTGTGACGGCCCGCGCCCTCGGAGCACGGGGTCCCCTCCACGGCGAGGTCCACCTCCAGCCAGCGCCCCGAGTCGACGTCGGGCTCGACGGCGTCCGGCGCCGCGACGCCGCGGCGCACCCGCCCCATAATGACCCCGCTGTCCTCGCGCACGGCGACGGCGACTCCTGCTCGCCCCCGGATGCGACACGGCCAGACCTCGCAGCGGTACCCGGGCAGGAGGTCGGACGCGGTCCTCTCGTCCGCGCGGACCTCCTGGAGCACGAGGACGTCGGGCGCGCTGGCTTTCAGCCACTCCGAGATACCCTTGCGGGCCGCGGCCCGGATGCCGTTGACGTTGACGGTGGCGATGCGCATGGGGTCAGGGTACGGCCTGCCACAATGACACCATGACTGGGACACTCGCTTTTCCGCCGACCTCTCCGGCTCAGTAGCGGATGGCGTCGATGGGGCGGATGCGCACGGCCACGATCGCCGGGATGATGCCGGACAGGGCCCCGACGCCGGTCGCCGCCAGCAGCCCGATAACGGCCGCCACCATGGGGAAGGGCGGGTTGGACGCCGTCGGGATCCCCAGAACGGAGTCCAGCGGCACCACTCTGAGCGCCACGATCGCCATGCCGACGCCGACAATGCCGGCCACCACGGTCGCCACCACCGACTCCAGCATGATGGAGAAGAAGATCCGCCGGCTCGTCGCCCCGAAGGAGCGCCGCACCCCGATCTCGTGGATGCGCTGGCGCACCGTGACCATCGAGATGTTCACCAGGCTCAGGGCTCCCAGGATCATGATGAAGACGCCGGCGCCGGTCACCACCGTGGTGAAGGCGTCCGCGCTCACGCCCGCGTTGGAGATCGCCAGGTTGTCGCTCACCTGGGTGGACCCCTTCCCGAACTGGGCGTCCAGGTTCCGCTTGGCGAGCTCCTTGACCTGCTTGGCCTCGTCCTTCCCGGCCCAGATCTCGAGCGTCGGTATGGGGCGCTCGGTCTGCTCGGGCAGCTGCTGCTCGTAGGAGTCCGCCAGCACGAATGCCGACAGCGGCTGCGGGCAGGGGATGTCATCGCCGTCGGCGTTGGTGGTGGTGCAGTAGGGCGAGCTCGCGTTCTCGTCGGGCTTGAGCACGCCCACGATGGTGAAGGTGGTGCGCACGGGGGTGTAGGAGGTGATGGTGATCGGCTCCGTGAGCTCGGAGACGCCGAGATCCTCCAGGAAGCCCTGGGAGACGACCAGTGTCGGGGAGAGGTCGTCGACGTCGTCGCCGCTGAACCAGCGGCCCTGAGCCACAGGGGTGTGGTGCAGGGTCCCGTACCCCAGGCTCACCGCCTGGGTGGCCACCTGGCGCGGCCCGTCGGGGAAGGCGAAGCGCACCTTTGTGCTGTAGGAGGTCGCCCACGAGCTCGCCTCGTACCGGGAGACGAAGGACGCCAGCGCGGTGTCGACCTTGTCGGCGGTCGCCGCCGACGTCGTCCTCGACGGCGCCGCACCATCCGCCCCGGAGCCCGCCTGGCCGGAGCCCCCTGAGCCCGCCTGCCCCGAGCCGGGCTGCTCGGTGCCCGAGGCCTCGGAGCCGGGCTCCTCGGAGCCGGTGCCCTCAGAGCCCTCGGAATCGTCCTGAGAGGCCGCCACGTCCTTCCCGGTGGGGGAGACGTTGATGGTGACGGTGCCGGAGCGCCCGCCGTACTGCTCGATCTGAGAGTTGATGGCGGACACCGAGATCTGACCCACGGCGATGACGAAGGCCATGGCGGCCACGGCCACCGCGACTCCCACGAGTGAGAGCAGCACCCGGAGCTTGCCGATGCGCAGCTGCGCCCACGCCTCAATGACTGCGCCGACGAATCCTGTCGCCAGGCCGCCGGCCCCTGCGAAGAGCCTCATCGGATCCCTCCTGCCGCGTTGACGTCACTGGTGCCGGCGGCCCGGTCGGCCGCCGGGCCGAGCTGGACCTCGCCGAACTCCTCCAGGGAGCCCACCCGCCTGCGGGTCACCGAGATCGGCGTCAGGACCCCGTGCTCGAGGCGGTACTGGGTGTGGGCCCGCCCGGCCACGGCCAGGTCGTGGGTGATGAGGATGAGCGCCGCACCGGTGTCGTGGCACTGCTTCTCCAGCAGGTCCATGACGGCGGCCCCGGTGTCGACGTCGAGGGCGCCGGTCGGCTCGTCGGCCAGGATGACGCGGGGGCGCCGGGCCAGCGACCGGGCGATGGCGACCCGCTGCTGCTCGCCTCCCGACAGCCGTCCGATGGGCTGGCCCGCCTTGCTCGCCAGCCCGACGGAGTCCAGGAGACCCTCCGCGCGGGAGACGCGCTTCCAGAAGGCCGTGCCGTGGTCGTACAGGAGCGGGGCCGCGACGTTCTCCGTGGTCGTCAGCCCGCTGATGAGGTTGAAGGACTGGAAGACGAAGCCGAAGGTCTCCCCGCGCAGGTGGGCGCGGCGGCCCTCGCCCAGCCTGGCCGTGTCGATCCCCATCAGGTGATAGGTGCCGGAGGTCGGGGTGTCGATCAGCCCGAGGGTGTTGAGCAGGGTCGACTTGCCGGTCCCGGAGCGGCCGACGATGGCCACGTGCTCGCCGGGGTGGACATCCAGGTCGAGGCCGGTGAGGATCGTCAGCGGCGGGGAGTCGGGGACCGTGAAGGTGCGTGTGATGCCCCGCAGACTGATCAGCGGGTCCGGGCTCACAGGATCTCCTGGCCGTTCTCGTCGTAGCAGGCGGAGTTGTCGGCCTCGCACGTGTTGGGCGGGCCGTTGCGGACGATGTCCTTGCCGGGCACGTACTGAAGGATCGTCTCGCCCTCCGCCAGGCCGTCGGTGACCTGGATGCTGGCACCGTCGTTGATGCCCAGGGAGACCGCGCGCTTCTCGGCGTCCTTCGGGTTGTCGGGGTCGGTGACGACCCAGACGTTCCCCGTCGTCACGGACCCCTCCACCGCGGTCACGGGGACCAGGACCGCTCCGGTGGCCGAGCCCGCGTCAATGCCGATGGTGACCTTGAGACCCGCGAAGACCTGCTGGTCGGAGGGCACGGAGCAGCGGACCTCGACCTTGGTGCCCTCCCCGGTGGTCGTCGTCGTGCTGCCGTCCTGACCGGTGGTGGTGGACGTGCTCGCCTTCGTGCCGATGCTCAGGTCCGAGCAGGAGAAGGGCGCCGGACCGTCCGCCACCGAGATGGTCGCCGCGGCAGGGGCGTTGGTGAGCCGGTACTGCTGGGAGGCGGTGATGTTGCCGGTGGCGGAGTAGGTCTGCGGGGTGATGGTGGCCACGACCATGCCGACGGTCGTCTCCTGGTTCTCAATGACGTTGAAGGACACCTTGCCGCTCACCGGGGCGTAGACGGTTCCCCAGGTGACCTTGTCGGTCGTGGGCGCGGTGACGGGGCCGCTGTCGGCGTCGGTGCTGGTCGTGGGCGCCTGCTGCTCGGTCTTCTTCAGGTAGAGCAGGGGCTCGCCCTGGGTGACCATGGCGTCCTTGACCACGGCGAGAGAGTCGACGACGCCGCTCAGGGTGGCCTTCGCCTCGACGGGCTTGTCCTGGACGATCTGGCCCTTGACCTCCACCGTGCTGACGATGTCGCCGACCGTGGCGGTCGTGGTCCGCGCCGTGATCTCCAGCCCGGAGGCGATGTCCGCGCGGTCTTGCCCCTTCTGCTCGGGGAAGAAGGCGATCTTCGTCAGTGCGACGGCGATGACGAGGGCGACGAGGACCTTGACGGTGGGCAGGATGTATTTCTTCATGCGAGTCTCCGGTTGTGCCCCGAGCTGACGGGCGCCTGGGAACGCGGCGCAGGCGGACGGCGCCGCGCCTTGTGGGGGAACACGAGAAGCCTATGGCCCCTGGATGCGGGGCGGTTCCTCCTGGAGGAGGAACCGCCCCTAAGACCAAGGACTATAGGCTCCGCACAACCCCCTGCCAGGCGCATCGTCGTCCCGTTGCGCCCCGTTCCAGGCGCCCGCGCACCCGGGCACAACCGGAGATTCGAATGAAGAAATACGTCCTACCGACACTCAAGGTCCTCATCGCCGTCGTCATCGCCCTGGCGCTGGCGAAGATCGCCTTCTTCCCCAGCAAGCAGGGGCAGGAACGCGCGGACATCTCCTCCGGGCTGGAGGTCTCCACGAGGACGACCACCGCCACGGTCGGGGACATCACCAGCACGGTGGAGGTCAAGGGCCAGATCGTCCAGGACAAGGCCGTCGAGGCGAAGGCCACCCTGACCGGCACCGTCGACTCCCTCGCCGTGGCCAAGGACGCCCTGGTCACCCAGGGGGAGCCCCTCCTGTACATCAAGAAGACCGAGCCGAGCGCCGACGGCGGGGAGAAGACCACCTGGGGCACGGTCACCGCCCCGGAGAGCGGCAAGGTGTCCTTCAGCGTCATCGAGAACCAGGACACGAGCGTCGGCATGGTCGTGGCCACGGTGACCCCCCAGACCTACTCGGCCACGGGCACCATCACCGCCTCCCAGCAGTACCGGCTCACCAACGCCCCGGCCACGGCGACCGTCTCGACGAACGACGGCCCCGCGCCCTTCTCCTGCTTGAGCCTCAAGATCGGCACGAAGGAGAACACCTCCACCACCACCGGCCAGGACGGGCAGCCCACGACCAAGGCCGGGGACGGCACCTCGGTGGAGGTGCGCTGCTCCGTGCCGGCGGAGCAGCAGGTCTTCGCCGGTCTCAAGGCCACCATCGGCATCGACGCGGGCTCGGCCTCGGGCGCCGTCCTGGTCCCCGTCACGGCGGTCGAGGGATCCGTGACGGCGGGGAATGTCTGGGTCGTCACCGACCCGGACAACCCGAGGGGGGCCGAGAAGCGCGAGGTCTCCCTGGGTATCAACGACGGCACCAGCATCCAGGTCACCGACGGCCTGACCGGGGGCGAGACGATCCTCCAGTACGTGCCCGGCAAGGACATCGTCCGCACGGGCACGCCCAACACGTGCGAGCCCGACAACTCGGCCTGCTACGACGAGAACGGCCAGGAGATCCTGTGAGCCCGGACCCGCTGATCAGCCTGCGCGGCATCACGCGCACCTTCATGGTCCCCGACAGCCCGCCGCTGAACATCCTCACCGGCGTCGACCTGGACGTCCACCCCGGGGAGCACGTGGCCATCGTCGGGCGCTCCGGCACCGGCAAGTCGACCCTGCTCAACACCCTCGGACTCATCGACACCCCGACCTCCGGCAGCTATCACCTGATGGGCATCGACACGGCGGGGCTGGGCGAGGGCCGCCGCGCCCACCTGCGCGGGCAGACCTTCGGCTTCGTCTTCCAGTCCTTCAACCTCATCAACGGGCTGACGACCACCGAGAACATCGCGGCCCCCCTCCTGTACGACCACGGGACGGCCTTCTGGAGCCGCACCTCCCGGGCCGAGGGGCTTCTGGACGCCGTCGGGCTGGAGAGCAAGAGGGGCTTCTCCATCGGGCGCCTGTCGGGCGGCGAGCAGCAGCGGGTCGCCATCGCCCGGGCCCTGGCACGACGCCCCCACGTCATCCTGGCCGACGAGCCGACCGGCGCCCTCGACGTCGATACCGGCAACGCCGTCATGGAGCTGCTGGAGAGGCAGTGCCGCGACACCGGTGCGGCACTCATCCTCATCACCCACGACCTGGCGGTGGCCGGGCGGGCGCACACCCAGTACCGCCTGGAGCACGGGGTCCTCACCCCGATCTCGGTGACCCGCCGGCGGGTGGGCTCCCTGGAGGAGTTCGGCGAGGTCCAGCTCGGCCGGGCGCCCGGGGCGCACGCCTCCCGCGCACCCGAGCCGGCCGACGCGGGAGGGGGTCCGAAGTGAGCATGTTCGCAGGAGCGGGCGGCCTGCTCACCGGATTCGTCGGCGCCGTCATCGAGGCGTGGGCGCAGCTGCGCATCGGCAAGCTCCGGGTGCTGCTCTCCCTCGTCGGCGTGGCGGCGGCCGTGGCCGCGATGTCCTTCGTCATCGCCGTCGGGCAGGTCTCGGTGTCCGCGATCAACTCCGAGATCGAGCAGGGCGTCGGGCGCCCCGGCACCGTCACCATCAACGTCTCCCCCACCGGGAAGGACGTGACGGTCCGCGGTCAGGACGACCCCGGGGACGATGACGCCGGGGCCTCGAGCGCTCCGACGGCGGGCTCGGGCCAGTCCGGCTCGGGTCAGGGCTCCGGGCAGTCGGGCTCCGGGCAGTCGGGCTCCGGGCAGGGCTCCGCCGGCTCGGGACGGGGCGGCGCGGGGTCGTCGGGGGCCACGGCGTCGGCCGCCACCTCGGACAGGGTGAACCGCGCCATGGCGTCCTTCGTCTCCCGCTACGAGGCGAGCTCCTGGGCGACCACCTACACCACGAAGGTGCGCTTCGCCTTCCCGGACGGCCCCCGCCAGATCTCCACCCAGGCGGTGAGCGAGGGGTACGGGACCCTGCACCACACGTCCGTGTCCCAGGGCCGGTGGTTCAGGTCCGACGACGCCGACGACCTCTCCCCGACGCTGGTCGTCTCCCAGGGATTCCTCGAGGACCTCGGCATCTCCGAGCTCACGGAGCCGGTCACCGTCACCTCCTACACCCCCGTGCGCACCACCTTCACCATCGTGGGCGTGCTCGAGCCCGAGAATCTGAGCTACTGCACCACCACCGACGCCGAGGGCAACAACATCCCCTGCCCGCAGCCGCTGTCGGCCTTCGTCCTGGCGGACTCCTACGAGCAGCAGCTGCCCGAGGAGAGCGAGCGCCCCATACCGACGCTCGAGATCTGGGCCGGCAAAACCGAGGCCCAGCAGGTCAAGGACCTGGCCAAGTCGAGCCTGGACGCCCAGTTCGGGCAGGGATCCACGCAGACGACCGACAACGTCAGCGGAAGCTCGAACATCAGCGCGGACGCCTTCACCACCGTGGTCACCGGCTCCGGCGTCTTCGTCATGATCCTGGGCGCCCTGAGCCTGGTCAACATCTCGCTGGTGACGGTGCGCCAGCGCATCCACGAGATCGGGGTGAGACGCTCCTTCGGGGCGACGAGCCGGCGAATATTCTTCTCCATCATGCTGGAGTCGGTCGTGGCGACCGTGGTGGCCGGCGTCGTCGGCGTCGGCATCGCCATCGTGGCGCTCCGCTGGGTGCCGTTGAGCGTCGTGTTCGATGGGCTGCCGATGCCCTCGAACCCGCCCTTCCCCATGCTGGCCGCCGTGATCGGCCTGCTGGCGGCGACCGCCGTGGGCGCGTTGTCGGGCATCATCCCGGCGATCGTGGCCGTGCGCATCCGCCCCATCGACGCCATCCGCTACTGAGCCCGCCGGGCGCCCGACGGGCGCCCGTCGGGCGCCCGTCGGCGCCCGTCGGAGCTCGCCGGAGCTCGTCATCGTCAGCGCCCCCGACAGCGAGTGTCCAGCCGCGGTGTCATCGCGGCAGGCCGTACTCTGAGATCATGCGTATCGCCACCGTCAACGTCAACGGCATTCGGGCAGCGGCCCGCAAGGGCATCTCGGGGTGGCTGGAGGCCAGCGCGCCCGACGTCCTCGTGCTCCAGGAGGTCCGCGCGGACGAGACGACCGCCTCCTCCCTCCTGCCCGGGTACCGCTCGGAGATCTGGCCGTGCCGCATCAAGGGCCGCGCGGGGGTCGCCGTCGCCGTCCGCGAGGACATCCCGGTCACCGCGGGGGAGGTGCGCCGGGGCGTGGCGCCCCCGGACACCGCCGAGCCCGATGTCGATTCGGGCCGGTGGCTCGAAGTGGACCTCGGCGTGGAGGGCACGCCAGGCTCGGACGGAGCCGGCCGCCACACGCTCACCATCGTCTCGGCCTACCTGCACTCGGGCCGGGTCGGCACCGAGAAGATGGATCAGAAGTACGCCCACCTGGAGCTCGTGGATGCGCGCATGGCGGAGCTGCTGGACTCCAGCGAGTCGGGCGGCCCCCAGGTCGTCATGGCCGGCGACCTCAACGTGGTCCGCTCCGAGAGGGACATCAAGAACTGGAAGCCGAACCACAACAAGTCCGCGGGCGTCCTGGACGAGGAGATCGCCCACCTGGAGGGCTGGTTCGCCGCCGGCTGGGTGGACGTGGCGCGCTCCCTGGCGCCCGACCGGCAGGGCCCCTACACGTGGTGGTCCCAGCGCGGCAAGGCCTTCGACAACGACGTGGGCTGGCGCATCGACTACCAGGTGGCCACACCGCGCCTGGCCAGACGCGCCGCCTCCCTGACCGTGGACCGCGCCGACTCCTACGACGCCAGATGGTCCGACCACGCCCCGCTGGTCATCGACTACGTCTTCTGAGGGACGGAACCATGAGTCTCTTCTCCCGCCTGCGCGGCTCCGGCTCATCGCGCCCTCCCGGCGGCCCGGACGCACCGGCGGACGCGAGCACCGCCCGCGTGCGCACCATCCGCGCGCGCGTGTCGGGGCAGGTCCAGGGCGTCGGCTTCCGCTGGTACTGCACCGAGGAGGCGCAGGAGCTGGGGCTGGTCGGCCGGGTGAGCAACCTTTCCGACGGCGACGTCGAGGTCGTGGCCCAGGGACCGGCCGACGCGGTCTCGCGGCTGGTCTCCTGGCTCCACCACGGTCCCCGGTGGGCGCGGGTCGACGACGTCCGGCTCACCGAGATGCCACCGGGCAGCCTGTCCCGCAGGGACTTCCGACCGGGCAACTGATCCCGGGCCGCGCGCTCAACCGGCGCGCCGCTCGGCGGCCTCGACGACGTTGGCCAGCAGCAGGGCCCGCGTCATGGGCCCCACTCCCCCGGGGTTCGGGGAGAGCCAGGCCGCGACCTCATCGACGCCGTCGGCGACGTCCCCGGCGATCCTCCCCCTGCCGGTGGCGGGGTCGGTGACCCGGGCGACCCCGACGTCCAGGACGACCGCACCGGGAGTCACCATGTCCGCGGCGATGATGCCGGGGCTGCCGGCCGCCGAGACGACGACGCCGGCGCGGCGCACGTGCGCGGTCAGGTCGCGAGTGCCCGTGTGGCAGACATCGACGGTGGCGTTGATGTCCTTGCGGCCCAGCAGCAGGCCGATGCTGCGCCCCACGGTAACGCCGCGACCGATGACGCACACGTCGGCCCCCGCCAGGTCGATGCCGTGGCGGGCGATCAGCTCGATGCAGGCCCGGGGCGTGCACGGCAGCGGGGAGGCGATGGGCCCCGAGGTCCGCAGCACCAGGCGGCCCAGGTTAGTGGGGTGCAGGCCGTCAGCGTCCTTCTCAGGGGCGATCTTCTCCAAAATACGGTTAGTGTCCAGGTGCTTAGGCAGGGGAAGCTGCACAATGTAGCTGGTGCAGGCGGGGTCGTGATTGAGCTTATCAATCTCGGCCTCAAGCTGTTCCTGGGTGATGTCTGCGGGCAAATCCACGCGGATCGAGTTAATGCCGATCTCGGCGCAGTCGCGGTGCTTGGCGCCCACATAGGAGTGGGAGGCGGGGTCGTCCCCCACGAGTACTGTTCCCAGACCGGGGGTGATGCCGCGAGCTTTAAGCGCCTCAACGCGCTCAGTCAGCTCATTCTTAATGGCCGCGGCGGTGGCTTTGCCGTCGAGAATCTGTGGCATGATGAGTTCCTTCCTCGGTGTTATACACCAGCCTGCAGGCCGGTGCCTTGGTTATTTGCTCCGTCCCGGGTGGTTCCGGGGCGAGCTGGTTGTGTGTGCGTGCTCAAAGACCCCAACCCGGCGAGGTGCCGTGGCGGGGTCTTTAAGGGGTCTACCAGTTTTCGCTTCCCACGTAGAG
>ERZ772921.1563-NODE-1563-length-13041-cov-29.441398_pt1 | contig 13041 bp, 11 predicted proteins | sample MGYA00512117_ERZ772921 | MGnify/ENA primary metagenome ERZ772921 (study PRJEB29015, sample SAMEA2737944) | human oral metagenome | biome: human oral; feature: human-associated habitat; material: dental | place: China | collected 2150 ... | reverse complement strand
CCGACGGCTACTTCGTCCTGCCCGACACCATGAACGACTACCTGGCGGACATGCTCCGCCTGGGCAAGGTCGACCCCGACGCCCCCGAGATCGCCCAGGCCAAGCGGTCCGTGGAGGAGCGCATCGCCCGTCTCATGGCCCTGGAGGGCAGTCGCAGCGTGGACGACTTCCACATGGCCCTGGGGCGCATTATGTGGGAGTACTGCGGTATGGAGCGCCGGGACGCCGGCCTGCGCGAGGCCATTAGGCGGATCCGGGACCTGAAGGAGGAGTTCTGGCGCGACGCCCGCGTCACCGGTGAGGCCGACGAGCTCAACCAGTCCCTGGAGAAGGCCGGGCGGCTGCTGGACTTCTTCGAGCTGGGCGAGCTCATGTGCATTGACGCCCTGCACCGCCGCGAGTCCTGCGGCGGCCACTTCCGGGCTGAGTCCCAGACCCCCGAGGGCGAGGCCATGCGGCACGACGACGAGTTCCTCTACGTGGCGGCCTGGGAGTACGGCGGGGAGAACCAGCCCCCGGTCCTCCACAAGGAGGACCTGGTTTACAAGGACATCGAGCTCAAGCAGCGGAGTTACAAGTGAACATCAAGCTCAGGATCTGGCGTCAGAAGAACGCCTCCGCCCCCGGTCACTTCGAGGAGTACTCGATGACCGGTATCGAGGAGCACATGAGCTTCCTGGAGGTCCTCGACCTGCTCAACGAGCAGCTCTTCGCCGAGGGCAAGGAGCCGGTCGCCTTCGACTCCGACTGCCGCGAGGGCATCTGCGGCCAGTGCGGCGTGGTCATCAACGGCCAGGCCCACGGGCCCATCCGCTCCACCACCTGCCAGCTGCACATGCGCCACATCGCGGAGGACCCCTCCTTCAAGGACGGGGGCACCATCACCATCGAGCCGTGGCGCTCCACGGGCTTCCCGATCCTCAAGGACCTGATCGTGGACCGCTCCGCCCTGGACCGGATCGTCCAGGCCGGCGGCTACATCTCGGTCAACACCGGGGGCGCCCCGGAGGCCCACTCGGTGCCGGTCCAGAAGGAGAAGGCCGACGCCGCCTTCGAGGCCGCGGCCTGCATCGGCTGCGGCGCGTGCGTGGCCGCCTGCCCCAACGCCTCGGCCATGCTGTTCACCGGCGCCAAGATCTCCCACCTGGGGCTGCTGCCCCAGGGGCAGCCCGAGCGCCTGGCCCGCGTGGTCAGTATGCTGAACCAGCACGACGCCGAGGGCTTCGGCGGCTGCACCAATATCGGCGAGTGCGCGGCGGTGTGCCCCAAGAGCGTGCCGATCGAGGTCATCTCCCGCCTCAACCGCGACCTGGGCCACGCCCTGTGGAAGGGCCAGCACTCCCACACCCGCTGAGCCCCGACGCCGCCCCTCCTCCTTTCGCGAGAACGGTACTTATTCGCCGTGGGAGGGGGCGGGGCGGCCGCCGGGCGTAGGCTGGGGGCGTGAGCGAGCCCCTGATCCTCGGCATTGAGTCCACCTGCGACGAGACCGGCGTGGCGCTGGTGCGCGGCCGCCAGCTGCTGACGGACGTCACCGCCACCTCCATGGACGAGTACGCCCGCTACGGCGGCATCATCCCCGAGATCGCCTCGCGCGCCCACCTGGAGTCCCTCCTCCCCACCCTGGACGCCGCCCTGGAGCAGGCCGGGGTCGGCCTGGACCAGGTGGACGCGGTCGCCGTGAGCGCGGGCCCGGGCCTGATCGGCAGCCTCACCGTGGGGGTGAGCGCCGCCAAGGCCCTGGCCGCCGTGCTGGGCCTGCCCCTGTACGGCGTCAACCACGTCATCGGGCACCTGGCGGTCGACGAGCTCGTGGACGGGCCCCTGCCCCGGCGCTTCGTGGGGCTCGTCGTCTCCGGCGGGCACTCCAGCCTCCTGGCCGTGGGCGACCTCGCCACCGACGTGCACGAGCTGGGGGGCACCCTGGACGACGCCGCCGGGGAGGCCTTTGACAAGGTCGGCCGGCTGCTCGGCCTGCCCTACCCCGGCGGCCCGCACGTGGACCGCGTCTCCCAGCACGGGGACCGCGCCGCCATCCGCTTCCCCCGGGGGCTGGCCGCCGCCAAGGACCGCCAGCGCCACCGGTACGACTTCTCCTTCTCCGGGCTCAAGACGGCCGTGGCCCGCTACGTGGAGTCCCTGGAGGACGACGGCGAGCTGGTCCCCGTGGCCGACGTCTGCGCGGCCTTCTCCGAGGCCGTCAACGACTCCCTGACCGCCAAGGCCGTCCAGGCCTGCCTGGACCAGGACGTGGACACCCTCGTGGTCGGCGGCGGCTACTCGGCCAACTCCCGCCTGCGTGAGCTCGCCGCAGAGCGCTGTAAGGCCGCGGGCATCACCCTGCGCCTGCCCCCGCTGCGCTACTGCACCGACAACGGCGCCCAGATCGCGGCGCTGGGATCGGCGGCCGCGCGCTCCGGCGTCGCCCCCTCGCCCCTGGACTTCGCCCCGGACTCCGGTATGCCCCTGGAGACGGTCGTGGCCCGGTAAGGCCCGCGCCCGCGGTGCCAGCCCGAGCCCGCGGTGCCGGCCCGCGCCCCCAGGCCCTGAGCCGATCGGCCAGGACCACCACCACGCGACGTGAACCGCCCCGGGCCCCTGAGCCGGTCCCTGCGGCGGTGGTTGAGGGCGTGGGTCGGGGAGCCACCACGCAGCAGTCCCGGCCGGGAGCCTCCCCGCGCACCAGTCCCCGCCCGCCCGGGCCGTCAGCATCCCCTGCTGGGGGGACGTCCGCCAGGCCACGGGCTCCGGCCCATTACGCAGCAGCCCCGGCCGGGGGACGCCTTCTTACGTGAACGGGTGAGGGTATTGGTAAGGGTAGTGGTAGGGGTGGTGGTAGTAGGTGCTGGTGGGTACCCAGGGGGTGTAGGTCTGCTCAGTCAGCGTCAGGGGCGCCTCCTGGTGCCAGGGGTCGTAGGCCAGGACCCTCAGGGCGGTGACGTAGGACTGCTGGCTAATGGCGTAGGGGGTGGGGGAGCTGAGCATGGTGCCCGGCAGGGGGATCTCCCCGTCGTCGAACGCCAGGCACACAAAGGCCATGGACGGCGTGCCGACCGCGCCGGGCACGTACTGCGTGACCGTCTTGACCGCCACGTGGCCGTGTGCCTGGGACCAGGGGATGGTCTGGACGGGTGCGCCCGGCTGGTTCAGGTGCAGCCCCTGGGCGTCGACCACGGTCGGCGGCGTCCCGGCCCGGGTCATAGCCCATATGCACAGGCCCAGGGGCAGCGCGAGGGCGGCCGCGAACACGCCGAGGCCCAGCCCGCCGCCCAGGGGCTTGTCCGTACCGGCGGATACCACGACCCAGAGCAGCGCGAACAGGACGGGGACCAGGAGCATGATCAGGACGGCGATGAGGACCAGCCCCAGCGCGCGGCGGGTACTCCTCCCGGCGTCCAGGACGAGCCAGCCAACCGGACGGAGCTGCTGCGGGTTGGGCGTGAGCTGGGAGGACGGTGGCGTCGCCATGGCACCACAGTAGACGGTCGGCGGCGTGCAGGCCGCGGGTTGCCGTAGCGGGGAGCGGGGTGCCGTGGCGAAAGGAGCCGTGCAGGCCGCGAGCGACCCGATCCCCGTTTGCGCGAGCGGCTCCTTAAGTCTGCGGGCCGCACCCGGGCCGTTTAGGACGAGCCCCGCCACCTGACGGCCGCCCTGCCACCGTCCCCGCCGCCCCACCACCTGCCCTGCACCCGGGCCGCTCAGGTGGATGACGAGTCAGGTGGATGACGAGTCAGGTGGATGACGAGGCCAGGGCCAGCACCTGGGTGGGGTGCAGGGGCCGTCCCGCACGTGTCTCGGCCAGCAGGAGGCGTACCGCCGCCTCCTTGCAGCCCCCGGCGGCCCCGACGGCGGCGAGCTGGCGCTGGTAGGAGGCCCCGGCGTCGAGCGTGGCGCGTACGCCCTCGAGCTCGGTCAGGCAGCCCAGGTCGGAGGCGACCGGCTCGAGCTCGGTGAGCATCCTGGCCACGGTGTCGGTGACGAGCTCCTCGTCACCGGCGGAGTTGGTAATGAGGATGGCCTCCATGCCGTAGCGGGCCGAGCGCCACTTGTTCTCGGCCACGTACCAGTCGGGCATGGCGTCGAGCTCCTCCCCGCGGTCCAGGGCCCGGGAGAAGGACTCCACCAGGCACTGGGTCAGGGCGGCGACGCCGGCGAGCTCGGTGAGGTTGGTGGCGGCGTCGCAGGCCCGCACCTCGATGGTGCCCAGGCGCGGGGAGGGGCGCACGTCCCAGCGGACCTCGGTGAAGTCCCTGATGACGCCGGTGTGGACCATGTCCCCGGCGTAGGCCTCCAGCTCCTCCCAGGTGTCCAGCTGCTCGGGGGCGCCGGCGGTGGGCAGCTGCTGGAACATCATGGCCCGGTTGTCGGCGTAGCCGGTGTCCTGCCCGGACCAGAAGGGCGAGGAGGCGCTGAGGCACTGCAGGTGGGCGGTGCGGGTGAGCAGGGCCCTGAGGATCGGCAGGACCTTGGCGCGCCTCTCGACGCCGACGTGCACGTGGGTACCGAAGATGAGCATCTGGTGGCCCCACAGGCGGGTGCGGTCCACCAGGCGCGCGTAGCGCTCGGCGTCGGTCACCTTCTGTACCAGCGGGTCGGCGAAGGGGTGGGTGCCGGCGCTGGTCAGGTCGACGCGCAGCGGGTCGGTGACGGGCAGCAGGTGGTCGAGGGCCGCGGTGAGGTCCTCCATGCACTGGGCCACGCGCTCGCGTGCCCCGGAGACCACCTCGACCGTGTTGAGCATCATCTCGCCGTGGACGAAGGGGCTCTGGCTCGCGACGCGCAGGATCTCGGCGGCGCACTGGCGCAGGTCCAGGCTGTCGCGGTCAATGAGCATCAGCTCCCACTCCACCCCTAGGGTGGAGCGCGCCGAGAGCGCGAACGGGAGCGGCTGACGGTGGGTACCGGTGCGGGGGCGGGTCATGGATCCCTCGATTCAGTCGGTGAGGCTGCCGGTTTCACGTGCAACGGTCTGACAAGGACAACTGTCCGGGCCCCGGGGCAGGCGGCTCAGGAGGGGGCCTACCTGCTGACGGCGGGGTGGCCGGGCCCCGGGCGGCTCAGGAGGTCATGGGGACGGGGTCGACCACCAGGACGGCTCCCCGCGGTCCCCGGTCCCGGGGGTCCGGCCCGCCGGGACCCATCCGGGTCAGGAGCCAGGTCTCGCCGGCCTGGCCGGCCAGGTGCAGGGAGGCGCGCAGGGCGTCGGGGGAGACGTCCACCCCCCGCCGGTGGATCTCCAGGCGGCCGATCCCCTGCTCGCGCACCCGGACCCTCAGTGCCTTGAGGTGCAGCGGGAGCACCTCGCGCACCCGCCAGGCGCGCAGGAAGGGGGCCAGGTCCGCCCCGGGCAGGCGGGGGCCGGTGAGGTAGGCGATCCGGGGTGCCAGGGGGGTGGCCCCGGCGCGGGAGGCCAGGTGGGCCACCAGCCCGGCGCGGATGGCGGCGCCGTCGGGCTCCAGGACGTACTCGCCGAGCTCCTCCTGTCCCGCGATCGGGGGCAGCTGGAGCGGCGGGGCGGTGGGGTCGGTGCACTCCGGGTCGCTCAGGCGGGCAACGGCGGGGCGGGCGACGGCGTCTGGGCTGGTAGTGGTCCCGGCGGCTGCGGAGCCAGCACCAGTTCCACTGTCCGGGCCAGCCCCGCCGTCGCCCGCCTCACCGGTGGCGTCGGGCGCACTGCGCAGGACCAGGGCGGAGCGGCCGGGGCCCTCGAGGGCCAGGGGGCCGCACCAGATGTCCGCCTCCAGGACGCCGCCGTCGACGCTGACCCACTGGACGTGGGCGTCGGCGGGCAGGAGGGCGTGGTCGATGCCGGGGGCGGCCTTTACCCCCAGGGCGGGCACCTGCTCGCGCCACGCCAGGACCGTGCTCAGGGGCGGCGACCACTGCTCGGGGTCGGTCAGCCGCCGTCCGCCGGAGCGCCGGGCGGGGTCGGCGAAGACGCCGTCCACGCCCTCGGCGACCAGGTCCACCTCCCGGGCGTCGGCGCAGCGGACCGTGACCTCCGGGAAGCGCATGAGGTTGACCGTGGCCAGGGCCGCCGTCGCCTCGTCCCTCTCCACGGCCAGGACGCCCAGGCCCAGGCCGGCCAGGGCCAGGGCGTCGCCCCCGATCCCGCAGCCCAGGTCCGCGACCCGGGTGGTCCCGGCGCGCTGGTAGCGGGCGGCGTGGTGGGCCGCGACCGCCAGGCGGGTGGCCTGCTCCAGGCCGTCGGGGGTGAAGAGCATGGTGGAGGCGAAGGGGCCGAACTTGGCCGCCGCCCGGGCGCGCAGGCGCTGCTGGGTCAGGGCCGCGGCCACCAGGTCGGGGGAGTGCCCCTGGGCGCGCAGGCGCTCACCGAGCGCCAGGGCCTCGTCCTGCCGGTAGGGCGGCAGGGTGGCGAGCAGCGCCCACCCGGCGGGGGTGAGCAGCGGGGCGAGGGCGTCCTGCGTGGCGGTCACCTCCGTGATCATTCCACGGCCTCGGCTCTGACACGCCCCGGCTCGCGCGGGGCCGGGTGTGTGCCCCATGACGTTCCGGGTGTTCCCAGCGTCCTGTCACCTTCCAAGGGCTACAGTGACGCCCTGGGTCGGCTCTGGCCGGCTCACCGTGCCGCCGGTGGGGAAGGAGGAGGAGGCATGGGGAAACGAGTCCGTCGGGTCACGGTCCTGCTGGTGCTCCTGGTGCTGTTGACGGTGGTCCTGGGGCCGAACCTGTGGATCTGGCACCTCAGCCACGGACGCATTAGGACCCTGGGGTCGCCCAGTGACACCTCGACCGCCCCGGTGGCCGTCGTGCTGGGTGCCTCCGTGTACGCCGACGGGACGCCCTCCACCGTCCTGCGCCGCCGGTTGGACACCGCGGTGAGCCTGTACGCCTCCGGACGGGTCGAGGCGGTCCTGGTCTCGGGGGACAACTCCGAGATGACCTACAACGAGCCGGTGGCCATGAGGGCCTACCTCATTGAGCAGGGGGTGCCGCCCGAGGCGATCGCCCTGGACTACGCGGGGCTGGACACCTACGACACCTGCGTGCGAGCCCACCGGATCTTCGGCGTGGACCAGGCGATTATGGTCACCCAGGACTTCCACGCCCCCCGGGCCGTGGCGGTGTGCCGGGCCGTGGGGGTCGACGCCCGCGGCGTGGTGGACGCCGAGACCGTCTCGGGGACCCGCTCGTGGTGGCGCAGCTGGCTGCGTGAGCGGGTGGCGGCCATGAAGGCGGCCTGGGACGTGGTCAGCGACCGTCAGCCCATCCTGGGGGACCGTGAGGTCACGGTCGATGAGGCCAGGGCCTGGACCCGCTCGCAGCGTCCGTCGGTCTCGTAACGGCCTGGCGCCCGGCCGGCTCGCGGCGCTAGTAGGGAGCCGTGCCGACTGCGCCGGTGAGGGCGCGGCCGACGCCGGACCGGGGTCTGGCCACGCTGCTTTCCGGGGCCGGGCCAGCCAGCGCCCGTGACTGGCGCCAGTGAGGTCGCGGCCGGGAGCGCCGACCGTACCGGGGCCAGCCGGGTGAGCTCGACGGAGCCGTCGAGCCAGCCGTACCGGGGCGGCCGGGTGACCGCCCTGGTGTGCCGGGTCTCACCGGTTACGAGGGTGGTGACGCCACGGGCGAAACCGCACCCCGTGGTTGGCACTCGCATTGACTGAGTGCTAACGCCGTCGTAGATTCTGCGCAGGCGCAGGCGCGTGGCCAGGACGTGCGGACGTCCGGGACGCGCCCTGCGACTCGCGCTCCACCAGCGTCAGGCCGACCCCCGCGACGGCGGCCGGGCGCACCCGGCGGAGGGCGAATAAGCCGTTCCACTGCACGCTGAGAAGCGAGAAGGGGAGGTCCGCAATGTCGATCTCCATCAAGCCGCTGGAGGACCGCATCGTCGTCCAGACGGTCGAGGCCGAGCAGACCACCGCGTCCGGCCTGGTCATCCCGGACACCGCCAAGGAGAAGCCCCAGGAGGGCAAGGTCGTGGCCGTGGGCCCGGGCCGCGTGGACGACAAGGGCAACCGCGTCCCGGTGGACGTCGCCGAGGGCGACGTCGTCATCTACTCCAAGTACGGCGGCACCGAGGTCAAGTACGCCGGTGAGGACTACCTCATCCTCTCCGCCCGCGACGTCCTGGCCGTCATCACCCACTGAGAGCCTCGCCGGCACCGCGCCCCGGTGCCCGGTAGCTACAGCCCGCCCCCGAGAAGGCCCTTCTCGGGGGCGGGCTGGTCGTATCTGTCGGGGTCCTGGTCGTGTCCGTGGGGCCCTGGCCCGCTCGCGTGGGCGCACGAGCCTGCGCACGACCCCGGCCTGGTCGCAGGCCGGGGTCGTGCGGGTGCCCTCAGGCGCTCACGCTTCGGCGGCGCCTGCGGGACTCCGCGTCGAGCCACTCCCGACGCTCCTCCTCTGTCATACCTCCCCAGACTCCGTAGGGTTCGCGCGTACGCAGAGCGTGCGCGCGGCACTGCTCAACAACCGGGCAGGTGCCGCAGATCAGCTTGGCGCCCTCGTCCCGACGGCGACGCGATGAGCCTCGCTCGCCCTCGGGGTGGAAGAAGAGGGAGGAGTCCATCCCCAGGCAGGCGCCATCGTACTGCCACTCCCACAGAGCGGAGATCGGGCCTGGAAGCCGTGAGTTCTCCGTCATCGTGTCCCTCCGATAGACGCCTATCGTGCAGGTGTCGCACATACGCCTGTCTATAATGATAGGTGGCCCGAACTGTTGAGACAAGGTTTGACAGATGTTTTCCGAGAGTTTAATAATGACCTTCCGGAAAACCTGCAGGTCAAGGGCTGCCCAGTGGTCGTCTTCACAATATGAGTTACGATTGCGAGTCCAACCGTTTAATTGGTTGTGGGCACGTTATGGGGAGGTTTTAGGACCCTGGTGGCAGGGTGGGCCGGGAGCGGGACACAGGGCTTGCCCCTCCTGGGCGATGGACCGGGACGGCTGGCGGGTGCTGACGACGGCTCAGGGTGCGTCCCCGGCACCGTCACCCTACGATGCGTGCTGTGAGCGACTCGATCACCAACTCGGACCTCTTTGCCCCGACCGGACTGACCTATGACGACGTCCTGCTGCTCCCACGGCTCACCGACGTCATCCCCTCGGAGGTGGACACGGTCTCCCGTCTGACCAGGACGATCTCACTGGACGTCCCGCTGGTCAGCGCGGCCATGGACACGGTTACCGAGTCCGAGATGGCTATTGCCATGGCACGTCAGGGCGGAATGGGCGTCCTCCACCGCAACCTGCCCATTGAGGACCAGGCTGACCAGGTGCGTCGCGTCAAGCGATCGGAGTCCGGCATGATCACCGACCCGGTGACCGTGGACCCTGACGCCACCCTGGCCCAGATGGACAGGATCTGCGGCCACTACAAGATCTCCGGCCTGCCGGTGGTGGACGAGGGCGGCGCCCTGGTGGGGATCATTACCAACCGGGACCTGCGCTTCGTCCCCGGTGAGCTGTGGCCCACCGCCCGCGTGCGCGACTACATGACCCCGCGCGAGCGCCTGGTCACCGGCTCCACCGGCATGTCCCGCCAGGACGCCAAGGCCCTCCTGGCCGCCCACCGGGTCGAGAAGCTCCCGCTGATCGACGCCGCCGGGCACCTGACCGGCCTGATCACGGTCAAGGACTTCGTCAAGACCGAGCAGTACCCCCACGCCACCAAGGACGCCGAGGGGCGCCTGGTGGTGGGCGCCGCCGTCGGCTACTGGGGTGACACCTGGCAGCGGGCCGGCGCCCTGGCCGAGGCCGGGGTGGACGTGCTCGTGGTGGACACCGCCAACGGCGGGGCGCGCCTGGCCCTGGAGATGATCTCCCGCCTCAAGTCCGACCCTGCCTTCAGCCGGGTCCAGGTCGTGGGCGGCAACGTGGCCACCCGCGAGGGCGCCCAGGCGCTCGTCGACGCCGGGGTGGACGCCGTCAAGGTCGGCGTGGGACCGGGCTCCATCTGCACCACCCGGGTGGTGGCCGGCGTGGGCGTGCCCCAGGTGACGGCCGTCTACGAGGCCTCACTGGCCTGCGCCCCCGCAGGGATCCCGCTCATCGCCGACGGCGGCCTGCAGTACTCCGGCGACATTGCCAAGGCCCTGGTGGCCGGGGCGGACACGGTCATGCTGGGCTCCCTGCTGGCGGGCTGCACCGAGTCCCCCGGCGACCTGGTCTTCGTCAACGGCAAGCAGTGGAAGCGCTACCGCGGTATGGGCTCGCTGGGGGCCATGAGCTCGCGCGGACGCGCCTCCTACTCCAAGGACCGCTACTTCCAGGCCGACGTGTCCACCGACTCCAAGATCGTGCCCGAGGGCATTGAGGGGCAGGTCCCCTACTCCGGCTCCCTGGCCGACGTCGTCTACCAGCTGGCTGGCGGGCTGCACCAGTCCATGTTCTACGTGGGCGCCCGCACCGTGGGCGAGCTCAAGGAGCGGGGGCGGTTCGTGCGCATTACGGCGGCGGGCCTCAAGGAGTCCCACCCCCACGACGTCAAGATGACCGTGGAGGCGCCCAACTACTCCGGGCGCGGCTAGGGGCGCTGGGCGGGCAGCATCCGGTGCCCCCGCCGGGGGTGCTAGCGGGGCGGGGTTGGAGCGCGCTAGCGCAGGGGCTGGCCAGGGCACTACCGGGGCTGGCCGGGGCGCGCGGCCCCTACTGCGGCAGGGGCCAGGACAGGCTGGCACCCGGTCGTCCCGGGTCCTGGCGAGCCAGCCAGCGGTTGAAGGACTCCGCCCACTTCCGGTGGGCCTGGGCCTGGGTGCTGACCAGATCCTCCCGGGGCAGGTCCGCCAGCTGGGGGTGGGCGTCCACCATGGCCTCCAGGACGTCCAGGGTGGCCTCCACGTCCACCTCGGCCGTGTGCAGGCTGCTGGCGACCCTCACCCCGTAGACCTCGGTCAGGTCCCCCAGGCGGCGCTTGCCCTTGCGGAAGCGGTCCACCATCCGGTCCAGGACCAGCGGGTCCACCACGGGCCCCAGGTCCCGGCCCAGGCGCTGGCGCAGCGTGGGCAGGCCGTGGCGGTCCAGCTCGGCCTCCATGAGGGTCAGGTCGTAGGAGCCGTTGAAGGCCACCACCGGCGTCCCCGCCGACATCGCCCGCGCCAGGACCGCGGCGACCTCCTCCAGGACCTCGGAGATCTTGCGCCCCTGGGCGCGGGCCTGCGCCGTGGAGATGCCGTGGACGGCGGTGGCGGCCTCGGGGATCTCGACCCCCGGATCCGCCAGCCAGGTCCGCACCTTCTGGGCACGTGGGCCGTCGGCCCGGCGCGGGCCGCGCCAGACCAGGGCGGCGGTGACCAGGCGGTCCTGGCTCGGGTCCACACCCGTGGTCTCGGTGTCGAAGCCGAGCAGGGGCCCCTGGACCCAGGAGGCGGGGCGGGTGGCCTCAGGTCCGCGGGGACGAGATTGGCGGGGCGAGGCGGGTTCGGTGGTGCTCATGGGGCCAGGATGGCACCCGGTGCCGACACCAGCGGCAGCCTCTTACCCGGGTGGCAGCCTCTTACCCGGCCTGTCCGTCGGGTACGCCGAGGCGGACGCCCCCGCTCACGGGGCCAGCGGTGGGGTGCTGGCGGCAGGACCCCCACGGTGTGGCCCTGACCATACTGGTGGGCTCGTTGGTCGGCCTCCGGGGGTCGTTGGTGTGACGGGGAGCGCTTTCTATGTTTCTCTCAGGTCGAAAGGATCTCGGCGCGCACGGCGATTGTCCGGTACTGTGGCCCCAAAGCAACCCTCGGGTTGCTCCCAGTCATGTGGCACTGTGGCGTCTGACGGCGTCGCACTGCCGTCCCCATCCTCTTAAGGAGCTCTCATGGCCCAGGTCACCGCCACCATCGCCTCCAAGGTCGGCCTCCACGCCCGTCCCGCCGCCACCTTCGTCAAGGCTGTCGCCGAGAAGGGCGTTCCCGTCACCATTGCCAAGGAGGGCGGCGCCCCCGTTGACGCCTCCTCCATCCTGGGTGTCATGACCCTGGGCGCCGGCTTCGGCGACGTCGTGACCCTCGCCTCTGACGCCGCTGGCTCTGAGGGCGCCCTGGAGGAGCTCAAGGCCCTCCTGGAGACCGACCTCGACGCCTGATCCCCGACCGGGGCTCACCTCTCTCACTCTCGCGACGGCGGGGTGCCAGCTGACACGGCTGGTACCCCGCCGTCGGCGTCCCGGCACCTCCTGCCGGGTCCCTGGCGGCAGGTGCCAGGGCAGCGCGCCCGTTCTCACGGCGAATAAGTACCGTTCTCAGCACGAACAAGTACCGTTCTCGCGAGCAATAAGTACCGTTCTCGGCGAGTGGGGGCGGTGGGGGTGCGGGGCGCGGGCGGGGCTGCTCCGGGGCTACTCCACGACGTCGTCGTCCACCCAGTCCAGGGTGCGGGCCACGGCCTTGACCCAGTTGCGGAAGAGGCGCTCACGCTCGGCGACCTCCATGACCGGCTCCCAGCGCCTGCCCTCGGCCCAGTTGTCCACCACGTCCTGGGTGCCCGACCAGAAGCCCACCGCGATGCCGGCGGCGTAGGCGGCCCCCAGGGCCGTGGTCTCGACAACCTTGGGGCGCACCACGGGCACGCCCACCTGGTCGGCCTGGAACTGCATGAGCAGCTCGTCGCGGGTCATGCCGCCGTCGACCTTGAGCTCGGTCAGCCCGCCCGGCCCCGGTCCGCCGCCCACCGCCGCCTGCGCCGCGTCCCGGTTCATGGCTTCGAGCACCTCGCGGGTCTGGAAGGCGGTGGCCTCCTCGACGGCCCGGGCGATATGGCCCTTGTTGACGTAGCGGGTCAGGCCCACCAGGGCGCCGCGCGCGTCGGGCCGCCAGTGCGGGGCGAACAGCCCGGAGAAGGCCGGCACGAAGTACGCCCCGCCGTTGTCCTTCACCGAGCGCGCCAGGGCCTCGATGTCCTTGGACTCGGCGATGAGGCCGAGGTTGTCGCGCAGCCACTGCACCAGCGACCCGGCCACCGCGATGGAGCCCTCCAGGGCGTAGACGGGCGCGCTGCCCTCGATCTGGTAGCACACGGTGGTCAGCAGCCCGTTGCGGCTGCGCACCGGGGTGGTGCCGGTGTTCATGAGCATGAAGCAGCCGGTGCCGTAG
>ERZ772921.1561-NODE-1561-length-13057-cov-2.538917_pt1 | contig 13057 bp, 12 predicted proteins | sample MGYA00512117_ERZ772921 | MGnify/ENA primary metagenome ERZ772921 (study PRJEB29015, sample SAMEA2737944) | human oral metagenome | biome: human oral; feature: human-associated habitat; material: dental | place: China | collected 2150 ... | reverse complement strand
GAGATAGAGCTCCTTGGCTATCTCCCCTGGAGCAAGGTAGCCCGCTCGGAGAAGGGTAGGCACGTAGAGGTCGGGGGTGAGCTCTTTGGCCTCGGGGAAGAGAAGCGTGTGCGTGGGATCGGAGACCAATACTTCGCCCGAAGAGACAGCCCAGCCAAGATCAAGGAAGAGCGTATCATCGGGGAAGCGAGGATGCCGAAGGACGAGGAAAGTATCGAGCTTGGAAGTCGTCGTATCTCTAGCGAAGAGCTTACAGCCCTCTACCTTAGCTCGGCTGAAGGGGAGAGCATCCTTGATGCGGGAAGGTAGCTCCATTGCATCCTGAGAGAGACGATCGAAGACAGAGGTATAGTTCTCACCGGGAGCGGGAAGTCCGAACTGTAGGCTGTCTCCGACACGGACAGTGAAGCCCCCAGGAGCTGAGAAGCTCTGCTGTGCGGAGGCCGTACCACCGCCAAGAGCGATGAGGAGCAGGAGATAGATGTAGCGATACATGGAGCAGAGGGGGATGAATCGTCGTCGATGGAGGAAATTTCCCGAGGCCTTCTCTGTGCATGGAGCAGGGAGAAATTGCCTCTATGAGCATGAGCAAAGATATTCATTTTGCCTAAGACCATGGGGAAAATCCCCCCTTCCCCGACCTCTCCCTCTTCCAGCTAAGGGGGAGCGGAGAAGTAGGCTCGAGACGAAGTGAAGGAGCGAGGTAAAGGAACGCTGTCCACCGAAGAAGTCTCAAGGAGCTAAGACGGGAAGTTCGCCCGTATGAAAGCGAGAAGCTCCGTGACGGACATACTAAAAAAGCTACCTGCAGGGCCCGAAGGTCTGCAGGTAGCTGTAGTGAAGCGGAGAAAGAGGCGACGAGCTGGTAGAAGAGCCGTTGTCCTGATTCGACGAGGGAGGCACAACTAGCGCTTGCTCGGAGGTAGCAGTAGCGCCTCCTTAGAGGTAACAGTAGCGACAGAAACCTCGAAAGCCTTCTCCCCTAAAGTCCCCAGCGGTAGAGCGTCCGCCGATAGAGGGCTAGGAAGAGGCGACGGAGGGTATCGTTAGCCGGCCAGAAGCGCTCGTAGCGCTTCCAGAGCTTACTCCCCAGGAGGATCTCCCGTTTGCCTCGGATGACCACGGTCACTTCCGCTAGGATCTGATCCCGTGTGCACTGCTCCCGCTGGTAGGGATTGCCGTCTCCTCGGAGCGTGTAGACAGGCCCGTCGATGCGAGTGATGCGGTGAATGAGGTAGCCCCGATCTAGGTGCACCAGGACGATACGACCCACTGCATAGGAAGCCTCTGTCAGCTGAGAGAGCACGATCTTATCCTTGTCCCCTCGGATGAAGGGACGCATACTCGAGCCACGAGGCAAGAGGCGAGGATGCTTCCCCGCCGCTATCCTATCTAGGACCTCGGCGAAGAAGAGTTCGCTCTGGATCTTCTTCTGCTTCTGCAGAGCTGTTAGGCCTATTCCTCCAGTCATCGACACGTCTTAGGGCAGTAGCGTGCGAGATAGCTGGACGGCCTCTTCGTCAGGACGGCAATCCAGGCGGTAGACGGGGATCTGCTCCAGCACATCCGCTACCGTGTCGAAGGTAGCCAAGTGGCGCTTCTTGTCCGAATGCAGGAAGGCCGTCGAGGAGTAGAGCGAGTCAAAGCTATCCCGTCCACGGAGCTTCGTCAGCTTATTCTCTGGGCTCTGTCGGAGGTGAACAAGAGCAGTGACGTGAGCGGAGGCATTACGGTAGCAGGGAGTACTTCCGCTCCATGGGCATCCGAAGACACGCACTTCGCCATCCTCCATGATACGCAGGATCGGCTCGTCGTCATTGAGGAGTGTCGCCCCGGGGACGAACTTGCGCCAGAGTCGGCTGTGCGTGCTCTTGCCCGTACCGCTGGTACCGAGGAAGAGGAGGGCATTGCCTTCTAGCTCCGTCACAGAAGCGTGGACCTTCAGCATATGATGCGGGGCTATCGCCACTCCGTAGACGATCATGACCAGGCGGTTGATGAAGAAGAAGTCCGAAGGATCATCCATCAGGACGTCGGACTGGACTTCCTGCCAATCTCGGTCGATAACCATCGTGTGCGTGCGCTCCTGAGTCGATAGCTCCAGCAGGAGGCGAGACTCAGAGGTATGGTAGATAGAGGCTCGTACCCCGTCGAAGAGCTTATCCTCTAAGAGGGCCTTGCGAGGCAGGGCGGAGAGGTCGACTCCCCCCGTGAAGGTGAAGAGTAGCGACGCTCCTTCGGGGAGGGCGTCTACATGGAAAGGCTCATAGTTCGGCAGTATAGCTCGTGTAGCCTCTGCCGAAGGGGTAATCAATCGGATATACTCCTGAGCAATACAATAAGTCAGTTGCTGGTCCATACAGTATATGAGTCTCTTTAGGGGCGATGCCCAGTGCATCGCTTGATGGAGAGAAAGAGGCGAGGGAAGGAGAGGAAAAGCCTGCGACGAAGGCAGTCAGCTTGAGAGCCCTTGGGGAAGCTAAGGCTACGTAAGCGCTTCGTGTAGGGGAGAAGGAGGGGTAGTAGCCCTGGAGCCGTCTGCGCATGACGCATAGCCCAGAGCGAGAAGATGAGTAGCCGACGGTAGAGGGTCTCATGGAGCAGGGGGAGGTAGTCCGCCTGTAGCGCCTCGATCGTAGGTCGTAGATCTAGGAGGTTCTCGAAGAGGTAAACGATGCGCCCGTCATAGCTCTCCGTGATGCTCCCCGAGCGTGCTATCCGATAGTGGTAGCCAAGCCAAGAGAGGTAACGGTAGCGGTGTGCCCGAGCTAGAGCTTCGAAGACAAAGGGCGTATCCTCATAAGGCCTCCCTACAGGGAAGCGAAGTCTTCCCATCGTCTCGCTGCGGTAGATCTTCCCCCACGCCATGCCTGTGACCCCGGAGAGATCAGCGAGGTGTCGGAGGGCTTCCTCCGAGGTAAATTCAGCCCCTTGAGCAAGGACGGGACGCTCCTCTCCCGTCCGACAGTTCACCTCGACATAGCCTAGCTCGAGGACGTCAATGAGCGGGTTCGCCTCGAGATAGGACATAGGGGTAGAGAAGGCATCTTCCGTCAGCCAGTCGTCCGAATCGACACAGGTGAAGAACTCCCCTTGCATCAGGTCCATCGCTGCATTGCGTGCTGCTGAGAGCCCAGCATTAGCCTGGTGGACGACACGGATGCGCTGGTCCCGCTCCGCATAGCGATCACATAGGGCTCCACTCCCATCAGTAGAGCCGTCGTCGATGACGAGCACCTCTAGACAGGAATAAGGCTGGCTCAGTATCGAGTCTAGACATTGCTCGAGATAGGGAGCGACGTTGTAGACGGGGACGAGTACCGAGAGCAGTGGTCGGGTGGAACTCATAGCATTCATAGCGGGCTAGACGCCTTACGCCTTCTTATCTCGTAGCAAGACGTGTTCTCCCCTCCCCCAAGCACTATGCGGGGTAAGAGAGCGACGTCGGAGCTAAGAACAGGGAAAGAGTAAAGCCGGTGAGCCATGGCGCTTCTAACTGTGATGAAGGATGCTTCGATCCTCAGTGGATGGTACTTCTACCTCCGAGACGGGTGATGCGACTGTCCTTGATTGATCGCACCTTTATGTCCGAGGTAGACGTTGCCTCTATCCTTGGCGGACGACACTTCTGTCTCCGAGATAGACTGTGCTTCGACCCTTGGTAGACAGCACTTCTACCTTCATAGCAGACGTTGCTTCTATCCTTGACAGACGGCACTCTACCTCTTTGGTAGATGATGTGCTCGTCCTTAGCAGACGGCAGCCCTATCTCCAAGACGGACAAAACTTCTGTCCTTGGTAGGACTATAAAGAAGAAAGAGATACACCCCTCCAGTCGAAGGAGGAGTGTATCTCTTCAGTAAACTTAACGGCGGATGCCTAGGCGCTGGAGCAAGGTCTTTTTCTTCTTCTTGTTCCCGTAACCATAGCCGTAACCATAGCCATAGCCGTAGCCATAACCATAGCCATAGCCGTGTCCGCTCTCGGTAGCACCGTTGAGGACGATGGCCATGTTCGTCAGGATATGATCGTCGTACAAGCGCTGAAGCTCAGGAAGCGCACGGCGGTCGAGCTTAGCAGCACGAAGGATAAAGATCGTGAGGTCTGCTACACGATTGGCGATAGCAGCATCAGCGACACTACCGAAGGGCACGTTGTCAAAGACGACGAAGTCAAACTGTTCGCTGAGCTTATCTGCCAGCTCGTCGAGACGCTCGCCCAGGAGGAGCTCCGCAGGATTAGGAGGTACTGCTCCGGAAGCGATGACAGAGAGCTTAGGAGCATTGGGGTCCTTGCGAATGATCTGATCGACCTGTACCGTCGGATCGGAGAGATACTCGGTGACCCCCTTACCGATGATACCGGCACGATGGGAGAGTGTCCCCTTACGTAGGTCTAAGTCAACAAGTACCACACGATGACCAGAGAAAGTAAGCGTCTTAGCCAGGTTGTAGGAGACGTAGGACTTACCTGCTGATTCTCCGAAGGAGGTGAAGATGATCTTCTTCGTCTTCCCTGCTGCTGATCCGATCATGAAGCGCATATTCTCACGTAGGACACGGAAGGCTTCTGACGTCTCATCAGCGCCCTGCTCACGTACACCACGAGTATGACCAGACTTTGCACGCTCTTCCTTCGGGATATCCCCGAGGAAAGGAATGGTGAGGCGATCCAGGATGTCCTTGCGGGTACGCACCTTATTATCCGTCAGGAGACGTACGATCAAGAAGATCGTAGGAAGGGCTAGCCCTAGCAAGAAGGCGAGGACGATCGTTCGGAGCGTATTGGGGCTGACAGGAGGCGTGTTAGGCGCATCATTCATATCCAGGATGTAGGCACTATCCTGGGTCATAGACTGACGCAGAGCATACTCTTCACGCTTGCTCAGGAGCTCGGTGTAGAGACCTTCCTGGATAGCCAGGCGACGATCAATGTCAGCCTTGGCTCGACCTTCCTCAGTGACATCAGGGAGCTTAGAGAAGAGGACAGACTGATCTCGCTCGACACTCTTGAGGCGAGCTCTTAGGGCACTTGCCTGCTGGTTCAGGATCTCAGTGGCACTCTTGTGAAGTTGATCCAGAGTAGCATCGTACTCAGCGATGACAGGATTCTGCGTACTGCCACCAGAGCTTTCGACAAGCTTGTCCCGCTGGAACTTCAGCTGGTTGTACTGCGTGATGTAGCCATCTAGCTCGGGGTCGGGCATAGCGATGTTCAGAGGCATGAGCTCGTTGCGTTTGCTCGGGCTATTCAGCTGAGAGAGCATGTAGGAGACGAGCTTGAGCTGCTTCTCGATCTTAATAGAAGCATCTTCTTCCTCAAGGGAGCGAGCACTATAGCTACCAACCTTGGAGGTAAAGTCGATGGTCTTAGTGCGAGCTGAGAAGCGTACCATATCCTGCTCGACAAGCCCTAGCTCTCGACTTAGATCTTCTAAACGTTCGTTGACAAACTCTGCCGTATTCTTAGAGATCTGATTACGCATCTCTACCTCCTCCTGATTGTAGGCCATCACCTGAGCTGAGAGGATATCAAGTGCTCTCTTCAAGGTCTTATCTCGGAGGGTCAGAGTGAGCGTAGATGTCTGCGCCTCAGGCTGAGTTATAGCGACAGAGTGCTGATAGAAGCGTACAGCATCAACAAAGGGGATACGACTCACCTGGATCTCCGAATAAGCCCAAGGAGCATTAAAGGTTTTCCTTGCTTCTACGATGAAGCGAGTCTCTCCGATGCGGATAGGCTCTCCTACAGGGATCACCTGTGTCCGCCCGTCCTTACCGAGCTTAATCGAGACATGGCTAGCATCTTGATAAGACACACGGAAAGTATTAGCGACATCTAGTGTATCCAAGAAGGTAACCTTGAAGGGCGCTTCATCATAGAGCTCCAGTGTACGAAGTCCACTCTTGACATTGTAGAAGACATTGGCTCCCGAGAGTCTGACCGTACGCTGCATGACCCGACGAGAAGAGACATTGAGGCGCGAGCTACGCATATAGCGGAGCATATTGTCATCTACCATCGTACGCTGCGAAGCATCACGAATAAAGATCTTGACTTGACCTTCGTAAGTGAAGGGCTGGCGTGCATTGCGGTAGAGGGCTAGGGCAACGACGATCCCCACACAGAGGACGTAGAGGAACTTGTACCGATAGAGGTACATGAAGATATCGACGAGATTCAGGTCTGCACCCTTGTCACTCGGTCGATTAGTAATTTGCTGTTCAGGCATAATGAGACGTCTATCGCTTGAGGACCGAAATAATAGCTAGGGCAGAGAGGATCGCAGAAGCGGCTGTCGAGACATAGCCAAGAGCCATGCTGACCTTCTGATCAGTATCTCGAGTACGATACTTGTACTCAGCATAGATAATATCATTCTGCTGGAGGTAGAAGGCTGGAGAATCAAAGATACTCTTCGAGCGCATATCTAAGCGGTAGTAGACGTACTCACGACCGACACGTCGGATGACACTCAGCTTAGAGTAGTCAGCCTGATCAGATAAGCCCCCAGCTCGAGACAGTAATTCTAAGATATTCGTCTGTGCATTGTCGAGATGGAAGGATCCTCGGTCTAAGAGCTGAGCTTGACTTCCAGAGAGCGTACGATTGACTTCGAAGGCACCAAGGAGGTAAACTCGCAGGTTATCGAAGCTCGTCACGACATGGGCGTCCTTGAGGTAGTTGCCTCCGACGAGGAGATTTCTAATATGCTCGCTTACCTGCTCTAGGCTCAGTCCCACGACGGAGACATTACCGAGGATAGGGAACTGGATCTGGCCATCGGCATCAACGAGGTAAGAGTTGAGGGTATCGGCAGCAGCCACCGTGGGTCCGTTCTTCAGGAGCGCTTCGGCACGTACACTCGTGGCGAGGAGCGGCAAGCCTAGAGTTGAAGGGCAGAGCTAGCTCGGGAGAAGCGAGGCTAGACACTATAATACGAAGCTTATCGCCCTTCTGGACGACGATCCCTACATCATGCTTGACGCCGTAAGCCTTAGCCACCTCGATATCCTGGAGGTAGTTCGTACGCTTAGCCGAGTCACACGATGCGAGGGTTAGGAGTGCGAGGGTCGTCATAGCCACCCCCCATATCCGAAGTAATCTCTTGGTCATTATCGTGAAAAGTATTTATGCTTAGAATTTCTTACCAAATATAATGGAAATAGCCGTAAGGGTGATAATCTTGACGTCGGTAAAGAGTGAGTAGTTGTCAAGATACTCCAGGTCCATACGAAGGCGCTCAAGCATCTTCTCGATCGTGTCTGTATAGCCATTGTACAGGGTGGCGTAGGAGAAGAGTCCTGGGCGTACGGCATAGAGGCGTACATAGTCGGGGTTGCGCTCCATGATCTGATCGATGAAGAACTGGCGCTCAGGGCGAGGACCCACGAACGACATCTCTCCCTTAAGCACATTCCACAGCTGTGGGAACTCATCCAGATGGTGAGCACGGATGAATGCTCCGACACGCGTCAGACGACTATCACCATCGCTATAGAGCTGAGGACGATTGTCCTTCTCTGCATCCATTCGCATGGAGCGGAACTTATAGAGGGTGAAGGGCTTCCCCTTGTAGCCTATGCGGACTTGACGGAAGATGACATCCCCCGATGGATCTTCTCTCTTGATCAGGATAGCGATGATCACCATCACAGGCCAGAAGATAAGGAGGGCGATAAGAGCAAAGATGAAGTCACATGCTCTCTTAATTACGCGTTCGAATGCATTCATAGAACTTTAATTGTTATTGAGTAACTGGGTATAAGTCTCGATCAAGTTGTTGATCATCTCGTCCTTAGTGAAGATGTCATCATAGCGCTGTCGAGCCCCCTGGCTATAGCGCCTCCATAGCTCAGGATCTCCACAGATCTTATGAATAGCCTCGGCTAAAGCTTCGGGATCACGCACCGGCACATTGAGTCCCGACACCTCATGGGCATTGACCCAAGAGACCCCAGACTCTGGGATCTTAGTAGCGACCACAGGACGTCCAAGCGACATCGCTTCGACGAGCACGATCGCATAGGCTTCAGTCTTCATGACCGAGCTGAGACAGAAGACATCACAAGCTCCGAAGTAAGCCTGCTTCTTCTCCTCCTTGAGCCCGCCAAGTAGGGTCACTCGATCCTTCAGTCCAAGCTCTTCGATCTGTTGCTGCAGTTGCTCCTTGAGCGGTCCATCACTACCGATCAAGAGGACATACTCTTCAGGCAGATGAGTCATTGCTGAGATGAGATACTCGTAGCCTTTGTAGGTGACGAGACGGCCCATGCTGAAGATGATCTTCTTCCCTGGGTACTGAGCTCGGATATCCTTGATCTCATCCGAAAGCCAGGGATAAGGGTCTACACCAATGGGCAGGAAGGAAGTCTTGTGCTGCACATCCTTGAGGAAGGGCGACTCCTCGACATAGACAGGTGTAGTCCCAAGGATCAGGTCCGCACGCCGTATCAACCAGCTCTGAAGAGGCTTAAAGAAACGAAGAAGGAACTTCTGCTTGAGGATATCGCTATGCCAATGTAGGACCACCTTCCCCTTATAGCCTGAGAAGAACAGAGCTACGGCTGCCATCGGGTCAGGATGGTGCACATGGATGATGTCATACTTACGGCGGATACAGCGCAGGCGCCAGATGAGCTGAGGAGAGATCATCGTAGCGGCGATCTCAGCCAACTTCTGGGTGCGCAGGACACGCGCATGCTCGGAGAGGATGACATTCTCTGTATTGCCATTCCGAGAGACACAGAGCATATCGGAGGGGAAGCCTCGTTCGGCTAAGCCCTCGGTGAAAATCTCCATGACCTTCTCTACCCCACCCTTGATGGGATAGAACTTACCAAGTTGTAATACCTTCATCATGTTGTGCCATATATACGAGCATGCAGGTGTGGGGCCGGAAGAAAGCCTTGCTAATCACTACACCTCGAAGAACGTGTAAGATACTCGCTCAAGTGATCCGCTCCATACTTCTCCACCTTGGCTCAAGAGCTTCGGGAAGGATGAGGGCGTGAAGCCTTTGTCATCATCAGAAAAAGAACCCATACATGGGTACCACGGGTGACCCATTCATGGGGTCCTGGAGCGACCCATGAATGGGTCTGCGATCCACCCCATGCATGGGGGACTAAAAGGAGGGATCTCGTCAGCTAGAGAAGCTGCTTCAATCCTCGGGGAGAAGGAGCTCGAAGAGCTCGGCCCAAGAGCTTGCCTTGGGCTGCTGTAGGGGGCGAGGATGGACAGGTGCCAGCCCCTTATGATCCCCCGAGAGGACACGTCCCATCGCCTGGGCAAGCGAATCGGCGGAGGTGGAATCAAAGAACCCTACTTCACGAGCACCCGCTGCTGTCTCGTGAGCAAAGGGGAGATCAGAGAGGAGCATCGGCCGGTCATAGGGTAGGAACTCCGAGATCGGCAAGCCCCAAGTCTCGATGCGAGAAGGGAAGACGAGGCAGTCCGTGCTCGCATAGGTAGCCTGAAGGCGCTCCTTTGTCATGAAGCCCGAGAAGTCTAGGCTCGAGACGTGCCCCCAAGTCTTACGAAGCCAAGAGGCATACTTATTCTCGGAGCCATCGATCGTAAGGATCACACGGAAGACATCCTTACCGACCTTGCTCTCTAGACGCTGAGTAGCTTCGCAGAGGAGCTCAAAGTTCTTATGGACATCCGCTGTAGCTGCGTAGAGGAAGGTAAAGGGACGCCCTGCACTTCCCTCTTCTGGCGCTTGGGGTGGAAGGGTCTCTCGCTGCGGAGGGGCTACGATGAACCGATCTTCGGGAAGCCCAAACATCTGGCTGAAGCCTTCTCTAAGCCACTGCTGCTGGACGACAAGATAGCGATTTTTGTGAATACCAATCCGATACGCAAAGCGAGTGAACATGGCAAACAGCGGGATCTTCTTGTCGAAGCGGAAGTCGCTCCATCGCCACCGGAGGAAGGGGAACGAAGTCTGGCAATAGACCGCCTGACGTCGGGCCTTCACCCGTGGCGTCGTATCATGAAGGGAGAGCCAAAGGTCAATCGTCCCCAGCTCTCGAGCGATATGCCCCATCGTGACGTACTCACACCAGAGGCGCTTTCCCCAGCCTTCGATAGCCCAGGGGATCTCTATATAGCGAATATTCGGGTAGTCAGCGAGCTCACGTTGGTGCACCAGGGCGATCACTTCATAGCCCTTACTTGGTGCCCACTCAGATAGGAAGGCTAGGCACTGGCGAAGGATCGTGAGTGTCCCCCCCTTGCGGAGATTGACTGCGGAGATGACGATCTGCTTCATAGCCGAGAGGTAGGCTTAGTAGGGACAAGCTCGGAGAAGAGCGTGAGCCACTTATTCATCACAGCATCGACTTCATAGCGGGCGGAAGCTTCTCGGGCACGCTGACCCATGCAGACACGCTTCTCTTTAGAAGCCATCAGGGTAGTCAAGGCCTTGAGGAAGATATCATCCTCGCCCATAGGGATGAGGAAGCCGTCTTCTCCATCGTGGATCACGTCACGTGGACCACAAGGACAAGCGAAGGAGACAATAGGAAGCCCCATCTGTTGCGCTTCGATCAAGACCATAGGAAGGCCTTCGTAACGAGAGGTCATCGCATAGATCGAGGCACTGAGGTAGACCTCCTTCATCTGGTGGGTAGGCTGAGCTAGGGTTACGGAGCCAGATATACCCAGCTCCTTCACCTCCTGCTCTAGTTCGCCTCGCAGAGCACCATTACCATAGATCTCCAGCGTCCACTCGGGGAACTGTGGCGCAATACGAGCCCACAGCTGAAGGAGCTTAGAGAAGTTCTTCTGGAAGTCATAGCGCCCTACAGCGACGACCTTAGTTGCCTTGCAGGAAGAAGTCTTCTCAGAAGTAAAGGGAAGGGGATTAGGGATGACTCGGATATTGGGTAGGGCACCCCAGTAGCCCTGGTCTTCAGCTGTCAACACGACGAAGCGATCGAAGGGCTTCACTGTCCGTTCATCCATCTTGGTGCGCAGGACATCTACGAGTCGCCAGAGTCCTGTACGACCATACTGCAAGCGCTTTAGCTTGGAGAAGTGGTACTCTAGGATCTTCTTGCTACCGTCCTTGATCTTGGGGAGGAACGAGGAATCATCCCCAAACATAGAGATCACGATATCGGCACGAAGCTTTAGAAGCAATGCTTGTAGACGCTGCTTATGCAAGCGTTTCTTACGGGGGTAGGCTAAGGCTTTGGCGAGGATACCCTGACCATTATTCTCATCATAGTTGATCCCAAGGTCATACTGCTTGATAGACTCGTCAAGCGGGAAGAAGGGCTTCGCACCACGCTGGTCCGTCGTGATGATGATGAGCTCATGACCAAGGCCAGCTAGGTAGTTCACCTTACGTGTCAGGACACGCTCCATTCCCCCAGAGTTGGAGGTAGCGGGGATACAGTAGACGATTCTCATGAGACAGTCGATTCAGCTGGGGTTATTCCATTGATACGATCGCTCTCTTCGCTGGTGAACCAGAAGAAGAATGCGTAGATCATCAGGATATCCGTAGAGACCTTGATCCATACAATGAATGTCATCGCTAGGAAGCCCACAAAGAGCCAGACATAGCGCGGATACTTCCGAGCGAAGTAATAGGCATAGTAGACAAAGCTCATCGCAAAGACGACAAAGCCAGTAAGGCCAGAATAGAGAATCAAGCGACAATAACCAATATCCGTCCCGTAAGCAAAAAAGGCATAAATTCCACTCCCAATAATCCAAGTCTTGGTATCTGTAGGCCATATCCACATGGTCTCCAAGACCACTGTAGATCCCGAAGTAAACTCACCTTGCTCCGCAAGATTAAAGAAGCCCTCGAAAGCAAAACGTAATAAGCCATGATAATATTCATCTGTATTATACAGATATACGCCAATAGCGGTCATCAAAATGGAAAATATGATAAACCACCAGATAAGATAGCCCCCTCCTTGTGCTCGTCTTCCAAAATTGGTTATCCCCTGTAAACATACTAGAAGTAACCCTACTGCCGTCCCTGTGAAGGTCGTGCGAGCTACCATATTCCCAATTCCCGTAATTACAAAGAAGGAGAACAGTAGATACAGTGCCGCTCCCTTATTAGTTCGGACTGAATCATCTGTCGTCAGTAGCGCCATAATAAGGATTAGGACAAGAGCGAAACGCACTCCCGCTAAGTCAAGTGATGTACTAAAGCAACGAATGCGGTCAATTTCATCATAGAAATTCTCTCTCCATGCCACGATCTTCCCATTAAACTCATCAAAGGCTGGGCTATTATCCATAACAAGCCCAGTGACGCACTGAAAAAGAGTTGCAGCTACTAAGTAATAGGTGAGGATGGGAAGGGTGACCGTACCGTGTGTGATCCGAATTAAGGCTATGGTCGGATAGACGCTGAAAATCCAAACGAGGAAAGTGGTGACATAATTGGCGTAACTATAGTCATCCGTTGCATTGAATTCAATGGCAAAAATATTGATGATGGAGTAGAGGCCCGAAAAGAGCAAGCCCACTACCATCACCTGAGGCAACTGTACCGTACGGCTATCACGACGCAAGAGACTATCGTAGGCAAACCACAACAGCCCAATGACAGCCACAATCATCTTGGTATTAGGTCCGCCAGGCCAAGCGGCAAGGTCAAAGGAGTAGTACGAGCAGGTGATCAGTACCCCTATAAGAATCATTAGGAGGATCTTCCTCATAGATAGTGGAAACTAAGGGCTACCGGTATAAGATTTTATATAGCCATCGCATGATGACCTTATTGTAGAGTACGACGAACCAGAACTGCTTCTTGGCCGCCATATACTGTAGGAGTTTGGTGCGGAAAGGAAGTTCTTTATTCTTCATGATATACTCATTACTCTCAGAGTACATCGCACCCCAGCGTCGAAAATCTTCACGTCGCGTTGAGATAAGAAGAGGGAGCTTCAGGTTGAGCTTCAGATAGTGAAGGAGCTCTAACTCTTGTGTGGCTTCATGTGTCGTGAGGTAAGACTCTAGCTCCCGAACATTCGTCTCTACCTGTTGCCAATGCTCAGGGCGATAGACATTCGTGATCTGC
>ERZ772921.1559-NODE-1559-length-13080-cov-20.102418_pt1 | contig 13080 bp, 7 predicted proteins | sample MGYA00512117_ERZ772921 | MGnify/ENA primary metagenome ERZ772921 (study PRJEB29015, sample SAMEA2737944) | human oral metagenome | biome: human oral; feature: human-associated habitat; material: dental | place: China | collected 2150 ... | reverse complement strand
TAACGGTCGATAAGAACAGGATGCTCCTTAGATGCTACTACGGCTTCCTTCATGTATACATCAAGCTCTTTATCATTGTATACGATTTCCATCGCACGACCGCCCAATACATAAGAAGGGCGAACGATTAATGGATATTTCAACTTTTTAGCTGCTTCTTGTGCTTCTTCATCAGAGGTTACCAGAGCACCTACTGGGCGAGGAATACCAAGTTTCGCCAACAATTCATCAAAGCGTTCACGGTCTTCCGCCATATCGATGCTATCTACGGATGTACCGAGGATTTTGACGCCACGTTCTGCCAATGGGCCTGCCAAATTGATAGCCGTTTGACCACCAAATTGAGCAATGACGCCCGCTGGCTGTTCTTTATTGATGATTTCCATAACATCGTCCACAGTCAATGGCTCAAAGTATAAAGAGTCAGAAATATCAAAGTCTGTAGACACTGTTTCTGGGTTGTTATTAATCATAATAGATTGGTAACCCGCTTTACGAAGGGCCCAAGAGGAATGTACGGAACAGTAATCGAACTCTACACCTTGACCGATACGAATCGGACCGGAACCAAGTACCACTACGGATTTTTCGCCTAGTGGTTTAACTTCGTCTTCTTGTGCATACGCACTGTAATAATAAGGTGTTTTAGATTCAAATTCAGCTGCGCAAGTATCTACGTATTTATATGTTGGAAGAATATTCCATTCTTTACGTTTTGCACGAACATCTTCTACAGTTGTATTAGCATAACGAGCGATAACAGAATCAGTGAAGGAATAACGTTTTGCTTTGCGCAATACATCCTCTGTTAAACCTTGCTCAGCCAATGCTTTTTCCACAGTAACAATGTTTTTGATTTTTTCAATAAAGAATGTATCAATTTTTGTAATATAGTGGATTTTTTCTACACTGATTCCCTTGCGAAGTGCTTCTGCTACAACATAGATACGTTCATCATCTACTAAATGTAAACGTTCGATCAATTGTTCCATAGACTCATGAGTGATTTTCTTAAGCTCAATATGGTCTAAACCAATTTCCAAGGAACGAATTGCTTTTAACAAAGAACCTTCTAAAGAGCGGTCGATGGCCATAACTTCACCAGTAGCCTTCATTTGCGTGCCCAAGGTGCGGTCCGCCAAATTGAATTTTTCAAAAGGCCAACGTGGGAACTTAGTTACTACATAGTCTAGTGTAGGCTCGAAGCATGCTTTAGTTTCACCGGTTACAGCATTTGTAATTTGATCCAATGTCATGCCTACTGCGATTTTAGCTGCTACCTTCGCAATTGGATAACCAGTTGCTTTAGATGCCAATGCAGAGGAGCGAGATACGCGAGGGTTTACTTCGATAACGATATATTCGTTGCTATTTGGATTCAAAGCGTATTGTACGTTACAACCACCTTCGATTTTCAAATAACGGATAATCTCTACAGATGCGGTACGCAGCATTTGGTATTGAATATCATTCAAAGTCTGGCTTGGTGCCACAACGATAGAGTCCCCAGTATGCACACCAACAGGATCAATATTCTCCATGTTACATACGATGATGCAATTATCTGCACTATCGCGCATTACTTCGTATTCAATCTCTTTCCAGCCTGCAACGGAACGTTCTGCTAGAATTTGGTGAATTGGTGAAAGTTTCAACCCACGGCGTGTGATTTCATACATTTCATCTTCGTTATGGGCAATACCGCCACCAGTACCGCCTAATGTGTAGGCAGGACGGATGATAATAGGATACCCAATGCGATTAGCAAAGGCTACCGCTTCTTCAAGATCGTTAAATATATCGGATTCAGGAACGGGTTGATTGATTTCCTTCATCGCTTCTTTAAAAAGTTCACGGTCTTCAGCTTGTTTTATGGCTTCAAGAGTTGTACCAAGAAGTTTTACACCATATTTTTCTAATACGCCCGCTTCAGACAATTGTACGGCCATATTAAGGCCTACTTGACCACCTAATGTAGCCAACAAGCCCCAAGGGCGTTCTTTTTTAATTACTTCTGTTACGAATTCAAGACTAATCGGTTCTACATATACGCGGTCTGCAATATCTGTATCAGTCATAATAGTAGCAGGGTTAGAGTTAACCAATACTACTTTATAACCCTCTTCTCGAAGGGAACGGCATGCTTGTGTGCCAGCATAGTCAAACTCTGCAGCTTGGCCGATAATAATTGGACCAGAACCAATTACAAGTACTTTTTTTGCTTCTGAGGTCATATTATTTTCCCTTTCTCATTAAGTCTTCAAATTCGTCAAATAAATATAGGTTATCAGTAGGTCCTGGGGATGCTTCTGGATGGTATTGTACGGAGAAGATTGGCAATTCTTTATGACGCATACCTTCTACGGTTCCATCATTTACACTACGATGTGTAATTTCTACAAAAGCTGGCAAAGAAGTATCATCTACCGCATAGCCATGATTTTGAGATGTAATATATACCCGACCAGTACGTAAATCTTGTACAGGATGGTTAGAACCACGGTGACCAAATTTCAATTTGAATGTAGTCCCACCATAGGCTTGTGCCAATACTTGATGCCCCATACAGATGCCAAAGATTGGTTTCTTACCAAACATTTTCTTTACTTCTTCTACTGCATAGCCAAGATCTTGAGGGTCTCCAGGGCCATTAGATAAAAAGATACCATCTGGATTTGCTGCCAACACATCTTCGGCCTTAGCATCTGCAGGAAATACAGTAAGACGACAGCCTGCAGCTTCTAGAGAGCGAAGGATATTTTCCTTTACACCATAATCCATTACCGCTACGTGGAATTCAGCATTTTTATCGCCACGCATACCTTGCCATTTTGTAGTTACACGCATAACTTGATCTGTTGGCAAGTCTTGTTTAAACAATTTTTGAATATCCTCCATAGGATAATCAGAGCGCACAAGTACACCCTTCATTACACCATGGTTACGAAGAACACGTGTAATAGCACGTGTATCTACATCATAAAGGCAAGGGATGCCGTGCAAACGAAGATACTCACTAAATAGGCCTTCATTTTGCCAGTTAGATGGAAAGTCACACAGTTCACCTACAATAAAACCTTTACAATATGGTTTAGGACCTTGAGTAATAGAATTTAAAGTACCATAATTACCAATTAAAGGATAGGTTAATGTAATAATTTGATCCGCATAGGATGGATCAGTCAAGATTTCTTGATACCCTGTCATACCTGTGTTAAATACAACTTCGCCTACCGTTGGGGCGCCACCTAATAAGGAACCTTCAAACACGGAACCATCTTCAAGAACTAACTTGCCTTTCATTATAAGACTACGCCCTCCTTCATAACAATTTTGCCATCAACGACTGTGAGTTTAGCTTTACCTGTAACAGTCATACCATCAAATGGGCTAACTTTACCTTTTGTATAGAATTTATTTCGATCTACTGTCCATTCTTCAGTCGTGGAGAATACGGTAATATCTGCTGGCTTGCCAACTTCAAGAACACCTGCATCAAGGTGCATCAACTCAGCTGGTCGAGTACTCATATAGTACACAACTTGATCGATGCTTAGTTTATCAGGACCATATGCATTGGTAATAACCGCCGCCAAAGATGTTTCGAGGCCACTGAAACCATTTGGTGCACAGCAGAATTCATGGTCTTTTTCTTCATATGCATGTGGTGCATGGTCTGTAATAATCGCATCGATTGTACCATCTTTCAAGCCTTCTAATAATGCTTGGCGATGATCTTCAGAGCGAATTGGAGGAGCCATTTTGAATGCTGGGTTATATTCGCGTAGGTATTCATCTGTGAAAGATAAATGTTGGCTTGTAACTTCACATGTTACATTAAGGCCTTTAGCCTTCGCACGGCGCACCATATCTACAGTATTTTTACTACTTACGTGGGCGATATGGATATGACCACCTGTCATTTCAGATAACAAGATATCACGAGCAACAGCCAAATCTTCAGCTACTGCAGGACGACCAATAACACCTAATTCATAAGAAACAATACCTTCATGCATATGGCCATTTTTAGTCAATGTAATATCTTCTGCATGGTCGATAACCATTTTATTAAACATGGAGGAGTATTCTAAGGCACGACGCATAAATGCAGCATTTTCTACATAGTGACCGTCATCGGAGAATGCTACTACACCAGCTTCTGCCATATCGCCCATTTCAGCAAGTTCCTTACCTTCTAGGCCTTTTGATACAGCGCCAATAAATTCTACTTTCACAACGCCAGTGAGTTCAGCCTGTTTTTGTAAACCTCTTACAAGTGCAGCATTATCTACAACTGGGTTAGTATTAGCCATAGTGACAACACGTGTGAAACCACCTGCAGCAGCCGCTTGTGTACCAGAGTGGAAATCTTCTTTAGCTTCTTGGCCTGGTTCACGCAAATGTGTGTGAATATCGATAAGACCAGGTGCTACGATAAGCCCTGTTGCATCATAAACTTCAGCACCTTCAGCACTCAAGTTTTGACCGATGGCTGCAATTTTACCATCTTTTACGAGAACATCTGCTACTTCGTTTTGTTTTTTTGCCGGATTAACTACCGTACCATTTTTAATAAGCAAGCTCACTACCGTCACCTCCGATAATAGTTAAGTACAATACAGCCATACGTACAGCTACGCCATTACGTACCTGTTCTTGAATTACGGATTGATCAGAATATGCTACATCTGGTGCAATTTCAAGGCCGCGGTTCATAGGACCTGGATGCATTACCATTACATCTTCTTTAGCTAATTTTAATACATCATTGTTAATACCAAAGATACGAGCATATTCTCTATTTGTAGGATACAATGCAGAATGAATGCGTTCTAATTGAATGCGAAGTACGTTAACTACATCTGCATCAGCCACTGCTTCACGAATATCATGGTGTACGGTAACACCTAATTTTTCAAATTCTGGATATACCATTGTACGAGGGCCAGCTAGATGTACATCAGCCCCCATTTTTGTAAGGCCATAAATGTTGGAGCGTGCTACGCGACTATGCATTATATCGCCAAGGATAACCACCTTTAGGCCTTCAATAGATTTCTTTTTCTCTAAGATAGAATACATATCTAGTAATGCTTGTGTTGGATGCTCATGAGCACCATCACCTGCATTAATGATGATAGGATCTACGGCTTTTGTAGCGTATAAAGGTGCACCTTCTGCGCTGTGGCGCATTACGATAGCATCTGTGCCCATGTAGGACATTGTTAACAATGTATCGCGGAAGCTTTCACCTTTACCCATGGAAGAACCACTAGGAGAAAGATTGATTACGTCAGCCCCTAAATATTTTCCGGCTAACTCAAAGGAACTACGGGTACGAGTACTTGGTTCCATAAAGAGGTTAATAATTGATTTCCCCTTTAAAAGTGGAACCTTCTTGTCATCAGAAAGAACGATCTTCTTCATTTTCTTTGCCACATCTAAAATCAATTTGATTTCTTCAGGTGACACATTTTGCAAACCTAATAAATGTTTGCCTTTTAGGCTAACTTGTCCCATGATTTCCTCCTAACTCACGTAACAAAAAAGACCTTTTGCCCAGGGCAAAAGGTCAAATAGTTTGCACAAAGAAGCCCCTATGGGCACTTCAACTATATTCCTTTCTCAGCCTCTCTGGACTAAATTAAAAGGTATTGTATTATGCAATGGTCTCTCGTACCATATATGCATTTTCTTTATTTATTGTACTGAATCCACCTTTGAAAGTCAATGTAAAACACAAAATTCATATGGATTTTAAAAAGAGGACAAGCATATAAAATTGCTTATCCTCTCTATATTTAAACAGCTATTAAGCCACTACCATATCTTAAACTTTAATCTAACATTTCTTTTTTAGAAATTAAGAACCTTAACCTAGTGGATATAGTCTTGGTGGGTTTTCTTCATCATTTTGCTGTTCATTTTGTGGAGTATATGGCATTTGATCTTGTTGCGGCTCATTCGCTACAGGATTTATCTGCACATATTGCTGATTTGGCGACAATTGAGGTTGACGTTGCTCACGACGACGTGTATTTTGAGATGCAGTCGGTCTAGGTTTTGTCAACTCATCAATGGATACAGCATTTGGAATAGTTACATTTGATGTATCCCCATGAATATCATCAAGTTCACTGAAGGAAGGAGTCCTCTTAGATGCTTGAGCAGCCTTACGTTCGGCTTCAAGTTGTTGACGGGCAAGTTCTGCACGACGACGAGCGCTTTCTTGTTGATCTCGAACACGTTGAATCGCTTCAGCACGCTCTTTTGCTTTACGCTCTATTTCAGCTTGAGCCAACGCTTGTTGACGGGCAGCTTCAGCTTTACGTTCTGCCTCTAGTTGCGCTTTATATCGTTCCTCAGCAAGGCGTCGTGCCTCGGCTGCTTGACGTTCTGCTTCAGCTCGTTCTGCAGCAAGTCGCTCTTGCTCTGCCTTACGAGCTTCCGCCGCTATGCGAGCCGCCTCTGCTTTACGAGCCTCTTCGGCACGTCTTGCTTCTTCTATGCGACGAGCTTCTTCGGCTCTACGCACTTCTTCGGCACGTTTAGCCTCTGCAGCAATGCGAGCTTCTTCAGCACGGCGCGCTGCTTCGAGTCGTTCCTGTTCAGCTCTACGTTGTGCCTCAAGTCTAGCTGCTTCTGCTTTCCGAGCTTCTTCTGCTCTACGTGCTTCTGCTTCTAAACGAGCTTGTTCAGCTTTACGCGCCGCTTCAATTCTCACAGCTTCAGCTTTGAGTGCTTCCTCTGCTCGTTTTGCTTCTGCTGCTACGCGAGCGGCCTCAGCTTTACGTTCCGCTTCAATTCGAGCTTCTTCTGCTCTACGCGCTTCCTCCGCACGACGAGCCTCTTCTGCTTTTCTTGCTGCTTCCATTTGTTGTGCTTCCAATGCAGCCTTAGCCTCTGCCGCTCTACGAGCATCTTCTTGACGCTTCGCTTCAAGAGCGGCTTGCTCAGCAGCACGTTGTGCTTCTAAAGCAGCTTTCGCTTCTGCTGCTTTACGAGCTTCTTCGGCACGTCTTGCTTCCAATGCTTCCTGCTCGGCTTTACGTTGTGCTTCTAAACGAGCTCTAGCCTCAGCAGCCAAGCGTTCCTCTTCGGCCTTTTTGGCCTCTAAAGCAGCTTTTTCTGCTGCTCTTTGCGCTTCAAAGCGTGCCTTAGCTTCGGCCGCTTTTCTTTCTTCCTCCGCTTTGCGTGCGGCCTCAATACGAGCAGCTTCAATTCTACGTTCTTCTTCAAGACGTTTTGCTTCCGCTGCTAGTCGAGCTTCTTCTGCTTTACGAGCCGCCTCTAGCCGATCTGCTTCCGCTTTTCTCGCTGCCTCGATACGTGCCATTTCAGCTTTACGAGCCGCTTCCGCCTTGCGAGCTTCCTCTGCTTTACGCTCTGCTTCGGCTTTTTCAGCCATCTTGCGCTCAATTTCAGCATGCTTGGCCTCTGCAGCCTTTCGCAACATTTCGGCTTTTTCTGCAGCTAGTCGAGCCTCTTCAGCTTTTTTACGAGCTAATGCTTCTTTCTCATCTTTTGCCTTTTTAAGTTGTGCTTCTTTTTTTACATCTGCTACAGCTTTATCGCTCAACTTTTTAGTTTCTTCATGAGCAATTGTTTCTGCCCGCTTAGCTGGACTTTCAATAGTAGATTTTTTAGTATCTACTGCTCCTTTATCTCCATCTTTACCACCCACAGGGCCTACAGGTATTTGTGTGCCCCCTTGAGTTGGATGCCCTAAAATATCTTTAACATCTTTCGGCACATTAACAGCAATAGTTTGATGTTTTTGTGGATTTGCAAGAGATTCAGGAATTAACAAGAAACGAATTGGCAAATTCGATGCACCGGCTGGCATAAAGTTTAATGTTAATAAATCGCCCGCATTATAATTCCCTAATAGACGACTATCTAATATAGTACCTTCCCCTAATGCGGAAATACCATCTTCACCACCAATGTGATAAGTTCGTGTATCGGTCTGTCCCCGTCTAGCACCTTGTTGATGCAATGCTTTTACCATAAAGGAACCAGAATAAGGTCCCCCAAGAGGGTTAAAATACAGTCTAAACGGTTCATTCCCCTTTGTAGGAATTTTTAACGTATACGATACGCCGTAGTTACCACGGTCACGAACAAATGCTTTATTTTGCATTTCGTCTACACCATTGATAAACGTATCCTCTCGGTCATTACCAATTTCTACAAAGGCACCACCTAAAGAGGTATCGAATGGTGTAGTAACCTCCATATTTCGCTTAGCACCAGTATAAGTACCGCGTAATTGTATTTCGTCGATCGGAAGGTTTTTCACCCAATGTGATGCATCTACAGGGTCCATCCCCATAGGCAACATCATGACACGCGCAAATATAGGCCCTTCTGTTTTAATATCTACAATACCCGTAAATAATGCATCTCGATTTACCGGTGTATTTTCTAAGTCACTAAAGATTAATTGGCGCCCTTGTGGTGGGATGCTAAGAGTATATAATGGTCTTGCATCTGGGCTTTCATTAAGAGGTTGCTCCAAATCCTTTCGAGACAAATCACGACCTGCTGCAAAATAATCAGGTGTAGCTACAGATTTTAATTGTCTCATGACATGTACTGAAGTTGGATAAGCCGTTTGGTTTTCTAAGACGATAGCAATCTTGTGAGGTAAATCCATTTCATTTACATGATAGAAATAGATACGACCATTGCCATTAATTGTACCTGCACTTAACGTACCTCCTACAGGTCCTACATATTCAGGACTATCCGATAGGAGCAATGTATCCGTTTGAGACACCAACGATGGTGGCAACGGAGAAAACTGAAAATATCCAATTGATTGTAAATCTATATCACGAGCTTCTACATGGCCTGTAAGGGCAGCCATGGCAGCCATAGCCGCAGCTACACAATATCTTGATTTATAGGAAAACATATATTATTACCTCTATACTTCTTCGAGCCCCAACGGGTCATACGTAAGTGCTAATGCTTCAATCTTCTTTAGTCGATGGCCAATTCCAGATTTAGATAGTTTCCCCTCCATCAACTCTTCAAGTTCTTTTAAACTCGCTTCAGGATTCTCCCACCGAAGTCTTGCAACGACGCGCAACTTTTCTGGTAATTCTTCAATGCCGATTTCTCTATCAATAATACGGATTGCTTTTACCTGACGAACTGCTGCATCCACAACCTTCTGTAAATTTGCAGTCTCACAGTTGACTTGACGATTAATTTGATTCCGTACGGTTTTCATAATCCGCACATTTTCAAATTCCATAAGCGCCGATTGAGCACCCATGATTTGCAAACAATTTGTTACTGCATCCCCTTCTTTAAGATATACTACATACTCTTCTTTCCGCTCCGTTAAGCCTGCATGAATGTGAAAAAGCCGTAATACATGGATAATTTCCCTCGCAAAAATCTCGTTTCCCGTCATAAACTCAAGATGGTAATCACTTTGTGGCTTATTAACAGAGCCTCCCCCTAAAAAAGCTCCCCTTAAAAAGGCACGTCGTGCTTCCATTGATTTGAGCCAACTGCGAGGAATTTGTTCGGTTACAGGCCATAAAGCGAGATCCTCTAAAGCCTGTCTCCCCTCTATAGAAGGTTCCACAGAAAGCGTATACATATTTTTTTTACGCAGGTTTAAACCTTGTCGTACTAATACATTTGTAGGTAATTCGTATTGCTTTTTCAAAATACCAAGCAACCGACGAGCTACTGCATTATTAGCCGTAGCCAAACGAATGCCAACGGCACCTTTCATCCCCAAAATGATAGATCCGCTCATACGCAATAAGCAAGACGCTTCAATTTTCATGGCCACATCCGCATCACTAGAGGCTTCATATTGGCATAATTCATTTTTTACATCTTCTGCAAATGACATGGACATCCCTTCTCATTAATGATCATCTCGTTGAAGATAATATTCCAAGATATGCGGTTCAGTGTTAGATTGCATAGCATGAATGATATCCATAATAACTTTTCCTAACCGTTCAGGATCGTGAACAGCTGGTTTTTGAGGGTTAATTAAGGTAGCTCGTATAGTGCGGATTCCTTTGTCTTGTAACTTTTTAGTATCTAATACCAATGGTTCAGATCCTACAGCACTATATTGTTCAACCATTTGAATTGGCAACGGCCCATCATTGGCAAGAACAGTATCTATAATTCCTTCTCCGCCATGAGCAATTAAAGCCTCTACATGGTCATTTAATGTGTAGCCTGTGGTTTCACCCGGTTGTGTCATAACATTAGCAATATAGATTTTATTAGCCTTACTAGCACGTACATGAGAGGCCAACTTATCAGTTAGTAAATTTGGGATAATACTTGTATATAAACTACCAGGACCTAAAATAATTACATCCGCTTCATCAATGGCACGTAATGCAGCCCCCTCTGGCTTAGGCAATGCTGGATCACTATAGATATGGCGAATTCGTTTACCCGAGTGTGGTATATTACTTTCACCTTCTACAATAGTGCCATCTGTCATCTCTGCACGCAATTTAATGAACTCTGTAGAGGAAGGAATTACACGACCACGGACACGCAACAATTTACTAGCCGCTTCAAGAGCTTCTTCAATATCTCCATCATAAACTTGAGCAAGCGCAGTGATAAAGAGATTACCAAAACTGTGCCCAGAAAGCTCATTTTCACCATCGAAACGATAACGGAATAAGTTCTCCATTACTCCTTCTTGTTCAGCTAGTGATACTAAACAGTTTCGCAAATCACCAGGAGCTATCATTTGAAAGTCTTCTCGCAAGCGACCAGAAGAACCTCCATCATCAGCGACAGTTACAATCGCAGATAGGTTTGATGTATATGATTTCAAACCACGCAATAAATTTGATAAGCCCGTACCACCACCGATTACTACAATTTTTGGGCCCTTATCGAGTCGGATATTTTGAAAAATAATATCCGATACCTTGCTGTCAGGATTAGGTAGTACCGCACGAATAATCGTTTTAATAACTTTACTCGTACCGATGAGCATTAATACAGCACCAATCGATAATAGTACAGCCCCTACAGCAATGAGTACATTATAATTGTAAAAGCCCGTCATATTATAGGAAAAGGCAAGTACAATATCTTCAAGAACCGCAAGCCATTGATAGTTAAAAATCAAAGAAATACCAATAATTAAAAGACCTACACCACAACTAAATAGGGCAAGCCAACGTTTTATATTTAGACCCGGAATTAGCCACCGGAACCATCCTTTTCGCAACATAATCCCCCCTATCTAGTTATCAAGTGTTATAATTTCATGAGGATTATAATCTTCTTCTACATTATTTTTCATCATATCTCTATGTTCAACAGTTACACGATATCCTTTTTCTAACAAGTGGGAGTATAGAGCCTCTGCCATAGCTACAGATCTATGCATACCACCTGTGCAACCTACTGCCACAATAAACTGAGATTTCCCTTCTTGTTCATAATTTGGCACAAGGAAGTCCATGGTATCAAAGTAACGTTTTTTAAATTCCTCGGTTACTTCAAAGGAATGGATATATTCATTCACTGCTTTCACACGACCTGTTTTATGACGAAACTCAGGAATATAAAATGGATTAGGTAGAAAACGAACATCCCATACCATATCTGCATCGAGAGGAATACCATACTTAAAACCAAAGCTCACTACAGTAATCGCCATACCATGAGCTTCATCAACTTGAGCAAAGCGCGTTTTTAAATACTCTTTCAAGCTAGCCGTCTTCATATTAGTGGTATCAATAATAAAATCTGCTTTATGGCGCACAGAGTTAAGAATTTGGCGTTCTTTTTTTAGCCCTGTTGTAATTAGCCCATTAGGAGCCAATGGATGACTCCGTCGACTTTCCTTATATCGACGAATCAAAGTCTCATCTGTAGCATCCATAAATACAATTTCAAAATCTACCTTCATATCTTTTAATGTATCTAAAGATGAAGAAAGAGCTTCAAAAAATTCGCCCCCCCGAATATCTACAACAAGAGCAACGCGATTAGTCCGTTCTCCACCTTGTCGGCAAATTTCACTTAATTTAGGAATCAGCACAGGGGGAATATTATCAATACATAAATACCCCATATCTTCTAAAGCTTGCAATACTTGAGTTTTGCCGGCACCTGACATACCTGTAACTATTAACAAACGAAATGCTTCCATAGTTTTACTCCATTATAAAAGATTATCTTCAATCCAATGGGCTACTCCATCGTCATTATGATGGCCACAAATTGTATGAGCCACAGATTTTACATGATCTGTAGCGTTTTCAACAGCTACAGAGTAACCCGTTTTACGTAGCATAGAAATATCATTTTCTGCATTACCAAAAGAAACGATATGTTCTAAACTAATATGATTATCTAAAGCTAGTTGTGTCAAAGCACGCCCCTTTGACACATTAAGGGCAACGATTTCTAAAAAGTCTTTTTGGCTACGAACTAGATTAACCAAATCGCCCACTTCAGGAGTCAAAGTATCAATAATTTGATCAATCCCCTCTACTGTATCAATAGCGATTAGCTTATTTGGTTCAGACTCTAAAGTATATAACCCATCACCTAAAAACTCTGCTTTCGCTCCCGTTTGAACTTCATAGAGATCGGACTGCCACGTTTTATGATGACATAGCAAATGATCATCTATATAAGATTGTATATGCCAATCATATTGTTTTGCTAATTCATAAATACGCTGTACAGCCTCAACAGAAACGGTCTGCTCAAATAGTTTACACCCTGTTTCCAATTCTTGAATGAGTCCTCCAGAGAACAAAATCATCGGTACATTACCAAGCTTTAATGCCTGCCCAATGGGCTTAGCCGTTTGATACATCCGTCCCGTAGCAATGGTAACAACGATGCCCCTTTGCTGTAAACGATGTAACACATCTACTGTATAGTCAGATACAGTATTATCACTGCGTACCAAGGTTTCATCACAATCGATGGCAACCATTTTAATATGAGAAAAAGAAGGATTCATGTTTGCCTCCTTTATAGAAATTTTTAAATACTCTTTATTATACCATTAATAGTGGCTATATAGATAGAAATTAGCGGTAA
>ERZ772921.1552-NODE-1552-length-13115-cov-7.046401_pt1 | contig 13115 bp, 4 predicted proteins | sample MGYA00512117_ERZ772921 | MGnify/ENA primary metagenome ERZ772921 (study PRJEB29015, sample SAMEA2737944) | human oral metagenome | biome: human oral; feature: human-associated habitat; material: dental | place: China | collected 2150 ... | reverse complement strand
CAGCTGTAAATCATAAAAAGACATACAGTTCTCTTCATAGAAGTCGATGACTAATTTATTACTTGTACTTTTATCATAGAGCACAATTAACCCACTATGTTCATCGTTAAATTCAAAATCAGAATTAAAGAGACTTATTCGTTCTATCATGACAAGCCCACACATATCGGAATACCCTATTGACATATAAACAGGAGCAGAATACGCTAATTGAATCTTTGTGATAATACCTTTAAGTATTTCTTTTTGAGTAAATAATGTATTTCTACATACCCAATAATCCTTTTTAAACAGGAGCTTTTCATGATTATCCATGATACTTTTTGATATAATATCAGACTCTTCAATACTTAATATTTTAAACTTATTATTAGTGATAAGTTTTGATAATTCCGTTAAATACTCCGCCATATACCTTTTTCCTGCGTTTCTACGCAAAAGAGATTGTAACCTACTATTATTCATGATAATTTACTTTATACTTATTGTTTTCTAACTTTGTACGATTGTAGCGGTTATGCTGCACTTGCCTACACCTAGTTTACTTACCACGCGTTTGTTGCCGATAAATAAAAGAAGATGAAAGTTTCTCTTCATATTTACCAAACGCTAATGTTTGGAAGCGCATATTATTAACAACCTTGCTGTTCTCTTTTTAGTGACAATAGTTTCACTCTGTATTTTTTTATTTTATCTCGATGGTATAATACCTCACCATCCATTTTTATCATTAGGGTATCACCTTTCATTCTTATCATTTTTATTCCATATCCTTTACATACTAAGAGGGAATCATTATTCATAATATAATAAACGCTATATGGATATTCTTGATCCAAAACACCAATCTGTGTAATCAAGACAAACTTTCCACTATCAACATCTACGCACTGGCTTTCTTTGCTTCGAGGAGCAAAATTAGGAAAGCAACAGTTCAGCAAGAATAGCATTATGAAAGATGTTGCTATTCTATTTATAAATTTTCCCATAATATCCATAGTAAATATCAGTCGGTTAAGTTCGTCGCAGGCGTACGTGTGGCTGAACGCACCGCCCAGCGGTTTCTCCTCCTTATCCTTGCCGGCATCGGGGCCGCCCGTGCTGCCGGGCACTCCGAGCCCTTTCGGTTTCTTCGGCGCCTTTGGTGTAATAACGTTGGTCAGCCCCAAAATATTGTCTACGGGGTCGTATTTATATTGCGTCTGCATGATGCTGTCCCCGTTGGCCGTGAGCAGCATGCCCTGCAACCGCTCGCGCTGGCGGTCGTAGGCGTACGTGCTTTCCGCGCCGTTGCCCATGCGCGTGTATATGGTGTGCCCGTCCTTGTCGTAGCCCACCTGCGCCACTATCGTCTCTTCCCTGCCCTGCTTGGCCGACCTGAGGCTTGTTACCTGACCCGCTGCATCGTAGCCGTAGCTTACCACCTCCCCGTCGGGATAGGTGATGGTGCGCACGCGGTTGTGGCTGTCGTACGTTGCCGCGTGGACGTAGGTGCGCACGTCGGCCTGGCTCACCATCACCGAGCGAACCGTCTTCACCACCTCGCCCTGGTTGCCGTAGTAGTAGGCCTCGCCGCCCGAGGCGTCCTCCACCAGTTCAAGCCTTCCCGCGCGGTTGTACTTAGCCCCCGGCTTGCCGTAGGTGTAGGTCACGCGGTTGAAGAGGTTCTTGGGGTAGAGCACCTCGCTCAGCCGTTCGTAGTCGTAGGTGTAGGTGATGGAGGCCTTGTCGGAGATGGTCTTCTTCAGTTCCGCCGTGAGTTTGGTGAGCAGGTTGCCCGCGGCGTCGTAGGTGCAGGTCACCTCGCCCGCGTCGGGGTGGTTCACCTTGAGCTTATGCCCCAGCAGGTCGTATTCGTAGGCGGTCGTCTTGCCGTTGGGGTGATGCACCGTGAGCACTTGCCCCACGGCATCGTAGCCGTAGCTCACCCGCACGTCGCCGCTTGCTGCGTGCTGCAACGTCTCGCGGTTGCGCCCCTTCCCGTCGGTGTAGCTTTCGGCGTGCCTGCCCAGCGCATCGGTGACGCGCGTCTCGAGCATCGGTTCGCCGTCGTGGTCCACGATGGCGTAGGCCGTCGTCGTGGTCGCCCCGTCGGGCAGCGTCACCTTGGTGGGGCGGTCGTAGGCGTCGTATTCGGTGGTGGCTTGCAGGTCGCCCACTCCTTTATTATATAGGCCCATGCTGCCGAAGCCTTCCTCGGTGGGCCAGTACGCCCGGAGGGTTCGGCCGAAGGCGTCCTGTACGGTGCGGCCGCTCACTATCGATACCTTGTGGGCCGACCCGCCCTTCCATACAACGCCCGTGCGCTTGGTCTGCACGGCGCGCATCAGGCTGTCGGCGAAGGTGCGCGTCTCCACGTCGCCCTCGGGGGCGTAGTGCAGCGTGCGCGCCCAGCGGCCTGCGGGGTGGTACTCGAAACGCACGGTGTAGGGCCTGCCTGCGGCCAGCTTCTTCGGGCCGACGATTGCGGTGGGTCGCCCCACGTCGTCGTAGGCATAGCGCATGCGGTTGCCGTTGATGTCGCGCGTTTCCAGCGGTGCGCCCCAACGGCAGTCGTAGTCGGTGGACGAGGTGTAGCCGTAGGCGTCCTTCACGCCCGTCACCAGTTGGTGCAGCACGCCGTCGTAGGCGTATTCGTAGCGCATGCGCTGACCCTTGTGGTTGGCGGGCTTGGTGAGCGCGGCCAGGTTGCCGTAGGCGTCGTAGGCCATGTCGTACACCGAGGGCAGCTGCCCGTTGTGCATCGTGATGCGGGTGACGTCGCCCTTGCCGTCCACTTCCGTCGAACGTTCGCGGTACACCTTGCCCGCCTTGTCCTTCACCGCAATGTGTCGCGGCAGTGCCACGATGTGGCTTTCGCGCAGTTCGTGGTAGGCGATGTCCGCCCGCAGCTCGTAGTCGGTGGCCGTCTCCTTGTAGGATGCCAGGTTGCCGTAGGCGTCGTAGGTGTTGTGCACGGTGGTGCTCATGCTGCCCTGTCCTGCGTTGTTGTAAACGGTCTGCCTGACGGAGACGAGTGCGGGGAACACGCTTGTGCTGTCGTCGCGCTGCTGTACTGCCTCGTAGGTGTTGAGGGTGCCTTGCAGCCTGTTGCCCTGCGCGTCGTACAGCGTTTCGGCGGTGACGAGGTCGTGCATGTACAGGTTGCGGTTGTGGCCGTACTCGGACACCTGCGTGCGGTAGGTGGCATTGTCCTTCTGGGTGTCCAGCTGCCGGGTGACGACCTTGGCGAACCCGAAGAAGTCACGCTCGCGCCTGTCGCGGTAGCCGCCTTCGTAGGCGAATTCGTTGCGCATGCGCGTCGCCCCATTCTCGGCATATCCGCCCGAAGTCTCCACGGCCGACATCACCCAGCGGCGGCCAGGCATGGCAAAGCTGGGCAGTGTCTGGCGGTACTCCACGCGGACGTGTCCGCCGAAAGGCAGGGTAACGCTGCGCAGCAGGTTGGTTCGGCCGGTGAGGTTGCGGCGAACGACAAGCGCATTGGAGCCTGCACTTTCAACGAAGTCGGGCAAACCGTCGCCATCAATGTCCACAATCGCGCTTTCCGTGCGGCTAACGCCAGTGGACCAAGCAGCGGTTACGTGTGGAGTGATCGTCAGCTTCAGGAATAGCAGGTGGATTTTGAAGGAGAATGCCGCACTGCCATACAATGATACGGACGTGGCAAGGTTCTTTCCCGCACTGCCCTGAACGTCTTGGGTTTCGTCAACGAAGCCCGTTCCCGTATTGATGGAAACCTTAACATCGTCGCCATCCCTGATGATTTTATCCGGCATTCCGTCACCGTTAAGATCGGCATAGGAACAGTTTGTAAGGGTCGTTGTCTTCGTGCCGTTGAAACCTCCCGTAATCTCCGCGTTGCCGAGAACGGTGATTTTTGTTCCCAATCCTGCACCCCAGTTGTTGTTGGATGTGGCATCCAAGTCCTGGCAGCCTCGCGGCATGTGCCCTGTGAAACCGTAGCCGAGATTGTACCTCACGGCATCGCCTTCAACCATATCGGGTAATCCGTCACCATTCCAGTCCAACCAATCGCGTGTAGTCTTGGAGTTTCCATGAGAGAAATTACCGCTGGCTGTGACGGCCAGGCTGGAAACGGCATTGCCGTCACTGGCATTCTGCCCTTCGCATTGGCCTGTCGAGTTATTCGTGGGGGTAGTAGCCTTGTTCGGATTCTCATTAGCATTGTTCATGCTGCCGACATCGCCTGGAGAGGAATTGCCTGTTGCTCTTCCCGACTCAGAACGGTTTCTGTTGCCTATGCTTACGGCAATGGCACCGTCATTGCCTATGCCGAGGCTGTAAGCACCCGAGCTGAACTCTGGCATCGGAATGTCAGTCTTGACACTAAGTTGGCTGAGTGTTCCCGTCGGCGAAGTGTATTGTGTGCGTACATGGCTGTCCCCCTCATCTATCCAATCAGGATAGCCGTCGCCGTTGACATCCATTGCGGCGACTTCCGTATGGGACGTTTGACTGCTTTTGCTGCCGCTTACGCCGAACCTGAGAGGACCATTCCCCGTTGCAGAAACGCCATGCCCAGAAGACTTGGATTGTAATATCGGTGCAGACAGTCCTTCTCCTGAGGCATACTGCACACTGTCTACCTTAATCTCGCTTTCACCCATACGTGAGGAGCATTGGAAGGAAACACCCACGTAGGCACTGTCGGTTGCACCGATATAGACCTTGCGCATGGCATTGTAACCCATTACGAAGAAACGTTGCTTGCTGGGCTCCGTCAAGCCTGCGAGGTCTTCCTCCTTACGGCTCTTGTCATAATTGTCCGCGATGCTCTTGTATCCGTTGGTGTCGATGGTCAATGCGGCCGTTTCAATGGGGCGGTTTGCGTATTCCCTATTCCCGTTGTAGCCGAACTGTCCCCATCCCCTATAAAGGTGTCCGAAATTAAGGGAATTGTAGCCGGAGAAGACGGAGCATGCAAATGTGTCGACGAGGATCCTCTCCTTGTGGTCGACGATCATCTTCTTCTTTATCCAATCCTTTTTGAAGACAAGGGAATCGCGGAAAACTTCCACCGTAGCCTTAACGACCGACCTCAACTCGTTTTCTACACTAAACGTTGCCAGCGTCTTTCCCTTGCAGAGTTCTTCCAGCAAGGCTGCATCAACAATGGCCAGCGAGTCAACCTTTATGCTGTCGCCTTTGGTTAAGGTATATTTGCGTTTAAACAGTAAGGTACCGTCCTCCCTGTTGAAGTTCACATGTACGGTTGCCGTATCCTTGTCGTTACTCCGCTCTTGTCGCTCCACCTTAAACTTATGTACGAGAATTACTCCCGGGTCGTATTTCTGGTTCTTCGCCAGGTCCTTCCTCACATTTCTTGAAGCTCTCACAAGTACGGGCTTGTTATACATCTTTCTAAAAGGAATTACACGGAGCGTGTCTTGTGTGGAGACGTACCTTAACGTTGGCTTCCACGACATGTTTCTCCATTCCAAAGGAGCATCCGTTAGCATCTCAAAGGTCAGCTGCACCGAATCTTTCGCCAATACGTCGAACGCATCCGCAAACGTATCCTCAACAGAAGTGCCGGCTGGGAGTTTCTTCTCCATCAGGATGTGTTCGCCGTGTAAATCTTTCCTTCTCACGACAAGCGTAACATGACTCTCCGTCCGCCCCTTCCTGTAAGGCGCCTTTACCTCCACGCGCCCGTCCTTGGGCAAAGACATGCCCGTGGTCATTCCTTCCAAGAAGTCGGATGCGGCATCATAGTGGGAGAGATCTTGCCCCAGGTAGGTGGCATTGCCGTCAACAATCCGGCTATATTCCACCCGCTGAGACCACGCCACGCTGTCGGCCGCACCCGAGTAGCGCGACTGCAAGCGGAAGAACAGCCTTTCGCCGGCCTTGACGGATGTCGTGAGGCTGTCCGTTCTCGTCCCTGTGCTGAGAATGGAGTCCCTTTTTAATACGCTTTCCTCCTTTTGGATGCTGTATGTGATGCCGTCTCCATAAGTTGTGGACTTGTTCACCACACTGGCAATGCGGATTGTTCCTGAGAACGGCGCACGCCATACGCGCACCACGTCATGCAGGGGGTTCTCCTTTTCCAAGGAATCCCTGATGGCTTTATAGTCGGGAATGAAGGTGGAATCTATCTCTGCACTTCGCCCGACAATGGGATTGGGCGTTTCTTTCGTCGAGGGTATGAACGTAGGAAGACCGTCTGTGCCGATCCTGTTAAACCATACCATGCCGTTGTTGGCGATGTCCACCAGTCCGTCGTTGTTGAAGTCGGACAGGTAGATCTTCGTCTCCGTCTTATCCCAAGTTCGGCTGTAGCTGACGCCAGGGGAAACGAAAGGCAGCTCAACGGCAGCATCGGCATTGAGTGTCTTGCTTGAACTTGTTCCTCTGGAAAACTCCCCTATTCCCTTGATCATGCGACTTTTCGCAAATATGGGATTTCCTGTTTCACCAGAGAGGTTTTTCCTATAGCGAAGCCCATCCCGCGCTTGGAATAACTTATCAGGTAACCCGTCTCCGTCAATGTCTATTAGTGCTACCTTTCCAAAGTTCTCATTCTTCGAATGTATGTATGAAGCTCCGACATTCACGGTGGCAACACTTACGCCAAATCCGACGAGCAGGCCACCACCCAAAGTCCTTCCTTTGGAGTATCCTCCACCAAGCATGCTCAACTCGTTGCTGAATCCGTTTATGGCTTTTTGCAATGGGGGTAAATGTTCGTGCTTACTGTCTGCCTCCGATGTCCACGGCTCCGCTTTTCCGAACATCCCGCCCTTCACGTCGTCATAGTAGTCGAACCCTTGTGCGGCCATCCTTGCTCCCTTAGCGTCGAGTTGCACGATACTATCTAGCAGCGTCTTGGCAAAAGGGCCTTCGCGGTGATGCAGTGCATAGCTGCGTACGGACTCGTTGTTGAACGTAACGTTTACGCGTTGAAGCAGACGGTCGTCGCGTTGCAGCACACCCAGGCGGCCGCTGCTCATGGCATCCCTGCGCGCTGTGGGGGCGTATTCGAAGTTCACGGCGTAAGCTCCCTCTTCGTTGTCGTGTCCCGTATAGCGATAGGACTTGGGGTAGAGGGTGCTGTCATGGTGTTCGTATGTGTACGAAACGAAGTTGCCGTGGGTGTCCACCGTTCGGTAAAGTGCCCAACGCACGATGTTCCCTTCGGCATCCTTGATTACGGCGTTGTCTGCTATCTTACCGTCAATGCCGCCAAAGTAGGATGTGGTGCCATCCTTGGAAGTTACTTCCCACGTGTAGTTTGTGGGCAAGTCGCCCCTGCGGATGATGCGCGCAAAGCCGCCCTCAACCAGCGGTTTAAAACGCTTATCCTTTGCCCGGCCTGGCAGTTCGGCTGTACGGTAAGTGCGGTCGCCCAGTTTCGTTCCCATCAGCAGGTAGCTCTCACTCTCATGCTCGATGTCGAAACGTGGCACACCCCAGCGTGTTTCAATGTCCACGCTCTGCACGGGCAGGCTCCAACCATAACCCACGTACGACGACCCGCCATCGCTGCCATACTGCAAACCCACGGAGGGTTGCATGCTGCCGCGCCCTTTGGGCAACTCGAAGGCGTAGCCCAGCGATGCCGTTCCACTTTGGTTGGGCGTGGGTGCATTCACCGTGGTTATGCCCGCTGCGGGGTCTGCGGCTTTCAGTTCGGCAATACCCGTTGGCACATAGTTCTGCGTTTCGGGACTCTCCGGCACCTTGATGATGCCGTTTATCACGTCGGTGAAGTGCGAGGTCTCGGCCATCACCACTTCCCTTTCCCTATCCAAGGCCTTATGGCGAAGCATCGTCCACTTGCCTTGCAGCTCATCATAATAATAGGTGTGTATGTCCTCCGCTGTGTAGCCCTTCGGGATGAGCGCGCTATCATAGGGCACGGTGATGGTTGCAGGTGCATGCACGAAATGCTCGCCGTGAGGCAACAGGCGGTAGCCTGCCACACCACCTTTCAACGATGCGGAAACGGACACATCCCTATCGCCCGTAACATTCACCATGCCTGCTGGCAGGTGGGGCAGTTCGCCCTTACCCAGTGGCGTTACGCTCAACAACTTGGCCCGTTCCATACTACCACTCGGAACATGCAGCTGGGCACGCCCCAGATGCAGCGAGTCGGCCGTATCGCGTGCGAAGAGTTTGCTCACTGTACGACGTCGGAAACTGCGCAAGCGCGATAGGTCCTTGTTGGTTGCCCTACCCTGCGCCTTACGCGTAACAAGCGTGCCGCCAATGCCTTTCTTGGCATTCGGTACTACCGAACCATTGTCGGACTTTTGTTCGGCGTGGTGTATAACCTGCCGTTTTACTTCTTCTTGTGCATCCATGCCGCGTGAAGTACGCCTACCGTCGTTACAAGATGCGAGCGACAGTAGAGCTATGGCCGTTGCCAACGTGATGTGTATCAATCTTTTCATGTGCATTTCAGGTTTAGTCGTTCCTTGTATGGGCTATCTTCTTATAATCTTCACACTTCGCCTAGCCTCACCACTCCTCATCTCTAATATGTATACGCCCACAACAGGTAGGTATAGGCGCGTGGCGTGGTAGCTTTCAGGTTCGCGAACCTCGGTTTGCAACAGCGCACCATCGGGAGCATGGAGAAACAGCGCGAGCGGAGCAGCCTCCGTCAATTCAACGCGTACATCTACGTTGCCGTCACGAGTAGGGTTGGGCGACACCTCGTAGCGTGCGAAACCATCGCTCGTTGCAGTGGTTACGTTCAGCGTGTGCAGCGTAGAGCAACCATCGCCATTGGTTAGTTCAACAAGATATTCCCCATCTTCTTCAAGCGTTACGCGCCTACCGTCTAGGTATTTCCCAGCAGGGGTCTTCCAACGGCAAGCGTAGTTGCCTTTCGTTTCCAAGTGATAGTCGCGTTCAGCCCCTTGGGCAAAGCTAACGTCCTCCAAATCGGGAACGTCGGCCAAGTCGGCATTGTGCAACGTTACCTTGCTGCATAGCGATTTACCACTACTATCGTATGCCACGATGACATACTTGCCTTGTGTTAGCGAGGGAACGGTTACGATGCTGTCCGCCGTAGCATGTACGCATACAGCCTTGCCGTCGACACTTGCCGTTAGGCGATATGGAGGTGTGCCGCCCGTGAGCAGTACGCGCAGTGCACCCTTTGCGCCAGTGGAGCAACGTGGCTGTTCCACGTCGATGGTAGAGAAGAAGTCCTTGGCTGCGCGAAACGTGAAGACACTTTCGCCCACGCCGGCACTTATGCCCATGAACGTAACGCTGTCCGCCTGCCCCATGTGTGCCTTATAATATCTAAGTTGCCCGACGGGAAACTTACCCGTTCCGCTATTGTCTACGGCCAGATAATAACTTTCGCCCTCGCCGAGCGGTTCCAGTTGCCTGATGCTCCGCGTGTTGAGCGTCAAAGTCATGCCCGCCACAGGTGTCCCCGTAGTGGTTGCCGCCCATCGCCGCCGCATCCATTTGCCGTTTCCCCTGTCTGCCGCGAAAGCAAGCCGTTTGGCATTGTCACCCCAAATGTAGCTCGTTCCCTCGCCGATGGCCTTGGCCGACACGCGAACAACAGCTTCGCCCTCACCACTTTGCCCCGTCGCCTTGTACAAGCACGACACTCTGTCGCCGATGATGCCAGCCACGCGGTGGTTGTAGGCTTTAAGGCGGTAGTAGTTTCGTACAACCAGGCCCTTAGAGTTGAAGTACGAATGGTTCAGCGTAATGCCATGACGCAAGGCCATTGCACTTTCAACGCGCATGCGTTCCGAGGCCGAAAGCGCACGAGGATACACCGCATACTCCGCCATACCCTCTTTCATCGCCCTTATGGGCAATCGTTCCTTAGTGGTTCCGCCCACGGCTAGCGTGCCACGGATGCCGTTGGCGGCAGAACTGACGTAGGTATAAAGGCGCAGAGGCGGCAGCGTGTCGCGCCCCACATAGTTCATGAAAGTGCCACGGGCCAGGTCGGCCGTGCGCGCTGTGGTCTGCACCAGCTGTGTCTGTCCGCCCTGCGCGCCCACACGCCAAAGCTGTTGCTCGCCGCCCTGCCTCGCCTTACCCACGCCAACGAAGGTCATTCCGCTGTTGGCGGCAAGCTGCATGGGCGCATTGTCATTTCCAAAGCCCCACTTTACATAGCCCACTACACCGCCGGGAGCATGCTGCGGTGTAGGCTTTTGTATCTGTGCCTGCACCCTACTTGTTGTAAGGAGCAGCGTGCACAATAGTGGAACGAACGTAGCCACATGGCCGAATCTGAACTGTATCATGGTTGTTTGTTTTTATTGAGAGGTATGGTGTAGCCCACTGTCAGCAGGAACAAGTGACTGTTGTTCCTTGCTGTGGCATAGCCATAGGGGTTATCTTTGGTTTGTATGAGGTCGGTTAGGCCATAAGCATATTGCAGATAGGCCTCAATGCCATTCTTGAACGACGAGTAGCCCACTTTGATGAGGGGCATGGCCTGCACCCTTGCCCGAAGCCTTTCTCTCAGGTGTGCCTGCGTCAGCTCGTCGGCCGAGGCGAACATCGCAGGTCGGTCGCTCGTGAAGTCGATACCACCAGGATTAAGTGGGATGGCTAGCCCAACGCCCACACCCATGTAAAGGTCTCCAAGAAGATAGAGCCGCGCGGCAAGCTGCGGCATGAGGACATGATAGCGGAAGTTCGTCTCCTCGTTCACGTTGCCTGCCAGCTTATGTTCTTTCAGTGTCGATGCAAGCCAAGTGTAGTCCGTTGCAAGCTCCATTCCCAATCGGTTACGGCGCAATAACGCAAAAACGCCTATCGTGGGTACTGTGGCCCCACACGCTTCCAACGTGTAACGCGGACGGATGTTACCCTCTTCAACCATTGCACCGAGATTGTTGATGACGGCATAGCCCGCACCTGCCCTGATGCCGATGCGCGATTGATTATGCCCCTTATATCGTACGGTTATCCGTTTCCTCGGCTCGCGTGCCGATTTAGGTTGTCGGGTCTTCTCCGCAGGGGTGTTCTCCTCTGCGGCTGGTTCGGTTTGTTGCTCCGTCTTTGGCTCTGCTGGTTGGTCGGGTTGTTGTTGCGTTTGCTGTTCCACAGGTTGTTCGGTTGGTCCAACCCTCGTTTGTGGCACATCCGTTACGCCCTCGTCTTCTGCTGCGGCGTACTTTTCCTCCTTCTTTGGGGTTGTTGGCTCTGTGTTAGTACGTCTCTTTATGCCCTTTCTCCCAGCATCTTTCCTTGTACGTAAGTCCCTTTTGTGCCTTTCCTTAGGGCGAGTTTCCCCAGAGGCATGTTGCGGTGCGGCTTTTGTTGGGGTTGTTTCCTGGTGCGTTGGTGGGGGTATGGGGTCTTCTGTTGTTTTGCGTTTGCAGAGTCTGAAACACAACAACAGGGCAAGCACAATGGCCAAAAGGGCGACGGCACGCCGCACATTGCGTTGGTTATTGGGGCTAGGGTTATTCATGTGTATGCAAAGATAGATAGTAATATTATAAGGAACGCGCGCGTACGCGCGAGAGAAACAAGCGAGTGAATAGGCAACAACGGTTTATCTTTTTACAGTGCAGCGGTTCAGCGCAGGCCTCACTTAATGTCTATCACATACGCAACCGTAAGCTCTGCCTGCCAGTTGTGGTTGGCGCATTCCACCCAGTTAAAGGTGTTGGTCTCGGTCTTGATGGTACTCCCCAAACTGTAATGAAAGCGCAAGTCGATGCAGATGCCCGAATGGAAGTCGTAGCCCACGCCTCCGCCAAGTGCAGCATCGGGGCATCCTTTTAGCTTACTTCGCATCACCCGTTCCGTCTCCTCTACGCTTGGGTACTTCCACTTCTTAAACTTTGCGTCCTCTTGGTTCCCTTTATAGCTTAGGTTTTCGGGCGAAAGGTTCGCTCCAAGGCGTCCGCCCAGCGACACATGCCACGTGTTTCGCTCCTTGAAAGGATAAAGGTTGAAGTAGGCTGCCAAGCCCAAGTGGTGGTAACGCGCGGAGAGCGTATAGTTCAGCTCGTCCCTATCATCGTACCTAACACGTGCCGTGCGGTTGTAATAAACGATGCCTGCCTCCACGCCCCACAGGTTTCCCTGCGGCTTATACAGAAAGAACAGCTCGGCGCATGGCACAAACAGCACGCGTTTCCGTAAGGAATAGTTGGAATAATAGTCCTCGCTCACCAATATCCGGTCGACGTTGGAATTGGAACTGATGCCTCCGCCAAGCCGCAGGCCTGCGTGGAAATTGGCGTCTTGTGCAGATAAGGGCTGACAAGCGCAACAAAGCAAAATTGCAACAAATATAATTGCTTTCATGGCTCAATGTGTTTTCGTGTATTGTTTATGTTTATGAGACAGATGTCTCCACGGCTACAAATATAGTAAAAGTAAAATAAGCAGCAAATACTTTTTGGTACTTTTTTACAAAAGTGTGGTATATTTGTTTGTTGAAGTCATCTTGACTTTTCTCTCTTTCTTATCTTTTTCAGAATAATTGGTATAAATGCGATATAGCTTCATGCCTTTCAACCAGACAGTGTCGTATCAACCTATTCAGTGCATTTCTGCATGAGGTCATCCACATATCAACTCTTTCAATAACCCACTGCTCCTTATACGGAGCTCTCAAAACGAAATAGCAAACACCAAAACAGAAAGCGAGAACACCCAAAACGCCTTTGCGCTGGGCATCGCTGTTCGTAAAACAAACAATAATTACCTATAAAAAGACCAGCCTGCGGCCCGCCCTATCGTCCTATTCAACGAGGAAACAGCCACTTACAATTGTTTAAATCTGTAAAAGACCGATTTTGCATTGTGTACGAACACACGTTTTAAAACATCCTTATTTATAAGGATTTGCACGTTAAAATACGTTTAATACGCCATCCTTAATACATGTTAAAATTGCCGTTCAACATAAAAAATCATACCGTTTTCGCAGGCCAAATTGCGCTTTATTTGCTATATTTGCGCAAAGAAAATATAGCGAACATGATAAAAGACAAGCTTAAATCTATCTTATCGGCATTCAGCTATCGCCAAAAGATTTTCCTCTTGGTGACAGGAGGTTTGATTGTGGGTCTGGGAGGGCTTTTCATGTACCTCCTTAGAATGCACACCTACCTCACCGATGACCCTTC
>ERZ772921.1549-NODE-1549-length-13130-cov-3.304474_pt1 | contig 13130 bp, 11 predicted proteins | sample MGYA00512117_ERZ772921 | MGnify/ENA primary metagenome ERZ772921 (study PRJEB29015, sample SAMEA2737944) | human oral metagenome | biome: human oral; feature: human-associated habitat; material: dental | place: China | collected 2150 ... | reverse complement strand
TGGTGGACGAAGTGCTCACCGTATTCCTGGCCGGCGGCCATGTGCTGCTCGAAGGCGTGCCGGGCACCGGTAAAACCCTGCTCGTGCGCTCGCTGGCGCAAACCTTTGCCGGCGAATTTCGCCGCATCCAATTTACCCCTGATTTGATGCCATCCGACGTGACCGGCCATTACCGCTACGATGCGCAAAACAGCCGCTTCGAGCTGCGCCAAGGCCCGGTGTTCACCCACTTGCTGCTCGCTGACGAAATCAACCGCGCCCCGGCCAAAACCCAATCCGCCCTACTCGAAGTGATGCAGGAGCGCAGCGTAACGCTCGACGGCCATACCCATCATCTGCCCAGCCCCTTCATGGTGTTGGCCACACAAAACCCGATCGAGCAGGAAGGCACTTATCCGTGGCCCGAAGCCCAGCTCGACCGCTTCATGTTCAAAGTGATGATCGGCTATCCCGCTCCGGCCGACGAAGCGCGTATGCTGAATGCTGTGATCAACAGCAGCAACAACGACCTGCTCAGCGGCAGCCAGCCCGCGCACGTGTTCCAGCCGCAGCAAATCGAGCAGCTGAAAAAACTGGTGGCGCAGGTGGGCGTCGATCCGCAGATTATCGACTACACCGTGCGCCTGGTGGCCGCCACCCGCGACTGGCCTGCCTTATCCGTGGGCGCCGGGCCGCGCGCAGGCATCGCCCTCATCAGCTGCGCCCGTGCCTATGCCCTGCTGGCCGGCCGCGATTTCGTTACCCCCGACGACATCAAAGCCATCTGGCTGCCCGCTATGCGCCACCGCGTGCGCCTCTCCACCCAAATGGAAATGGAAGGCATCCAAGTGGAGCAGGTGTTGAACGAACTGGCCGCCTCCGTGCCCGCCCCGCGCTTGTAAGGCCTGCCCATGAGACCATCCAGACTGCTGGTGCTGCTGTTTGCCGCCCTCGTTGCCGTGTGCACCGCCGGCTGGCTGGCAGGCTACCTGAACGCAGATAATGGCCGCATCGTCCAATATACTGCCGGCGGCCTTGGCATCCTGCTTGTTTTGGCTGCGCTGGTTGATGCCTTCTGGCAGCGCCGGCAGCCCGAGCCGAACTGGGAGCGCAGCCTGCCGCACCAGTTTATCCAAGGCCGACCGCACCAGGTGGAGCTCACGCTCACTCCGCCGGCCAAAGGCCGCTGGCGGCAGCCGCAAACTATCCTAGTGGCCGACCTGTTCCCGCCCGACTGGGACACCGACACCCCGCACCTGATTATCGACACGCGGCCCGGCCGCCTTTCCACCATCCGCTACCGGCTTACCCCGCGCCGGCGTGGCCGTGCCGAATTTGCCGGCATCGAATACTGGCTCGCCAGCCCGCTCGGCCTGTGGCAGCGGCGGCAGCGGCAGGAGTTGCCCGCCAAAGTGGACGTGCTGCCTGATTTCAGCCGCATCCTCGGTGCCGATTTAATCGGCTTGCAACGCTGGCTCAACCTCGTGGGTGTGAAAAAATTGCCGCGTTTAGGCCTCGGCCAGGATTTTCACCAGCTGCGCGACTACCAAGACGGCGACGACATCCGCAATATCGACTGGAAAGCCACCTCCCGCATGAGCCGCCCCATCGTGCGTACCTATCAAGACGAGCAAGACCAACAGCTCATCTTCCTGCTCGACTGCGGTCGCAATATGCGCCTGCAAATGGAAGGCAAAAGCCATTTCGACCACGCCCTGCAGGCTATGCTGCTGCTTTCCTACACTGCACTCAAGCACGGCGATGCCGCCGGCCTGCTCACCTTCGCCCATCCTGTGGCCCGCTTCGTGCCGCCACATAAGGGCATGGAGCAGCTAGGGCGCTTGGTGCAGGGCGTGTTCGATATCGAGCCCTCACAGCAGGCCGCCGATTTTGAAAGCGCCGTGAACTTATTGCTGCAAAAGCAGAAACGCCGCGCCCTTGTAGTGGTGCTCTCCCACTTGAACCACGAAGACAGCCGCCACCTGCTGCAACACATTCAGCGCCTGCGCAAACACCATATGGTTTTATTCGGCGGCTTGCGCCCGCTCGCGCCCGAAGAAGTGCGCCAACAGTCCGTGCGCAACGAAGCAGATGCCCAAGCCTACCTCGGCGCTTTGCAATACGAAAGCCACGTGGCCGAAGCCATCCGACACTTTGATGCCGCCCGCATCACCGCCATCAATGTTTTGCCCAACCAACTGAGCACCGAGCTCATCAACCGCTACCTCCAGCTCAAACGTCGTCAAGCGTGGTAGGGCAGGCTAGCTGAAGATATTTCCTTGCCTTGCGGAGGGAGGGCAAGGGTCGGTAAGCCGTACACCGATGCGTGGTATTCGTTGCAAATTTTCAGGTAGCCTCAAACACTAAAGAGGCTACCTGAAATTTTTTAGCCAATGCATCAGGGCATGAGCTGAGCATGTGTTGCTCCTGCAAGGCTTGCAGTTGATGCAGATTGGATTGTTGCAGCAATATCTTTGCAGTGCTGTCGGGTTGTAATAGAGGGCTACCTGAAATTTTCAGGTAGCCTTTCAGATTAGTATGGGCAAAGAAAAACACAGCCGGTTGTGGTAACGGGCTGTGTTTGTTTCTCGAAAGATTAGTACAGTTTCGGCGGCAGCTGTTGGCTGCGCAGGCGTTTTTGCAAACGTTTTACTGCAGCAGCTTTTTTGCGTTTGCGCTCAGTAGTCGGTTTTTCGTAGGCTTCACGGGCACGCAGCTCGGTGAGCAGGCCGGTTTTCTCAATAGCACGTTTGAAACGGCGCATGGCTACTTCAAACGGTTCGTTTTCTTTTACGCGAATAGAAGGCATTTTGTCATCCTTAAAAATATCTGTTGCCGGGCAGCTTGCCCGGGAAAATGGTTTGATTTATCGCTTTTGCACCGTTCGGCGCGGGCCGGATAAGCAGCCGGGGTGGAAAAATCACCTCCTCATCGGGGCGGCTGCACCGGCTGGGCGGTGCGCCGAAATATTAAGCAGCATAAAGGGCTGCATATAAAGGCGCGGATTATGGTGGTTGCGGCGGGATTTGTCAAGCAGGGTAAGGCGGTGGAAGCGCATGGGTGGTAATAAGTGCTTCGCTAGAAAACTCATGTTTGATTTGAGCTGGAAACATAGGTTTCAGGTAGCCTTTGCTAGCTTATTCCGGGCTCAGCCACACGGCGCTGACCATGCGGCCGGTTTGGCCGTCGCGGCGGTAGGAGAAAAAGGTGTCGCGTTCCAATACGGTGCAGTGTGTGCCGCCGTAAATCAGGTTTACGCCTTCGCGGCGCAGGATTTGCCGTGCGAGGGTGTAGATGTCGGCCAGGTATTTGCCGCCGCCTATGCCTTCAAAGGCGTTTTTGGCGGCGGAATGCAGGCGGCAGAAGGCTTCGCGTACGTCTTCGCCGACCTCGAAAGCATCGGGGCCGATGGCGGGGCCGAGGTAGGCCATGATTTCGCCGGGATCGGCCTGCATCGCGGCCAGCGTGTTTTGCAGGATGCCGCCCGCCAGTCCGCGCCAGCCCGCATGGGCGGCGGCCACCACCGTGCCCGCGCGGTCGCAAAGCAGAACGGGCAGGCAGTCTGCCGTCATCACCGCGCAAGCCGCCGTGCCCGTGCGGTCGAATGACGCGTCGGCTTCGGGCGTGCTGCCGGGCACGTCTGCGGCGGGCAGCACGATGCTGCTGTGGGTCTGGTTCAGGTAGGCGGGCAGCACGGGTACGGCGGCCTGCACGATTTCGCGGTTGCGCGCGACGTTTTCCGGCCGGTCGCCGACATGGCCGCCGACATTCAGGGAAGAATAGGGGGCTTGGCTTACCCCGCCGTTTCGGGTGCTGACCAATGTTTTCACGTTGGCGGGTGCCGGCCATTCCGCCTGAAAAAACGGCAGGCCGTCTGAAACGAGGTTGAGGGTTTGACTGATGGTTTTCACGGTGATTCCTTCATTGTCCTTGAAAAGGCGGAGTGTGTTTTCAGACGGCCTATCATACCCGATTTCCCGCCGCGGCGAGATGTTGGCTATAATGCCGCCCTTTCACATCCGGATTCAGACAAATCACATGAACAGCAGCCGTTTTAATTCCACCGGTCCCAAAATCGGTCTGAGCGTACGCCTGGCCGAAACCCAAGCCGAAATCGAAGCCGCGCAACGCCTGCGCTACCGCGTGTTTGCCGAAGAAATGGGCGCGGACATCCCGAACACCGACGGCCGCGACGTCGACCCTTACGACCAATACTGCCACCACCTCCTCGCCTTCGACGACGCCACGGGCGAAGTCATCGGCTGCTACCGCCTGATTACCGAAGAAACCGCCAAAAAAGTCGGCGGCTGGTACAGCGAGCACGAATTCGACCTCTCGCCGCTAAAAGACATCCTGCCGCAAACCGTCGAACTCGGCCGCGCCTGCACCCACCCCGACTACCGCAACGGCGGCCTCGTCATGCTCCTGTGGACGGGCTTGGTCAAATTCATGAAAGACGAAAACCTGCGCTTCATGATAGGCTGCGGCAGCATCGAAATGCACGACGGCGGCAGCGACGCGGCCGCGCTTTACCACAGCCTGAAAGAAAAATACCTCGCGCCGGAACAATGGTGCGTCAAACCGCTCAACCCCCTTAAATGGAACGAAATCACGCCGTCTGAAAACCCGTCCGTGCCGCCTTTGATTAAAGGATATTTGAAAGCCGGCGCGTGGTTTTGCGGCGAACCCTGCGTGGACGAAGCCTTCAACTGCGCGGATGTCTTAATCATGATGGACATCACGCAACTGAGCGACCGCTACCTGCAAAAATTCGCCCCGAAAGTCTGAAACAGCCGACAAAAGGCTGTCTGAAAACCTTTCAGACGGCCTCCTGTCCGTATCATCATAAAAAAGCCCGATACATGGATCAAATACGCTTCATATTCCGCCTGTTCTGCATAGGCGGCTGCCTGCTTTACGGCATGGCCGAAATGTTCTTCCTCTTCCCGTTTTACAGCAAAAAACGCAAATTGCGCGCCATACAAATATGGTCGTTGCGCGTCCTCGCCTCGTGCGGCATGAAACTGAAAACCTACGGCAAGCTCCCCTCCGAAGAACACGGCCAAATGCTGATCTGCAACCACATCTCATGGCTGGACATCATGGCCGTAAACGCCGCCTTCCCCGGCCGCTTTGTCGCCAAAGACGACGTGGCCAAATGGCCGGTTATCGGCTACCTCGCCACGCAGGCGCAAACCGTTTACGTCGCCCGCAACAAAGGCATCGAAGGCAACAGCGAAAAAATCCGCCGCGTTACCGAAGCCCTGCAAAACGGCGACACCGTAACCCTCTTTCCGGAAGGCACCAGCACCGAAGGCCGCAGCATCCTCCTCTTTAAAACCAGCTTTTTTCAGGCGGCCTATGAAGCAGGCGTCCCCCTGCTGCCCGTCCTCTGCCGCTATCCCAACCCCGACGGCAGCAGCCCGAACCCTCATGCCGCCTACTACGGCGACATCAGCCTGTGGCAGTCCATCCGCGCCATTATTTCCCAACCGCAAAGCACGGTGGAACTGCACTTCCTCGAGCCGGTTGCTGCCACCGAAACCAGACAGGAAACCGCCCGCGCCATCCATGCCTTGTTAAGTCAGAAACAGCAGGATTTAGGCTGATTGAATAGCGGATTCAAACATTCTCCCGTAATGGATAAAACGGCATGAGTTAAAGCTCATGCCGTTTTTTTATCCCCAATTGTTGCAAAATATCAACAGAAAAAGCAGATGTTTTTTTATTCCAAAAAAATGTTTTTTAACACCGCCGAAGAAAAATCGAAACGGCACAATAAAATAGAGAATACATCGTATTCTACAAGTGATGAAGAAGTGTGAAATTAAAGCGGAAAGGTGTAAAGAATAATTTGCATTAACAAAATTCATCGCCGATAATCCGCCCCCGATAAGAAAACCATTATCAATCCAATTATTACTTCGTATCCCAACCATCCGGCAAACAATATGCCGGATGCACGTCATTCTCAAAGGAAACAAAATAACATGAAGCACAACAAAATGACGCCGATAGCCTTGTCCGTAGGGCTTCTGTTCTGCTGCGCCGCCCATGCGGCCGACAGCGTCGAACCGGTGGAAAAATCAGACGCGCTGAAACAAGTAACGGTAAAAGGCCGCCGCAACGCGCCTATGCCCGTGGAGCGTGCCAACACCGAATCCATCCAACAGCAGATGGTGCGCGACAACCGCGACTTGGTACGCTATTCGCCCGATGTCGGCGTGGCCGACCAAGGCCGCCATCAAAAAGGCTTTGCCATTCGCGGCGTGGAAGACAACCGCGTCGGTATCAGCATCGACGGCGTATCACTGCCCGATTCCGAAGAAAATTCGCTCTACAAACGCTATGGCAACCTGAATACTTCGCGCCAAAGCATTGACCCCGAACTTGCCCGCACTATTGAAATCGTCAAAGGTGCAGATTCGTTCAATCAAGGCAGCGGTAACTTGGGCGGCGGCGTTAATTACCGCACGCTCGAAGCCGCCGATATTGTTACCGACAACAAAGCCGGCGTTTTGCTGCGCAGCGGCTACGCCAGCAAAAACCGCGAATGGGTCAATACCGTCGGTACGGGTTATCAGGGAGAGAAAGCCGAAGCGGTATTGCTGTATTCCCACCGGCACGGCCATGAAATGGAAAGCCGGGGCGGCTACACCATTCCCGAAGACAGCCCGAAAACCCGCGATTACGGCAGCAGCCGCCAAATCCCCGATGCGGCCAAACACAAAAGCCACAGCTTTTTGGCCAAATGGGCATGGCGTTTTAACGACAACCACCGCGCAGGCATCTCGTTGAGCGGACAGCAGGGAAATAATTACATTATTGAAGATTCGGCGGTTACTTCGTCCAGTAGATGGAGGGAATCGGATGACCGTTCCAAACGCCGCACATGGAACGCTTTCTACGAATTTACCCCCGATTCCGAATGGCTGGCTTTGATTAAGGCGGACTTAGACTATCAGAAAGCGGTTTCTTCTGCCTATAACTACGAAGGTACGCGCGATCGTTATGATTACTGGGGTAATTTTGAACCAAGAAAACCCAGCGACGATAATATCCGTATTTTTACCACCCGCTTGAAACGCCTGTCTCTGCGTGCTGACAGCCAACCTTTGCCATTATGGGGCACAAAACAAACCTTATCGTTTAAGACATCGGTTTCCGAGCGTAAATTTGACGTGTTGCACCGCGATAGGCTTTATGACAATGGCTGGCTGCCATATACCGAAGAAACCATGATGTATCCGACCAAAACAGTACAGTATAATTTCTCCTTACATGATCGGATTGTTTTTAATGATATTTTTTCAGGATATGCAGGAATTAGATATGACCATACCAAGGTCAGCCCCCAAGGTGATCCTGTATTGGATCATTTAAATAAATCTAATCCGTACTCTCGTCTTGTACCTTATCTGAACGGATTGCTTTGCCGAAATTGTTACTATCCCAAACCCGCCGACAGCACTTTCAAAGGATGGAGCTGGGTAGTGGGTGCGGATGCGAAGTTGAATGACGTATGGCAACTGGGTTACAGCATCGGCACAGGTTTCCGTGTGCCTAATGCTTCGGAAATGTATTTCGACTATCGCGGCAATGCGGCAGGCGAATGGCTCTCCAATCCGAATCTGAAAGCCGAACGCAGCCTGACGCAAAACCTCAGACTGAACGGCAACGGTAAAGCGGGTAATTTGGCTGTCAACCTGCATCACACCCGCTATAAAGATTTTCTCTACGAACAGGAAACTTTGGTGAGTGAAGCCAATCCGTTCTATCCGTGGTTGTCGCCTAACCAATACCGCTACAAGCCTTTCCAGCAAATGCAGAATATGGACAATGCCAAAATCTACGGTATTGAGATGACAGGCCGTCTGAATTTGAACAGCTTCACGCCGATTCCTGAGGGATGGAAGTTGTTCGGCACGCTTGGTTACAGCAGGGGAAATTTGTCCGGAGACGCGGATTTGCTGTCCATCCAGCCGTTTAAAACCGTTGTCGGCATCGATTACGAGCAGCCAGCAGGCAAATGGGGCGTGTTTACCCGTCTGACCCATCAGGGCGCAAAACATGCGGGCGACGCAAAATATAAAAACTGCAACGGCGAAAGGAGCGACGAAGGCGTATGCACCTATGACACATGGCCGCATCTGAGCAAATCCGCTTGGGTATTCGATATGTTCGGTTACTACAAACCGGGCAAAAACCTCACTTTCCGTGCCGGCGTATATAACCTGTTCAACCGCAAATACCATACATGGGATAGTCTGCGCGGCCTGAACATTACCGGTGGTCTGGTCAACTCGGTCGGTTCACGCCCCAACCGAACTTACGGCGGCTACCCCGGCCTCGAACGCTTCTACGCCCCCGGCCGCAACTACTCCGTATCGCTTGAATGGAAGTTCTAACCCGAAACCAAACATTTCAGACGGCCTCTTGTCTGTAAGAAAAAGGCCGTCTGAAACGGCAGAAAGAGGCGGCAACCCACCGTCTCTTTTTTATCGGCTGCGCCCGCCTGTGCGGATTGACAGGAGCGGCTCGCTCCACGCTGTTCTGATAATAAAAAAACGTGAAATTTGAGTAAGTTGATGTAAAGAAAAATTTGCAGAGAACGCCGCAGTCGGGGATAATTCGCACCATATTCGCAGCGAAATATTCCTATTAGCCCGAATTTTTGCCGCAATACATCTTTTTCAAACCGTTTCAGACGGCCTTTGCCCGCACCGGCCGTCTGAAAACACCATCACAAGGAAACACCATGAGCAACGAATTAACTTTTGCCAAAAAGCTGAAAGAGCAGACCACCACCGTCCACGACAGCGTGGACAATCTGGTGATGTCGGTCGAGCCTTTTGCCAACAATGAAAACTACATCAAGTTTTTGAAACTGCAATCCGTGTTCCACAAAGCGGTGGATCACATCTATAAAGACCCCGAATTGAACAAAGCCATCCCCGAACTGGAATACATGGCGCGTTACGATGCCGTGGTGAAAGATTTGGCCGACTTGGGCGAACAGCCTTACGAATACGATAAACCGCTGCCGCACGAAACCGGCAACAAAGCCATCGGCTGGCTGTACTGCGCCGAAGGCTCGAACTTGGGCGCGGCTTTCTTGTTCAAACACGCCAAACAGCTCGAATTCAACGAAGAAAAAGGCGCGCGCCATTTGGCTCCCCATCCCGCCGGCCGCGGCAAACACTGGCGTGCCTTCGTCGAACTCCTAAATGCCCTGCCTTTGAGCGAAGCCGACCAGGCCGAAGCGATTGAAGGCGCGAAAGAAGCGTTCGCCTTCTATAAAGTCGTATTGCGCGAAACCTTCGGCCTGCCCGCAAATGCGGAAGCTCCGGCCGGTATGCAGGCACACCGTCATTAAGCAGTAAACGGCAATAAACAGAGAGGCCGTCTGAAAACCGTGTTTCGGTTTTTCAGACGGCCTCTGATTGTTGTACGGACGGAATATATCTCAACGATTCACTGAGTTTCAGATGCCGAATCGAGTGTTAAACGTCATTCCCACGCAGGTGGGAATCCGGCTCTATCCAAACAGGAATTTATCAGATAACAACAAGATTCCCCCCCCACTTACACATGCTAGATTCCCGCCTGCGCGGGAATGACGGCATGGGACTTCTTTTTGAATTTATAAGCTGCGCTGCTTTATTGCCGTATTTGCCGCGTCGGGGCGGAAGCCTGCCTTATCCGGCGGAGTGGCGGCCTGCTTCGGCTTTGCCTCCGCCGGAAGACGGTCTGTCGGGAAGCGCGGGTTTAGCGGAACAAATCCAATACCTTGAGCGCGACCATAATCACGCCGTAGGCCAGCGGGATGCCGACCACGAGCCAGCGCAGTTTCACGCCCGTGCCGCTGTGGGCGATTTCTTCCGCCGCCTGCGCCGCTTCTTCAAACGCGCTTTCTTCCGGCACTTGGTGCGGGATGTTGAAGCTGCAGTCGGCATGGTGCTTCTCGTTTACCGGCCGCACCAGCAGGTTGCAGATCAGGCCTAGAATCAGAAGTCCGGCCATGATGTACATGGTGATGCTGTATGCCTGTGCCGCAGGCACGCCGCTGTCGATTTGTCCCTGCCGAATGTAGTTCACCAGCACGGGGCCGAGCACGGCGGCGGTAGACCAGGCCAGGAGGACGCGGCCGTGGATGGCGCCGACTTCCAGCGTGCCGAACAGGTCTTTGATGTATACCGGTATGGCGGCAAATCCCCCGCCGTACATGGAGATGATGACGCAGAAGCCGATGATGAACAGCGTTTTGCTGCCGCTTTCGCCCAACGAGGGGATGGCGAAATAGAGCAGCGCGCCGAGGATGAAGAAAAGGTTGTAGGTCGGTTTGCGCCCCAACCGGTCGGAGATGCTGGACCAGAAAAAGCGGCCGCCCATGTTGAACAGGCTCAACAGGCCGACGAAGCCGGCCGCCGCCGCCGCACCGACTGCCGCACCCGCGCCGACGGATTGTTCGGAAAACAGTTCCTGTATCATGACCGAAGCCTGTCCCAGCACGCCGATGCCGGCGGTAACGTTCAGGCACAGAATCCAGAACAGCAGGTAAAACTGCGGCGTTTTTACGGCCTGTGAGGCGGTAACGTGTTTGCTGCTGACCAGTTTCCCGCCCTCTTTCGGCACGAAGCCGGCAGGTTTCCAGCCTTCTGCGGGGATGCGGATAGTCAGCACACCGAAAAGCATGAAGAAGAAATAGAGGATGCCGAGGACAACGAAGGTTTCCGCCACGCCGACCGAAGCCGGGCTTTTAAAAAAGTCCATCAGCACCACCGACAGCGGGGAGGCCAGCATCGCACCGCCGCCGAAGCCCATAATCGCCAGGCCCGTGGCCATGCCCGGTTTGTCGGGAAACCATTTCATCAGCGTGGAGACGGGGCCGATATAGCCCAAACCCAGCCCGACGCCGCCGAGTACGCCGTTGCCCAGATACAGCAGCCACAGGTTGTGCTGCCGCACGCCCAGCGCGGAGACGAGGAAGCCCAACCCGAAGCAGACGGCGGCAACGAACATGGCCTTGCGCGGGCCGACGCGCTCCATCCACCTGCCGAACATCGCGGCCGATGCGCCCAGCACCGCCAGCGCGATGCTGAATATCCAGCCCACGGTGGCCAGCGACCAGTCGCCGGGTGCGGATTCGGTGATGCCGAGGACTTTTGTCAGCGGGGCGTTGAAAACGGAATAGGCGTAAATCTGCCCGATGGAAAGGTGGACCGCCAGCGCGGCGGGCGGCACCAGCCAGCGGTTGAAGTCGGCCGGCGCTACGGTGTTTGCTTTATCTAAGAAGGACATGGGAAGGATGCGTATGGGGAGTTGGAAAAAGGAGGCCGTCTGAAAAGCATTTTTCAGACGGCCTTATTCTAACCAAATTTAACGCAGGTCAAGATGAAATATCTTGACTTTCAAAATGACTGAATTTTGTTTTCCCGACAACGGCGGCGGATGGGCGGCGGGAAGACGCTGTTTTTCCGCTTATCGGCCTTATCCGCCTATCACGACGGCCTGAGCGCCGGCGGCCAGCCATGCGCTGCGGAAGGCGGCCGCCGTTTCGGCGGGTGCGGCCACAGCCAGCGGTACGGCGCAGCCTGCATCCAAGGCTTCGAGTACGGCCTGCGCCGAACCGTCCGCCACGCGCCACAACAAGACATCGGTTGCCGGATGTGCCGCCGCCGTGCGGTATTCGTTTGCGTCCGCCACCTCTACCCATACGCTTTCGGCCTGCGGCGGCCTGCCGGAGGTTTGCAGTGCGCCGACGGGCAATAAAATATTCGCCTCCTGCGGCAAGGCTGACGCGTACGGCACGACACGGTATGCGCCCATGCCGTTTTCGCCGCAAAGCGCGCCGTCGGAGGAGAGTGCCAGTTCGGTTGGTACGGAGAGGGCTTTGAGCAGCGGGCCGTTGGCGGGCAGCATGGGGGAAACGGTGAAGTCGCCCGCTTTCTGCCACGACCATGTCTGGCCTTCGCGCGCCTGTATATCGCCCGACCATTGGTCTGCCGCCACGCGGTAAAAACGCAGGCGGACGCGGGCGTGTTCGTAGGAATGGACGCGGCACAGCCACGGCACGGCGGCATGGATGCGTATACCGAGTTCTTCTTCGAATTCGCGTTGCAGCGCGGCGGTTTCGCTCTCGCCGGCCTCGACCTTGCCGCCGGCAAATTCCCAATAGCCGGCATAAGGCTTGCCTGCCGGACGGGAAGACAGCAGGTATTCGCCTTGGCCGTTCAGGATGATGCCGGCGACGACGTGAAGCAACGGGCGGGAATCGGCTGTACTCATATCGCTCTGTTCCTTGTCAAATGGTTTTCAGACGGCCTCAAAGGATGAGGGAGCCGTCTGAAAAACGGGTTGGGATGTTTGTCCGGCGTTTAATGCGTCCCTTTTTGCAGCAGAAGGCCGATTTTACCGTTTTCGGATTGTCCGATGTCGGGCAGGATGTCGTCGCCGGTAAACGGTTCGCCGTCGTTTCCCACGCTGCGAAGGTAATAATGCGCGTCGCCGCTGCGTTCGTAGTAAAACAAGCGCGGTTGCCCGAAAGGGGTGCCGGTCGGGTCGATGATCAATATCGGCTTGTTCGGTTGGGATTCTTGAAGCTGCTCCAGTGATTCCGGATACGCGCCGTGTTGCAGGCGGTAGAATTCGATTTCGGAAACCAACGTGGACAAGGTAGTGGCCGTCAGTTGCTGCCTCATTCCGTCGTACACGCCTCCGCGCTGGACAAAGCCGAAATAAAACAACGCGCCGTATATTGCAACGGTGCATAACATTCCTGCGGAGGCAATGAGGGCAACGATTTTCGCGCCGTGTTTGCGCCGTTCCAAGAGGCCCCAAATCAAAGCCGCCAGGCCAAAAGGCAGGCCGAGCAGAGGGATGAAGGAGACGGCGGCCAGAATGTAGGCGGCTATGTGGATTTTGGCCCGCGGTGCGGAAGGGACGGTATTGTCGGTATTTTCTATCATGATGTTTCCGAATATGGGTTTTGAGGCCGTCTGAAAACGCTGCATCGCGTCGGCGGGCGTTTTCAGACGGCCTTTCCTGTTTTATCCGCGCTGTTTGGCGATGTCGGGCGTATCGACAACCACATCGGCATTTTGCGCGCGATGGCGCAGGGCGTGGTCGATGAGTACCAGCGCGAGCATGGC
>ERZ772921.1548-NODE-1548-length-13135-cov-30.691820_pt1 | contig 13135 bp, 10 predicted proteins | sample MGYA00512117_ERZ772921 | MGnify/ENA primary metagenome ERZ772921 (study PRJEB29015, sample SAMEA2737944) | human oral metagenome | biome: human oral; feature: human-associated habitat; material: dental | place: China | collected 2150 ... | reverse complement strand
CCGCCCTGCCCGGCGGCGACCCCGACGCGGTCTCCCGAGCCGTCCTGGCCGCCCGGGCCGGGGGGCGGGCCCGGGCGGAGTGGCGGGATCCGCAGAATTGGCGGGGTCCGCGGGGCTCGCAGAGTCCGCAGAAGCGCCAGGACCCGCCGAACCGGTCGGCTCGATCGGAGGAGACCGTCCGATGACCCGCCTCCTCCTGGCCGACCTGCGCCGCCACGCCGGGACCTGGGTGTGGACCGCGGTGGTGTGCGCCGTCGTCTCCGCCTGCGCCACCGCGGTCCTGGTCATCCAGCGCGGTGCCCTGGCCGCCGCGAGCGCCCTGGGGGACGCGCCCCAGGCCACCACCATGCGCGCCTCGGCCCAGACGCTGGTGGCGTGGACGATCAGCACCACGGCCCTGGCGGGGGCGAGCGTCCTGACGTCCACCACCCGCCTGGCGGTGGAGCAGCACCGGTACGACCACGGCCTGTGGCGTGCCCTGGGGATGCGCCCCGGCATCCTGGAGGCGGTGCTCCTGGGGCAGCTGGCGGTCCTGGGGGCGCTCGCGGGGCTCCTGGGGACACCTCTGGGCCTGCTCCTCGTCCGCCCGCTGCACTCCATGCTGGTCAGTGAGCGCGTCATCCTGCCCTCGGCCACGCCAGCGGCCGCGCCCCGGGACCTGCTCATCCTGGTCGCGGTGACGGCGGGGACGGCCGTCCTGGGCGGGCTGAAGGCGGTGCACCGCTCCGCCCGCACCGAGGTCCTGGCCCTGCTGCGCGACGGCGCTGAGGAGCCACGACCCTGGTGGCGTCGGCTCCTGGGGGCCACGACGCGGCTGGTGCTCCTGGGCTCCGTGGCGGCCGGGGTCGTGGCCGCCTGGGTGGCGGGCGGCCGGGCCGAGCCGGGCTCGGAGAACGCGATCGCCGCCACGGTCGCGGGCTCCTTCGCCATCTTCACCCTCGTCGTGCTGCTGGTGCCCTGGGTGACCCCGTTCCTGGAGAACGCCTGGACGGGTGCCGTCGAGCTCGCGGTCCTGCGGCCCCTGGCGGCCACGGGCCTGGCCGACCCCACCGCCTGGTTCCTGGCCCGCCGCAGCGCCGCCCACGAGGCACGACGCTCCAGCACCACGGTCATGCCCTTCCTGGTGGCGATCGGCCTGGTAGGGCTCCTCTACGGCTTCAAGGCGGGCGGCGCCTCGGGGGTGACGGCAAAGGGCTTGGGCTCCATGTTCGGCCCGGCCCTGCTCACCGCCTGGACCGGGGGCGTGGCGGTCATCGCCCTGGGGGCCAGCCGACGGCGTCGCGACGCCGCGCTCCTGGAGGCGGCGGGCGCGAGGGTGGCCCAGGTCCGTGCCGCCCAGGTGCTGGAGGGGGCGGTCCACGCGGTGACCGCCACGCTCCTGGGGCTGGTGGTCACGGGACTCTCCCTGCTGCTCCTGGGGCGGAGCATGTCCCTGCCCCTGGGTGAGGTCCTGGACCGGGGGCCGTGGCTGGAGGTAGGGGTGGTCGCCCTGGCGAGCCTGGTGACGACCTGCACGGCGGTGGTCCTGGCGGGGGTCCAGGCGGGGCACGCCCTCAGCCTGGCGGCCGAGCTGCGCTCACGGGACTAGAGCCGCCTTCAGAATGAGTGTGCACGTCCGCCTGACGTGACAGGCTAGGGGCGTGAACGTGGTCGAGAGACGCTACGGCGCAGCCATGGACCAGGCCCTGGCCCTGGCGGCACAGGCGGCCCGGCGCGGCGAGGTCCCGGTGGGGGCGGTGGTCCTGGGACCCGGCGGGAAGGTCCTCGCGCAGGGCGCCAACGCCTGCCAGGCCGAGCACGACCCCACGGCCCACGCCGAGATCCTGGCCCTGCGCGCGGCCGGGGCGGCCCTGGGGGACTCCCACCTGGAGGGATGCACGCTGGTGGTGACCCTGGAGCCGTGCACCATGTGCGCGGGCGCCATCCTGCTGGCCCGCCTGGAGCGCGTGGTCCTGGGAGCCTGGGAGCCCAGGACGGGCGCGGCCGGGAGCGTACGGGACGTGCTGCGCGACCCCCGCACCAACCACCAGGTGGAGGTGGTCGCAGGCCTGCGGGCCAGGCAGTCCACCACCCTGCTGCAGGACTTCTTCACCACCCGGCGCCTCGACACCCCGGCCTCAGCAGAGTGACTGAGGTCGCAGGTCACTGGGTTTGGGCGGTCCGGGACAGGGCGTGTACCCTGGGCCGTCGAGGTAGCGTGTCCGAGCGGCCGAAGGTGCAGATCTCGAAAGTCTGTGTGGTTCATAGCCACCCTGGGTTCGAATCCCAGCGCTACCGCCACCACGGTCCCCGGTATCCCAACGAAAAGTCGGGTACCGGGGACCGACGCACGTAGCGCGCGGTACGTACGTGGTACATACGTGGAACACCGTGGGGTCCCAGTGGGAACACGGAGACGGGCCCTGGTGGGTCGGGACAGGTGGGCCCGCGCCCGGACCAGGGGGCCGCTTACCGGCCCGGAGGAGAACGCCCTCAGCACCACCGGCCCATCCCCGCCGCCGGGCTATTCACGACCCTGACGAGGTCGGTGCCTGGTTTTGGCGCAATCTGAGGATCAGAGCTGACCCCACCCCGCCCACGCTTTTGTACACCTAATGTCCACGCAGGTCAGGAGCTCGGACCCTGGAACGGCCGGGGGTGCCCACCGTTCTGATCCTCAGATTGCGCCACACGCGGGATCCTGGGCGGCAGACGGACGACAGACTAACCGGAGCACTGCATAAACTACTCAGCTGCGCCCAGCATGACCGACACAACGGGCGTCCCCGGCCCCTCACGAGGGCCCGGCCCAGGCGCAGCCGAGGACCGGGCTCCAGGGCGCCCCCGCCCTTACGAGGGGCTGGGGGCGCCCGGGTTATATGCGGAGCTGGGCTTCCGCCCCCGCGGGAGAGGCAGCGGCTCAGAAGGCCGGGATGACGCTGCCGTCGGTCCAGGTGTCCTGGATGAACTTCTTGGTCTGCTCGCTGGTGAGGAGCTCCGCGAGCTTGACCAGGGCGGGGTTGTCCTTGTCGTCGGTGCGCACCACGAGCTCGTTGGCGTAGGGGCTGTTCTGCCCGCTCTCCAGGACCAGGGCGTCCTTGGAGGGCACCTTCTTGGCCTCGATGGCGTAGTTGCCGTTGACCACCCCGGCGTCCACGTCGTCCAGGGCCCGAGCCACCTGGGCGCCCTCCACCGGCTTGAAGACGAGCTTCTTGGGGTTGGAGGTCACGTCGTTCTCGGTGGGGAGCTTCACGGAGGGGTCGACCTCAATGAGCTTGGCCTGCTGGAGCAGCTTCAGGCCCCGGGCCAGGTTGGCCGGGTCGTTGTTCAGGGCGATGGTGCCGCCCTCGGGAATCTGGTCCACGGAGGTGTACTTGTTGGAGTACAGGCCCAGGGGCTCCACGTGCACGTCGGCGATGGAGACGAACTTGTACCCCTTGTCGGCGACCTGCTGGGCCAGGTAGTCGGGGGTCTGGAAGTAGTTGGCGGCCAGGGAGCCGTCCTCCAGGGAGGTGTTGGGCAGCACGTAGTCGGTGAACTCCACAACGTCCAGGCTGATGCCCGAGCCCTTGGTGAGGTTGTTCTGGACAAAGCTGAGGATGTCGCCGTGGGGCACCGGGGAGGCGCCGACCTTGATGGTGATGGTGTCGCCGTCCTTGGTCTCGCCCTTGACGACGTCGGTGCTGCCGGAGTCGGTGGAGGACTCCTTGGAGCCGCAGGCGGCAAGGGTCGTCGCGGCCAGGGCCAGGCCCAGGGAGAAGGAGCGGCGGGTGATGGTGGAGGCCATGACAGGTCCTTTCAGGTGTGATGAGATGAAGGTGTAATGAGGTGTGGATTTAGATGGATCCGGGTGCCGGGGCGGGCACCGGGGTCGACGTCGGGGCCAGGGCAGCCGGGCCCCGGGGGCGGATGCTGGTCAGGCCGGGGCCCAGGGGCCGGGTCGGTCACGTCCCTGCGCCCCTTTTCAGGTCACCAGCTGGCACCGGGCTACTGGCCACCGGCCGGACCACCGGGACCGCTCCCGGGCAGGCCTGGCTGGCACCGGGGCCCGGTCCCAGGGGGGCGGGGTCGCCCGTCGTGCGGATGGCTGCCACCCAGCCGACCGGGGTCCGGCCCCAGGGGCCGGGGCTGACCAGTGGCTGCAGGCCGGTCCTGGTCCGCTCCGGGCTCCCCGGGACCAGGACCGGGGAGGCGGAGATGCCAGACGACCCTGGTGCCCCGCCCCCAAGTCCCCGGAGCCGGGTGACCTTGCCGGTAGGAGCCACCCATAGGAGACTCCCCGCCCCCGAGCCCCCAGGACCGGCGGAACGGGTCCGAAGGTCGCGGGTTCGAGCCCCACGGGGCCCGAGCCCCCGGGACCGGGGGCACGGGAGCTGCCGGGAGGAGCCGGGACGGGAGCTACAGGAACCAGGCACGGTTACCGGCAGGCCAGCACGGGAGCTACCAGGGAACCAGGCAGGGAACCAGGCAGGGAACCAGGCGCAGGAGCCCGCACCAAAAGGCTGGCGCCCCTGGCCCCGCTGGCGCGCTGCCGGTATCCCCTGTGGACCTGGCGTCCGCCCCTGGTCGTCCGGCAGGAGAACCACGACCTCGCGGTATCCCCCGTGGACCTGGCGTCCGCAGGCACGCTTGGGACATCCGGGCAGCTGACCCTCCGGAGCGACCCACCGAGCTGGTCTGCCTGGCGAGCTGGTCCGCGGGATGGTCCCCGAGGCGGCCCCCGGGCCACGTCCTGGTTCGGCTCCCGCGGGCAGGCTGGTCCCCCGGGGCGCTCGTCCGGTCGGTCACCGGACTGATCCGGTCGGTCACCGGGCTGAGGCGTGCGACGGTGTCGCTCGCGTCCCGGCTGGTGGTTGCCTCAGCGGTGGTCCACCAGCCGGCTGAGCATGTCGCCGACCAGCTGGATGACGGCGACAATGAGGACAATGAGGACCACCGTCATCACCATGACGTCGGTCATGTAGCGCTGGTAGCCGTAGCGGATCGCGAGGTCGCCCAGGCCGCCGCCGCCCACGACGCCGGCCATGGCGGAGTAGCCGATGAGCGTAATGAGGGTGACGGTACCCCCCTGGATGAGGGCGGGCAGGGCCTCACGCACCAGGACGCCCCAGGTGACCTGCCTGCCCGAGGCCCCCATCATGAGGGCCGCCTCGACCTTGCCGTGCTCCACGCCGCCCACCGCGGACTCCGTCAGGCGGGCGTAGAAGGGGATGGCCCCGACCGTCAGGGGCACGACGACCCCCTGCCAGCCCAGCGTGGTGTGCATAATGAGCTTGGTAAAGGGCATGATCGCCACGAGCAGGATAATGAAGGGCAGGGAGCGGCCCACGTTGACGACCGCGGACAGGAGCTGGTTGAGGAACCGGTTGGGGTGCAGGCCGCGTGGTCCCGTGGTCACCAGCGCCAGCCCCAGGGGCAGCCCGATGAGGACGGAGAAGAACCCGCTGAGGAAGGTCATGAGGAGGGTGCTGGAGGTCGCATCAAGCAGGTACCCGCTGGTCACGACGCTGTTGCCCAGCCAGCGCCCGTCCCGGTCCGCCAGGGGGAGGGCTCCCAGGGCGCCCGACGCCGTCGGGCCCGTCAGCAGGGGGTAGAGGGCTGTCAGGGGGCTCATGAGCGTACCTCCGCGCGGATACCGGCGGCCCGCAGGGTGGCGGCGGCCTGCCTGCCCTGGCCGGCGGCCACGGTCACGGCCAGGCGGCCGACCTGCGCGGCGCCAATGGTCTCGAAGACCCCGGCGGCAATGTCCCCGCCGAGCTCGGCCACCATGGACATGAGGGCCACGGCCGCGGGCTGGCCGGGGTGGGCGGTAATGGAGGCGTCCACGACGTCCTCCCCGTGGGCGACGGCGGCCGCGGGCACCTCCGGGTCCGGGACGAGCTCACGGGACAGGCGTGAGCCCAGGTCGGTGACGACGTCCTCCAGGCGGCCACCCTCGACAATGCGCCCGGCCTCCAGCAGGCTCACGGAGTCGCATATGCGCCGGATGACCGACATCTCGTGGGTAATGAGGAGGACCGTGACGCCCAGGTGGTCGCGCACGTCCTTAATGAGGTCCAGGATGGAGCGGGTGGTCTCCGGGTCCAGGGCGGAGGTGGGCTCGTCGCACAGGAGCAGGGAGGGGGAGTCGGCCAGGGCGCGGGCGATACCCACGCGCTGCCTCTGCCCGCCGGAGAGCTGGGCGGGGTAGGAGTCCCCGCGGTCGGCCAGGCCCACCAGCTCCAGCATCCTGGAGACGGTCTGGTGGCGCTCGCCCTTGGGGACGCCGGCCAGGGCCAGGGGGTAGGCGACGTTCTGGGCGGCGGTCCGCGAGTCCAGGAGGTTGGCGTGCTGGAAGACCATGCCGATCCGACGGCGGGCCTCGCGCAGCCCGGAGGAGCTGAGGGACGCCATGTCCTGGTCGGCGACGCGGATCTCGCCGCTGGTGGGGCGTTCCAGGGCGGTCAGGCAGCGCACGAGCGTGGACTTGCCGGCGCCGGAGGTGCCCACGACGCCGTGGACAGCACCCACGGGGACGTCGAGGTTGAGGCCGTCCAGGGCACGGACCTCGCCCCCGTCCCGCAGGGGGTAGATCTTGGAGACGTCACGCAGTGAGAGCATGGGCTGCTCGACGGCGTCCGCCGACTTGTCGCGGTCACCGTCCTGAGCGGGGCGGGGGTCCTGTGGGCTCACTGCTTCCTCCATCGGTCCTGGCAGAAGCACCCTCACCTGTACAGGGGGTTGCTGCAACGTCAAAGAGCCAGGTCTCTCAGCTGCTCTGGATGGTCAGGGACAACGTAGCCAGGTAGTCGTGACACGCGCAAGCGCACCCAGCCAAAAGGGAGGTACATCACTATGCGCGGCCCAGGGCACGCAAGGGCAGGGGGCTGTCCGGGGCCGCGCACCCCCAGCCACACCCCACGCAAGCCGTCGTCGACCTCAAGACACGCACTCCGGCACCACACACCCCATGACCTTAATGAGAGCCAGCGCCCGCAAACGCTATTTCGTGCAGGTGAACGCCATTTCGTGCGGGTGAACGCGCTCACGGGCAGATGAACGCTAGTCCAGGAGGCGTCCATATGCCCTAAAGAGCGTTCACCTACCGGAGAAGACGTCTACCTAACGAAGAGCGCGTCCGCCTACCGGAGAGCGCGTTGAAGACTGCAGCCGGGTCCGCTATCCGGCTGGGAGCACGGTCGCGCTCAGGGGCGGGGCCCGCCAGCAGAGGCGGACCTTACCCGACCAGGCCGCACCCAACCAGGCCGCCGTGTGTGGAAGACTTTGTCCATGGACGCCGCAGCACCGACCCCGACCCCAGACATTCTCGGCGAGCCCTGGGTAGCCCGTCGTATCCCGGTGACCGACGCCGCAGCCGCACCCGGCGCCGACCACGCGGTCCTGGTCCACCAGCGTCAGGCGGTGCCCGCACCCGGCGCGGCCCCTCGCCACCCCCGTGCCGTCCTCTACCTCCACGGGCGCAACGACTACTTCTTCCAGACCCACCTGGCCCAGGCGTTCCTGGACGCGGGCTACGAGTTCTACGCCCTGGACCTGCGTGCCTGCGGCCGGTCCGCCCAGGTGGGGCTCACGGCCCCCCAGGCCGACCCCGCCACCTCCGTCCCGGCGGACCAGAACGGGCCAGGCCAGAGCACCTCGGGCCAGAGCGGGCCAGGCCAGAACGCCCCAGACCGGAGCACCCCGGACCAGAGCGGGCCAACCACCCCGAGAGACCCCGCCACCCAGGGAGACCCTGCCGGGCCGCCCACCGCCCCTGGCCCCTCCCCCCACGACGTGCTCGACCTGCGGGTCCACTACGAGGAGATCAACGAGGCCCTGCGCATTATCCGCACCGAGCACCGGCACTCCGTGGTCGTCCTCAACGCCCACTCCACCGGAGGCCTCCAGGCGGCCATCTGGGCGGGCGACCACAAGGACGAGGTACCGCCCAGCACCAGCCGTGTGGACGCCGTCGTCCTGAACTCCCCGTGGCTGGACTTCAACGCCTCCGCCTTTATGCGCTCCTACGGCTCGGCCGCCGTCGAGCTGCTGGCCAAGGTGGATCCTGGGCACAGGCTCTCCAACCCGGCGGAGTCCGCGGCGGGCGCCGACGCCGACCCGCGCCTGGCCGACCCCTACAACCGTGCCCTGCACGCCCGGTGGGGCGGGGAGTGGAACTGGGACCTGCGGCTCAAGCCCTCCCCCGGGTTCCCAGTCACGGCGGGCTTTATCGCCGGCATCCGGCGGCTCCAGCGGGACGTACACCACGGCCTGGGGATCAGGGTGCCAGTGCTGGTGACCTGCTCGACAGCGTCCTGGCACCCGGGGGACCCCATCCAGGACGCCCTGCGCGCCGACGCGGTGCTCTCCGTGGAGCGGATTATGGCCCGCGCCCCCTTCCTGGGCCAGGACGTCACCGTCATCCAGATCGAGGGCGGCGTCCACGACCTGGTCCTGTCCCCTGAGCCCGCCCGCAGCGAGTACCTGCGCACGGTCACCACCTGGCTCGCCGAGCGCCTGCCCTGACAGCGCCTGCCCGACGCCGCCGGCACCTGCCTCTCGTCCCTACTCTCACCGGGCCCCGGCCAGGGCCTCGACCAGGGCCTGGCTGACCCTCTCCACCACCGCCAGGGTGTCCACGAAGTCCGCGTGGTCCCCGTACCAGGGGTCGGGGACGTCCAGGTCCACCGTGGCCAGCCCGACCGCAAGCGGGTCGTACGCCCGGTAGAGCTGGATCCGCTTCTGGCCGGCACGCAGGGGACCGGCCCGGCGTCGGAGCGCCTTCACCTGCCTACGGGTCATGGCCAGCACGAGGTCGGCGGAGGTGAGCTCGGCGTCGCTCATGCGGTGCGCCCGGTGGGTGCGCATTGTCCGGCCCGCGGCGTCATCGGCCCCAGGCCCGACGCCGTAGCCGGCCTCACGCAGGATCCGCAGGGCACAGGGGTCCATGGGGTTGCCGTACTCCTCGCCGGAGACCCCCGCGCTGGTGACCTCCACGCCGGGCGCCCCGACCCGGTCTGGACGCGATGGACCCACCCCGGCCCGGTCCGGGGACAGCATCCCGGCAGCCTGGAGGTGGTCACGCAGGACCGCCTCGGCCATGGGGGACCAGCAGATATTGCCGGTACAGACCATGACGACCCGGTAGGGGCCGTCGGGGTGACGAGCTGGCGGCAGGTTCATGACCCAAGGCTCTCACACCGCCCTTCCGCGGCAGAATCACGGCAACCAGGCCGACCGCGACGGCCCCACTAAGACCGCGGCCCCAGCACGCGAGGCCACGGCCGACGTCGACCCTCAGGCGGGGCGGTGACCCGCGGCCCCAGGCTCCTGCACCGGGATCCACCACACACGGCGCCCGAGGCCGGCACCAGCGCTGACGTCGACGCTGACGTCGGCCGGGGTCTCCCGTAGTCTCAGCGTTATGAATCAGCCCGTGCCCTCCACAGCCCGCCGAACCCCCAGCACGCTCGACGCCGTCGCGGAGCGCTACGTCGCCGACCTGGCCGTCCTCTCCCCGGAGTTCGCCGTCGTCTGCGGCCTGCCGGGCGTGCGCGGCCGCCTGGACGACTACTCCCCCGAGGGGCTGGAGGCCGGTGCGGCCCTACGGGACCGTGTCCTGCGCGAGATCGAGGCCACCGCCCCTACCGACGACGTGGACCAGGTGACCCTGGCGGCCATGCGTGAGCGCCTGGGGGTGGAGGCGCAGATGGCGGCCGCGGGCGAGGACCTGCGGTCCCTCAACGTCATCGCCTCACCCGCCCAGGGCCTGCGCGACGTCTTCGACCTGCTGCCCACGGCCACCACCGAGGACTGGGGGAACCTGGCCTCCGCCCTGGGTGACGTGCCCCGGGCCCTGTCGGGGTACCAGGACTCCCTGCTCCTGGCGGCCTCCCGCGGCCAGGTGGCCTCCCGTCGGCAGGTCGAGGCCGTCATGGGGCAGGCCCGCACCCAGGCCGGTGAGCAGTCCTCCTTCGAGACGCTGCTGGCCAACGCGCAGGTCGGCCAGGGCGAGCAGGCCACGGCGGTGCCCGAGCCCCTGGCCCGTGAGCTCTCCCGCTCCGCAGCCCGGGCTCGGGCGGCCTACGACGGCCTCGCCTCCTTCCTGGAACGCAAGATCCTGCCGCTGGCCAGTGAGGACGACGCCGTCGGACGGGAGCGCTACGAGCTGTTCAGCCGCAGCTTCCTGGGTGCACGGGTGGACCTGGACGAGACCTACGAGTGGGGGCGGACGCGGCTGGCGGCCATTGACGCCGAGCAGCGGACGATCGCCGAGCGCCTCTACGGGCCGGGCACGAGCGTGCGTGAGGCCCTGCGGCGCCTGGACGCCGACCCCGCCCGGCGGGTCCACGGCACCGACGCCCTCCAGGCCTGGATGCAGGAGACCTCCGACGCCGCCATCGAGGCCCTCGACGGCGTCCACTTCGACATCCCCGAGCCGCTGCGGACCCTGGAGTGCCGGATCGCCCCGTCGGCCACGGGCGGCATCTACTACACGGGCCCCAGCGACGACTTCTCGCGCCCAGGACGCATGTGGTGGTCGGTCCCCGCGGGCACCACGGACTTCTCCACCTGGCAGGAGCGCACCACCGTCTTCCACGAGGGCGTGCCGGGCCACCACCTCCAGGTGGGGACGCAGACCTACCTGCGTGACACCCTCAACTCCTGGCGGCGCCTGTGCTGCTGGGTGAGCGGTCACGGCGAGGGCTGGGCCCTGTACGCCGAGCGCCTCATGGCCGACCTGGGGTTCCAGGACGACCCCGGTGACCGTATGGGCATGCTGGACTCCCAGCGCCTGCGCGCCGCGCGCGTGGTCCTGGACATTGGCGTGCACCTGGGCAAGAAGCGGCCCACCGAGCTGGCCGACCTGCCCGGCGTGGGACCGGGCAGGTGGGACGCGCCCTCCGCCTGGGCCTTCCTGCGCCACAACGTGGCTATGGGCGAGTCCTTCCTGCGCTTTGAGCTCGACCGCTACCTGGGCTGGCCGGGGCAGGCGCCCTCCTACGCGGTGGGCCAGCGGCTGTGGGAGGAGACGCGCGACGCCGCCCTGGCGACCCAGCGGGCGGTCGGGGGCGAGGCGAGCCTGCGGGACTTCCACACCCGGGCCCTGGCCCTGGGCAGCGTGGGCCTGGACGTCCTGCGCCAGGCCCTGGCCTGAGGCGGGCCCCGGGCAGGTCGCTGGCAGGTCGCTACGGGCGCGGTGGTGCGCGGCCACGCACCGCAGGCGGGCCCGGGCAGGTGGTCGTGGGGGCACCTGGGGCAGGAGCGGCAGGGGGCAGGATCCGGATCCTGCCCCCTGCCGCTCACGACCGAGGACCTACCACGTGGCGGGGGCTGCGGGCGAGGCCGTCAGCCGCCTGCCTAGTGGTGCGCCCGGGATAGCGGCCCGGGGCGGCGGGATCACAGGCCCAGGGCGGCACGCTCCTCGAAACCGACCCAGTCGGTGCGCACCTCCAGGGCCCGGAACCAGCGGGCCAGCGCCGGCCAGAAGGAGATGGAGGGGCCGGTCTCGGGGTAGGCCTGCCGACCGCCGTACTCGTAGGACTGGATGGTGGTGAACAGGCGGATGTCGCTGCCCATGGGGTAGGAGCCGCACAGGTACTGCTCGACGGAGATGACGGCGGCCAGGCCGGGCCCGTCGGAGAAGGTCAGGGCGTCCTCGTGGCTGGCCTCCATGCCGGTCGCCCGGGCCAGGAGGGTATCGACGACGTCGAAGGCGGTCAGGACGCAGTTGGAGGCCTCCTCGATCTCCTCCGGGTCCTTGGAGTGGGTGACCACCCCGTGGGGGGCGTTGACCTCCGCGGTCAGCCACTCGTCCCAGGCGTCGGTGGACAGGCGGCGGTCCAGCGGGTAGAGCTGGGGGGCGTTGGGCCGGTGGAAGGGGGACCAGGCAGTAGCCAGGTCAAAGAGGAGCGCCCCCGAGTCGGCCATGACGACGTGGCCGTCGTTAAGGTCTACCAGGGCCGGGAGCGTGGGGGGTGGGGTGTAGCCGGGGGTGCTGGCATAGACCTCAGCCAGGGACCGGGCCTCCAGGGCGGGGTCGATCCCAGGGGCACCGTCGGATCCGGTGAGCTCCCAGTAGCCGTCCTCACCCCGGCCGTAGGACCATGAGACGGGCAGGGCCTCCGTCAGTCCTAGAATCCGCCGGGCAATGAGCACACGTCGACACCATGGGCAGGAACTGGAGGCTACCAGCTGGTAGCGGCCTGGCTCGACGGCGAGGTCGCCCTCTGTGAAACGGTGCGAGGGTGAGATGGGCATAGGTCCTCCCGGGCTCGTGGGGCGTTATCTCCATCCTGAGCCCTTGCGAGGTAGCTCGCATGGTCATTCACCGCAGGCGAACCGTCGCGGAGCCGTCCACGGGGCCCGACGCCGCCGGGACCGGCCCCGTGACCCCGTAACCGTTTCCGTGGAGGAAGAGGAGGGAGCCCTCGGTGGCACCACATTCGTGGTGGCACCGAGGGCTCAGCCTCAGGTGGTTGTCCTGGTGGTGTCCTGCTCTTCCGTACCCTGGCGGGTGCAGTACCATCGGCGCTGGGGGTCTTAGCTTCCGGGTTCGGTATGGGGCCGGGCGTGGCTCCCCCGCTATGACCACCAGGACGGGCCTGGTAGGGGCGTGTCCCACGGCCCCCCACCCTGGGGGTGGTGTCGTGGGTGCGTGCCCCGTGTTCTGTTCTCGTGTGTCCCACGCCCGCTCGTGCACCGGTGTGGTGCGGACCAGCGTGTGTGGTGGGGGTTGGTCGTGGACCGTATAGTGGACGCCCACCCCCACGCTGGGGGGTGGTCCGTGGCATGCTCTCGCGTGCCTGACGCTCGCTCTCGCGTGCTCGTTCGCGTGTGTTTGTGTGTTGTGTCGGCCTGTTAGTACCGGTCAGCTCCACGGGTCACCCCGCTTCCACGCCCGGCCTATCAACCCGGTCGTCTACCGGGGGCCTACCACACCACCCGTGGGGTGGTGTGTGGAGGCCTGGTCTCGGGGATGGTTTCCCGCTTAGATGCCTTCAGCGGTTACCCCTCCCGGACGTAGCCAACCAGCCGTGCCCCTGGCGGGACAACTGGCACACCAGAGGTCCGTCCGTCCCGGTCCTCTCGTACTAGGGACAGGCCCCCTCAGGCCTCCAACGCGCGCAGAGGATAGGGACCGAACTGTCTCACGACGTTCTAAACCCAGCTCGCG
>ERZ772921.1538-NODE-1538-length-13174-cov-4.359250_pt1 | contig 13174 bp, 9 predicted proteins | sample MGYA00512117_ERZ772921 | MGnify/ENA primary metagenome ERZ772921 (study PRJEB29015, sample SAMEA2737944) | human oral metagenome | biome: human oral; feature: human-associated habitat; material: dental | place: China | collected 2150 ... | reverse complement strand
CTTATAGGAAGCTTATACGAATCTTGGACGATTGGTATAGAAAGGGTATATAAGTGATTGACTCATAACACAATACAACAGTGCTAAAAATGTTAAAAACGGGGTTTTGAGGCGAAAGAAAGAGAAATAGGTATTAGACCTAAGGCCTTAGACACTAGGAGGGGAGTATGACGAAAAAGGGAAGAAATGACGAGTGACGATTGATGAATGACGAATAACAGATGAAGAAGGTAATATTATAAGGGGGAACTGAAATGAGGGGAAAGCGATTGAGAAATGCTATTATATGAAACTAATGATATATAAAACATCTAAAAATTGACAACTAACGACTAAAGACTAAATATAATGAGTAATACAAAGAAAATTAATCCCGACTATGTGTTTGAAACCAGTTGGGAAGTATGTAACAAAGTAGGAGGTATTCACACGGTGATTACCACGAAAGCTCCGAGTATTGCGAAACAATTCAGAAGGAAATACATTCTGATTGGTCCCGATATTTGGCAACACAACGAAAATAAAGAATTTGTAGAAAACCCCGAACTCTTCAAATCGTGGCGTGCTAAAGCAGCTTCTGAGGGCTTGCGCGTGCGTGTGGGGAATTGGAAAATAGAAGGCAACCCGATAGTAATTCTCGTAGATTTCTCTCATTATGTAAGTGCCAAAAACGAGATTTTGCGTTATTATTGGGATAATTACAAGCTCGATTCTTACAACAGTCCGTGGGATTACGTAGAGCCGGTGCTTTTTGGTTATGCAGTAGGGAAGGTGATTGAGAGCTTTGTGAAGTTCAACACTGCTTCACGCGAAAACGTGATTTGCCATTTCCACGAATGGATGACCGGTAGTGCGCTACTCTATTTGGAAGAAGAAATGCCTAAAATAGGTTCGGTATTCACTACTCACGCTACCGTAGTAGGTCGTGCGATTGCCGGCAATGGTTATCCGCTCTACAACAATATGAAGAACTACAAACCCGAAGAAATGGCCTATCGGTTTGGGGTACAACACAAGCACTTCCTCGAAAAAGAAACTACCAAAGTAGCCGACTGCTTCACTACGGTAAGCGAAATTACTGCCCAAGAAGCGTTGCACTTCCTCAGTAGAAAAACTGATATCATCACGCCTAATGGCTTCAACGACGCCATAGTACCAGCTGAAAAAGATTTTGATAAGAAGCGTGCAGAAGCTAAACAGCGCCTTATAAGCGTGGCACAGGCTTTGGTAACCCAACCTATTAGCAAGGATACCAAAATTGTAGCTATCAGCGGTAGATATGAGTTCCACAACAAGGGTATCGATGCCTTTATTGATGCCTTGGGAGCACTGAATAGGAATTCTAATAACAAGAAAGAGCTTTTGGCTTACATCTTAATTCCTACAGCTCACGATGCGCCTAACCAAGGATTGCTAAACAATTTGCACAACCCTCAGCAAACTACCGAAAACGAACAAAAGCACCTTACCCATATTCTCCCTGATGTGTATCACGATGTGATAATGACTCGTATTTATGAGCAACAGCTCTTCAATAGGAAGGAAGATAAGGTGAAAGTGATTTTCTGTCCAAGTTATCTCAATGGCAACGACGGGGCGTTCAACCTTTCTTATTACGACTTGCTCATCGGGTTAGACGGTACCGCTTTCCCATCGTACTACGAGCCTTGGGGCTATACACCACTTGAAAGTTTGGCTTTTAAAGTGCCTACCATTACCACTACTTTGGCAGGTTTTGGCAAGTGGGTGAACGATTATTACCCCGAAAAACAAAAAGCGATAGAAGTAGTACCGCGCACCGATAGCAACTACGGTGAGGTAGTAGGCGCGATTGCTAAGAATATTCAGAATTTATTAGACAGGAAAGAACAAGACTTCCAAGAGCTTCGCGAAACAGCAGGGAAAGTATCAGAAATCGCTCTGTGGAAGAACTTAGTACAATACTACATAAAATGTTATGAACTCACTCTTGAAAATATAGAGGACAGGGTGGAGAGTCTGCCTCCGGTAGAAACTGATGGAGTGGCATATTTAGAGAAATCGAAGGTGGTGAACACGCCTAACTGGCGCAGTGTGATTATCCACCGTGCAATTCCCGAAGCCTTACAACCGCTCGAAGAACTCGCTAAAAACCTTTGGTGGTGCTGGAATGACGAGGCTTACGAAGTTTTTAAATACATCGATAAAGCCCAATGGATAGAAGTGCGTAAGAACCCTATTGCCTTGCTGGACAGCATCTCACTTACTCGTTATAAAGAATTGGAGCAAGATGCGGTATTTATGCGCAATCTTTCGAAAGTATATGGTGATTTCCAAGCCTATATGGCTAAAAAATCGGAAATGGTAAGTCCGTCTATCTCTTATTTTAGTATGGAATACGGCTTACATTCTTCCTTGAAGATTTATTCAGGAGGTTTGGGTATCTTAGCAGGCGATTACCTAAAAGAAGCTAGCGACAAGGCAACCAAAATCACTGGGGTAGGATTGTTATACCGCTATGGTTATTTCACTCAAAAACTATCCTCAGCAGGTAACCAAGAAGCTGATTACGAAGCACAAGATTTCTCGAAGATACTGGTAACGCCTGTAACAGATGATAGTGGAAAATGGTTGATTATATCAATAGATTTACCAGGTAGAACCCTATATGCACGCGTATGGCGTGTGGACGTAGGTCGTATAGAGCTTTATCTTCTCGACACCGACTTTGAGAACAACCGCGAAGACGACCGTTCTATCACCCATCACTTATATGGAGGCGACTGGGAAAACCGTCTTAAACAAGAAATGTTATTAGGTTTGGGAGGTATTAAGATGTTGCGCAAGCTAGGTATCGACAGTGATATTTACCACTGCAACGAAGGGCACGCTGCCTTTATAGGGTTGGAACGCCTCAGCGAGTATATACAAAACGAGAACCTTACTTTCTCGGAAGCGATGGAAGTGGTGCGCGCTTCATCGCTCTTTACTACTCACACCCCAGTACCCGCAGGTCACGATGCTTTTGAAGAAGGCTTATTACGTGCTTATTTAGGAAATTACGCCGATATATTGCACGTGAATTGGGAACAAATACTCGCTTTGGGTAAAATAAACTTGCAAAACCCACACGAGAAATTCTCGATGAGTAACCTCGCAGCGAACCTTTCGCAAGAAATAAACGGTGTGAGCTGGCTACACGGTGAGGTAAGTAAAGAAATCCTCAAAGACTTGTGGCCAGGTTATATGCCCGAAGAACTTCACATTAGCTATGTAACCAATGGAGTACACCAACCTACGTGGACAGCTGGCTTGTGGAAAGAAGTAGAAAACGAGGTGTTTGGCAAAGACTACAAAACACACCACTACGACCCTAAGAGCTTTGAGGGCATCTATAAGGTATCTGACCAACGCGTGTGGGAAATCAAAACGGCTCTTCGTTCTAAACTCTTGCGCCGCGTAGAACAAAAGCTACGTTTAGAGAAGAACACTCCTTATTTCTCTCCACGTCAGTTAGTGGAAATCAAAGAGAACTTACGCGAAGATATCCTCACCATTGGTTTTGCGCGTCGTTTTGCGACCTACAAACGCGCTCATTTGCTCTTTACCAATATAGAGCGTTTGGATAAAATAGTGAACAATCCTGAGCGTCCTGTACAGTTCATCTTTGCCGGTAAAGCCCACCCTGCTGATAAAGCAGGACAGGATTTGATTAAGAATATTGTGGAAATCTCGAAATTACCACAGTTCTTAGGCAAGATATTATTCGTTCCTAACTACGATATGGAGCTCGCGCGCCATATGGTACAAGGGGTAGATGTATGGATGAATACCCCTACACGTCCGCTAGAAGCCTCAGGAACCAGTGGTGAAAAAGCTGCGATGAACGGGGTAATGCACTTCAGCGTACTTGATGGTTGGTGGGTAGAAGGTTATCGGGAAGATGCCGGTTGGGCTCTCCCTATGGAACGCTCCTACGAAAACCAGCAGTATCAAGACGAAATGGATGCAGAGACGATTTACAACATTATTGAAGACGAGATAGCTCCTATATTCTATGATAAGAATAAAGATGGCATTTCATCACGCTGGTGTGCACTCATCAAGAATACGATTGCCAAAGTGGCGGTAAACTTTACCACTACTCGTATGCTCACTGATTACGAAAAGCAATACTATTACCCAATGACTGAGCGCGTAACCAAGATTAAAGACAATCACTTTGCAATCGCTATTGAACTTTCGAACTGGAAACGCAAAGTAACTCAAGAATGGGATAACATAAAGGTAGTGAGCTTTAAAGTGCCTAATCGCAATGAGCAACTCATTTCTATTGGCAAGATATACAAAGGTGAAATTACCTTAGAATTAGGAGAATTACGCCCTGAAGACGTAGGAGTAGAATTGGTAGTAGCCCAACATAAAGACGATAAGTTTAAAGTACTCTCGACAAGTGAGTTTACGGTAGTGGCTCAAGAAGGCAACAAAGCTACCTATCAATTGGAAATTGCCTCAGAATATCCAGGTGCTTTGCACTTAGCAATAAGAATTTTCCCAAAAAATAATTTATTGCCACACCGCCAAGATTTCGCTTTGGTAAAATGGCTATAACTAATAAATAAGTATTTCATTTTAAAGTGTATACGAAGAAAATAAGCAAATATATAAAGGTTAAAAAACCTCTATTTTGGAGAGATTAAAAAGAATAAGAAATGTTAAAATTAATAAAAAAATATCTCTAAAATGATTTTGTATTAAAATAATACTTATATTTGCACCAAAATTAAAATAGTAATCAAAATTCATTTTTTAAGTATGAAGAAAATCAAAGTAACTTTATTTGCTTTGGCTGCTGCTTTTTCGGTAGCAGTTCAAGCACAAGATGAAGACAGTCCTTGGCAAATAGGATTTGGAGTGAACTCCGTTGATATTCGTACCCCTGATGCATTCGGGGACTTAATGAAAGACTGGGGAGGGCCAAGCGATATCAATATCCTTCCAGCAGTTTCTCGTCTTTCAGTAGGTAGATATATCGGAGCTGGTTTTTCTGCTGAATTATCAGGTTCTTTAAACAAAATCGAAAAAGGATTCGGTTATAACAAAGATCTTGATAACAAAGTAGATTTATCTTTCTGGTCTGCAGACTTAGCGTTGCAATACCACTTTAAATCTCTTTGGAACAAAGAGAAAGTAAAATGGTTTGACCCATTCTTACAAGTAGGTGGTGGTTATGCCGCTATTGACAACGAAGGTAAATTCCGCGCCTTAGGTGGTGGTGGTGTAAACTTTTGGTTTACCGAAAACATCGGTATTAACTTGCAGACAGCTTACCACCCTACTTTCCAATCTGATTCAAAAGAGGATTACTTCCAACACGCTGCCGGTATTACCATTAAATTTGGTAAAAAAGACCGTGATAAAGATGGTGTAGCTGACAAAGATGACCTTTGTCCAGATGAACCAGGTAAACCAGAATTGAAAGGTTGCCCAGACCGCGATAATGACGGTGTAGCTGATAAAGACGACGCTTGTCCTGATGAAGCTGGTAAACCAGAATTGAAAGGTTGTCCAGACAGAGACAATGATGGTATCGCTGATAAAGATGATGCTTGTCCTGATGAAGCTGGTCCAGCTGAATTTAACGGATGTCCTGATACTGATGGTGATGGTGTGCCAGATAACGTAGACCAATGTAAAGACGTAGCTGGTCCTAAAGAAAACAACGGTTGCCCTTGGCCTGATACCGATGGTGACGGTGTTCTTGACAAAGACGACGAATGCGTAGATGTACCTGGTCCTGCTTCTAACAACGGTTGCCCTGAAGTAACTCAAGAAGTTCAAAAGAAATTGAACGACTTCGCAAAAACTATCTTGTTCGATGTGAACAAAGCTACTATCCGTCCTGAATCAGCTACTGTATTGAACCAAATCGTTGACGTATTGAACCAATACAAGAATGCTAAATTCTCTATTGAGGGTTACACTGATATCAGTGGTAAGAGAGATAAGAACCAAAAATTATCAGAAGATAGAGCTTATTCAGTTAAAGCTTACTTAATTGATAAAGGTATAAACCCTGCTCGTCTTACTGCAAAAGGTTTCGGTCCTGATAAACCAATCGCTTCTAACAAAACTAAGAAAGGTAGAGAGCTCAACCGTCGTGTTGAAATCAACTTAGTAAAATAGTTGTTTCTCTAACCCTTTTGTTACACATAAAAAGAGGTTGCCCGTAAGGACAACCTCTTTTTAATTATTAATTATCAGTTATTAATCACTAATTGTTTATGTTCTCTTCTATCGAAATTCAATTGCAAACCTTACCTACTAATCCTGGTGTCTATCAGTTTTACGATGCTACGGACACGCTTATTTATGTAGGGAAAGCCGTCAATTTGAAAAAGCGCGTTTCTTCTTATTTTCAAAAGGAACACGACAATGCCAAAACACGTATTTTGGTGAGGAAAATTGTGCGTATAGAACACATAGTTGTAGCTACCGAGAGTGATGCATTACTACTCGAAAACAACCTTATCAAGAAATACCAACCGCGCTATAACATTCTCCTAAAAGACGACAAGAGCTATCCGTGGATATGTGTGAAGAAAGAGCGATTCCCACGTGTGTTCTCTACGCGTAGGGTAGTAAAAGACGGTTCACTGTACTTTGGCCCTTATACCAGTATGAAAACCGTACACACACTTTTAGATTTGATAAAAGAGCTCTTCGCTTTACGCAATTGTAATTACGATTTATCTCCGCAAAACATCGCTAACCACAAGTTTAAAGTGTGCTTGGAATATCATCTGAAAAATTGTAAAGGGCCTTGTGAAGGATACCAAAACGAAGCAGATTACAACCAGAATATTCAGCAGATTGTAGAAATCCTTAAAGGGAATTTCAAAAATGCATTGCATCAGTTTAGGGAGGAGATGATGGCACTGGCTTCGGAAATGCGGTTTGAAGAAGCAGAACTCATCAAGCAAAAGATACAGAGTTTAGAGAACTATCAGGCAAAATCGACCATCGTAAGTAGTAAAATTAGCAATGTAGATGTATTTTCTATCGTTTCGGACGAAGAGTACGGTTATGTAAATTTCCTACAAGTAGCCTACGGAGCGATTGTGAGAGCTCATACTTTGGAAATTAAAAAGAAATTGGAAGAAACCGATAGAGAGCTCTTGGAATACGCTATTATTGATATTCGTGAACGTTTCTTCTCTAATTCCAAAGAGATTATTGTGCCTTTTGAGGTTACTCTTTCAGAAGGATTACAAGCGACCATTCCTAAGGCAGGTGAGAAAAAACAACTCTTAGACCTATCGATGCGCAATGCCAAACACTTCCGTCAAGATAGATTCAAGCAGGAGAAAATAGTAGACCCCGAACGCCATACGAACCGTATTCTCACCCAGATGCAACGCGACTTGCACCTTTCTGTCCCACCGGTACATATAGAGTGCTTTGACAACTCGAATATTCAGGGTACGAATCCCGTATCGGCGTGTGTAGTATTTAAGAATGCGAAGCCGAGCAAGAAAGACTATCGTCATTTTAACGTGAAAACTGTAGAAGGTCCTAACGATTTTGCCTCGATGGAAGAAGCCGTGTATAGACGTTATCGAAGATTGTTGGACGAGGAACAACCGCTACCTCAACTGATTGTAATAGACGGCGGGAAGGGACAATTGTCTTCGGCATTAAAAGCCTTAGAGCAATTAGAACTGCGCGGAAAGATAGCTATTATAGGTATTGCAAAGCGTTTGGAAGAAATATTTTTCCCTGAGGATAGTATTCCATTGTATTTAGACAAGCGTTCGGAAACCTTGCGGGTGATACAGCAGTTACGCGATGAAGCTCACCGTTTTGGGATTACCTTCCACCGGCAAAAACGGAGTAAATCGGCAATCGTATCGGAGCTTGATGGTGTAGAGGGTATAGGAGAAAAGACTAAAGAAGTCCTCTTACAACATTTTAAATCGGTAAAACGCATAAGAGAAGCTACTTTAGAGGAGCTTACCCAAGTAGCAGGTTTTAGAGGTAAGAAAGTATATGAATATTTCCAGAGTCATAAATAAAAACGAAGGCTTTATTTGTTGCTAATTACAATTTGTTTCATACCTTTGGAGCAAGTTCTATTATAGAAATAATCTATGACGAAAGCAGTAGACAGCTCAGCTGTAATAGTTTTATAATCAAACGTTATTCGGAGCTAAGACGAATAAAAGACGGTGTGAGTTGCACGGGCAGATGAAGAAAAAACGAACAATGAACGAACAATGAACGAAGAAAGAACGAACGATGAACGAAGAAATGACGAAGGTAAGGCGAAGTTACCTAAACGATACGATATTAGGCAAGCGTTGAGAAAAGCTGTGTAGCCTGAAATCGTCGTTGGTAACGCCTGTAAATTTGAAGATATTGTTACCTGTACCTGGGATATTAGGATAATACCCAAAGGAGAATTGTATGGCTCCAAAGGGCAAATAGTCGTTGGAAATATAAAAACCTATCGAAACCTTAGAGTATACTTCTGTTTTTAGAAAGGTAGTGTTTTCCCTACCTATAAAACCTATATCGGCTGAGAGAAACGGGCTAAACCTAAAACCTATCAGCTGAAAAGGAGCATATACTTGCGTTTGTGAGGTGAGTATAAGCTTGCGTGTGCCGTATACTTCACGGCTACTGAAGCCCAAGATACCATTAGATTCATTTAAGTTGATCCTGTCTCGCTGGTATACATTTCGGTTAAAACCTACTACAAATGAGGAGCGCAAGAACTGACGAAAATGCCAATCGCCTATGTTGAACAATTTACTGAAATAGGTACCTTCGCCTTTTAGCACAGTTTCTTTGTTCGTGCCGTCCTTAAAAAATGTGCCTACCTCAAAGTTGATAGAATGGTAGTAACCACGCTTGGTATAGTTTGCCTCAGCAAAGCCTATACCGAGATAGGGCAAAGTAGCGTAGTTCTTCCGCAGTATCCCTGAGGTGAGAAACAAAGAGCGTCCTATTCCTACGTCCTCGATATCGCCGTTGCGAAATATATAGCGGTCTTTCACAAACCCTGTACTATTGAGACTGAATTGGGTGAGATATAGGTTCTCGTTGCCGTAATATTGCTCGGGGTCTATCTCGGGAGAAGGTTTCTCGTAATAATTTATATTGCGAAAACGTCCAGCTATGATAAAGTTATTGATGCGCTTATTTTCTACTTTTCTGAGGGGCTTTACCCAACTACCAAAAGCATCGAAGGTGCGTGTCATTAGGATAGGAATATAGATAGAGTCGCGATAACTAATGCCTTCGTCTTCATATCGATATTCGTAGTACCCTAAGCGCCCCGACCAACGTGCCAAAGGTGAATACAGTGGTCGCTCTACCTGTATGCTCTTTGAAAAATAGTTCTCGTAATCGGAATAATAACCGGTTCGCACATTGATGTAAGTGTTTTTGATGTTCCTCACCACATAGTTAAAACCTTTGCCATTGTTCCCGATTCCTGAAAAGTATTGTTGATAGGTGAGCGAGAGTTCGTGTCCTATCCCAAAGAGATTTTGCTCGGTAAGTCGTGTCCAGCCTCTACTGCCTGCCAAGTCGCCGTCGACGTATATAGACCAGCTATCGAGCACATTCACTTGCACATCTACTGAATCGGAGGTTTGACTCACAGGGATAGCACACACTTGTGCCCTACGGATATACCGCTGATTGCGCAATACACGCTCGGTTTCACTCAGCAAAAGGGTATCTAAGGGCTTGTCCTTTTTAAACAGAAGAAACTTGCGTACCGTGCTCTCGCGGGTTTTCACGTGAAGTGCATTGCCAAAACGCTCCAAACGAGTGTTAGGTACTTTGCTTAAATCTTTCTCGTCAAACCCAAAAGGGTCTAAGGTAGTAATAACGATATTTCTAATGATTTTCCCTTGATAAGAAGGGGCTTTTTTAGGAGTAACGGTAGAGGTGCTTGTACCTTCGGATGTCTTTTCCTCAATTATAATAAAGTTATTGAGATTTTTAGTGAGCTTATATTTGCTAAAGAAATTTTTGATTCTCTCATAAAATACTCTGTTTTTAGCTTCTCTTTCAGGTGAAATGCCTTCTAATAGCGAGTCTTTTACCTTTAAAGTATCTATTTCTTGAGAAAGAAGATAATTCATTCCCAAGAGAAATAGAGCTATAAGAGTAAAGGTTTTTCTCATTTTCTTTTTTGCTGAAAGAACTGTTTTAACAAGGCTGTAGCTTCCTGGCTTAAAATGCCAGTAACTACTTCGGTTTTTGGGTGCAGTTTGCCCCCCATTACGCTGTAGCCTCTATGGGTGTCGGGGGCAGCATAGACCAAACGCGATAACTGACTCCAATACAAAGCACCTGCACACATTGCACAAGGCTCTAACGTGAGGTACATAGTGCAACTTGTGAGGTATTTACCTCCCAGATAGTGAGCTGCCATAGTAATGGCTTGCATTTCGGCGTGCGCTGTCACATCGTTAAGGCGCTCGGTAAGGTTATGGGCTTTGGCGATAATTCTGTTATCAATGGTGATAATGGCTCCTACGGGAATCTCGTCTTCCTCGAAAGCTAATTGTGCTTCTTCTAAAGCCTTTTGCATAAAGTATTCGTCAGTATTCATTGAAATAAAAATTACTTTGGCAAAGTACAAAAACTTTGCCAAAGTAATGTTAAAAATACGGTTATAAGGTAATTATTTATTACCGCCAAAGAGGTTGCCAATACCTCCCATAATATCATCCATTACATTTCCGTCTTTGTTTTTGTCGAAGAAAGAGTTCATCATTTCACTGATGTTACCTCCTTTGCCTGAGAAAAAGTTGGATATCATTGGGGTTAAGTTTTGGAAAATCTTGCTTACATTATCCAATGAAACACCTGTTTTCTCACTGATAGCTTTTAAGGTAGACGATTGCCCGTCGCCTGTAAGTTTGTTTAAAATCTCACTACCTTCGGCTTTGCCGAGCATCGATTTGAGTGAATCCATTACCGAGCTTACTTTATCACTGCCGATACCTGTTTTCTCGCTCAATCCTTTTACGAGTTGTTGAAGGTTATCACCTCCTAAAAAATCTAACATTCCTGCCATATAATAATTATTTTAATAAGGTTATAATTTGTGAGGCTAACTCAAAGCCTATGCGGTTCTGAGCTTCGTTAGTAGCTGCCCCTATGTGTGGGGTAAGCGATACTTGAGGGTGCATTAACACTTGTATAGCGGGGTTAGGTTCGTTTTCGAATACATCTAAACCTGCAAAAGCTACTTTGCCACTATCTAAGGCTTCTATAAGGGCTACTTCATTTAAAGCACCTCCACGTGCTAAATTGATGACTCCTACACCATCTTTCATCAATGCAAACTCTTTTGCATCGAGTATATAACCTCCTTCTGCTGGGCTGTTGTTGAGAGTGATAAAATCAGCTTTTGCCAGAAGGAGTTCTTTTTCTACGGTTTTGATGGTGAAAGGCAAGGTTTGTCCGTCGAAAAAGTCGAGGGTTATTACTGCCTCAGTTACTTTGGGGTCGTAAGCCATTACATTCATACCTAAACCGATAGCAATGCGAGCTACCGCTTGTCCGCTACGTCCGAACCCTATAATACCTATGGTTTTACCGCGCAATTCGGCGCCATTGTTATAGTTTTTTTTGAGTTCGTTAAACTGAGTGTCGCCTTCCAAAGGCATATTGCGGTTGGCATCGTGTAGAAAGCGTACGCCACTAAAAAGGTGAGCAAAAACGAGCTCGGCTACCGAATTAGCCGAAGAGGCTGGGGTATTAATCACGTGTAGGTTTTTGCTTTTGGCGTGTGCCACATCTATATTGTCCATTCCTACGCCTCCTCTACCGATGAGTTTGAGTGACGGACAGCTATCGATGATATCTTTTCGCACTTGTGTGGCTGAACGCACTAAGAGCACATCGATTGCGTGTTTGTTTATATAGTCTATCAATTGGTTTTGAGCTACCTTAGTAGTGATAACTTCAAAACCTTCTTTTTCTAACGCTTCTTTTCCTGAATCGGAAATTCCATCGTTTGCAAGTATCTTTATCGCCATTATATTAATTTAATTAGTAAATTAGTGAATTAGCAAATTGCCAATTTCAATTATACCCTTCTCTGTACAACCTCAAAAATGCGTTCGCCATCACATTTTAGGGTTTTGGAAGGGAACTTGAGAATGAGGGCATAGTCGTGAGTTGCCATCAGTATGGTTCGTCCCGAGGCGTTGATTTCTTTTAGGACTTGCATTACTTCTACACTGGTCTCGGGGTCTAAGTTACCTGTAGGTTCATCGGCTAAGATGAGCTCGGGGTTGTTGAGCAAGGCACGTGCGATAGCTATGCGTTGTTGTTCGCCTCCTGATAGCTCGTGAGGGAACTTAAAACCTGTATTCTGCATTTTTACTTTTGCAAGTACCTCTTTTATGCGTTGTTGTATTTTTGCTTTATCAGTCCATCCGGTAGCTTTCAGCACAAAAGCGAGATTATCGTGCACGCTTCTATCGGTAAGCAGTTTGAAATCTTGGAATACGACTCCTAGTTTACGGCGGAGCAGAGGGATTTCGTCTTCGGTGAGTTTATTTAGGTTGAAACCAACGACTTTTCCTTTTCCTTTGGTAAGGGGTAAATCGCCGTAGAGCAACTTGATTAAGCTACTCTTTCCTGACCCTGTTTTGCCGATAAGGTACACTAATTCACCTTTTCCAATGGTGAGATTTACATTGGAGAGAATGAGGGTATTCTTCTGATATACTGATACTTCTTTTAAATCTAATACTGGTTCTTCCATTGATATAAGTTCAGTAAGGCAACTATTTTACCTTACAAAATTCCTGCAAAAGTAGAAAAAATATTTGGATAAAGGAAATTTTTTGGAGAAAAAGTGAAAAAAGGAGGTTATATAGAAAATAGTCGTAGCACAGCAGACGGTCGTAACACGATGGCAGGGAAATGGGAGAATTAGAAAGTGAGGAAATGTGAGAATTAGAAAATGTGAGAAAATGACGAGTGACAAAAGCCCCCGAACCCCCGAAGGGGGACAAGCTCTAAAAAAAGACAACACATATCAGTTTGACAATCAAGGTTTATTTGAAACTAAAGGAATGCGAGTTGCACGGGCAGGGGAAATGTGAGAATGAGAGAATGAGAAAATGTGAGAATGAGAGTTTATTTGAAATTCTTGGAG
>ERZ772921.1536-NODE-1536-length-13184-cov-2.470104_pt1 | contig 13184 bp, 15 predicted proteins | sample MGYA00512117_ERZ772921 | MGnify/ENA primary metagenome ERZ772921 (study PRJEB29015, sample SAMEA2737944) | human oral metagenome | biome: human oral; feature: human-associated habitat; material: dental | place: China | collected 2150 ... | reverse complement strand
TTAACGAAGTATAGTTAATAAAGACCTGGTAGCTCAGCTGGTAGAGCAATACACTTTTAATGTATGGGTCCTGGGTTCGAATCCCAGCCAGGTCACTTTTTAAGGTTTAGAAATAGTAATTTTTTTCATATTAATATTTTGTGATTTGGTGTTTAAGAAGCCCTTGGATTTTTCCGAGGGCTTTTTATTTGGTATAATATTTTGTATTTTTGTAGAAAAAAGGAAGGAATATGGAAAAAATACTGATTACCGGAGCTAATGGGCAAATTGGGACAGAGCTTGTAGCCAAATTGGTCGATGTTTATGGTAAAGAGAATGTGATAGCATCGGATCTTTATATCAGAGAAGGTTCTGATATGGCAGGAAAATATGTGAAATTAGATGTTACGGATTCTGCGGAGTTTGCCCGTATTATTTCAGAAAATGGGATAACAACAGTTTATCACTTGGCTTCACTACTTTCGGGGACTTCTGAAAAACAGCCTCTTTTAGCTTGGAATGTTAATTTAGACCCGCTTCTTCACCTTTGTGAAATGGCTAAAAATGGATTGATTAAGAAAATTTTTTGGCCGAGTTCCATTGCCGTATTTGGCCGAGGAATTCCATCTCACAATGTGGAGCAGGAAGTTGTGCTGAATCCCTCTACAATCTATGGCGTGACAAAAGTAGCAGGTGAGAAACTCTGCGAATATTATTTTGAAAAACATAATGTAGACATTAGAAGCATCCGCTATCCAGGGCTTATTTCTTGGAAAACACCAGCAGGCGGAGGAACTACAGACTATGCGGTAGAAATATTTTATGAGGCAGTAGAAAAGGGAAATTATACAAGTTTTATAGAAGAAAATACAGCAATGCCTATGCTCTACATGGATGATGCAATAGATGCTACCGTGAAACTTATGCAGGCGCCAAACGAAAATATTAAAGTGAGAACTTCCTACAATCTGGGAGGAATGTCCTTTACTCCGAAGGAACTGGCAGAAGAAATAAAGAAAATAATTCCAAAATTTGAAATTTCCTATGAACCCGATTTTAGGCAAAAAATAGCAGAAAGCTGGCCTAAAAGTATAGATGACAGCACGGCTAAAAAAGACTGGGGGCTGAACTATAAATTTGGAATAAAAGAAATGGCAGAGGATATGATAAAAAATCTAAGGATAAAATTAGGAAAGTGAAAAATAAAAAAATCTCAGAAAATTAATTCTGAGATTTTTATTTTAGGGATTATTTGTTTTTTAATAAATCTCTTATTTCAGCCAATAGTTCCTCTTGTGTAGGAGCTGCAGGTTCATCAGCAGGTTTTTCGTTTTTAATTTTGTTAATTCCCTTTATCATCACAAATAAGATGAAAGCAATGATAACAAAATTAATTACTGCTGAAAGAAACATACCATACTTAACCCCTCCAAACAGAGTAAGTTCTTCAATGTTTTTCAAATTAGCAGCTTCTAAAGCTGGATTAAGAATAAGAGGCGTAATAACATCTTCTATAAAAGAGCTCACTATCTTACCGAAAGCTCCTCCAATAATGACTCCGACAGCCATATCCACTACATTGCCTTTAATGGCAAATTCTTTAAATTCTTTTATAAAACTCATCGATATATATTTTAAAAATACAAATATAAAAAAATGCTCAAAATCTGAGCATTTTTTTATTAATTTCTAATGATTATTCCATAATCTTCTACTTCTCCGTAAGTGTAGTGGTCTTTCGGAGTGATAGTTCCTCTCAGAGTTCCGTCGCATGCGGATGCAGGAACAGAGTTCACAGAAGGGCCTACTTTCAGGGCAACTCTCATTTTCAGGAGTTCACTGCCCGCTACAGCTGTTGATGGAACATTGAAACTAAAAGTTTTCTGCAGAGTTCCTACATTGCCATTGGATGGGTCTGCAATAAACTCTTTGATAATTCTTTCATCTTCAGAGAGTTTTCCATCAGCATTGAAGTCTATCCAAACACTCAGCGTTTCGTAGAAATCCTCAGAGTTTGGATAAGATATCGTTACGCTTAATTTATTGTTGTTTGAGCCTCTTTTCAGCTGGATAATTTTACTTGTATCGCCACTAAAATCACTATATCCTTGTGCATCAGAGTTGTTGTTTATCAGCACATTATTAGAAGAATCTATGATTTTAATGTTAGAAATATATTCATAAGTTGCATTGGTTGCTTTCAGTGGGCAGTATTCTATTTTTGAAAATACAAATTCCTCAGAACTAGTAAAAGTGCCAGTAGTTCCGCTGCAAATTTGGGCTACTTGGGCTTCATAAGTTACCCCTGATGTCAAACCAGAGATTACATATTTTGGTTCAGTAGTTGTGATTTCTGTCCAGCTGGAAGCTGTTTTTGGTTTGTATCTTACTTTGTAGCCGTTTCCAGAGTATTCTTTCCAAGATAAAACAAAGGTTCTGCCTTCTTGTGTAATGGTAAAATCATCTGGAGCAACACTGCTGCACGGAGAAGAACTGATAATTTTAATAGCAGAGCTTACGGCGTAAAATACATTATCAATCGCAGATATTCTTATTTTAATGGTTTTATTTAGTAAATGAGCAGGGAAAGTCAGGATTTCTGAGCCGTCATTCGGTGTAGAATCTGCTAATACTGTCCAGCTCAATCCGTTATCCAGCGTGTAATCTATCTTTACAAAAGACACATTGTAAGGAGCTAAGTTGGTATTTGCTACATTCCAAAGAAGCGGTGCAGAAGCGCTTGCGTTCAGCATTCCTGCAGTTATAACGCTGAAAGGTCCATCGTTTCCTATTGTAATATCCTGCACTGCCGAAGACACTTGCTGTCTTGTAGAGATAGCATTGTTATCCCTTACTGTAACGGCAAAGCTCATATTTCGGGCTGTGTTGGGAATGGCTTCCCAGTTGCTTTTTGCTGTTGTGTTGTCCAGCAGTTTTCCAGCGAGAACGGTTTCCAACTTCGGGAAGTATCTTATATAACCATCTGTGGAGGGTTTTACAGAGCGGAAGTTAGCTCCGTTATTTCTGTTGCCATCCACTTCTATTATCCTTGATGTAGCATTGTCTGTCTGCTCCCAAGTATAAGTAAGAAGGTCATTCTCCGCATCGGTGGCTTCTGTTTTTAAGACAAATGCCGTCTGTTTAGGAATGGTGTAAGAGGGCAGGGCAGGGATTTGCGGAGCGGTATTGCTGGTAATCGCTGTTTCGTGGTCGCAGGTTTTGTTCTCTAAATTAACCTGAATTTGGTTCAAACTTGCAATACTGAAATACGCATCAGAATGTTCCTGAATATCATAGTTTGTCATCCCTGCATAACCCATTATGGTAGAGCCGGAACCAGGTTCTATTTGAGTTCCGGAAGTCGGGTTTTCTATCGCATAGGAGAATGTATGGTTAGCCCCAAGCTGGTGGCCTATTTCATGGGCTACGAAGTCTATATCAAATACATCGCCGTAAGGCTGGTTGTCTTCCAATGGAGAGGTAAAAGCCGAGCCTTTTGCTTTGCTGGTAGGAATTCCATCGGAATTTAAGCTGGGACTTTCGCAGATACATCCCAGACAGCCCGCATTTCCGCCGCCCCCAGATGCTCCGAAGAGGTGTCCTATGTCGTAGTTAGCTTCTCCCACTTCTTTTGTCAGTACTTTTTGTAGTTCCATACTCCAGTCGCCTTCTACACCGGAAGCTGCATCAGAATAGGGGTCTGTGGCAGGATTGGTGTAGATAATGTTAGTAGCATTGACTAAATTAAAATGCACCGCCATATCCTTTTCATAGACTGCATTTACCCTTGTAAGAGTTGCGTTTATCTGAGCCAATGCCCCAGCAACACCTCCAAAAATCTGGGTATATTCTCCCGTTACCGAGATGGCTATTCTCAGCGTTCGGTACTTCCTGTCGTTAGAGGTTCTAAATCTGGAAAGCGAATTTTTACTGCGTTTTTCGGCTAATTTAAATATATGGTTGATTTGATTTACCGCCCTTTTATCCTCTAATGGAGAGCATTCAAAGGGTCTGCCGCTGCTTTTCTTCGTTTTGGAATGCACAGAATAGATTCCTCCTGAGTTTCTCCTTGGGTCTATAAACTCGTAATTTCCTTGGTCAAATATCATGGACTGGAAATCATTTGGGGCGATACTGAATCTTATAGTTCGCTTCGGGTCAGATACCGAAACTCCAGTGTAAGACCCTAGTTCATACTGGGCTTCCACTTGTTCATCTACTACGGGAAAGCTTTTAACTCTAAATTTTTCTAACTTTCCCTCCAAGTTGGGAACTTCTATGATGATGTCTTTGGTCTTAGAATGCGTGGTGTTCAGCTGTTTTCTCAGTCTGCTGATATCCAGCTGATAGAGGTGCTCATTAGCTGTGCCTTTACTTATATGGTCTATCGGTTTCCAGTAGCTCTGCGAAAAGAGAACCGAACTGCAAAACACGAAAGAGGCTGTCAATATATTTTTCATAAATGTCTAAGGTATTTTGATGAATTTATAAGAATGTTTCCCCTCGGTATCTTCTATTACAAGGATATAGACACCCTGTGCAAAGTGTTTTACGGAGATTTCGGAGATGTTTTCGTTTCCTGTTTTTACTAATCTGCCCGCAGTGTTGTAGATTTTATAACTCTTGATACTGCTGAAGCCTTGCAGCTGCAGAATATCCGATGTCGGGTTAGGATATATTTTGCGTTCTTTTATGATGGTTTTAGCAATTTTTACATTATCTAAAAGAAGCATAAACTGGTCAAAAGACTGGTAGTGTCTCCAATAGAGTTTTATTTTTTTTCCTCTGTATTGGTTCAGATTCAGGGTGATGGTTTCGGCAGTTTTTGAGTCCGAAAATCTCTTCTCATGTATCGGCACCAGCGTAGGATAGAAGCTCTCGGTCTCTTCAAGGACGAAAAGCTGGTAACTCAGGTCATTCATCTTTTTGTTGAGCAGGAAATCCAGCGTTACTCCTATTTTGTAGGTGAGTTCTATATTGGCATTGCTTTCGGCGGGGAGCTGTATGCTTGGCGATATCAGCACATCATCTACATCCAGCGGTCCTGCCTCGCTTTCGGGTGTCCATTTGTATCCTTCTGAGACAAACATATAGCCGGTATTCCCGTTCCAGCCGGCGCTTTTCGTACGGAAGTCGCCCTGCATTATCTTCCAGCTGCTGCCGTCTCTATCTCTGTCCAGCGTAGTCCAGCCTGTGGGCGTAGTTCCGCTGTTGAAATCTTCTGAGAATATTGTTTCTTGTCCGCTCACATATATTCCTAAAAGGGACAAAACTAAAAATAACCTTTTCTTCATATTTTTAAATAAAGTCCAAAGGTATAAAAATTTGAATAAAAGCAAAGCATAACTAAATTGAATTGATATTTTCTTTATTTCTCCTAATTTCAAAGCCAAAAGAACAGCCCAAACCACTCAAAAATAATATTTCCCAACCGAAAACAACAGCCGGAATTTTTCAGAATCGGACTTTCAGGGTGTCAGGAAGTGTAAAACCCCACCGGGGTCTTGCGTTTTTTTATCCATGAAATACCAGCTACACCCTGTAGTTTGCTATCTCAGACACTCTGAAAGTGCAAACCACACCCTGTATCTTCTAATTTTTTAACAAAAAAATGCCAACTACACCCTGTAGTTTGCTATCTCAGACACCCTGAAAGTCAAAACCACACCCTGTATCTTCCTATCTCAGCCACCCTGAATGCCTGATTCTGAAAAATTCTGGCTGTTTTATCCTTATGGACATTACAAAAACCTATCGGGGATTAAAGAAAAATTGTGTATTTTTGTCGCTTAGTTAGAAAAAAACGCTTATGCGGATAGATATTATTACGGTAGTACCAGAGCTGATGGAAAGTCCCTTCAAAGCCTCTATGATGAAACGGGCGATAGAAAAGGGACTGGTAGAGGTGCATTTTCATAATGTGAGAGATTTTGCGACCAATAACTACAAACAGATAGACGACACGCAGTATGGCGGCGGTGCAGGAATGGTGATGATGGTAGAACCGCTGGACAAATGCATATCTCAGCTGAAATCCGAAAGAGATTATGATGAGGTAATCTATCTCACCCCCGATGGGGAAACGCTTAACCAAAAGACGGCCAATAGTCTTTCTCTTACCAAAAATCTGATATTCCTCTGCGGACATTACAAAGGAATAGACCAGCGGGTGAGAGACCTGCATGTAACAAAGGAAATATCCATCGGCGACTTTGTGCTTACCGGCGGCGAGCTTGCGGCATGTGTGCTGGCAGATGCGGTCATCCGCCTGCTCCCTGGTGTGCTGAACGATGAACAATCTGCCCTGATGGACAGCTTTCAGGACAACCTGCTCTCGCCACCCATCTACACCAGACCCGAGGTTTATAAAGGAATGGAAGTTCCGAAAATACTGCTGAGCGGGAATTTTGCAGCGATAGAAGACTGGCGCCATGAAAAGGCTCTGGAAATCACCCAGAGAAAAAGACCCGATTTGTTACAATAATTAGTTATAAAACCCAATATCAATTAAGGTGGAAAATAGAAACGAGCTGATGATGTTCTATAATGTGGAAAATCTTTTTCCACCCGATGAGAAATTTCAAAAAGGAGAAAGCCGGAAATTTTCTGGACTGAAGAAATGGAATGCTTGGAGGTATAATCACAAACTGCACCGCCTTTCGCATGTGTTTGAACTTATAGAGAAAGAAAAGAAAACCCTCCCGATGATTATCGGTTTAGCCGAGATAGCGGACAGCTCGGTATTAGAAGATTTGGTGAGTATGGAGCCTTTCGGCGGGCGGTATTCTTATATCCACCATGATTCCTTGGACGAAAGAGGCGTGGATACGGCGCTGCTCTACGATAAGACTAAAATAAAATTCATAGAATCCGAGACCATGAGCTTCATCTTTGAGTTTGAGGAAGATGGCAGAGATGGTATAGACACTACACGGGATGTTCTGCAATGCAAATTGGAATACGAAAATGAAATCATCCATGTATTTGTGCTGCATCTTCCCTCCAAGAGGGAACAGGATATCAACCAGCCGAAGCGGGACTACATCCTGAAAAATGTGAAAGAACGAGTGCTGGAACTTATAAAAGGAAGCGGTGAAACAGTGGTAATCTTAGGGGATTTTAATGAAAACCCTTATGCGGAGAATATCAACTATCTGCTCTACAAAGATGGTTCGGAGAAAATATTGGAGAATCCTTTCATGCACCTATATGCAGAGCGGAAGTATTCTACTTACTACCAGCGGCAGGGACTTTTGTTTGACCAGATTATCCTTTCCAGAGATTTTTATCTTCATAATTCTGTGTTGAATTTCAGAAAAGCCGAAGTATTTACTCATGAAGACATTAAAACCCGAGAAGGAAAGTATCAGGGGAAGCCTTTCAGAACTTATGCAGGTACGCGGTATTTAGGCGGATATAGTGATCATTTCCCTGTCTTAGTTGAATTTTCTAAATAGAAAAAATGAAAACAGAAAGTTATATATTAGACGATATAGACAAGCTCATCATCCAAATGCTGATGGATAATCCCAAAATATCTCTGGCTGTTATTTCCCAGAATGTGGGAATATCCACCACAACGGTGCACCAGAGAGTGAAAAAACTCGAACAGGCCGGCGTGATAGAAACTTCTGTAACTCTGCTCAATCCGAGACGAGTAGGCTATAAGGTGGTGTCTTTTGTAGGAATTTACCTTGACCAGCCTAGCCATTCCAAGGAGACCATCGAGGTTTTGGAAGGGATAAATGAAGTGGTGGAAGTTCATTATATTACGGGGAATTATACTTTGTTTATCAAGGTGTTATGTGTTGATAATGACCATCTGATGGAGGTGCTCAGCAGGATACAGACCTTAAAGGGAGTAACAAGAACCGAAACTTTCATCTCTTTGGAACAGAGAATTGATAGACAGCTGAAATTGAAATGATAATTAAAAAAAAGATTTAAATTTTAGTTATAATATTTGCGAGTTCGAAAAAAAAGCTGTTATTTTGCAAAATTATAAAGTAGAAATAATTATTAGAGCATATAGATATGTCAAGAATTTGTCAAATTACAGGGAAGCGTGCAATGGTAGGAAACCATGTGTCTCACGCTAACAACAAGACGAAAAGAAGGTTCGAAATCAACCTTCTTGAGAAGAAGTTTTACCTTCCAGAGCAGGATAGACACATCACATTGAGAGTGTCTGCTCATGGATTGAGAGTTATTAACAAGATTGGGATCGAAGAAGCTTTGGAAAGAGCTGTTAGAAATGGATTTATTAAATAATTAAGGAAATGGCAAAGAAAGGAAACAGAGTTCAAGTTATTCTTGAGTGCACAGAACATAAAGAGAGCGGTATGCCTGGAATGAGCAGATATATCACTACGAAAAACAAGAAGAACACTACTGAGAGATTGGAGCTTAAGAAATACAATCCAGTTCTAAAGAAATATACAGTTCATAAGGAGATTAAATAACTATAAAGATTATTAGCGATGGCAAAAAAAGTAGTAGCATCCCTAAAAGATGGTTCATCTAAAAAGATGACGAAAGTAGTAAAAATGGTAAAATCTCCTAAAACTGGAGCTTACATTTTTGAAGAAAAAGTAATGAATGCAGATGAAGTAGATGCTTATTTGAAAAAATAAACATCATTTCTGCAAAGGAAATATAAAACTACCCAAAATTTTCTGGGTAGTTTTTGTTTTAGGAATAAGTGGAAATATTATGGAGTATCTTTTTTTGCGCCAACATATAGAAAAAATAGTATCACTAACAGATGAAGAATTTGATTTTGTAAAGTCTAAATTTCATTTAACGGAAATAAAGAAACATCAGTTTTTGATACGGGAAGGAGAGCGAGTACCATATGATTTTTTAGTGGTTCAAGGTTTGTTGAAATCTTCACTTCATACAGAGAATGGCAAACAGCACATACTGCAATTTGCAATGGAAGATTGGTGGATAACAGACTATCAAGCTTATCTGAATGGGACTAAGGCTACTCTCAATGTGGATAGTTTGGAAGACTCAAAATTATTGGCAATATCCTCTGATGATTTAGAAAGTATGTGTAAGAAACTTCCTAAAATGGAATATTTTTTTAGAAAAAAATCTAATAGAGGCTATGCAGCATTGCATCAGCGCGTTTTATGCCTGCTGAGTAGCGATGCACAATCTCGATTTGATCAATTTCTAAAGCAATATCCTAAGATTTTACAAAGACTTCCAAAATATTTAATCGCCTCTTATTTAGGAGTTTCAAGAGAAACTCTCAGTAGACTTCATTAAAGATGTGATATATATCAATTAGATTGATTTTTTTTCAATATAATTTTGTCTCAGAAAAAATGATATTATGTCTGAGATTAAATTACCGAACTTCTCTGTACTTTCACAGAAAAATGAAACAGCATTTACAGATAAAGATTTGGAGGACAGATCTTTACAATTACAGCCAGATTTAGCTGAACATCGTTCATTTAATCAAGTTTTTAAAAAGGATAAATTAACTTTCGGATTGATAGCTCCTTTTAAAGGATATCCAGATTCGCCGTTTCCTGATGTGGAGGATTTAGGAGAAGTAGCAGGATTGGCGGATGAATTGGGTTTTTCGGCGCTGTGGGTAAGAGATGTTCCTTTTCTTGATCCGAAATTTCGCGATGTAGGACAAGGCTATGACCCTATGGTCACTCTGGGGTATCTGGCAGCAAAGACCAAGAATATAGCGATAGGAACAGCTGGACTTATTTCTCCTCTGAGGGAGCCGATACACATTGCAAAAACTGCAGTGAGTATGGATAAATTATCAAGAGGAAGATTTTTACTAGGGTTGTCAACTGGAGACAGACCTGTGGAATATCCTGCATTTAAGGCGGATTTTCATAATCGTGCAGAGCGGTTCAGAGAAAGCTGGGAAATGATAAAAGTTCTTACTCAGCAAGATTTTCCTAAATTCAAGGGAAACTACTACGGAAATCTGACAGGAAGTGTAGATTTAGTACCAAAAATAGAAAAGCGCCTTCCGATGATTGCTATAGGAAGGGCAAGGCAGGAATTGGACTGGCTCGCTAATACAGCGGATGCTTGGATTTGGCATGGAGTAAATCCTGATGATACTAAAAAGATAGTCAATACATTAGCAGAACTAAACAGAGATGGTTATTGGCGTCCATTTGGGTATGCTAATTTTGTGGAACTTACAGAAAATCCCCACGAACCTGCAAAACTTTATAACAATATTTATTTAAGTGGAGGGAGTCTTTCTTTGGCTGAGTTTTGGGCAGAGCAAAAAGAACAAGGGCTGGCTCACATATCTATTAACCTAAAACCAACCAGAAGACCAGCCAAAGAAACTTTGCAGGATATAGCAGAGAATGTCCTATCTAAATTCTAAATCAATCAAATATAATTTTAACTTAAAATCAATCTAATTATGAATAAAAAAAATTGTCAGCAGTAGTTTTAGCATTTTCGTTGTTTTCAGCATCATTGGATGCACAAACCTATCAGCCGAAAGCAAATGTAGTTCCTTAAAAATTAGAACAAGTACCAGGATATTATCGAATGATGGTAGGAGATTATGAAGTGACAGCTCTGTATGATGGTTATCTTTCTATAGGAAATGGAGCATATGAACCTTATACTAAATTAAAACCTGAGCAGCTTAAAAAATTAGTAGATGATGAGTTTCGTCCTCTTCTTTCGGATGGGACAATCAACACTGCTGTAACAGGTTATCTTATCAATACAGGGAAGAATTTAGTTTTAATAGATGCTGGTTCTGGAGATACATACGGAACTAAGATTGACAAAGTGGGAAGGCTGGCAGAGAGTTTGAAAAAAGCAGGATATTTTCCTGAACAGGTGGATATTATTTTGCCGACACATTTGCATTTTGACCATTTCAGTGGTGTTACCCGTGATGGGAAAATGGAATTTCCTAATGCGACTGTTTATGTTGCAAATGAAGAAAAAGCTTTTTGGCTGGATACTCCCGTAAAAGATATGCCTCAAAATACTCAAAAATATGCTCAATGGGTAATTGATGCTATCACACCTTATCTTAATGCAGGAAGAGTAAGATATTATAATCTAAATGAAGAAGTTATTCCTAATTTTAAGTCTATTCCTACCATAGGACATACCCCTGGACATGGTGGTTTTGAGATTACATCTAAAGGGGAAACTATATTTGTTTGGGGGGATTTACTGCACAATCATGCTCTTCAGCTGCCTTATCCAGAGGTTGCAGCAGAATTTGATGTAAATCCGAAAGGTGCACGAGAGAGCCGAATTGCTAAACTAGTAGAGATAGCAAAGCGAAAAATCTGGGTAGCAGGAGCCCACTTGCCTTTCCCTGGATTTGGACATATTATTAAGAAAAAAGGGCAATATTCTTGGGTTCCAGTAGAATATATTCCTATTGAAAATAAATAAATAAATAAATAAAACCGTCTAAATAAGGCGGTTTTTATTTTTAGATATTCTAAAAATACTTACATTTGGGGAAATAATTTTGAATTTAAAAAATAGAAGATGAGTTGGTTTAAAAATATTTTTAAGAAAGAAGAAAAAGAAACGCTGGATAAAGGTTTAGAAAAGTCCAGACAAGGTTTTTTTGATAAAATTACCAAAGCCGTTATAGGAAAATCCAAAGTGGATGATGAAGTTTTGGATGATTTGGAGGAAATCCTCATCGCATCGGATGTGGGAGCGGCTACGACCATTAAAATTATTCAAAGAATAGAGGAAAGGGCTGCCAGAGACAAATATGTAAATACGGCTGAACTTGATAAAATCCTTAGGGAAGAAATCTCTGCGCTTCTGCTCGAGAATCCACATTCTGAAACAGGAAATATCGATGAAACCAAGAAACCTTATGTCATCATGGTAGTCGGTGTGAATGGTGTAGGGAAGACAACAACGATAGGGAAATTAGCCCATCAGTTCAAAACCCAAGGGAAAAAAGTGGTGCTGGGGGCGGCGGATACATTCCGTGCGGCGGCAGTAGACCAGCTTGTAATCTGGAGTGAGAGGGTAGGCGTTCCTATCGTAAAACAGGGAATGGGCAGTGACCCTGCCTCTGTGGCGTTTGATACATTGCAGTCGGCTGTTGCGCAGAATGCAGATGTAGTCATCATAGATACAGCGGGAAGGCTTCATAATAAAATCAATCTGATGAATGAGCTTTCTAAAATCAAACGAGTGATGCAGAAAATCGTTCCAGATGCTCCGCACGAGGTGCTTTTGGTTTTGGATGGCTCTACGGGGCAGAATGCTTTTGAACAGGCGAAGCAGTTTACAGCAGCGACAGAAGTAAATGCACTTGCTGTAACTAAACTTGATGGAACAGCGAAAGGCGGTGTGGTTATCGGGATTTCAGACCAGTTCCAAATTCCTGTGAAATACATCGGCGTGGGCGAAGGAATGGAGGATTTACAGTTGTTCAACGGAGAAGAATTCGTGGATTCCTTTTTCAAGAAAGAGAGATAATGTCCAGAGCTTTGCTTTTTATCAATGGTGAGCCTCCCAAAACACTGCCTTCGTTGGCTGATTATCAGCTGATAGCGTGTACAGATGGGGCTTTTCATTATTTAAAGGAGAAAAATTTTCCGCTGGAGAAACTGACCTTTATTTCAGGGGATTTTGATTCTCACACGGGAGCGGATGAGGCTATTTATGAGGGTAAATTTGTCCATACACCAGACCAAAATAAAACAGATTTTCATAAAGCGCTGGAAATCATCGTAGAAAAAGGAATAAAAAAAGTGGATGTTTATGGAGCAAGCGGGCGCGAGCAAGACCACTTTTTAGGGAATATTCATACGGCTTATTTGTTTAGGGAAGAGCTGGAAATTAGTTTTTTTGATGATTATTCCACTTATTTTTTTATTCCAAATGATTTTACCATTCGGAAAGTAAAAGGAAAAATGGTTTCGCTGCTTCCTTTTCCAGTGGCCGAAAATATCTTTACCCAAGGGCTTCACTGGGAGCTGAGGGGAGAGAGCCTTTCACTGATGGAGAGAATAGGCACGAGAAACAGGGCAGATACCGATGAAATATCCATAAAATACGATAAAGGCAGTTTACTTTTGTTTATAGAAAATTAAAAATTATGAGAAATATTATTGTTTTTATTTTGTTGTTTTTATCCGCTCAGTTCACAGCTCAGTATAGGGATACAGGCAGATTGCGTGTGCTGAATGTATATGATGAAC
>ERZ772921.1535-NODE-1535-length-13187-cov-2.706366_pt1 | contig 13187 bp, 21 predicted proteins | sample MGYA00512117_ERZ772921 | MGnify/ENA primary metagenome ERZ772921 (study PRJEB29015, sample SAMEA2737944) | human oral metagenome | biome: human oral; feature: human-associated habitat; material: dental | place: China | collected 2150 ... | reverse complement strand
CTGAATTTAGAGTAATTTCCGTTTTGATGGGTGCAAAAACTAAAGCTGACAGAGCTCAATATATGAAAGATATGCTCAATTATGCAAAACAAAATATAGAAACCAGAAAAATTGTAGATTCCGAAAAATTTGTAAAAAAAGTTGAAACAAAATCAGCAAGTCAAGGTTTTATTGAGTTAGTTCCTAAAGAAAATCTTGAAAGAGCTTCAATGAAAGGCATAAATTACGAAACTGAAGTAACTGTAGATGATGTTAAATTGCCATTGAAAAAAGGGGATAAGGTTGGAGAAATAAAAATCAAGAATTCTAAAGAAGTGGTTGCGACTGTTGACTTGGTAGCTAAAGAAGACTATTCAAAGGTATGAAGACAAACCTTACGGAATAAAGAAAGTCCAGTCGGGAGGTAACGGGCGCCAGCTGTTGGTAGACTTTGACAGTCTGCCAAAGGAGATACAGAACAGTATAGGCGACCCCCGTACGATGCACCACCCCCTGCTGAAGTTCTGGGAGATAAATCCTGCAGCTACGGCATTCTACACCACCTATGAGTTTGAAGATGGCGATTACTTAAAAATAGAATACCAAGAAGAATATATCACTAACGCCAGCGTGCTGATAGCCCTGCTGAAACTAAAAGAAGAAAGGCTCTCACTAAAAGGAGGTAAGAAAACAGGTATCATGGAAAGCCTAAGGATAGACCTAATCACCTTCAATGAATACCTGCCCAAAATACATGGCAGAGTCCATACACTAGAGCTGGGCGACAGGCAGTTTTCAAGGGTATTTAAAGAATTTTTAAAAGGAGATGAAAAGGACTTTAATTTCAGTAGTCTAATCTCCAAAAAACTAAAAAACAAACATGCGAAGATAATGACTGATGATATGATAAAACTGCTGAATGACATGTTCGCAGGCCGAGAAACCAAACCGACAAGGACAGAGGTAGCAGATGAATATCAGGCATTTTTAGACGGCAGTGTAGAAATCATCAACCACACCACAGGAGAAATCTACGACCATACCGACCGCAAGAAGTTTAAGCAGATTTCTGAAAACAGCATCATCGCTTGGCTGGGAAGATGGGAGAACAAGATAGGAACCTACGCAAAACGAAGTGGAGACCGCCAGAAACTGATACAGCAGTTCGTGCCATATCACAGTTTGGACAAAGTGAAAGAAGCAGGAGTGCTCATCTCCATAGATGACAGACAGCCTCCATTCTTCTACGATAAGAGCAAAAGGCTGTGGTTCTATATGGGAATAGACCTAGGCTCGGAAGCATGGACTACATGGGTATACGGAGAAACCAAGGAGGGACTTATCCTAAACTTCTACCGCCAGATGGTAAGGAACTACACCGAATGGGGCTTTAACCTGCCTCTCGGTCTGGAATGCGAAAGTGCTTTGAATGCATCATTTAGAGATACTTTCTTGAAAAATGGGGCGATGTTTGACAATGTGAGAATAGAAGCCAACAAGGCAAGAGCAAAACATGTAGAGCGGTATTTCGGAAAACTGCGATATGAGTTTGAAAAAGACAAAGAAGGCTGGCTCGGAAGACCTTTTGCAAGGAAAGAAGACAACCAAAAGGGACCCGAAGGAGATATTATTCTACCAAAGGAGCAAATCATAATGAACTCCTTATATGATATACAAAAATGGAATAATATGGAGCACAGCCGCCACGAAGGTAAAACACGCTGGGAAGTCTTCACAGAGATGCAGAGTAAGGAAACCAAACCTACCAACTGGAGAGCGATACTCCCTTATCTAGGCTACAATACCAAAACATCTTGTAATGCTGGGATAGTAAAATTTAGAAGCAGTGAGTATCTGCTGGGACTTTCGGGAGAAATCGCACTCGGAGAGGATTTGATAAGGCTGATGAAATATATAGAAGGAAAGAGCTTTGAGGTTTTCTGGCTGGATGGGAACGATGGAGAGGTGCTGAAAGCGATGGTTTATTATGATGATATGCTTATCTGCGAACTGCTTCCGAAACCTACCTACAGCCGTGCTTATCATGAACTAGACGATACAGGAAAAATCAACCGACAAATAATGTCTGCATATGAAAACACTGTAAACGCCTACATGAGAGACAGAAAGAATGATATAGACCGACTGACCGTGATAGACCGCCGAAGCAAGGTGCTGAATAACAAATTTGTCATTCCAGGGCTGGAAAGCTACACCCCTCGTGAAGAACCAGCTAAGAAGATAGAAACCGAAACCGAAGAAACAGAACAAATACCAATACAAACAGGAAGACTCTCAAAAGGGCTTTCAGCAAACTTTAGATAAAAAAATAATTGTTATGGAAATATCAACAGAACTAAAAGAAGCCATCGCTCTTGCGATAATAGAAGGTAAAAGCCGATACAGCGGTTCGGATAGTGCCTATGCTAAAACTCTCAATATCAATGGAGCAGTATTCAGCCGACTAAAAAAGGCGAAAGAGACGGACTTCTGTCTCCTACCCAATGGCTGACGATAGGAAGAAAACTAAATGTAACATTAGATAATGATAATTGGAACGCTGTAGAAACTGATGTTTACCTTGAGCTACAAGATGATTTTAACTACTGCCAGCAGAACTCAAAGTCTCTGATATTAGTAGATGACTGCGGAATAGGAAAGACTTTTTGCGCGAAGATATTAGTCTCTAAAATGCGAAATGCTTTCTATCTAGATGCTTCTCAATGCAAAACAAAAAGGCTATTCATAAAAGCCCTAGCCAGAGAAATAGGATGCGGAGACATAGGAAACTATAATGAAATCCTAGCAAACCTAAAATACTACATCAATAACCTGGGGAAAGTATTTATCTGTATAGATGAAGCAGGAGATTTGGATTATGCAGCATTCTTGGAGCTGAAAGGATTGATAAACGGAACCATCGGACGCTGTGGCTGGTATATGATGGGAGCTGATGGACTAAGGGCGAAAATACAGCGAGGCATCAACAATCACAAGGTAGGATATAAAGAAATCTTTGACCGCTTTGCTTCCGAATTTAGAGGGATAACACCCGATGTGAAAGAAGACAAAGTAAAATTCTATGAAAAGCTCTTTTATGATGTAGCAGTCCAGAACATGGAGGACAAGAGTAAGATAAACAGCCTTGTAAAAAAGTGTTTCACTAAAAAAGACAACGGAATAAAGAGCCTTAGATATTTAGAAACCTTAATAAAAATACAGAAAGCAGCATAATGAAGGCATTAAGTGTAAAACAAGCCTATTCTAAGAAGTTTAAAAAGTTTGAATTTGAGGGGATTTGGCAGGAAGTATTTGGAAATCCAGAGACCACAGGAGGCTGGATAATCCATGGAGATGAGAAACAAGGAAAATCCACCTTTGCGCTGATGCTGGCAAACTACCTTACTAGGTTCGCTAAAGTCCTATATATATCAGCAGAAGAGGGCATCAGTGAGCATTTCACAGGAGCAATGAAACGAATGGGCATCAATGATACTAATAAGAACTTTAAGATAATAGAATATGAAGAATGGGAGGATATAGAGGAGAGAATGAAGAAAAGACAATGTCAAAAAATCATCTTCATAGACAACATCACCAAGTATGTAGATGAAATTACAAAAACCAAGCTGAAAGAACTGATGATGAAACACCAGGATAAGCTGATAATTTTTGTAAGCCACGAGGAAAGAGGAATGCCAGATACTGCAGCAGGAAGATACTGGCGAAAGATGAGCAAAATAATAGTACAAGCGAAAGGAATGCGGGTAACTGTTTTAGGAAGGTGCCCAGGTGGCAATATTATGATAGATGAAGAAAAAGCCCTGCTGTATCACGGAACAGAACTAAAAGAAACCAATTAAAATACCAATCATGACCAGAGAAGACATTTTATTAAAGGTCTTGCAGTTTGACAGCCAATACGAACGGGTATTTACATCCTTTGAAAGGATATATATCCAGTATGAGCGGGCGAAGATTTTGCAGGACGAAGAGTTTACCCAGCCCGAGAAGCTGGAGAAGAAAATAAACGATGTGTTCATGAGAACACTGCGGATAAAATGGAAACCTTATAACTAATTAAAAATAAGTATACAATGGTAATTTACGGAGCAATTAAAAACATCGGAGAGAAAGAGCAGATAAGCGAAACATTCTCCAAAGTAGAAGTAATGCTAGATACATCTACCTACGAACAAGGAACAGGCAAAAAGTATGAGAATGCAGCCAAAGTACAATTCACAAATGATAACATTCAAAAGTTAGTAGATTTCAAACCAGGTGACCGAGTAAAAGTGTCTTTCAGTATCTATGGAAAAGATGGTGTATCGAAAGATGGCAAACCTTACTTTATTCAAAACCTTAACGCATTTAAAATTGAAAAGATATGACAGAACTATTTGAGCCAGACCTTGAGGAGTTGGAAGTGATGATAAAAGAAATAGAGAAACAAATGGAAGATGCCGAAAGCCTTGCCGAATGGAAAGAACTACAGCATCAGCTGGATGAATTACTAGAGAGACAAAAACAATTATTAGAAAATCAAGAAAAATAAAAGATTATGACAGCAATAGACATTACACAGCTCACAGATGAGCAGAAAAAGGCTTTACAGAACCAACTAAAAGAGGAGGAAAAAGCCAAGAAAGAGAAAAAAGCCCAAGATTTAAAAGCATTGGAAGACTTGGCAGCAGGAACGGTGCCAACAATGTTTGAACTTCTTAAAAGCGTTTCGGATGATATTACAAAAATAAAGGAGGTCACTTTCCGAACTTTTGAAAATTACTTGAAGCTGAAAATAGAGACAATGGGCATTAAGGCTAAAAACCAGCAAAGCCACACCATTACTCATGGAAAGCAAAGTATCAAGCTTGGCTACCGAATTACAGACGGCTACACCGATGAGGCAGGATATGGTTTGGAAATGGTGCATAAGTTCTTAGGGACACTGGTTAAGGATGAAAATTCCCAAAAATTAGTAGCCTCTATTTACCGCCTTTTACAAAGAAACGGCAAAGGGGATTTGGATAGTAAAAAAGTTTTGGAGCTGCGACAAATTGCCGATAGAGATTATCCAGATACGGACTTTCAGAAAGGGGTAGAAATCATCCAGAATGCCTACAAACCGAAACTATCCAAATGGTTTATAGAAGCGTGGGAAGTAGATGGTGTAGGGATGGAAAGAAACCTGCCTTTATCTATGACCAGCGCAGAGCTTTCAAAGGATATTGATTTGAGTTTCCTGCTTCCACAAGAGTAATTTAAATGACCTTTAAAACTAATTTAAAAATGGATAAAATAGAAGAAATCACAGAAGCAGTAAAAGAGTTTTTCGAGAGAGAAACAAAAGAACTTAGCAAAGAAGAATATCAAGAAGTTTTGAGAGAACTTATCTCTGATTTTGCAATAATGCTGGATGCTTCAAAACGAGAGGATTAAATCCTAACCCTTCCGCACAGGCAGGCATCGGGGTTCAAGCCCCCGAGCGGAGCAAAATACAATTTTCAAAGAAATTTATATACAAAAAATCAACGGAATTATATAATGAATAGAATAGCGCTTTTTGCAACCGGATTTTCACAGGTATTTCTGGTTGTGCTGAATACCCGGTTTATCGCAAAAGAGTTTTTACTCGGAATTATAATTTGTGGCTTCTTGATTAGCTTCATTTGGAGCCACAATGTAAAGAAAGTAGCTTTTGGGAGCGAGTGGGACAGAATAGTTTATGCTTCTGGAGCAATGGTGGGAAGCGTTATCGCTTTTTATTTCGGAAAGTTAATTTATTAAAAAACAAATAGATATGGCAACATTAAAAGCACTAATGACTTCTTTCTCCAAACAAGGAGTACAGGAGCAACGGGGAGAAATCATCTACAACTTTACCAATGGACGCACCTGCTCTGCAAAAGAGCTTACAGCATCTGAAATAAACGAGTTGTATTACGAGCTGAACAAAAGAGCTTCGGCAAAGTCCCAAGAGTTGGACAAAAAGAGAAAAAGACTGATAGCGGCTATCTTCGGGGTATTTGAAAAGATGAATAAAAAACCAAGCGTAGAATATGTGAAAGGCATCGCCTGCCGTGCAGCGAAAGAAGATGATTTTAACAAAATCCCTGCCGAGAGGCTGACAAGTCTTTATAATGCCTTTTTGAACGCTCAAAAAGACTTGAATTTTGCCAAAAGGCTCGCAGACAGCCTCGTAGAAGAAACGATAATTTTAAATTAGAAACATGAATATAATAGAAATTTTAAACCAAGATTTAGAAAAAGTTTTAGAGGTGAAAGGCGAAGATATTTATATTGAAATTAAAGATGGGATACAGTGCATCTGCAAAGATACTTCATGGGAACATTTTGATAGCGATATGATTATTTATACCGTTCCCCGAAACTTTTTCTTAATTGAAAAACAAAAAAATGAAAACGAAAATTAAAATTGCGCCAGAAACCCTGTTTTTAGTGCATCGCATAGTAAGAGATGCCAGTCAGTGTATTGCTCGGACAAGGGAGGAAAAAGTGCGAAAATCCATCTTGGAGGAGCTTTTTAAAACTCTTACCAGCAGATGCTTTACTTACACTAATAACCCCAATGGCAGAGAGCTTTCGCTTACTTTAAAATTTCATCAGATGGACGCTCTTTTTAACTGCCTTATCATAGCTAATACCAGCGAAATAGGGTTTTATGAACAAAACAAACTGGATATGTTAAAGAATAAAATTCATCAACTATTATGAAAGAATACATCATCATTCACAAAGACAGCGAGCAGAAAATAACACTTGGATATGACAATTCTTTCGGGATGCTCCGAAAGGTGGAGTTATCCAATACCCGCTGGACATGGGAAGACATAACTGTTGCCCTCAGACAAGCGAATAAGCTCCGAAGTGAGACCGATTTTTTAAGACAGATGGAGAGTCCTATTCCAGACTTTGACTTCTTGGAAATGCCAAAAGACTTAAGGTTTGAGGTCTTCTGGAACGCCTACGGCTACAAGGTGGGAAAGATACCTGCGACACAGAAAGCATGGAACGCCCTCACGGATGCTGAAAAAATAGAGGTTCTGCTCTTTATTCCTAAATTCAAAGAAGGGAAGAAAGCCGATAAAACAGCGATGCCCTACCCGAGTACTTTTCTCAATCAAAAATACTGGCTGGCAGATAAGATTTAAAGACTTTTTAAAACGGATTTAAAATGATACGAATAAAAGAAGAACAGGGCATCATAACGATGCACGCCAGAGCCGAGATGTCACAGGGGCAGATTATCAAGTTTCTGCAAGACCAAGGCTATGAGGTTAAGGGGTACTATCTAAACCTTCCTGCTCAAGAAGGACTTCTTGTCAGCGAACCTGCTGTTTCACGATGGACATTTACCGCCACGAAAGAGGGCGAAAGACAAAGTAATGAAAACATCTATACCAATGTTTTTGAAAGAGAAATAAAGCACTTTTTCAGAGAGTTTTCTAAAATATAAAGTTTTTTCATCATATTATATTTTTTGGCCGCCTGCATTTGTGGGCGGTTTTTTTATTTTTTGTTCCTGAAAAAATTGCCTTGCAAAACTGCAAAATGCTTATTATCTTTGCGATATGGGAGTTAGAGTTCAAGATATAGGCAGGAGAAGGAATCTGTTACGGCGATACAAGGCCGTAATGGAGGAATTTAATAAATATGACTGCCGAATTATCCCTATTACTGTAATTCATAGGGAGTATATCTATCCTAAATTTCATATCTCCAGAGACACGCTGTATCGCATCCTTAGTACACCTATCGATGAAGAATTAGAGAAGGTAACGCTACCTTCCCTATTTGATTAAACATTGTGTGCTTCAAAATCATAGATAACAGCATATTCCTGCACTCCATCATCTCGCTGGGTTCTGCCAAATGAGGAGCGGAGCATTTTCCCACAATTATTATCAGGAGAAAAACCATGCAGTTTTTGATGTATTTTTTCCACCAAATCAAAAACAGCCCAAGCGTTGTCTTTTTGTGTCTGTGGGGCTAAATGACTAGTGTTAGCCAGTTTCATATTAGCAAGTGTGATTTTTACCGAAAACGAGCCATTTTGCCTGTCTTTAGGGTGTTTAGTTGCATCTTTAGAGATGTTAGAAAACTGCCCACTCTGAATATCTATGAGACAACAAGGCCATTTTACAGGCATATTTGGAGAATAGTAGTCTATCTGCCCCCAGTCTTCGTCAATATAGCGAAGTTCTGAGATTTCTGCCAATCGGTTTTGGATATTGATTAAAATCTGTTTCATTGTCAATTATTTTTTCTTTTCTATTTTTTTCATGAGAGCATCCACTTCTTTTTTCAGCTCTTCAAAATTATGATTGATAACTTCTTTAATGTGCTTGTCTACTTGTGGATGACTTCCTATAAATTGCCGTTTTTCTATCTTTATGATACTTCCAATAGGTTTTAATGCGAGGGCTTTCCATTGTTCGGCTTCTATTGATAGTTTTTTGTTTCGGGCAGAACTAGAAGCCTCTCCGTTTTTCTTTTTGGTGGTGGCATTGGAGGTTTGGTAATATTTTGCCCAGAAAAATTTGCGCATCTGCGGAGTCACACGGATTTCTCCTCCGTTGTTATGTATATCAGCATAAGGAAGAGAAGAACTCCATACAATACCATTGCTGGTTACTTTAGGGCTGAGTAGTGACTTTCTAAGCCTTCCTGTGCGCATCATCAGAGAGCCCCTATGATAGGTTAATTTAGTAGCTGGCCATTTTTCATCAAAAAAAGCTTTCCGCTCAAAGTTTCGGTCAAACTCCTCGCCAAGTTTTACCTTTATATCAGTAAGAGTTTGTTTTAAAAAATCTTTTGGAGTCATTTTTAAATTATTTTTAAAGGTGTTTTAAAATTTATTTGTAACTTTGTAGCATAAATCAGTTTTGCTATGATTGATAAAATATTCATATCAGCAAGGTTCTTTACTCAAGAGGAACTTCAAGAGTTCAAAAATCGACATGGTTACGAAGTAACTGAGATTTCTTATGCTTGCAATAAAGAAATAGACTTTTCTCAACCAGAAGAAAAAGAGTTTTTGATGAAGTATGGTACTCCAAGAATTTTAGCTCGTTTTGGTTATTAGTCTATGGTTTCTGATATGATTTTTATCTTATTGTTTTCTTCATAAATATCTAATATTCTAAGTTTCTGATTTCTACTCAAAATAATCTCACTTTCTTTAAAATTAGAAGTAATGAAAGCATTTGTACCTTTTTTTACTCTAACTTCTGAATGAATTTTCCGACCTTTAAATGCATTTTCCTCTTTGATAGCTGAAGCAGAATAAAAGCCTTTATCCACTATTTCTGTTTTGCCCACTGCTTTTATTTTTTCAATAGCTGTTTTAGTCTCCATTCCGGTGATATTTATTCCAAAATGAGCTTCAATAAATCCTATACCATCATTTCTATAAAGCGTATAATTATCTTTCAACTTGTTAGTGTTTATCAAGCTGTCTAGAGCATCTACTATTTTTTTATCATGGTCAGAAAGAGGCTTATCGGTTCTTAACCTCTCATTGATAAAGAACGAGTTTGCTGTTGCTACATAACCATTATTCATGATAATTTCTTCATTTTTAGCGTTAATATTCTGATTCTTATACATAGCTTCCAGCTCATGTATAGAAACTTTTTTATAATCAATCTGTTGTTTTAATACTGTTTCTGCTTGTTCAGCTCCCACCACTTTATTGTATGCGTTATTCGGTGGGAAAACTTTTTTTTCTGCACCTGGATTAAAGCGGAACATCTGAAGTTTGTTTTTTCCATTAGGTGCAATATGAGTGGTTGCTTTCTCTCCTAATTCCTTTGCTTTTTTGCTGTCACTCAGTGTGTTTTCTCTTGCCAACACTTCCACAGCGACACAGCGACACCTCCATCCATTAGGTGGATAATACTCTGTCCAGAAATCATCATCCTTTGGTAGACAGATTCCATTGAGTACAGCATGGTTTGCTCTTACTCGTTCATCTCCTGCGGTTCGGTATTCCAGCCAGTATCGGCTGGTATTTTCTTGGAGATTTGCCCAGTTTGCTGCGCTTTGGGCAGAATGTACTGCAAACTGATACTCAGCTTCTAAATAGTGGCGGTTATACTGCTCATTGAGTTTTAAAATCTTCTGCTCAAACCTGTCATAAGGAACTATGTTTCCGTTTTCATCTTTTAGATAACTCCGCGCTTCAGTGAGCTGTGTATGAGTTTTCAGCCCAGAAAAAATAAAAACATCTTTTTCTAGATAATCTCTCATTTCCTGCGGTACTTCATGCGGAACAGCAGAAGAAAAAACATTAGCGGTATGCTCTACAACAGCCCGAAACTCAGGAACATTCATGAGGTCATCAGGTTTGTAGCTTTTTCGAGAATAAAGAACATCAAAAGCCTTTTGGGTAATATTCAAAAGTTCATTTATAGGCTCTTCGTCCATTGAAAGCTGTATATATCCAGCGTTTCTACATGTTTCACAATCACAATGCGCATATTGTCCAGAAAGGGTATCGTGTAGCGCCCCAAAGTATAGTTTGGGGCTTATCCGAAAAAATCTAATCCTAAATTTTGTGAGTTGGTTGCTCTATCTCCTTGTACTTCCACCCCGAATTTGTCTTTTATCCATTCATCGGGAATGTTTTTATAAGGCATTAAATCAATAGTTCTTTTCCATAGTTCGCTCAAATCTTCCACTTGGTCGTATTGAAAAATCAAACCATCTTCTGGAAGCACACCGATGGCATACAGTGCGGATAAAACCTTTTCGTTCATATACTGCTCTACAAGAGTCTGGTCTGCATTGACTAAATCTTGCAGTGTTTCCTGGGAACTTTCCTCCTTACCTTTACTTCCGTATTTGGTATCCTGTCCAATAATAGCCCCAGAGATAAGCAGAGAGATATTGTCCCTGCATAGTTTAATGAGTCCGTTATAGACTTCTCCTGTTGAGGGAACGCCATTACTTGCCCATTCAAAGGTTTCGCTTTCATCAATAATGAACCACGCGGCTGCTCCCATATCAGTCATCATTTTTTCAGCACGATTAAGGGCAGCTCTGTCTCTGGTGTTGGTTTTCATTACTCTTGGCGGAATGCCATAAATCTCGCAGAGTTCCGACCAGCAAGATTGAGCAAACCTTGAAAATAAGATATGCGGAATTGCTTTGTTTATCAGCCCTAAATCTCCCACGGTTCCAAAATCTAAAAGCCAAGTACCGTACTCTGGGGCGTTGATATAATCAAGTCCTTTTTCATCAGTATAGTCTTTTAAAATAATTCCTTTTTGTGGAATCACATTTTGGCGAGGCACAAGAGTAATCAGAGGTGTAGGGAGGTCTCCCGCTGACAGCTCTTCATTCTCTTTTCGGTTCAGCTCAATAAGGGTATATCCCATATAAATGCTGTCCAGAATATGCTCTATAATAGTATTGAACCAAACAGATTTTTGTAATTTATCGGTCAGCTCTTCATGGGTTTCTCCACTTGCTTTTTTGATGACAAAATCAGCTGAAACAGTCTTTAGTTTTCTATTTTGAATTTGTGAAGTCAAGTGAGCGTCAAGGCTCATGTCCTTTACTAAATTATAGTAAGGGAACATCTTTGGATAATCTATGTTTTCCGCATTAGAAAGTGCATTTTTCCATACCAATACATCAGACCGAGTACGGGCTATTGCTTTAGGTACGATGTTCCGTGTAGGTTGCAGACTATTAGTCCCTGCTTTGTTAGTATGACTTTTAGTATTCTTCTTTTTCATTTTTTAGTGGATTACTCATGATTAAACTTTCTTCTTGAACCAAATACAAAAGGCTCTTCGTTGGAATTAGAGGTGTTGGTATTATCGCTTTCCTTAATAAGAGGGAGGTTTCCGAGAGATACTTCGCCTTTGTTTAGTTTTTTAAGCCACTCAATAGCTCTATCGTAGCGTTCTTTTGCCCACTCATGGAGCATATCTGGGTGAGCAAGAGTGATAAAGTGCCACACCGCTACATTAACTACAATATTCAAAATAAGCGGATTTCTCTCTGTTCCTGTGGCGGAGAAAATCTTATCTACATCATAGCGTAGCCTTCCATCCAGATATTCTTTTTTAGCATTGATGTAGAAATATGATTTGACCTCCTCTTCGGCGGCAGCAATGGCTCTTAAAATAATATCTTCATCTCCTTCTGAAATTTGCTGTGTTTGGTATTGGTATAGATTTGTTTTTAAATCTTCTGGGGTTGCATACATTGTTTTAAAGGTTTAATAATGATTATTGACTCTTGCTCCAAAGGCATAAGTATTAGATGTTTTTCTTGCTCTTGTGGAAAGCCACTTGAATGCTCCATGTACAGCATCTGGTCCGTCATCATGAGCTTGACTTCCTTTCTCGAATGCTAGAAATTGGTCTATAAGGGTCTGCATATCGGAGTTATGCTGTTCAGAATTAAAAAAGACATTTTTCCGCTCAAAATACCCCGAGAGGCTTTCTATCCTGCTGTATTTATCAGATTTAGGGCGTTTGTCTGCTACTACAGGGATATAGTAACCTCGTTTCTCTCCTTCTAAATCAAAATCAGAGGTAAATTCATCCATCGCAAAAAGTCCCTCAATCATATAGCGGATATTGAACTTGTCAAGTCCAAATTTTTCATATTGGTCATAGAGCCACTGGGCACAATGGGCTCGGCTTTTTTGCTGCATGTAAGCCAATAGTATATGATATTCTTTACCTTTCATGCCAACCAAGATAAGCGCTTTGTAATCGGCGTTTTCTTTATAAGAAAGGTCTCCGTAAAAACATAAATTATCGTATTCTCTCAATGGGAGGGCTTTTTTATACTGTATATCTTCATACTTGAATATGGCTCCGTCCTCGATATGGGTATGCATATATTCCCGCATAAAAGAGCGGTAGGGCGTTTTATGAAACTTATTTTTCCAATATGAAGCAGAGGATTTCTCTGGCCATTCAGGTTCAAAGGTTTTCAAATCTTTAACAGCACAGACCGAAAGCACCTCAAAATGAGTGTTGTCCTCTGCAAAGCTCCCCATATCGATAATTTCTCCCTCTTCATTCTCTATACTTGTGTTTTCTATAACAGCCTTAAAATAAAGCTTCAATCGGTTAGTGATAGAGTTTTTATGAAAGTTGTTATTTGCATAAATAAATCGTTCTATGGCGTTTTCATCAGCATCAAAAGTTCCCCAAATATCT
>ERZ772921.1534-NODE-1534-length-13190-cov-2.787819_pt1 | contig 13190 bp, 8 predicted proteins | sample MGYA00512117_ERZ772921 | MGnify/ENA primary metagenome ERZ772921 (study PRJEB29015, sample SAMEA2737944) | human oral metagenome | biome: human oral; feature: human-associated habitat; material: dental | place: China | collected 2150 ... | reverse complement strand
GAGCCATCTGGGCCGCCTTCTCGGCGAAGGTGGCGTACGACAGGGAACGTGAGAAGTCGTGGGAGAAACTGTTCAGGTTCGTGTAGAACATGCCCGTCGAGTGATACAGGTCCATTCCCTGATACCAAGACGTGTCGACCTGGTAACTGCCTTCGTTCCCGAGTTTGGCGAACAGCTTCGTCCAGCGGTCGACGATGCCGAAGATCATGGCATAGGGAAGGTAGCGGCTGAAGATGTCGACGCCCTCCTCGAATCGCAGTTGCTCCTTCTCCGCGGTACGCAGGTACAGTTCGAAACCTCGCGCCTGGGCGAGCACCGCGGAACCCTGGGCCGTGCGGGCCCCGAACCGGTGGGCCAAGAAGATCAGCCCGATGCCGAACAGCGCGACCGGCAGGAGAATCAGCCCCCAACCCGTCACCGCTCCGACGAGCAGGCTGCCCACCAGCCCCGCGACGGTGAGGGAAATCCCCAGTTTGAGCGCGGATTTGCGTGCTTTTTGCGGGTTGTCGCGGAACCACTTGCGTGAGATCACCCGCTTGTAGAGGTTGTTTCGCGCCCTGCTCTGCGTCCCGGCGTAGCGTTTGTGCCGAAGCTGATCCAGGGTGACCGTCTTGCCGGCCTTGAAGATGTCGACCATGAGCTGTTTCTCGTAGCCCGCGAGGTCCTTGAGTTTCTTTTTGCTGCGGGTCAGCTGGTGATCCCCGTCGGGGAGGGCGGTCATCACTAGATAGCCGCGGACGGCCAGATCGACGATGGTCGCGGAGATGTCCACGGAATCCGCGGTGGCGTCGGTAAGGGTGCCGATCTCTCCCGGAAGGGTGCCCTTGGGCGGCTGGAAGGCGACGGCGACGTTCACCTTGCCGCGGCGTTTGCCCACCTCGGAGGCGGCTCCGGCGGCCGGGGTCAGTCCCGGGGTGAGGCCGAGAAACACCTCGTCGCGGGCTTTCCGGTTCCTCATCGACAACAACCCCGCCAAGGCCCCCGCCCCGAGTAGCGTGGTCGTGACCCCCGTGGCCGGGGTGAGCGAGTACGCCTCGGAGAGGAGTTCCGAGAGGGTCGGGTCCTTCGTCACCTTCTGGGTGACCCCGGGAAAGGTGCCGGCAGGGAATCCCGCGACCACCTGGACCGGATCGCCTGCCGGAATCCTATCCACCGTGTATGAGGCGCTGGCGTCGCTGGAATTTGATTCGCAGGGTGTGTGCAGTTTTTTGGTCTGCCAGCAGGCGACCTTTGAGATTGCCGCCGGGCCGGTGACGGTGACCTGGAAATTCTTGATCTCCGACTCCCAGCCGTTAATGACGTTCCAGTTGAATTCGTCCAGTCCGCTCACCGCGTGGTTGGTGGCAATCAAACCGGTGACTTCGTAGCTGATCCGGTAGGTCTGCGGGGTGGAATACGTGGTATTCTTCTCGCCCACTCGAACGCCTATCGTTCCATTATCGCGGGTGATCTGCGTCTCGGAGTTGGCGCCGCTGGGGGAACTCACCTGAATGTTGGAGATTCCGAAATTCAACCATTCACCCTCGTTGCCGGTCCGCTGTTTCTCGGTGAAGGCGAAAACGGGTCCCCGTCCATTGACCTTGGAGAAATCCATTTCCAGTTCGGCCTCGACGTGGGCCACCCCGTCGCTGGTGAGGTTGACGTTCACTTTCCACCAGTTGACCGGAGCCGACTCCTTGGCCCATGCCTGTGGGCTGTTCGTCAGTCCCACGAGAACCACCGTGATGACGAGGAACAACCCCCTGAACAACCTACGCATGGTTCCCAGAGTAGAGGTCTCCGGGTGCAGACGGACCGCGCCCCGGGGTTCGTGGAATCCCTCAGCCCAGACCGAGAACGGACTGCATCTGCCCCCGAAGCGCCATCATCCGGATCTCGGCGGCCAGTCTGGCGGCCGCGCCGGCCCGGGACCTCTCGGGCGTGAGCCGCACCTCCAGGTAGCACTTCAACTTCGGTTCGGTTCCGGACGGGCGCACCACCACGTGCACCTCGTCGCCGGACAGCTCCACCGCGTCGGTCGGGGGAAGACCGGACGTGCCCTCCGTCAGGTCGCGGTAGGAGACGGGCGCGTGCAGGAGGGACGTGGGTGGGTTCTCGCGCAGTCTGGCCATGGCGTCGGCGATCAGGGAGAGATCACTGACGCGGATCGCGAGCTGGGACGTGGCGTGGAGCCCCAGCTCGGCGGTCAGCTCGTCCAACCGGTCAGCCAGGGTGAGACCCTCGGCCCGCAACCCGGCGGCCAGTTCGAGAACCATCAGAGCCGCGGTCAGGCCGTCCTTGTCCGGGACCGCTCCGGGATCACAGCAGTAGCCGATGGCTTCCTCGTAGCCGAAGGCGAGATCCGGGACCCTCCCGATCCACTTGAAACCGGTGAGGGTGGTGACGTGGTGCCGTCCCCTCGCGGCGGCCAGCGCGGCGAGGGCGCCGGAGGAGACCACCGAACTGGCCAGCACCCCCTTTGCGCCTCGCCGGAGCATGTGGTCGGCGAGCAGCAGGCCCAGCTCGTCGCCCGTCAGCATCCGCCACCGGTCGTCGACGACAGCGGCGACCGCGCACCTGTCGGCGTCGGGGTCATTCGCCACCACCAGATCGGCCCCGGTTTCCTCGGCCAGCGCCAAGGCCATGTCGATCGCACCCGGCTCCTCCGGGTTCGGGAAGGCGACGGTGGGGAAATCCGGGTCCGGTTCGGCCTGCTCGGGAACCTCGTGGGCAGGAGGGAACCCCGCCGCTCTGGTCAGTTCCCGGAGGGTGCGGGCCCCCACACCGTGCATCGCGGTGTGCACCCAGGTGATCTCGCGGGCGGCCCCCTCCGGGACGAGACCGGCACCCCGGGCCACGTAGTCGCGGGTGATCTGGTCACACATCACCTTGTACGAGTCGCTGCGCGGAAGCCGGGCGAGGGAATCGACGGGGTGGGCGGCGATGCGGGCGGCGATCTGTGTGTCCGTCGGCGGGATGATCTGCGACCCGTCACCGAGATAGACCTTGTAGCCGTTGTCGGCGGCCGGGTTGTGGGAGGCCGTCACGACGATCCCCGCGACGCAGCCGTACCGGCGGATGCCGAAGGAAACCAAGGGGGTCGGGACGGGAGTTCCCGTGAGCAGCACCTTGAAACCCGCCCCGGCCAGGATCTCCGCGGTGTCGCGGGCGAACTCCTCGGACTTGTGGCGGGCGTCGTGGCCGACCAGCACCTGCCCGCCGGCGTGGCCGTGTTCCTCCAGCCAGTCGGCCAAGCCAATCGCGGCCTGGGCAACCACCAGGCGGTTCATGCGGTTCGGTCCGGCCCCCATCCGGCCCCTGAGCCCGGCCGTACCGAAGACCAACGGGCCACGGAAAGCGTCCTCGATGGCTTCTGAGGCTCCCGGATCCCCGGAATCGGCCGCCCCCAGCAGCTCCTCGAGCTCGGCGCGGGTGTCCGGGTCGGGGTCGGCGGCCAGCCAGGAGCGGGCCGCATCCCGGGCGGTCACAACACACCCACTATTCCCGCCAGCAACGAGGCCAGCCGCGGACCGGCATCGCGCCCGGCCTGCAGCACTTCGGCGTGGTCGAGTCCCGCCTCCGCCAGGCCCGCGGCGGCGTTGGTCACCAGGGAGAGGCCCAGCACGTCCAGCCCGGCCTCGCGGGCGGCGATGGTCTCGAGTGCGGTCGACATCCCCACCATGTCCCCTCCCAGCAGCGCCGCCATCCGCACCTCGGCGGGGGTTTCGTACTGGGGGCCGCGGAACTGCACGTAGACGCCCTCGGGAAGCGTCGGGTCGACTGCCCGGGCCAGGTCGCGCAGCCGCCCCGAGTAGGCCTCGGTCATGTCGATGAAGGCCGCCCCTTTCAACGGGGTGGCTCCGGTCAGGTTGATGTGGTCACGGATCAGGGCGACGGTCCCCGGTGCCCACGTCGGGTTCAAGCCGCCGGAACCGTTGGTGAGAACCAGGGTTGTGGCGCCCCAGGCGGCAATGGTGCGCACCCCGTGGACCACCGGAGTGACTCCCCGGCCCTCGTAGTAGTGGGTGCGGCCAGTCAGGACCGCGGCACTCCTGCCGCCCGCGGTCCGGACCAGTTTGAGGACACCACCGTGCCCCTTCACGACGGGTTTGCGGAAACCCGGCACCGCGCCGAGCGTGATCTCGCCGAGTCCTTCACCCAACTGATCGGCCGCGGCGGACCAGCCGGAACCCAGCACCAGCGCCAGGTCGATGCGATCCAGGCCGAACCGGGAGGAGAGGAACTCGACGGCTTCGTGCGCCTTTTTCGTGGGGTCATCGCTCATGCTCCAAGCGTAGTGGCGAATGAACCGATGGTGCCGGTGGCTCAGCTGCGGAGCAGGCGTCCTTCCGAATCCGTGGAGTCGGAAGCCAGCAGGACGATTCCATCGATCAGGGGCCAAATTCCCAGCGTCAACCAGCCGAACAGGAGCTGGCACACGGCGAGACCGTAGTGGCCGGTGTAGAAGCGTCCGGCCCCCAGATAGCCGAGGAAGATTCCCAGCAGCCCCGCGACGAGTTTGGATTTCTCCGAGTACGGAACTCCCGTGACGGGGTGTGACCCCCAGGGTGCGTACGGGTTCGGCATGCCGGGAGCGTAGCCGCCGTAGGGGTTCTGACCCGGCTGCTGCTGGTACCCGTAGGGATCCGCAGACTGGGAGGAGCCGTATCCGTAGGGGGATTGCGAGTCGTAGGGGAACTGGGATATGTGACTTGAATCTCCTCGTGGAGTTCGAAGAAACAAGAGTATATAGGGCCGGGGGATCCGGCTCGATACGGGTGCTCAGCGCCTGAGCCAGGCCCTCGCCCGGGCGATGCGTTCGGCAACCTGTTCGGTCGTCGCCTGGGCCAACGGCGGGCCGCCGCACTCGCGGCGCAGGTCGGCGTGGACATGGCTGTGGGGGCGCTGTTCCAGGCGTGCCAGCTGGGCCACCAGGGAGTTGAGTTCCTTGCGCTGGTTCGCGAGTGCCCGGTGCAGCGGCACCTCCGGCTGCGACTTCGGGTCCCGGCGTTCGCGTCGCCTGAGCTGGCGGCGTTGCCGCTCGGCCAGGAGGGTGCTCACCTGGTCGGGTTCCAGGAGACCGGGCAGCCCCAGGTAGTCGAGTTCGTCCTGCGAGGTGGGTTCGGCGTGCATCCCGAAGGCCTGGGAGTCGAACAGCACGTGGTCGAAGGTGGCCTGGGATTCGAGGGCCTCGAACTCGCCCAAGAGGTCATCGGAGGCCGTTTCTTCGCGGTTGGCCGCATCGATGAGGGCCTCCGTCTCCGCCCAGATGTCGGTTTCCCCGGAGCGGGGACGTCCCAGCACGTGGTCGCGTTGCTTCTCCAGCGTCGCGGCGTGGGCCAGCAGGATCGGCACGGTGGGCAGGAACACCGTCGCCACCTCGCCGCGCCGCCTTGAACGCACGAACCTGCCCACCGCCTGGGCGAAGAACAACGGAGTCGAGGTGGACGTCGCATAGACCCCGACCGCCAACCGTGGCACGTCCACCCCCTCCGAGACCATCCGGACCGCCACCATCCAGCGATCCTGGCCCGCGGCGAACTCCTCGATCCTCCCGCCGGCCCTGGCATCGTCGGAGAGGATCACGGTGGGGCGTTTCCCCGTGATCCCGGTCAGGATCTTCGCGTAGGCGCGCGCCACGGTCTGATTGGTGGCTATCACCAGGCCGCCCGCGTCGGGGATGGCGCGACGCACCTGCGTCAGGCGCTGGTCAGCGGCCCGCAGCACGGCGGGGATCCACTCGCCCGTCGGCGACAGGGCGGTGCGCCAGGCGTGGGCGGTCAGGTCCTTCGTGAGCATCGTTCCCAGTTCGGCGTCGAGCACCTCCCCGGAGCGCATCCGCCAACGCATCTGCCCGCCGTAGTTCATGAAGATCACGGGCCGCACCACGTGGTCCGCCAGAGCCTCCCGGTAGCCGTAGGTGTAGTCGGCCCGCGAGATCCTGACCCCCGACTCGGATTCCTCATAGGTCACGAACGGGATCGGGCTGTCATCGGAGCGGAACGGGGTGCCGGTTAGTGCCAGGCGGCGGGTGGCCTCGGAGAAACCCTGCAGGATGCCGTCTCCCCAGCTCTTGGTGTCGCCCGCGTGATGGATCTCGTCGAAGATCACCAGCGTGGAAACCTGGTTGCACAGTGCCTCGTAGGCGTAGGCGCGCAGGGAAACCCCCGCGTAGGTCACCACCGATCCGTCGAACTGCCTGGAGCGTCCCCGCCTCGCCCCGCCGGTGCCGGGATCCAGATGAATGCCGACCCGTGCGGCGGCATCGGCCCACTGCGTCTTGAGGTGCTCGGTGGGGGTCACCACCACGACGCGTTTCACGGTCCGGGTGTGCAACAGCTGATGGGCGACACGCAACGCGAAGGTCGTCTTGCCCGCCCCGGGGGTGGCCACGCACAGGAAGTCGCGGGGCTGGGTGGTCGCGTACAGCTCGAGGGCGGCCACCTGCCAGGCTCGGAGGCTCTGCGCGGTGCCCCACGCGGCGCGCTGCGGAAACGCGGGGGAGAGGTGTTCGAACGCGGAGGAAGTCATACGGCCCCGAAGCGTACCCCAGGACCGAGACATTCCTCGGAGCCACGGCGCCGGAGCCGTCTACTCGATGAACTCGCCCATCAGCACGTCCAGCGGGGCGGCCCGCCGGCGTTCCTCCGCGACGGCCTGCCACTGCCGGACCCGGTCGGTGATCACGGCATCCACCGGCCAGTTGACGAATTTCTGCATTGATTCCTCAGTGTTGACGGTCCAGACTGCAGCGCGTTTACCGGCCTCGTGGATCTGCGTGATCGTGTCACTGGTGGCGGCGTCCTCCTCAAGGATCAAGTAGTCGCCGACCAGGTGCGCGGTGTCCCCGAAAGACAGGAAATAGATGAAACCGCTCGTCACCTCGGGGTGGCGTTCCTCAATTCCGGTGATCAACTCGTACTTGAGCGATATCACCACCACGCGGTCCAGCATGTCGTGGCGTTTCACGGCCGCCACGGCATCGTCGGCCATCTGCTGGTCGGCGCTGCGGCCCTTGAGCTCGAGGAAGATCCCGATGCGCCCGCGGGTTCTCTCCAGAAGTTCCTCCAGAGTGGGCACCCTGACGTTGCTGAATCTGCCATTCGATTTCTCGCCGAGATCCAGCTCCCGGATCTCGGCCAACGTCATTTCGTGAACTGCGCGGCGTTCATGGGTGAACCGCGAGAAATTCTCGTCATGGAAGACCACGTACTGGCCGTCCCGGGTGCGCTGGATGTCCATCTCGACGTAACTGGCCCCGGCGGTTATCGACTGCTCGACCGCCTCCATGCTGTTCTCCACCGCGGTGTCCTCCGGTCCGCCACGGTGCCCCACCACGGCGATGTCGGGTGCGGCCGTCAATTCGTCGGCGGTGATGGTGAAGAGACCAGCGATGCCGACCACGAACGCCGCGACGAGAAAACTGAGTGCGACCCGGTGCCCCAGGGCGCGGTCGAGGAGACTCGGGCGTTTCTTGGAGGGCATGGTGGGCACGACATCGGCCAGCGGCCTGAGCGGATCGGAATCGGGCAATTTCCGCAGGAAGGCGTAGTAGCGGTTGGTGAGCAGGTACAACTCCAGCGGCACCACGAAACTGGCCATCAGGCCGACCACCAGGGCCAGCAATATCACGAAAACGGAACCGACGAAGGTCGCGAGGGCGGTGGCACCCTCCGGGACAGCCATCATGCTCAGGAGATGGAGGCCGGCGACCGCTCCGATGATGAGCGCGGCGAAGATGGCGAAGAACAGGATCGCGAGAAACATGAAGGCTGCGAAACGCAGCACGTTCGGTTTCATCAGGCGAATGCTCGCTCTGATTGCGGCGAGGGTCTTGAGATCACCGAGCAGCATGAAGTGGAAGACAAAGACGATCATCAGGGCCGCGACGTACATCAGGGCCACGAGACACCAGTAGGCCGCGGTGTACAGGGGATTGGCGAAGATGGTGGCGGTGATGAAATTCGGAATGCGAAACTTGGTGAAGAAACTCGGGTTCAGTGCCGAACCCGTCAACGGCAGCACCACCAGCGCGAACGGCAGGAGAAGGACCAGGCCCGGTCCGGCGATCTTGAACAGGGAACGGAGGATACTGCCGATGACGGTGAGGTAGGAGGGTTTTGTGTCGCTCCCGATCGCGATGGCGCTCAGCTTCACGAACCCGCCGACCTCCAGCAGGGTCGTCAACAACACCATCGTCAGGGCGAGCAGGATGAACAGCGCCCCCGGGGTGGAGAGCAGGAACCGGCTCGCGTTGGCGTTGTTCAGGGACACCAGGCCCCGCATCGCGAACAGGTACTTTGCGGCCCACCAGAACAGGGGAAAGAGGACCGTGGCCTGGAGGATGCTCGTGACGATCAGATACCGGAACATGAGGCCGGCGGATCGCAGGAATCCACCGATCCCCTCTCGAAGTTCCCTGAACACGTGCACCGCCTACCTCATCGGACGAGTGCCTCATTTTTCCGCATGGCCGGGCCTCCCGCCACCGGGCAGGCCCATGCGTCCCCGGGTTCATGGGGCTGCCGGCCCCGGAAAACCGGTGCCGAACGGGTCAGTCGTCGAGGAGCCCCATCAGGAGGGAGAACCCACCGAACAGCAACGCACCCTTCGCCAGCCCCTGGACCACCGGATCCAGCCCGTAGGGTTCGTAGTAACCACGCGCGTAGGCGGCGTGCCCCTGATCCTGCCAGTAGGGAACCGCTTGGTAGCCCTGCTGGACCATACGGATGTGCGGGTCCGCCCCGGATGTTACGCGGGCCGCGTCGAGCGCGCAGGCCGGGACCTCGCGTGGCGCGCCGCCGGGGGGAGCCCAGGTGACGTTCCTGGTGGAGGGTCCGTGAGCCGGATCGAAGAAGCACGGCGGGCGGCGTTCCGGCACCGGTTGGCCCTGGGCGCGGAACTTCACACAGGCCATCGCGTAGCGCCCTTCCTCGAGGATGTGGGCGATGGCGGTGGCGTCGGATTCGTAGCGCGCCTGGTTCATGGCCTGCTTGGCGTTCTCGTAGGCGTCGAGGGCCTCCGAGTAGTTCGCCCGGGCCTCCTCGCTCAATTCGAGGCCGACCACGTCCAGGTCGAGATCGCGCAACTCGTCGCCGAAACGCGTGATGTCGGCATCCAGGGAAGCACGTGCCGCGTCCCCGAGGGGGGTTTCGCCGTATCGCACCGGTCCCGCGCCGAGTTGCTGCGGCTGCTGACCCCTGTTCAACGCGCGCGAACCCCTGAGAGCCAGGAAGATCATCCCGGCCACAATCATCATGATCATCAAGCCACCAAGGCTCACGGCAAATCACTCCTAGAAAGCGCCCTGTACCCTCAGGTTACGTCACACCACCAAAACGGGGGCCGGGCGGTTCCCGCGGGTTTCCCATGGTGGGATGAAGGGAGCGGGTGGCATCGTGGAAACCTCGATACAGGTCAGGAACTGGGAAGAACTGACCCGGGATGAGTTCTTCGAGATCGTGTCCTTGAGATCCGAGGTGTTCTTCGTGGAGCAACGCATCGACATTCCCGACCTCGACGACCTCGACAGGCATCCCGAGACCCTCCACTGGTGGATCCCCGACGAAACCGGTTGTGCGGGATATCTGCGCACGGTGCTGCTCGGCGAACCTGAACTGGGGGCGACCCGGTCCTTCGGAAGGGTGGCCGTCAGGGCCGACAGGCGCGGCGACGGCCTGGCGCGCGCACTGGTTGCGGCCGTGCTGGGACGCTTCGGCGGACAGCCGATCGTGATCCACTCGCAGAGCCACGTGGTTCCGCTCTACCGTGAATTCGGATTCGAGCCGGTGGGTCCGGAGTACCCGGAGGCGGGCATCCCGCACACGAGGATGCGAAGGCCGGGGGAGATCCGGGTCAGCGCCGTGGTCCTCACGGACACGACGGGCCGGGTGCTGATGGTCCGCAAACGCGGCACCGACGCCTTCCTCAACCCGGGTGGGAAACCCGAACCGGGGGAAACCCCGGAGCAGTGCGCTGTCCGCGAGTTGCGTGAGGAGCTGGGGCTGGAGCTCGACCCGGAGGGGCTGCTGCCTCTGGGAAGGCATCGTGCCGCGGCCGCCAACGAGATCGACACCGTCGTTCTCGCCGACGTCTTCCGCGCACCCGAGTCCCTCGACCGGCTCCCGGCTCCGCGGTCCGAGATCGAGGAGGCCCGTTTCGTGGACCCGGCCTCCCCGGAACCCGGATGGGCACCCCTGTTCACCGAGCGGATCCTGCCCCTGCTCAACCATCCAGTCGGCTGAAGTCCAGGGTGCGCAGCACGAGCTCCCCGGCCTCGTCGCAGGCGTCGAGATCGACGGTGGCGAAGATGGACCAGTCGCGGTTGCCCGCGGGGTCGTCGATGATCTGACGCACCTCCCAGAGCCTGCCGCCCCGTCTCGGTTCGACGACGAAGAACGCGGGGCCGCGCGCATCCGCGCCGACGCCGATGTCCTCGTGCTCGTCCCAGTAGTCGCCCAAGGCATCGTCCCAACGCTGCCGGGTCATGGGATCTCCGCTGGTCAGGGCGGTCAAACCGTCCACGTCGTCGTCGGCACACAGCTCCACACGCCGCCACATGGCGTTTCGCACCATCACCCTGAAGGCGCGTTCGTTGCCCGTGACGGGCCGTGCCGGGGGAGCCACCTCGGCCCGCTGCTCGGTGGGAACCCCGGCCAGGGCGGCGAGCTCGTTCCACTCGTCCAGCAGCGACGAGTCCACCAACCTGGTTATCTCACCGAGCCAGGCGATCAGGTCCTCCAGCTCGCCGGTGCGCAGCCCCTCGGGAATGCTCTGCCGCAACGCCCGGTAGGCGTCGGTGAGGTAGCGCAGCAACAACCCCTCGGTGCGCTGCAGCTTGTAGTGGGCCACGTACTCGCCGAAGGTCATGCCCCGGGTGTACATGTCCCGCACCACCGACTTCGGGCTGACCGGGTTCTCCGACAGCCAGGGATGTGCCACCGAGTACTCGAGGTGGGCCCGTTCCAGCAGTTCGGCCAGGGGCTGGGGCCAGGTGATCTCCTCCAGGGCCTCCATGCGTTCCTCGTAGTCCCAGCCGTCGGCCTTCATCTCCGCCACCGCCTGGCCGCGCGCCCTGAACTGCTGGGCCAGCAGCACCACCCGGGGGTCCTCCAGGGTCGCCTCGATCACGGAGACCACGTCGAGGGCGTAGTCGGGGGAGCCGGGGTCGAGGGTCTCGACCACCGCCAGGGCGAAGGCCGACAGAGGCTGGTTCAGCGCGAAGTCGCGCTGCAGGTCGACGTTCAACCGGTAGCGGCGACCGCCGGGGGTGGGTTCGGGCAGTCGGGTGATCACCTCGGCCCGCAGCAACGACCGGCCGAGCCCGGCGGCGCGGCGCAGCATGGCGCGGCGTGCCTTCGACTCCGGGTTGGTGGAGTCGATCAGGCGGGCGACCGCGACGCCGGTCTCCTCGTCCCGCTGCAACAGGTTCAGCAGCAGGGCGTGGCTGATCCTCATCCGGGCGTGCAGCTGCTCCGGGGACGAATCGATCAGTTTGGTGAAGGTGGCCTGCGTGTAGTTGACGAAACCCTCCGGTGGTTTCTTGCGCCGCACCGACCGCAGTTTCTTCTCGTCTCCCTGGTGTTTGGCCAGGATCCGGGCGTTCTCCACCTCGTGCTCGGGGGCCTGGGCCACCACGTTACCGATGGAATCGAAACCGGCGCGGCCCGCGCGGCCCGCGATCTGGTGGAACTCGCGGCTGCGCAGCACCCGCTGGCGCCGGCCATCGAACTTCGTCAGGGAACTGAACAGCACGGTGCGGATGGGAACGTTGATGCCGACCCCCAGGGTGTCGGTGCCACAGATCACCGCCAGCAACCCGCGCTGGGCCAGCTGCTCCACCAGACGCCGGTAACGCGGCAGCATCCCGGCGTGGTGAACCCCGATCCCGCCGCGCAGCAGCTTGGACAGCGTCGCCCCGAAACCACCGGCGAACGGGAACCCCGTGATGGCCTGTTTCAACTCCTCCGGGACCGCGGCACCGGCCTTGCGCACCACCCCCTGGCTGAGCAGGGCCATCGCCTGCTCGACGGCCGCCCCCTGGGTGGGGTGGACGATGTAGACGGGCGCCTGGTGGGTTTCGACGATCTCCGCGATGGTCTCGTGAAGCGGCGCCAGCGACCAGCGATAGGTGAGCGGGACGGGACGGGTCGCACCGCCGATCACGGCCGTTTCGCGGCCGGTGCGCCGGGTCAGGTCGCCGGCCAGTTCCGTCACATCCCCGAGGGTCGCCGACATGATCACGAACTGCGCCTGGGGGAGTTCCACCAGCGGAACCTGCCACGCCCAGCCGCGTTCCGGTTCGGCGAGGAAGTGGAACTCGTCCATCACCACCTGCCCGACATCGGCGTCGCGCCCCTCCCGCAGCGCCAGGTTCGCCAGGATCTCGGCGGTGCAGCAGACGATCGGCGCATCGGCGTTGACCGAGGCGTCCCCCGTCACCATCCCGACCCGCTCGGCCCCGAAAGCTTCGCACAGGGCGAAGAACTTCTCGTTCACCAAGGCCTTGATGGGGGCGGTGTACCAAGTGCGGCGGTCTTCCGCCAAGGCCGCGAAGTGGGCGCCGAGTGCGATCAACGACTTCCCGGATCCCGTGGGTGTGGTGACGATGACGTTGTCGCCCGCGAGGACCGCCAGCAGCGATTCCTCCTGGTGCGAGTACAGCGAGATGCCCGAGGACTCCACCCAGCCGGTGAAGACATCGAGGAGGGCGTCGGGGGAGGGATCCGAGGGCAGGAGATCGTTGAGGTTCGTCATGACGTCCCCGATTCTTCCACGAAGCCGGCGGAGGGGGCCGAGCGTGATCGCCCGGTGCCGGAACCACGATTCGCGCACCGGGGGAACGCCATCCCCGGGCTGTGGGTTCCCTGTGAACCCGGCCGCAGGGGTTTTCGGGGCCGGATCCGTGCATAGCCTCGAAGACATGGAAACAACACGTGGCCTGATAGCAATGTCACAGGGGGCACCCGTGACGGTCGAGGAGATTGTCATACCCGAGCCCGGTCCGGGGGACGCGGTCGTGAGGATTCTCACCTGCGGGGTCTGCCACACCGACCTGCACTACCGGGACGGCGGCATCAACGACGACTTCCCGTTCCTGCTGGGACACGAGGCGGCGGGGATCGTGGACCGCGTCGGCGACGAGGTGACCACCGTGTCCCCGGGGGATTTCGTGGTGCTGAACTGGCGGGCCGTGTGCGGCACCTGCCGGG
>ERZ772921.1533-NODE-1533-length-13196-cov-12.143064_pt1 | contig 13196 bp, 7 predicted proteins | sample MGYA00512117_ERZ772921 | MGnify/ENA primary metagenome ERZ772921 (study PRJEB29015, sample SAMEA2737944) | human oral metagenome | biome: human oral; feature: human-associated habitat; material: dental | place: China | collected 2150 ... | reverse complement strand
CAGAATATCAAGCTATTCTATGGGCAAAAGAAAATAAAGTTGAATGTAGATTTTGTGATTTACCTTCATCAATATTTTTAGGTATTGAAAATGCAAAAGAAAAAGATGAAGAGCAAGGGGAAAGTTTAAATAGTTTTATTCATAGAAAGATAGATGAATATTCTGAAGATACAGATAGTGAAGTATTTTGGGAAAGAGTGATGGAACAAGCCTCTGATTATAATGCTTATTATAGTGGTGCTAGGGACTATGGAAAAAATTTAAGAGAACTAACTCTATCAAATACATTGTCAGATGCAAAAAATATTATAAGAGAAGCCTATATGTCAAAGGTAGTTTCTGATGTATGTAGTGAAGGCTATAAGATAGATGAAATAGCTATGGTAGTTGGAGCATTCCATGTGGAAGGTATAGAAAGTGGAAATTTTATCCTAACTGAAAAAGAAGTTAAAGACCTTCCAAAATTGGAAGCAAAAAAGACATTGATGCCATATTCTTACTATAAGTTATCAACTTATTCAAACTATGGAGCTGGAAATAAAGCACCAGGATATTATGAATTTTTATGGAAAGGCTTTAATAAGGAAGATATATTTTATGCTACCTTTATATACCTTAGTAAGATAGCAGAATATCAAAGAAAAACTGGGAATATGGTATCATCTGCACAAATTATAGAAGCAGTACAGTTAGCAGTTTCTTTGGCAAATATCCATGATAGTAAAATTCCTACTCTTAAAGATATACAAGATGCAGCCATTACTTGTATGGCACAGGGTAGCTATGCAGAACTTGTTATGGCAATGGCAAATGTAGAAGTTGGGAAAAAGATAGGTAAAATTCCACAAGAAGCTATTCAAACTTCTATACAATCTGATTTCTATAATTTATTAAAAGAATTAAAACTTGAAAAATATCAATCTTTAAGTGCTACAGAACTGAGATTAGATTTAAGAGAAAAATTAAGAGTACAGACTGAAAAAGCTGCTTTGATGGATTTGAATAGGTCATATTTTTTTCATAAATTAAGAGTCTTAAAAATTTCTTTTGCAAAGCTAATTGAAAAAAATCAAGAGAATACAACTTGGGCAGAAGAGTGGGTTTTACAGTGGAGTCCTGAAACAGAAATAGAAATTGTAGAAACTATTTTAAAAGGAGATACAATAGAATTTGCAACTGCTTTTGAATTGATGCAAAGGATAAATAGTTCAACTACTTTATCTCAAATGGCAGAAGTAGTAAAAGATGCTTTCTATTGTGGTATGCCTAAGGCACTTGAAAAAGCATTTCAAGCTTTACAAAACTGTATAAGTGGAGATATTCCTATTGATGAAATTGCTAGAACTATGTCTACTCTTTCTTTAATGCTTCGTTATGGAGATATTAGAAAATTAAATATGGAAGTTCTTATCCCTATACTTGAACAACTATTTTTAAGAGTATGTTTGATGTTACCTGCTGAGTCAGCTTGTGATAATGAGGCAGCAACAACACTTTCTGAAAGTATAGTATTACTTCATAATGTAGTTGAAAATCACGATTTTTTAGATAAAGAAAGATGGTATAACATTCTTTTAGAACTTGCTACAAGAGATGACTTGAATACGAAAATTTCAGGACTTGCTATGGCAATATTATTGGAAGCAGGAAAAGTAGATAATAATACTCTTGGACAAGAAGTGGAAAGAAGATTATCAAAAGGTATTCCCGCAGAGCTTGGTGCAACTTGGTTTGAAGGCTTATCAATGAAAAATCACTATACTTTAATTGCAAGATTGGGACTTTGGGAAAAACTTCAAAACTATATTTCTGATTTAGATGAAGAAGAATTTAAAAGAGCTTTACTATTTTTAAGAAGAGCTTTTGCTGATTTCACATCTAATGAAAAGCACGATATTGCAGAAAATATTGCAGAAATATGGGGCTTAAATAAGTATGAAGTGAGTGCTGTTGTAAATAAAGACTTAGAAAAAGATGAAAAAGAAATAGTTTCAAAGCTTGAAGAATTTGATTTTGACGATATTTAAGGAGAATTATGGACATTAAAGAAGATATAAAGCGTTGGAGATTAATTCTTGGAAAAGATACAGAGGAAGATTTTTCTTCTATGGACTCAGAGGCAATTTCAAGTTTTAATGAAGAAGACTGGTTAATGGATAGAGCCTTAGATGCAATTTATAACCCAACAGGAAAATTTATGGGTGGGGAGGTAGGAGTAGGTGCAGGAAAAGGACCATCTAATCTACAAATTAGTAAATGGCTTGGAGATATTAGAAATTTATTTGATAAGGAACTGGTTAAAATTATTCAAACTGATGCTATGGATAGATGTGGTTTAAAGCAATTAATATTTGAACCTGAAATATTAGAGCAAGTTGAACCTGATATAAATCTAGCTTCTACAATTATGTTATTAAAAGAGCAAATTCCACAGAAAAGTAAAGAAAGTGTTAGAGCATTTATTAAAAAAATTGTGGAAGAAATTAATAAATTATTAGAAAGTGATATAAAAAGAGCAGTTAGAGCAGCACTTAATAAGAGACAACATTCTCCTATTCCTTCTGCTTCATCACTGGATTTTAAAACAACTATTCAAAGAGGAATAAAAAATTATAACAAAGAATTAAAGAAAATTATTCCTGAACACTATTATTTTTTTGAGAGAGCGAGTACAAATCCAACAAGTAAATTTACAGTTATTTTAGATATAGATCAAAGTGGTTCTATGGGAGAATCAGTTATTTATTCTTCAGTAATGTCTTGTATCTTAGCAAGTATGGCTGCATTAAAAACTCGTATTGTAGCCTTTGATACAGAAATTGTAGATTTAACTGAAAAATCAGATGACCCTGTTGATTTACTATATGGTTTTCAATTAGGTGGAGGAACTGACATCAATAAATCTATAAAATATTGTATGAAGTATATTGAAAATCCTAAAAAAACAATATTTTTCTTGATATCAGACCTTATGGAAGGTGGAAATCGTGGAGGAATGTTAAGAAACTTAGAGGATATGAAAGAGGCAGGAGTAACTGTTGTATGTCTTCTAGCAATTTCAGGAGATGGACAACCTTACTATGATGCACAGATGGCTGGGAAAATAGCTTCTATGGGTATACCTTGCTTTGCATGTAATCCAGAAAAATTACCACTTTTACTTGAAAGAGTTCTAAAAAATTTAGATCTGAGTTCTTTTCAAGAAGAATTTAAAAAGAAAAAATAAAAAAGACTAGGGGTTGGTACATCAGTACAAATTTAGCCCCTAGTTTTTAGATATATTATTCTTTGTTAAATTTATCTAAAACTTCTTTAGCATCTTTAAAGAAATTAAGTTTTCCCCAAAGCTCTAAATCTCCAATAATAGAAAAACGTTTTTTTGCACGAGTAGCAGCAACATTTAAAATATTGGCAGCTTGTGCTGCCCATTGAGCAGAACTTTTAGAGTTCTTATCACAACCCAATAATAATATTACAGAATTCGCTTCTTTTCCTTGGAATTTATGAACTGTACCAAGGCAAGTATTACACCAATTATTTACAGCTTCTTTATTTCCATCTTTAAAAGCTTTTTTAATATCATTTTTAAGCCCATTAATAACAGTTGTAAATGGAGAGATTACATATAAATGTTTAGAATTTTCAAAGACATCTATTTCTCTATTTTCAATACAATCTTTTATAATTTCAATAATTTTCTCTCCCTGTTCTTTTACATAATGATCTCCATTTCCTTTTTCTTGACCTTTAACATCTATAAATTCATTTTTTTCTAAAACATAATCTATTGGCTTTTTATCAGGCATACATTTATTTATCATTCTATCATCGTAAGAAATTTTATTAGAAATATCAAACATTGGAGATAGACATCTTCTATGGACAACTAAAGGACAACCTACTTCTGTTTCACCAATTTTTCCATAGTATAAATTTGCATAATCAGCTAGAGTTTGTATAGATAAACTAGGCGATGTGTAATTAAATATCTTTCCAGCTATATTAAACTCTTTTTCCAATTTATTAAGTTCATATTTATTTGCAATAGCACGAATCAAAGTTGAAGTAACTGTCATAACTGGCTCAACTTGTAAAGGATCCCCTACAATAATACATCTGTTAGATCTATACAATAATCCCATTGCACTGAAAGGTGTAGCCTGTCCAGCTTCATCAATAATTACAATACCTAACTCATTTTCTTCAAAATCTTTAAATGCTCTTGAAACTGAAGCAAAAGTTGTTGATAAAACAGGAATTAATAAATTTAAAGTATGGAAACATTCTTTGAAAACATTTTTTCTTTCTTCAATAGAATAACCTAAATTTTCTCCATTTAAAAGAAGTTTTAATAATTTTAAATTTGCCTTTATTCCTTTACTATTTACTATATATGCTTCTATTAAACTTAAAGAACATGCAAATAATTCTTCTCTTAATTTATTAAATTCTTCTATACCCCAAGGACAACTTTCTTGAGTTTTTTCATTATTTATAATATCATTATAGAAATTTTCTAAGTCTGAACATCTCTCTAGTAATTTTAAATCATTTTCATTTGAAGAGTATGTTTTAAAGAACATATTTATTTCTTCTTCTAACTCTTTTAAAATTTTCTTACTATTTTCTAAAACTTTAATTTTTTTATGAAGTTCATCTTTATCATTTTCAATATTTCTAAGATCTTTATTGATATTTATAAGCTCTTCATTCAATATCTCAATATCTTTATTCAATTCTAAAATTTTAGGATTTTTCTCTCCAGCAATCTTATTTGTTATTTTAGTAAAAATAGAATATGAATTTTCTATATTAGATTTTTGCTCTCTCTTTTGCTTTAAAATAGAATCTTTATATTCCTTATTATCTTGAACTTTTTTAAGTTCTTCTATTAAATTTTCTATTTTGTTTTTTAGATTAGAAATTTGATCTGAACTATTATTTATTTCAGCTATTTTATCTTTATTTCTAAAAAATTTTTCTACATTACTATTAAAGTTTTCTCTGTACTTTAACACTTTTTCATATTTTTCTTGAAAATTGCTTAGAGCTTTTTTAAAATCAGGAATATTAGTATCAAAATTAAAATTAAAATCATCTATTTTTTTATTTTTTTCAGGTAAAATAGCTAATATTTTATTAATATTTACTTTCTTTCCATAAGGTGCTGAAATAAGTCCCCAAGTTTTAGGGTTTTCTCCGAAGATACATTCACTATCTTTAGTAAAATATATATTTTCCTGTTCATTAACATCAAATAAATTTGTTAATGTATCTTTACTTAAAACATCTTCTGCCTTTGGTAAATCCTTAGAAATATTTTCAACAGCTGAGTTATTGTTACTAGAAACTATTATTCCTAATTTTTTTAGTTCAGCTGGTATTTTATAGTAATTAAGATAATAAGGATTAGTTGTATTTGTTCTGATTAGTTCTAAGTCAGTAGAATTTAAGTCAGCAATAATTTTAGCTTTTTTTACTATAGTATCAGCAATAATTTCTTTTAATAAAGTAGTTTTTCCTGTTCCAGGTGGTCCATTAACAGAAAAAATATTAGGTGAATATTCTTTACTTGTACATATGTTTATTGCAGCAGCTTGCATCAAACTTGGATTATACTTAGATGGCCACTTACCTATAGGCATATTTTTAGGAAGAGTTATTTCTGCTAAAAATTCTTTATTATCATCAATTTTTTGACGATTTTTATTTGCTTTTGAATAAATAATATTAGATAAAAGTGAATTATCTTTTAAATTAGTTTTGGCAATAATTTCTAAATCTTTAGTATAGAAATCCATTTGAAAAAAAGAACTTTCATTACTATCTTCTTCCTCATTTGAACTAAATAACTTTAAATAAAAAGATTTTTTTAATATCTTTTCATCTAAGTTATCAATATTTAATTCTTTTAATATTAAAGAAGTAATTTTTTTAACATTTTCTACATTATAATTTTCATAAGATTTTAAATCTATTTCTATATTTTCAACAAATTTCTTTATTTCATATTCAATGTCATCATAGTTTTTTGAAATAATATTTTTAAGAAGAATAAAAGCAAATTTAGAAATAGTAAAAGAGTCCTCTTTATATTTTTTATCTCCATCTATTTTAAAAGCAAAAATAAAAGATTCTCCTCCATCACCATCAACAAAATCTTCTTTTTCAATATTTCCTTTTTCATACAAATAAGTATTTTTAATATCTCCAAATCCAATTTCTATTTCATACTTTTTATCATTGTTTAAAAGTAACGAATCCTCTATTCTGTTATAAGGAACTTTTAAAATATCTTTCGTACTTAAAGATTCCTGATTTTTAAAAGCAATACTTTTTATTGTAACAGGTGTCAATAAATTAACTTCTTTCCAAAAATTTAAAATTCTTTTAACTTCACTCATGCTAAACCTCCATTATATTTTTTAAAAATTTCTTTTGTAATTTGAATTTTACCATTCAAATCTTTTTTTATTTCTTTAATTTCATTAATTTTTTCAAAATATCTTTGAGCAATTTTATTTTGTTCTTCTATTGATAGAATAGGAATTATAGTATCTTCTAGTTTCTTTATAGATAAACTAGAATGAAGACTGCCAATATAGGCTTTTTTTAATATTTTTACTCCAATATCAGTTATCAGAAAAGCTACTAAATACCAAGGATTTAATTTTTTCTCATCAACTTCAATAATAGCAAAGTTTCCACTAGCTATAATTTTTTTATTGTCAGGAATTTGAGCAACAGCGATTTTGTAAGGAGGATTTCCTATTTTAGATAATAAAATAGAATTATTTTTTATACAAAATTTTTCTTGTTTTTCAGGAATTTTTGTAAGATATTCTTCAATATTTTCAAACTCAATAATTCCATCATTAATATTAGATAAAGTCAAATATATGTATGGAGTTACATCATAAGTCCTTATTTCATTTAACTCCTTTGCATCTATTTGACTACCTCTTATAATATTTTTAATAACTTTTTTCAACTCAACACCATTTTCAAAATTTGGTAAAATATCTATATTTTCAATTACATCAAGATTATAATTATTTTTTGAAAAATCCTCAATTTTTTTAGAAAATGATATTTCAGTAACATTATTGCCATTTAATAAATTTAAAATTTTGTTTACATCACTATCTGGTATCATTGCAACAGCTTTTTTCTTATTTTTAGCACTACTATTTATAATATCAACTTTTATTTTTTCATTTTTATAAAATTTTGAAGCATCAATAAATCTTATCTTTTGATTTTTTTTACTAAATACAATTAATGCCAATGAAACAGGATAATGAATTAATATATTTTCAGGTAGTAAAATAATAGATTCAATATAGCCATTTTCAATAAAATATTTTCTAATATTTTTATTTTTAGGGTTAGATAATATATTTTTTTCAACAAGAGAGATAGCTCGACCATTATCTTTTAAGTGATTTATTGCTAATATATGAAATAACCACTCTAAAGAAGAATCTTTTATGACTTCATCTTGAAAAATAAAATTATTTTTAATCATATCTCTATATTTTATTGTAGCTTCTTTATTATTTTCTTTATTATAAGAAATTATAGAAAGATTTAAAGATATTTTATCTATTTTTTGTTTAGAACTTACCCTATCTTTAAAATATTCAAAAGTACTTTGAGGATTACCAAACTTATCTCTAAAAATTTCAGATTTTATATTATTAGAAATTAATGATTCATCAATGCTAACACAGCTATTATTTATAATGGTTATATTAGGATTTTTTAAAAAACTTTCTATTATAAAGTCTGAGCTAGAATATAAGGTTAAAATTTCATCATTTTCTTTGATACCTAAAGTATTTAAAAATAATTTTAATAAGCCATCAGATAAAGGATTAGAAAATCCTGAAAATCTTTTGTTATAATTTTTTAAATAATCTTTAAATCTAAAACTAAATAATATAAAAGCTAATAGCTTGTCTTTTCCAAATCTATTTATTAATTGAGGAATATAGTCTTGAAAATGCTTATCCTTATCAAAAAGCATATATATATATTTTTTAATTTCATCAGATAAAGTTGGATCATTGTCTAAATCTTCTATTGAAAAAGAAGAGAAAAAAATTTTTTTATACAATGAAGGTTCTTGTAAAATTATTAAGATATATGTAGCACTTAGAGATAAACTGTATAGAGTTTCATGGTCATAATATATGTAATCTTTAAATATTTCATCTAAAGTAGTTTCTACTTCACTATAGTCTATTGTTTTTAGTTTTTCATAATATTCTTTATCTACTTTTATATCGTAAAATTTTTTGATTGTTTCTTCTTTTTTCATATAAAAACACCTTTCTTAATTTTTTTATATTATATCATACTATTTTTAGATTATAAATAATCTTTTTTATTAAAAGATTATTTATAATCTAAAAATTAATTTAATTAAAAGACTATTACAAATTATTAATTTGCAATAGTCTTTTTAGTTTTTGTATAAAGATATTATTTATCAGTCTTTTACTTTTTTTATAACATCTATGATAGAACCATCTCTATATTCAACTATACCAACAATTTCATCAGTAAATTCAACAGGATCAGGTTTACCAGTTAGTTGTTCAGCCATTTCTTTCATTTCTTCAATAGTTTTTAACTCAATACCAGCTTTTGTTAAAGTTTCTATTAAATCTTTTCTTCTAGGATTTACCACTATTCCATAGTCAGTACAGATAACATCAACTGCTTCTCCTGGAGTACATACAGTTGTAACTTTATCAACTATTATAGGGATTCTTGCTCTCATAAGTGGTGCAAGTATCACACTAATTTTTGCCCCAGGAGCTGTATCTTGGTGTCCTCCAACTGCTTGGTTTATAGTACCATCAGATTTAGTCATAACATTTACATTAAAATCTTTATCTATTTCTAATGCACCTAACATTACAAAAGTTAAGTTATTTACAGCAGGTCCTGCTGTATTAGGATTTGCATAGAATGAAGCAGAGATTTCATAATGTCTTTCATTTTCTTTTATAGATCTTACTGCATCTAAGTCAAAACATTGAGTATCATATAAAGCACTCATAAGTCCTTCTTCAAGAAGTCCAACTAATTGAGAAGTGATTCCTCCAAGTCCTAATGAAGCTTTTATATTTTGCTTTATCATTTCTTCTCTTAAAAGGCTTGTAACTGCTAAACTTGCACCAGCAGCTCCTGTTTGATAAACAAAACCATCTTTAAAATATCCAGAATTAACTATTACTTTAACTGCATTTTGAGCAATCAATAAATCTCTTGGGTTATCAGAAAATCTTATAGCTCCTGAAACTATTTTCTTAGGATCTCCTATTTCATCAACAACTACAACAGAGTCAACTAATGTTTGATCTATACTTGCAGGTAAATTTGGGAAAGGAACTAAATTATCTGTGATAGCTATAACATAGTCAGCATATTGTGCATCAACTATTGCATATCCCATAGAACCACAAGCACTCTTACCAGTTCTTCCATTCATATTTCCCATTTCATCACAACTAGGAGCAGCAATGAAAGCAACATCTATATGTAATTCTCCATCTTCAATAGCTCTTGCTCTTCCACCATGGCTTCTTATAATAACAGGTTTCTTAAGTATACCTTTTGAAATTTCATCCCCTAATGGTTCACGAAGTCCACTTGATTGTATTCCTGTAACAACACCACTTTTTATATGTTCTATAACAGGTCCATGACAAGGAGATAAAGAACTAGGAGCTAGAGTAATATCTTTAATTCCCATTTTAGCTATGATATCTAAAACTCTATTTACAACAGTATCTCCATTTCTCATATGATGGTGGAAAGATATAGTCATTCCATCTTTTAATCCAGATTTTTTAATTGCTTCTTCTATACTAGCAACTATTTTAGGTTCATCTTGGATTCTCATTCTTAATTTTGCACCAGCTTTTTTCTTAGTTGGTTTTATTGCATCTACACCTTTAAAAGGAACTAATTCTCCAATTCCTTCTAAATATTCAGGAATTTCTCTGCCAACTGCATTTTTATTAAATTTCATTATTAGTCCTCCTTATAAATCCCACTAGCTTTTGCTAATTCTAAAACTCTTTGAGCTCTCATAATAATTGGGTTATCAACCATTTTACCATCAACAGATATAACTCCTGAACCCTTAGCTTCAGCTTCTTTAGCACCATTTATAATTCTAATTGATTTTTCAATTTCTTTTTGAGTTGGTGTATAAATTTCATGAACTATTCTAACTTGTTTAGGATGTATACAAGATTTACCATCAAATCCTAAATCTTTAATAAATTGAACTTCTTGTCTGAAACCATCTAGGTTATTTACATCTGAATAAACAGTATCAAAGCAATAAATACCTGCATTTCTTGCTGCAAGTACAATAGCTTCTCTTGCATAGTATAATTCCCAACCATGTTTACTTCTTGAAGTTTTTAAGTTAGTAACATAGTCTTCTGCTCCTAATGCTATTCCCATTAATCTTTTGCTAGCAAGAGCAATTTCTTTAACATTCATAATACCAGTTGCACTTTCAATAGCTGCCATAAGTAAAGTTTCTCCTTCTCTACCAATTTCTTTTTCAACTTCTGTTATAAGTTTATCAACTGCTATTATTTCATCAGGAGTATCAGTTTTTGGAAGTCTTACAACATTAACTCCTGCTTTTACAACAGCTCTTATATCATCAGCTCCAAATGGAGTATCTAAACCATTTACTCTTACAACAGTTTCGGTAGTTTTATAATCTATTGTTTTTAAAGCTTCAGAAACTAAAAATCTTGCAGCATCTTTTTGGTTTACACTAGTAGCATCTTCCAAGTCTATCATTACAGAATCTGGTCCATATATATAGGCATCTGTAATCATTGATGGATTATTACCAGGTAAAAACATCATAGTTCTTCTTAATCTATCTCTAATTGCCATAATTCCTCCTAAAATTTATAATCATGAGATTCAGCAGCTCTATATACAGCAGCCTTAGTTCTAGCTATAAGAGCATAGTTTAATGCACCCTTATCTACAACTTTTACATTAGCATTTTCAACACCTAATTCTTTTATAGTGTTAAGTACAGTTTCTTCAATTTGTCTCCCAAATTGTCTTTTAACTGAACTTGAAACATCAATAACAATTCCACCTTGATTGGCAGGTTCAACAGTTATCATAGCATCGCTAGATTCTAATGTTCCAGCAACACCAACAGTCTTTAAAACCATATTTACCTCCTTAATTTTTCACTTGAATTTATTGCATTTTAATAATAAATTTTTTGAGAATTAAAATATATTAAGTTTTTCTTGAAATCATAATTAAATAATTTTAAATGAAACTACTGCGACGTCCATTATTGTTGAGTGAGCCTTTGTGGAGCTCACGAAACACTAATGGCTGTCAAGTAGTTGATATATGTTAATAAAAATTTATTATGACTTTATTTCAAGAAAAACATTTTAAATATTTAATATGTATATAAAAATTGTTAAAATTAATAAATCAGCACTGCCACCAGCACTTATATTTTTTTCAATGAAAATATCATTTAATTTTGACATTTCATTTCTTATTTTTTCTTTTGATAAAGATTTACTATTTTCTTCATAAAGATTTTTACACAGTATTTGAATTTCTTTTAGAGTTTCAAAATTTGCTCTATTTACTATATTAGTATCATCTAAAATAGAGATATAATAAAATAAAAGTAAAATACAAGAAGTTTCAAAATCTAAAATTTTTGTAAACTCTTTTAATTTATTAATTCCATCAAGTAAAACTATATCATAACCAGAAATAGCTAATCCTCTTGCACCAGTTAAATGGTAGTTTTTAAATGCTTTTTCACCATAAGTAGAAAAATTATTTGCATTTTCTAATTCTTCTAAAAGTGGGATACACATAGTTTTAATTTTTTCACTTAATATTTTTAAGTCTATCTTATCAACTTCTTTTAAGTAACTAGCTAGGACTGAAATTATAATTCCCATTGAGAAAATAGTACCTTTATGAGTATTAATACCATTAGTAGCTTTATACATTTTTTTTTCAGCTTTCTTTCCTAAATCTCTCAAATTTTTAAAAAAATTAGGAGAATAAAAATTATTTTCTTGACCATAGACAAAACATTCAGAAAAATATTCATCTAAGGAAAGTGCTGAATCAATGAAAGTATAAAAATCCATATCTTTATGAGAACCATTACTAAGGCGACTTACAAGCCCAGCTTTTGGGCTTATACTCACCTCATATAAAAGAGCTTTTGTTGCTAATTTAGCAACCTCACTATTATTCATTTTCATATTTTTTTATTAAGAAATCTTTTGCAACTTGTGGGAAAAGAGCATAAGATAATACATCTTCTTCACTTCTTGCAAATTCTCTTGTTTCTTCCACTAATTTATCATATTCAGGAGCTATTTTATCAGCAGGTCTTCCAGTGAATATTTCTTCATTTCCTATAATTGTTTTTCTAATTTCTTCTGATATAGGTACTGGGCTCTTTCCATAAAGTCCTCTTACATAATTCTTTATTTCATTTGGAATTAATTTATATCTTTGTCCAGTTAATATATTAAATATAGCTTGTGTTCCTACCATTTGACTAAGTGGAGTAACTAATGGTGGATAACCTAGGTCTGCTCTAACTCTTGGAATTTCTCTTAAAACATCTTCATATTTGTGTTCAGCTTTTTGCATTTTTAATTGAGAAAGGAAGTTAGATAACATTCCACCAGGTAATTGATATTCAACTATACTTGGTTCAGTCATAAGAGCTTGAGGATTTAAGATACCTTCTTGTAAATATTTTGCTCTTATAGGTTTGAAATATTCTGCTATTTCTTTTAATAATTCTAAGTCAAAACCAGTTTCTCTTTCAGTTCCTTGGAAAGCTCTAACAATGCTTTCTGTTGCAGGTTGAGAAGTCCCTCCAGATAATGGAGATATAGCAGTGTCAATTATATCAGCTCCTGCTTCAACAGCTTTGATGTAAGTCATACTTGCAAGCCCAGCAGTTGCATGAGTGTGTACTTCAACAGGAACTCTTAAAATAGATTTTAATTCTTTTACTAATTCATAAGCAACTTCAGGTAATAAAATTCCAGACATATCTTTGATAGCAATAGAGTCTGCACCAATTTCTTGCATTTCTAAAGCTAAATTTTTATAATATTCAATAGTGTGAACAG
>ERZ772921.1527-NODE-1527-length-13215-cov-2.660030_pt1 | contig 13215 bp, 11 predicted proteins | sample MGYA00512117_ERZ772921 | MGnify/ENA primary metagenome ERZ772921 (study PRJEB29015, sample SAMEA2737944) | human oral metagenome | biome: human oral; feature: human-associated habitat; material: dental | place: China | collected 2150 ... | reverse complement strand
CTGGGAGGAATCGAACCCCCCGCCGTAGACCAGGTCGGGTTGCAGCCCGATCACCCCCTCGACGGACATGCCCGAGTCGGCTGCGATCCTGATGTCGTCGGCACCGCCGCCCATCCACGAGGCGGCTGGTTCCCCGTACTCGTTGGCCCGGGCGACGATCTTCTCCTTGGCTCCCGCGGCATAGAGATAGGCCAGCCCCGAGACTCCCAGCGACAGCACCTTCGACGGTGGGGTGGTGAAGGTCGTGTTCTTGCCGCAGTTGCTCATGGTCATGGCCTCGCCGCTGGTCGTCTCGGTGGTGTTCGCCGGGGAGCAGCCGCTGAACGTGGTGACGGTGGCCGCGACCCCCAGCACCAGCGCGGCCAGCCTGGCGGGCGTGGATGTGGGTTTCATGGATATCTCCTTGTCCTCGTCATTTCCGGAATGGTCATGAATGGTTGCGGATCAGCACCATCAGCGTCGGTGTCCCGATGATGGCGGTGAGGATCCCGATGGGCAGCTCCGCGGGTCTGAGAACGATCCGGGCCCCGATGTCCGCCGCCACGAGCAGGATCGCCCCGCTGAGAGCCGCCACGGGGAGGGCCCGTCGCGTCACGGTTCCCACCAGCAGTTTCGCCAGGTGGGGAATGATCAGGCCCACGAACCCGATGGTTCCGGTGACCGACACGAGAACCGCCACGGTGAGGGCCAGCAGGATGAATGCGGCGTTCCGGTAGGGAACCGGGGATGTGCCGAGGGAACGCGCCTGGTCGTCGCCCAGGTTCAACAGGTCGATTCTGCGTCCCAGCAGGGTGAAGGCCCCGAGGGCCGCCAGGGTCACGGGGCCCGCGAGCCACACGTCCTGCCAGGACGCCGCGGACAGCGATCCCAGGATCCAGAACATCACCGACCGGGCCCCGGCGGCGTTCCTGGCCAGCAGGGTCGTCAGGCTCGTGACAGCGGAGAAGAAGTAGCTGACGGCCATCCCCGCGAAGATGATCCGGTTGACGGTGATCCTGCCGCCGGCAGAGGCCAGGAAGGCGACGACGACGATCGACAGGAGAGCTCCCAGGAAGGCACCGCCCGTGATTCCCAGGGAGCCGATCGCCGCGCTGGAGGCCCCGAACACCATGACGATAGCCGCCCCGGTGGAGGCACCCGAGGAGATCCCCAGCAGGTAGGGATCCCCCAGGGGTTCCTGAGCAGGGACTGGGCCACCAACCCACACACCGCCAGCCCGGCCCCGGCCAGCGCCCCGAGGATGGCGCGGGGCAACCGGACGTCACCCACGATCTGGGCATCGACGGTGGACAGTCCCAGAGCCTCGGTGCCCTGCCCTCCGACGGCGGCCCAGATTCCCTTGAGCGTGGTCTCGATGTCGATGTCGGTGGCGCCGACGACGACCCCGAGGATGACGACGAGGATCAGGAGGATCGTCAGCCCGAGATTCAGCAACGCCCTCCCGGTGAAGGTCGCGATCACGTGTCGCCCTTTCCCGTGCAGGCGGGAGCGGTCATGTCTCGTCCCCGATCTGGGTTCCGAGCAGGTTCCTGTAGAACGGGTTGCCCAGCAGCTCGTCATGGTTCCCGCTGGCCTCGATCCGCCCGTCGTTCAGGACGATGATCCTCTCCGCCATCCTGATCGAGGTGAGGCGGTGGGCAATGACCACGGTGGTCCTGTCCGATCGGAGCCGGGCCATGTTCGCCGAGATCTCGGCCTCCAGGAACGGGTCGAGGTTCGCCAGCGGCTCATCCAGGATCAGCAGCTCGGGATCACGGAGGAAGGCCCGCGCGATCCCGAGGCGTTGACGTTCGCCTCCCGAGAGGTTGGCACCACGGTCGCCGATCCTGGCCTCCAGCCCGCCCAGCCGGCGCACCATCTCCGCCAGGCCGGCCCTCTCGAGGGCCTCCCACAGCTGGGCATCGGATGCCTCCGGGCGGGCCAGGGACAGGTTGGAGCCGACCGTTCCGGCGAAGATGTGGCAGTCCTGCGGCACCAGGGCCAGTCGTTCGCGGTGCTCGTCGGGGGCGACGGCCCTCAGGTTCTCACCGTTGAAACGCACCTCCCCCTCACCGGGGTCCAGGAAACGCATCACCAGGTTGGCGATGGTCGTCTTTCCCGCCCCGGAGGGACCCACCAGGCTGATCGAGCGTCCCGGTTCCACGGCCAGGGTGACGTCCTTCAGCACCTCCTCGTCGCCGTAGGCGAACGACACCGATTCGAGGTTGAGCGCTCCCCGCTCACCGGGTCGCGAGCGCAGCCCCGGCTCCGGGGCCGCGGGGATCGGATCCTCCACTTCCAGGATCCCCCGGATTCTCCCTGCGCAGGCGCCGATCTCCCCCACCCGGGCGAGCATCCCGGTCAGGGAGATGACCGGGGCGATGCTCATCCCGGCCAGCACGATGGCCACGGGCAGGATGTCCGGGGCGATCCTGCCATCGATGACCCCACCGGTCAGGACAACTATGAGGACCAGGGTCGCGACGGCGGTGAGGATCCCACCACAGGCCTTCTCCACCGACTGCCTCAGTGACTGCCCGAGTTTGATCCACTGGATCGAATCGGTTCCCGACAGGATCGCCGACCCCTGGCGTTCCACCATTCCCAGGCTGCGCAGCTCCCGCTGCCCGTGCACGAAGTCCAGGACCGTGACGCGCAGGTCGGAAAGGCTCTTCCTGAGCCTGATCCCCTGCCTCGTCTGGACTCCCATCAGCAGCAACGGGCAGGCGACCAGCAGCACGCACGCGAGCGCCATCACAAGGCCGATCGGCCCCACCAGCCAGCAGAGGACACCGATCATCAGGGCGGGGCTGATGACCGCGCAGATGGCAGTACTCGCGGTGTGCGCGTAGAACCACTCCAGGGTCTCCGCGTCACCCATGGCCGCGGAGGCCACGTCCCCGGTTCTTCTCCCCTGCAGTCCCAGCGGGGCGATGCGCCTGATCGCCGCATAGATCCGGACCCGGAAGATGTGGAGAATCCGGTAGGCCACCTCGTGGGACCACCAGACCTCGAGCAGGAGGCTCAAGGCGTGAAAGGCGACGCCCCCGAACAGCACCCCGGTCAGCAGCGACAGTCCGGCGTCCGGATCGGCCATCAGGGTGGTGGTGATCCAGACCGATGTGATGCTGACCGACACCAACGTCAGCTGCGACAGCATGGTGACCACCGTGGATGCGGCGAACAGGCCCCGGCAGGTTTTCAGCATCCCGAGCAGGTGCAGTACTTCACGGATCGCGGTTCTCACACTGCCTCCCGTCCGGCTTGCATGGCGACGAGTCCGGCCCAGGGGCTCCCGGGTTCCGCCAGCAGTTCCCCCGGAGAACCCTGGCAGGCGACCCGGCCGTGTTCCATGACGATGACGTGATCGGCACTCGATGCGGCGTCGATCCGGTGGGTGACGAGGATCAGGGTCAGGCCCGGATGCTTCTCCCTGATCCCGGCCAGCAACCGCTGCTCCGTGCGGGAGTCCAGGGCCGAGGTGGATTCGTCCAGGATCAGAACCGGGGTTTCCCTGATCAACGCCCGGGCAATCGCCAGCCGCTGTTTCTGACCGCCCGAGAGGTTGGTTCCCCGTTCCAGGACCTTCACATCGAGAATGCCGTTCATGTCCCCGGTCTCGAATGTCCGCAACTCCTGGGCCTGCACCGTCCCCAGGGTGGCCAGCATCTGCGCCTCACCGGCCCCGGGACTGGCCTCGGCGAGAATCTCACGGACGGTTCCGGGGAACAGGAGCGGGTCCTGCGGCACCAGGGTGATCAATCGTTCGACGGGAATGGTGGCCGGGTCCACCCCGCCGACGTGGATCCTCCCTTCAGCGGGCCGGTCGAACCCCATCAGCAGTCCGAGCGCGGTGGACTTCCCCGAACCGGACAGACCGACGATCGCGGTCACGGCGCCGGCGGGAATCCGGAAGGACGCCCCATCCAGCGCAGGTTGCCCGGCTCCCGGGTAGCTGTAGACGACGTTGTCGAACTCGATGTCCCCCGCCGGGGGTCTGCCCCATCCCTCCCCGGACGGCCGGGGATCCCCAGAAGCCAGCCGGAACAGCGCGCTCATCTGGCTGGCTGCGGAGATTCCGTAGAAGGATTCGTGCCAGAGACCGGAGAGGGCGGTGAACGGCCGGAACAACTCGATGGACAGGAGGATCACCAGGAAAAGCGACCCGAGGGTGAGCGATCCCCCTCTGATCTGGCCGATCCCCAGGACGAGGGCCACGGCGGGTCCCAGCACCTTCATGGCCCCACTGAGCCCGGTCTCACCCAGGGAGAGCCGGAGCTGGCCGAGGGTCGACTCCAGCAGCCGCGTGGACTGCGTCTCCAGCTGCCGTCCGTAGTACCCGGCCGCCCCGAAGGACTTGAGCGTGGTCATTCCCAGCATGGCGTCGATGAAGTCGGAGTTCATGTTCTCGTAGGCGTCCCAGTGCTCCCTTCCCCGCTCGGCGAGCACCCTGTCCCAGATCCGCGGGATGGCGACCACCGCTATGCCGCAGACCAGGAGAATGCCCGCGATGAGCGCGCTGTGCATCCCGATCATCACGGTGATGGCCAGGGCGACGGCCACCGTGACCACAAGTTGGGAGAGGTATTTCACGAAGTAGGGTTCGACCGCCTCGATGCCGTCGGTGAGGACGGAGTGCAGCGCGCCGCTGCGGCCCGCACCGGAACGCATCGGCCCGAGTTCCTCGAACTTGGCCAGCAGCGCGCGCCGCAGGTTGCGTTTTACGACCAGACCGGAACGGTTCTGGGCGATCTCCCCCAGGAACTCGGCCAGGGGACGCAGCACCAGGACGACTCCGAGGGCCCCGGCCAGCCACGCGAGCTGGTCCGGGCGCCGCTGCCCCAGAAGTTCGTTGAACAGCGCGGCGTTGATCCAGGCCGCCAAGATGAGCAGAGCGGAACTTGTCAGGCCCGCGAGCACCGGGAAACCCAACAACCGGACGCCCACCCCGGCTGCCCTGACGACTGACTGATGCTGCAACAGCATCGATCTCCCTTCCGACAACAGTGGATTCAGGCAAGCGATCAACTGGCACCGGCGTTGTGCGAGGTTTGCCGGGCCACAAACAAATTTAGGTTAGTTAAAGACGAATTGGTAATGAACCTCGGTCTCAATTGGCGATACCGCTCCCCTCGCCACGCACGACGTCCTTGCGGAATCCCGCCCACGGGGCCCACGCGCGGCTCCCCGCCGAAGCCTCTAAGCTGGCCCGGTGAGCACCAACATTCCCGCCCTGAAGACCGCAAAGAGCATCGACCGGGACGCCGACGTCGTCGTGGTCGGCCTCACCAGCGTCGGCGGGACCCCGACCCTCGTCGGGGTGCCGACGGATCTGGAGAAGGCCTGGAGCAAACAGCTCCCGTCACCGCTACTGGACACCGTCGTCGCGCTGGGCGCCCGCAGCGAACTCGGCACACTGACCACCCTGCCCCCCGTACCTCAGCGACTCGTCGTGGTCGGCCTGGGCGACGTCGACGTCACCCCGTCGGCCCTCAGGCACGCGTGCGGGGTCGCCCTGCGGAAGATCAGCGGCACGAAGGACGTCGAGAACCTGAACGTCACCATCTCCCTCGAGCTGCACGACCCCGAGCTGGCGCGGGCCGCCGCGGAGGGCGCCGTGCTGGGCGCCTACCGCATTCCCCGCATCACCCAGAAACCCCAGAAGAGCTCCGTGGCCACCATCACGCTCGTGACCGGCCGCGCCCAGCTCAAGGAATCCGTCGAGGAGGCCGGGGTCGTCGCGGCCGCCGTGGTGCAGGCCCGCGACTGGATCAACACCCCACCCAACCTGCTCTACCCCGAGACCTTCGCGGAATCCGCCAAGGCCCACGTCTCGGATCTCAAGGTCGGGGCCGAGATCCTCGACGAGAAGGCCCTCGCCAAGGGCGGCTACGGCGGCATCCTGGCGGTGGGCGGGGGCTCGTCGAGATCCCCGCGCCTGCTCCGTCTCACCTGGGCCCCGCGCGGCGCGAAGTTCCACCTGGCGCTGGTTGGCAAGGGCATCACCTTCGACTCCGGTGGCCTGGACATCAAACCCGCCGGGCAGATGGCCTCCATGACCTGCGACATGTCAGGGGCGGCCGCCGTGATCGCCGCCACCCGGGCCATCGCCGCCCTGGGGTTGTCGGTCAAGGTCACCACCTACGCCGCCATGGCCGAGAACCTTCCATCCGGCACCGCCTACCGCTCCGCCGATGTGCTCACCATGTTCGACGGAACCACCGTCGAGAACGTCAACACCGACGCCGAGGGCCGCCTCGTGATGGCCGACGCGCTGGGGCGTGCCGGCACCGACTCCCCGAACCTGATCGTGGACGTCGCCACTCTCACGGGAGCCTGCATGGTGGCCCTCGGGAAACGCACCGCCGGGCTCATGGCCAGCGACGACGCCACCGCCGATCGCCTACTCGACGCAGCCGAAGTCGCCGGGGAGGGTTTCTGGCACCTGCCAATCACCGACGACATCCGCGAGGGCCTCAAGTCGGATGTCGCGGATCTGCGGTCCAGCGGCAAGAACCGCTACGGCGGCGCCCTGACCGCGGCCGCCTTCCTGCAGCACTTCATCCCGGAGGGTGTCTCCTGGGCGCACCTGGACATCGCGGGCCCGGCCTGGAACGACGAGTCCCCGTACGGCTACACGCCGCTCGGCGGCACCGGCGCCGCGGTACGCACGCTGGTGGCCCTGGCGACCCAGCTGGCCGGCTGAGAGCTCCAGTCACAACGACATCGCGGGGTACCGATCCGTGGATCGGTGCCCCGCGGTCGTTTCCCGGTGCTCGTCTCCCGGCCGGGAGACGAGCACCGGGAACACACCTCCGGATTTCGTTTGACAGAATTCCTGGACAACTCGGTCCAGAAATAGGTATCCTCGTACCATCCCCGATCAACGAGAAGGAGCAGCGAGGATGCCGCGCCCCCGGAAACCCCTGGCCCCCGAGCGCCGCGCCCGCCTGATGCGCGCGGCCCGCGCCCACTTCGCCCGCCACGGTTACCGCGGCGCTTCCCTGCAGCAGATCCTCTCGGAGGCCGGCTTCCCCCGCAGCTCCTTCTACCATTTCTTCCAGGAGAAGGAAGCGCTGTTCGACGCCGCCCTCGCCGACGGCCTGGCCCTGCTGGCTGCCCGCATCGAGGTGGCCGATCCCGGCGCCCTCACCGCCGAGAACTACTGGCCCACGGTTCTCGCCCTCGTGGAGGCCCTCGGCAGGGCCTGCCGCGACGAGGACCTGGCCGCCGTTCCCGTGCTCTTCCACCTGCGCGACGCGCCACCGTCGGCGACGCGGGACCGGTTCGAACGGGCCGCCCACCAGTGGTGCACGCTCATGGTGGAGCGCGGCCGCGCCCTAGGAAAGCTCGAGCGGGATCTCCCGGCCGACCTCCACGTGGAACTCACATGGAACATGATGGTGGCACTGGACCGGTGGCTCGCCACCCATCCCGAACACATGGACGACAGCACCCGGATCGCCTGCGTGCTCCTGACCCGGATGCTCAAGGCGGCGGACCAGTGAGCGCCCCGGATGTCCTCCTGCTGGGCGCCACCGGGTACCTGGGACGCCATCTCGCCGCGGAACTGCACCGGCGCGGTCACCGGATCCGGGCCGTGGTCCGGGACGCACGGCGCGCGGAGAAGCCCGGGGCCTGGGATTCCCCCGCGCTGTCGGGGCTGATCGACGAGCAGATCGTGGGCGACGTGCGGGATCCGGACCTTCCCACCCGGTTGACCGCAGGTGTTGGCAGCGCGGTCTCGGCGCTCGGGGTCACCAGGCAGGGAACCGATCCGTGAAAGATCGATCACGGCGCCAACCTCGGCATGTTGCGGGCCGCGGAGAGGAACGGGGTGGGGAGCTTCCTGTACGTGCACGCCCTGGGGGCGGAGCGGTGCCCGGCGCGACTCACCCGCACGAAGTGCGCCTTCGTGACCGAGCTCCGTTCCTCGCCGGTGACGGGAATGGTCGTCAGTCCGAGCGGCTATTTCTCCGACCTGGCGCAGCTGCTGCTGATGGCGCGCCGGGGCCGGGTGGCGCTGACGGCACCCGGGGCGCGCATCACCCCGATCCACGGGCCGATCTGGCGGCGGTGTGCGTCGAGCACCTCTGCCGGGGCGAGGGCGGCACCAGGGAGGTCGGCGGCCCGGAGGAACTGAGTTTCCGCGGGATCGCCGAACTGGCGTTCGGGGCCCTCGGCACCCGCCCCAGGATCACCCGCCTGCCCTCCCGCACCTTGGACGCGGTGGCGCTGCTGGCCCGCCCCTTCGCGCCACGCAGGGCCGACATGCTCCGTTTCCTGGCGTGGAACATGCGCACGGACAGCGTCGCGGAGCGCACCGGCAGCCGGCGGATCGGCGACTTCTTCGCCCAGCAGGCCGAGCGCATCGCGTCCCCACCCGAGGGGAATCCGTGAGCACCGGCACGCCCGGGCGGCGTTTCCTCTTCGCCCCCGAGACCTTCAACCTGGGTGAGACGTCTCGCGGGGTCGAGGTGGCCCGAGCACTCGCCCGGGCGGGACACGACGTACGTTTCATGGGGTACTCCCGCACCTATGCCCCCTACATCCGGGAGGCGGGTTTCGATCTCGACCTCCTCGCCCCCGAGGTGGACGATGCCCTGGCCGCCGGGTTCTTCGCCTTCGAGCAAGGGCGTTCGCTGCGTTTTCCGTTCACGACGCACACGGTGCGCACCCGGGTGCGAAACGAACTGGACCTGATCGCGCGCTGGCAACCCGACGCGGTGATCATCGGGACGACCCTCACTCTCCTGCTGTCTGCCAGGATCGCCGGGGTGCCGTTGGTGTACCTGCGTCCCTACCCCTTGAGCGCAAGCCACTTGGCTTCGGTCTCTGACCTTCCGCTGTGCGTGCACACAGGTCCCGCCTCTCGTTGCATCAACCGCCTCGCAGGATTCCTGGCCGGGAAACTCGCCAAGCATCTCCGGTGGAAACCAGCGGCTTTCCGCCGCGTGGCCCGCGAGCACGGTCTCCGGCTTCCCGGGTGCACCGCAGCGATGCTCGACGCCGATCTGGCGCCGATCGTTTCCCTGTTCCCCCTGCTGGACGGGCGGCCCCTGGTGCCCGGTGAAGTGGCGGTCGGCCCCATCTACGCCCATGCCGCAGGGAACCTACCCCCGGAAGTGGAGGAACTCGCCCGGGAACACAGGCGTCCGCTCATCCACGTGGGCCTGGGTTCCTCCGCCCGCCGCGAGGTGGCGCTTCCGCTGCTCACCGCCCTCGGGGATCTCGATGTGGACGTCGTCTCCACGGCGGGCCGTTACCTAACCCCACGGGATCGTCGTGGGCTACCTGCTTCGGTTCTGGTCTTCGATTTCCTCCCCGCCCACCAACTGGGAGGACTCATCGACGCGTCGCTCATCCACGGGGGCGAGGGGACGGTGCAGACGGCCTGCGCCTCGGGCGTCCCCTTCGCAGGCATCGGCATGCAGATGGAGCAGAAACTCAACATCGAAGAATGCGTGGACTTCGGCAACGCGCTGGCCTTCACGATGCGTGACATCCGCCGGCACAGGATCCCCTTCCTGGTGGAACGGCTGCTCACCGACGCCACCCTGCGGCGACGCGCGCGAGAACTGGCCGCCCTGATGCAAGGCACCGACGGGGCACGGCGCAGCGCCGAGGTCATTCTGCGTTTCCTCGATGATCGGCAATGACTCCCGGGCACACACTCGGGGAGTGCCGCACTGAGACCCTTGGGCATCGCCACTTCGTCCCCACGAAAAGACCCCGTGGCTGATAGCTTGAAGCGGCACCCGGCGCCACCTAACCGACCCGGGAAGGCGCCTGATCCGTCGATGCGAAACCCAGGAGCCCCCATGCACATGACATTCCGGGAAAGCGAACTCGACCGCATGGCCCGGTCGGGATGGATGGGTCCGGCTGTCCGGGAAATGCTCGCGCTTCGAGGGCTGCCCACCCCGGTAGAACATCTCGAAGGCATCCAGGACGATGACTGGTGGAAACGCGCCGAACGGGCGGTAGCAGCGCTCCGGGAACATTTCGCGACATTCCGGTTCGGGGAGAGGACGGAGTTCGGGTTGCTGCTGGTCCCTTCCCCGAGAAAAATTGACACCCGTTCCCATCTTCCCTCTGCGGTCCGGAAACAGCAGAGCCCCGGCCTCGGCGAGGATTTCGTGGACCCTGCGCTGGGCCAAGGCGTCGACCTCACCCTTTCCGGGGTCCCGTGGACCCCGTTCGTCTCGGTCATCGGTCCCCAGGGCATCTCGGCGGGAAGCCACACGGATGTCCGGGATGCTGAGCGGCGACGTTTCGAGGTTCTGGGACACGACACCCGCGACGCCATGACCCGCCAGCTGTGGGGAGCACGTCTGCTCCAGTCACCGGCCGGGACGGTACCCGACAGCGATTACAACGAAACCTGGACGTTCACTCTTTTCCCCGCAGAGCCCCTGGTGGATGGAAAGGCCACATCAGGAACGGTTCTGAAGGGACGAGTACGTTTCCGCCTGGGAAGGAGTAATCGGGGAATCAGCAGCGCCCGAGTCGCTCCCGGCATTCCCGTGCCGTGACCTGCGACGCGCTCGACCGGTCCCGGGGCGGGGAAACCGCGGCCGCCGCGTATTGGAATGGGCGTGTTCTCGACTGATTCGAGCCGCGAATCCTTTGAGGTTCATTCCGAGCGGGGAATTGCAACGGGCCCTGTTGTGGGGCTGAAGCTGCGAACAAGCCTCTTTGTTGGAACCGGCACTATCCGGAGATCCTCCTGCTCCTCGCCCCGTACTCGCGCATGCGCTGCGGGTACGGCACCACGCCCGCGTCATAGGCGGGAATGTCGTGGCGGGAGGCGAAGTCGTAGCCGAAGGCGATCGAGGGGATGGCGCGCCGGGTGGATTCCCCGTCGGCGGCCACCAGCAGGATCGACGGTTTGTTGAAGCTGGTGGGCTGCTCCAGCCAGGCCTCGACCCCCCGGCGGGTGGTCACGAAACCGTCGAGATGGTCGAGGAGCACACCGTCCACTTCCTTCTGCTCCTTGGCGACCTTTGCAGCGACCCTGCGTTTCGAGAACCAACCCACCCGAACATTATGCCGGGAGGATGGAAGACTGTCCCGCATGACGCAAGTTCATGACCTGGCCATCCTGGGAGGCGGCCCCGCCGGGTACGCCACCGCCCTGCGGGCCGCGCAGCTCGGGCTGGACGTGGCACTGGTGGAGGAGAGGGAGCTGGGCGGCACCTGCCTGCACCGGGGGTGTGTGCCCACCAAGGCGTGGCTGCAGGCGGCCAAGACCCGCACCACCGTCGCCAAGGCCGACAGGTTGGGAATCGGCGCCATCCTCACCGGGGTGGACGCAGCCAAGGTGCGGGGTTTCGCGGATTCCCTGGTCTCGGGGCTGCACCGCGGGTTGACCGGTTTGATCCGCTCCCGCGGCATCCGGGTGGTCCCGGGACACGGCCGGCTGGTGGTCGATGCCGAAGGACCTGCCCTCGACGTCGACGGGGAGCTGCTGCGCGCCCACAACGTCGTCCTGGCAACCGGATCGGCCCCCGTGACGCTGGGTCTGCCGACCGACGGGGAACGCATCCTCACCAGCGAACACGCGCTGCGCCTGGAGCAGCTTCCCGGGCGGGCGGTCATCCTGGGCGGCGGCGTGATCGGCGTCGAGTTCGCGTCCCTCTGGCGCGATCTGGGGGTCGACGTGGTCCTGGTGGAGGCCAGGCCGCACCTGCTCCCGAACGAGGATCCGGACCTCGTCGCCGTGTTGGAACGACGCCTGAGGGCCCGGGGCGTCGACCTGCGGCTCGGGGCGAAGGCCGAGGGCATCGTCCGCGACGGCGACCAGGTGCGCCTGGAACTGCCCGACGGGACCGTCACCGCGGATGTCGCGCTGATCGCGGTCGGGAGACGCCCCGTCACCGGCGGCCTGGGCCTGGAGGAGGCGGGTGTCGCCCTCACCTCCACGGGACACGTGAGCGCCACCCGGGAGCTCGCCACCACCGCGGCGGGGGTGTTCGCGGTCGGGGATCTGATCGCGGGCCCGCAGCTGGCGCACCGCGGCTACGCACACGGCATCTTCCTGGCCGAACAGCTGGCCCATCTGTCGGGTGGGCGCCCCATCCGTCCCCGGCCCCCCGAGGACCGCGACATCCCGCGGATCACCTATTCGAGTCCGCAGCTCGCATCGGTGGGGTTGACCCGGGAGCAGGCAGCGGCGACCGGGGGCTGCGAGGTCTCGGATTTCGACCTGCGCGGCAACGCCCGCGCCCTGATGCTGGCCCCCGGGGACCGCGATGCGGGACTGGTGCGGGTGATCCGGCGTCCGGACGGCCCGGTCGTCGGCGTGCACGTCGTCGGCGATGACGTCGCTGAGTTGATAGCCGAGGGAACCCTGGTGGTGGGCTGGCAGGCCACCCCCGATGACCTGAAGGACCTGATCCACCCGCATCCGAGCCTCAGCGAGGCGCTGGCGGAGGCGAACCTCGCCCTTGCCGGGTCGGCCCTGCACATGAGCAACTGATTGAAGGATAGGCTTGGGGCGGATAGCGACGCGCCAGACACAAAAGGAGCCAATGTTCACATGTCAACCGAAGTAACACTCCCGGTATTGGGCGAGTCGGTCACCGAAGGCACCATCTCCCGCTGGTTGAAGACCGTGGGCGAAACCGTCGAGGTGGACGAACCCCTCCTCGAGGTGTCCACCGACAAGGTCGACACCGAGATCCCCTCCCCCGTCGCGGGGACCCTCCTGGAGATCCGTGTCGCGGAGGACGAGACCGCAGCTGTCGGCGCTGTCCTGGCGTTGGTCGGCGATGCTGCACCTGCGCCGACGCCGGCTCCTGAACCGGTCCCGCCGGCTCCCGCCGCTGAGCCGGCACCCACGCCCGCCGTCCCGCCCACGCCCGCTCCCCCGGCAGTCACCGCACCGGTTGCTGCACCTGCTGTTCCGGTCACCGCACGCCGCGCATCGTCCGAGGAGGGGGTCTACGTCACGCCTCTGGTTCGCAGGCTCGCTGCCGAGCACGGCATCGCCCTGAGCTCCGTCCAGGGCACCGGTGTCGGAGGTCGTATCCGCAAGCAGGACATCCTCGACGCCGCCGAATTGGCCAGGAAGGCAGCATCCGCGGCCTCTGTCCCCACCGCCGCCACGGCACCCACGACTGCACCGGCCCCGACTCCCCAGGTGGCCGCCGTTTCGGAGGAGGCCGCGAAACTGCGCGGCACCACGGAGAAGCTGTCGCGGATGCGCAAGGTGATCGCGGAGCGGATGACGGA
>ERZ772921.1526-NODE-1526-length-13222-cov-4.135566_pt1 | contig 13222 bp, 17 predicted proteins | sample MGYA00512117_ERZ772921 | MGnify/ENA primary metagenome ERZ772921 (study PRJEB29015, sample SAMEA2737944) | human oral metagenome | biome: human oral; feature: human-associated habitat; material: dental | place: China | collected 2150 ... | reverse complement strand
AAAATTAGTATAAATTATTAATAATAAAATAATAAAATTATTTAAATAATTATAATAATTAAAATATTTATAAATTAAATATGGTTATAATGAGGTAAAAAAGGTGGAGGAGAATAAAAAAGAAAAAAATCTTTCAGAACTTCGGAATAATAGAAAGAGATTTAATTACAAAGTTTAGAAAAGATATATATAGGCCATTTTGCAAAGCATTAGACAAATATGATATTTTAAAAGATGGTGATAAGATTGCAATATGTATATCTGGAGGAAAAGATTCTTTCTTACTTGCAAAATGCATGCAGGAAATACAAAGACATGGAGATAAAAAAATAGAACTTGAATATATATGTATGAATCCAGGATTTTTAGATGAAGTTTTAGAGGTTATAATAAATACAGGAAAAAGACTTGGGATAGATATAAAATTTGTTAAAACAAATATATTTAAAATTGCAGGAATGCAGACAAAAGGTGCATGTTATTTATGTGCTAAAATGAGAAGAGGAGCACTTTATGAAGCAGCAGAAAAACTTCGGATGTAATAAGATAGCTCTTCGGACATCATTTTACAGATGTAACTACAACAATTCTTATGAATATATTGTATGGAAGTGAATTTAAAACAATGCTTCCAAAACTTAAAAGTGATAATTTTAATGGAATGGAACTTATAAGACCATTATATTTAGTAGAAGAAAGTGTTATAGAAAAATGGAGAGATACATATGGTCTAGAATTTATACATTGTGCATGTCCAATATCTGATTACAAAATTGCAAGACATGAAGAAAACTTATCAAAAAGAGATGAAGTTAAAAAGCTTATACAAAAACTTAAAAAAACAAATAAGAATGTTGAAATGAGAATATTTAAGTCTGCAGAAAATGTAAACTTAGATGCAATTATAGAATGGAAAAAAGATGGGAAGAAATATAATTATTTAGATGAATATTAATAATTATATTTTAAGGAGAAAATGGATAAAAGTGAAAGAGATAAAAAGAACAAAAAAATTATTAACACTTGTTATATGTGCATATAATGAAGAAAAAAATTTACATAGATTATTTGAAAATCTAGTAAATCAAGAAAATCAAAATTTTAATATGATTTTTGTGAATGATGGAAGTACAGATAATACTCTCCAAATTGCAAAAGAATATATGATAAAAAATGAAAATTGTATTGTTATATCTAAAAAAAATACAGGGCTTTCAGATTCAAGAAATATTGGGACAAAATATGTAAAAACACCATATTTTATGTATTTAGATGCAGATGATTTTTTAGATAGAGATACAATAGGAATAATAGAAAAAAGACTTGAAAGTTCAGAAAAAAGACTTGATATATTTAAGATAAATGTTAAATCAGTTTCAGAAGAAGAAGTTATAGTAGAAAGAAATAAAAGTGTTGAACTTCAAGAAGTTAAAGGAACAGAAGCAATTATTGAACTAGGATTTATAGACAAATTATATATGCTTCCAACAGTATATGTTTTTAGAACAGAATATTTTAGAAAAAATAATTTCGAATTTGAATATGGAAGATATCATGAAGATTATGGACTTATTCCATTTACAGTACTTTTAGCAGATAATGTAACAACAACAGAAGAAACATTATATAATTATGTTTTGTCTAAAAATAGTATAACAAGAACAAAAGATAATAAAAAAGCTATAAAAAAAGCAGAAGACACATTATATTTCTATAAGCAAAGTATACTTGCAATAGAAGAATTAAAGAAAAATCAAAATGATGATGGTAGAATAACAAAACAAGTATATAAGAAGTTTAAACAGCTATATACAAATGGTCTTATAGAAAAATTAAAAGAAATGTTTAAAATAATTCAAACAGAAAAAAATGAAGAATTAAGAATAGAAATAGAGAAATTTTTTGAAAATGTAAAAAAAGAAAAGATATATAAGAATATAATAGGAATGGAATGGAAGAATATTATAAAAAGAAAATTGTTAAAATATAATATGATGTTATACTTAAAAAAAGCTATTGAAAAAGATCAAACAAATAGTAATAATTAAATAATAATCATAATAATTCCAATAGTTATAAGAGGTACAAATGAAAAATAGTAAGATAAATAATAAGAAGAAAAATAAAATAAATAACAAAAAAGAAAATAGTGAGAAAAACATTAATATAGATACAGCATATATAAAAAATATAATGGCACAAGTACTTGAAAATAGCTATTCACCATATAGTAAATTTAAAGTAGGTGCAATATTGTTTACTAAAACAGGAAAAATGTATACAGGTGTAAATATTGAAAATATGGGTATACAATCAATATGTGCAGAAAGATGTGCATTTTCAAAAGCTATATCATCAGGAATAAAGAAAAATGATTATTCACATATAATTATTTGCGGAATAAACCGGAAAAGGAGAGATACAAGATATAACACCATGTGGTTATTGTAGACAATTTATGCAAGAATTTGTTGAAAAAGATTTTAAAATATTTGTTTTATTAGAAAATAAGTTTAAAATGTATGAAATGCAAGAATTATTACCATATGGATTTAGATTAAAATAGTATAAATATAACTATAATTTAATTGAATTTAATCTAATCTTATTTTGTATAAAAATATAATAAAAGACATTTATTAAAGATAGTTGAATAAAAAAGAAGGTGATAATCATGAGAAAAACAAAAAATAAAATGCTAGAAAATTATAAAAATGAAAAAAACAGTGGAATTTGTTTTGATAATGAAAAATATTTAAAGATAGAAAAAGAAAAAATATTAGAAAGAAAAAAATTATTTCCACGGAAAGTTATATATAGAAGTAGGTGGAAAACTCTTAGAAGATAATCATGCATCAAGAGTACTTAAAGGATTTAAGAAAGACAATAAGATTAGAATATTTGAAACATTAAAAGATGATATAGAAGTTATAATAACAATTGCTGCAAACAATATTGTAGATTTAAGAAAGATACAAGATAAGGGGATTACATATGCAGACGAAACATTATATATAGCAAAAGTTTTAGAAGAAAAAGGGATTATAGTATCTGGTATTGTTATAAGTAGATATTATGAAGATATTCAAATAGAAAAATATATAGAAAAATTAAAAACAAATGGTTATAATGTATATAAACATTATAATATAGAAGGATATCCATTTGATATTGAAAAAGTAGTAACAGAAAATGGACTACGGAAAAAATGAATATATAAAAACAAATAAAGATATAGTATTATCAATTGCTGCAGGACCAGGAAGTCGGAAAAATGTCTACATGTTTATCACAAATATATAATGATGCGAAAAATGGTATATTATCAGGATTTGCAAAGTTAGAATTATTCCCAATATGGAATTTAGAAAAAAATAGTTTTGTAAATTTAGCATATGAAGCAGCAACAGTAAATATTGATGATAAAGTAATAGAAGATACTTTTTATTTTGAAAAACATGGTAAAAAAGCAACAAGTTATAATAGAGATATGCAACTTTTTCCAATACTTAAAAATATATTTAGTAAGATATATAATGTAGATATATATAATTCACCAACAGAAATGGGAGTAAATTTTGCAAAAGATGCAATAATAGATTATGATCTTGCAGAATATAATGGAAAAAAAGAAATTATAAGAAGATATTTAAAAGAAAAATACGAATATATTTATGAAGGTGAAAAAAAAGAAAATTATTTAAAAGTAAAAAAAATAATGGAAGAAAATGATATTGATATAAATGATGATATTCTTATAAAAACAATTAATGAAGAAAAGAAAAAAAGAGAACTTGAAGTTGCAGGAATAGAGCTTAAAAATGGAGAGATAATAACGGGTAAAGAAAAAGAAGATATAACAAAAACAGCGGCACTTGTACTTAATATATTAAAATTAGGTACAAATATAGAAAAACAAGAATATCTAATACCAAAAGAATATATAAAAAGAGTGTTTAATTTAAAAGAAAAAATATCAAAAAATGATGTTTTAGATTATGTTGAAGTAACAGAATGTTTAATAATACTTACAATACTTTCAAGTAATAGTAAAAAAATACAAGATATAATTGAAATTGCAGATGTAGCAGAACAAATGGCTGTTGCAGGACTTGAAAGATACACTATTGATCAGATGTTAGAGCTTAATGTAAGTGATTTTTTTCAAAATTAATTAAAAGGAGTGATAGAAATGGATAGATTTGAGAAAATATTTGATTATTTGCTGAAAGTTGAGGGTGGATACTCAAACGACAAAAATGATAGAGGAGGTAAAACAAAATATGGAATTATAGAATCAGAAGCTAGAAAATATGGATACAAAGGTGAAATGAGAGACATGCCGCTTGATATAGCGAGAGATATTTATAATAAGAAATACTATCATAGAAATGGGCTTGATACTTTAAAATCGGATAAGATAGCTTTATCAATTTGCGACTTTGTAGTAAATGCTGGAAACTGGGGAACTAAAAAAGCACAGGCTGCACTTAATGAATTAGGATTTGATTTGAGAGTGGACGGAATTTTAGGAGAAAAAAGTTTAGCTGCGTTAAATGAAGTTGATGAAAATAAATTTTTGGAAAAATATCACGATTTGCAGAGACGATATTATAAAGTAATAGTATCGAATAGACCATCGCAAAAAGTTTTTTTAAAAGGATGGCTCAACAGAGTGGACAGAAAAGAAAATTATTTAAAATCGCTCTAAAAACGGCTTTGACACAGGCTGAATAAGAGCATAAAAGGAATACTTTTGATGTTGAAGTTACCTAATGAGTTGATTTGTCTTAAAACGCTTGTTAGGTGGCTTAGAATGAATATTAAGAAAAATAACAAAATAGGAGTGATAAAAATGGATAAAATGGTAGAAATATGGATAATTAATAAGGCAGCAGAGATGGTTGTTACTAAAATTTATAAAAATGAAATTGTAAACAAAGCAAAAACTGGAGCAGAAAAATTTGATATTATAGCAAAAGATTTTTGGGAAAAATTAGAAAGTTATATTTTAAAAGAAAAAGAGATTGACAGAAAATGGATTCCAAATTTTATTGAAGAAACTGGAGAGGAAGCAATTTTATCTTGTATAAGAGAATTAAAAACTAAACTTATTCCATCTGAGTTTATTCAAGAAATATTTGATTTTGAAAAAAAGAAGGATAAAAAGAACATATTGTAGGAGCATAAATGATAGAGGACTTAAAAATAATAATTGACAATCACGGACTTTTCTTGATCTTATTTTTTAGCGGAGTATTATTTGGTGTAGTGGCTCAAAAAATGGTTGACAACAAGCCTGTCAAGCCATATTTGAAAAGAATAGCAGTTGCTGGGATGACTATGTCAATAACATTGTCTTTAAACAAGATAATAGGACATTTTTCGGCAGAATACCTGTATCCGTGGAGTCCAGTTTTTGGATTTTTTGGAGAGGCATTGCTGGAAACGATAAACCAAAAAAGATATGGCATTAGTACAGGCTTTTTAGAATTGCTGCTGGAAAAGCTGGGGTTTGTCAAAAAGGATAAAGGTGATGGCAATGGAAAAACACCACAAAAGTAGAAAACTAGCATTTTTAATGTTGGCACTTATATTTTTAAATTCGGTTCTGACATTGAAGTTGAGAAGTTATCAAAGACAGCAAAATTTAAATTCATTGAGAAACAGATTAAAAAACGAGAGCAACAGGGAAATTTTTGACTGCATAGAAAGAAAGTCAAGAACAGAGGATATGTTGCTATTAATCGGAACAAATATGGCGGCATTAATAATTATCGCTGGATTTGATAGACAAAGGATGATTGATGAAAATAAAGAAAAAGAAAGAGCTGTTAAAATGTTAGGGAGATAATCAGGAATTTCAGATCAGTTATTGACTTTATTTAAAAATAGAAAACAGAATTTATTTAGCACTATATGTTGTGGTAAAAGTATATCAGAAAAGCACAACATATAGTGTATTTTTGTTACATACTTGTTACATATGTATCAATTTTGTGGTGTTTTTTAAGGTATTATTTTTATAAGGAATATATAAGGAACCCATTAAAAAGGCAAAATTATCATAAAAATAAGTTTTTTTAAGTTTTTATTGAAAAAGTAAAAATTTTTTCATAAATCTCTAAAATATATATTAAAATAACTATAAATTTCAGACGCTTTCAAAAATTTTATTAAAAATATAAATTTATTATTTCAAGAATTATTTTTTTCTGATTTCAATTATCTTTTGTGCTAAATCAAAGGGAACTTCTTCATATTTTAAAAGTTTCATTTCAAAATATCCCTTTCCTTTTGTCATCGATTTTAAATCGGTTGCATATTTAAATGTTTCGGCCATTGGAATTTCAGCTGTAATTTTTTGCTTAGTTGATTTATGAGTGTCCATACCGATGATTTTTCCACGCTTTTTGTTAATGTCCCCCATTATATCCCCGATACAGTTTTCTGGCACAAAAATTGTAAGTTCCATAATTGGTTCGAGCAAAGTCGGTTTAGCTTCAAGCATTCCTTTTTTAAAAGCTAAATTTGCTGCAATTTTAAAAGCCATTTCTGAAGAATCCACATCGTGATAAGAGCCATCATACAAAACTGCTTTTATATTTGTGACAGGATAATCCGCTAAAACTCCGTGGGCAAGTGATTCTCTTAATCCTTTTTCAACAGCTGGAATATATGATTTCGGCACCCTTCCTCCAGTAATAGTTTCTTCAAATACAAAATGTTCATCGCAAGGAGAAAATTTGATAAGCACATCTCCATATTGTCCGTGTCCTCCCGATTGCTTTTTATATTTTCCTTGAACATCCGAATTTCCTTTAATGGTTTCACGGTATGGCACTTTTAAGTCAACTGTTTTTATATCAACTCCGAATTTAGATTTTAGTTTTTCAATCAATGTGATGGAATGCAGTTCTCCTTGCACTCCCAAAATAGTTTGCTTAGTTTCCATATCCCTTTTCCAAGAAAAAGACGGATCTTCTTCCATAAGTTTGTTAAGTCCAGTCGACATCTTTTCATCATCGTTTTTATTTAGTGGTTCTATTGCAACCAAAAGTTGAGCTTTTGGGAAAGTGATATTCTTTTGTGCAGTTTCATTTTTATCAGTTGAAAGTGTATCTGAAGTTTGAGCATGTTCGAGTTTCGTTAATAAAACAACATCTCCACAGACTCCTTTTTTTAAAATTTCCATTTTTCCAGCCACATTCGTTCCAAGTTTTCCAATTTTTTCATTTTTTTTCTTATTCAAATTATAAATTTCTGAATCAGGTTTTAGCTCTCCAGATAAAACTTTTGCATAAGAAACTTTTCCCAAAAATGAATCAATTATTGTTTTAAAAATTTGGCAAGTAGTTTTATCTTTTTTAGCATCAACTTTTGGATTGTCCATTGGTTCTGGCAAATAATCTCTTATCATGTCAAATGTTGTGTGAAGTCCGATGTTTTTTGTAGTTGAACCGCAAATAACAGGAATTACGCTGCAATCTAGTACACCTTTTCTAAGTCCAGCGTGAATTTCATTTGTAGTAAATTCTTCTCCATTAAAATATTTTTCCATCAATTCTTCACTTGTTTCAGCAACCGCTTCCAAAAGCATTTCACGAATCGGCAAAATCTTGTCGTCCATATCAGTTGGCATATCTGCATTGACACATTCAGAGCCATTATATTCACGGGCGAACATATCCACAACATTTATATGTCCTTTGAAATTAGCGGCAACTCCCCAAGGTACATGAAATGGTGCGATTCTTTTACCATATTTTTTTCGTAATTGCAAAAGAATCTTTTCGTAGTCAGCTTTTTCACTGTCAATTTTATTCACAAATATGAATCGTGGAATGTTTCGGCTATCAGTGAGCTCAAGAGCGGTTTCAGTTCCGACAGCTAAGTCAGCCGTTCCGTCAACTGTGATAATTGCTCCATCACATGCTGCAAGTCCAGATTCAAGTTCCCCAAAAAAATCAACATATCCAGGCACATCAAAAAAATTAAATTTGAAAGATTGATATTCAATTGCATGTAGGGCAAGAGAACTGCTTATTTTAACATTATCACTAGAATTAGGAATTTTATTTGTAAGTTTTGCCGTAAATTCAAGAGCGGAAGTCATATTACTTTTTCCAGCACCGCTTTCTCCCAATAAAGCAATGTTTCTAATGTTATTGCCATCATATATTCTCATAATTTTCTCCTCTCAATTAACAATTTTCTGCTAATATAAATAAAAATTTAATTCTCTATACTAAATTTTAACTTGAAATACGAAAAAAACAAGAGATAAATTAAAAAAAATCTTATGATTTTATATTTTTTAATTTTTTTATAAGTAAAACAAAATCTAAAAATAGTATACTTACAGTGAAATTAAAACTAAAAAGATGTAAAGAATTCATTAAAAAAAGAGAGGAGCAAAATATGGATGTTAAAGAATTTAAAGATTTAGTGGAAATAGAAAGCAAAGAAACGAATGAAAATAATCAAAAAGTTGGAACGAGAGAAGAAATTTTAAAAAGTCTTAAAGGTCTAATGATTAGTAATGGAGCAATAATTTTTGATAAAGAAAAAGAAAAAAATAAAGAAGAAAAATTTTTTAAATCTTGTTCTGGGAAAGAAACTGTAAATATCATTATTTCTGGAAAAACTGGAGTTGGAAAAAGTTCGCTAATTAACTATATTTTTGGAAAAGAAGTTGCTAAAATTGGAGTTGGAATGCCAGTAACTCAAGAAATAAAATGCTATCATCTGGAAAAAGACAATGTAAATTTATACGACACAAAAGGAATTGAAGCGGAAGACTATGAGCAGACATTGGCAAATATTCAAGATTTTTTGGATGAAAAGCAAAAGTCTAAAGATGAAAATGAGCATATCCACATTGCTTGGCTTTGTATCAGCGAAAAAAGCGGCAGAATTGAAACGGCTGATGTAAGACTTTTGGATATTCTTGAAAATTGCGGAATCCCAACGATTGTTGTATTTACAAAAAGAGATACTTTGAAGGAATCTGAATTTGTGAAAAAAGTTATTGATGAAAAAATTCTGGAAAAAGCAAGAGCATTTGTGAGAGTTCGAAATGTTAAAGAAATGTTTGAAATTGATGATGAAATAGTAGTTTTAAATCCAAAAGGCGCACAGGAACTGTTGCACGAAACATATAAATATATTTCAGAAGGCAGACAAAACGCAGTAAAAAAAGCTCAAACTATAATTTTAAAGGAACGGCTTGAAACAATGGCAAAAGAAGCTGCTGATGCGACAAATAAATATGCTTTTCTTGCAGCTGGAATCGGAGCAACACCGTTACCATTTCCAGATTCAATAGCTCTTGCGGCGTTACAGACAAAAATGATAATTGATATAAATACAATTTATCGTGTAGACGCAGGAACTCATACTTTTACTGACATTGCGGCGGCACTAATTTCAATAACAGGTATAGCACAAATTGGAAAATTGGCTGCAAATTTTTTAAAAATTATTCCAGTTATTGGCTGGGCTGCAAATGGAGCGGTTGCTGGAAGCATTACAGGAGCGATTGGATTAGGTTATTCAGAATATTTAAAAAATAATGTAAATAATGAAACTGGAGAAATTATTTTAGATTTAGATGACTTGAAAGAAAATTTCTTAAAATATTTTAATGAATTTAAAAATATGAAAATATTAAATAAAAATGTTAAATAGAAAATAGAAAGAAAAATAAAAAGAAAAAAGGGAGAAAGATGAAGCGGATATTTATTTCATTTTGTCGGAGTAATGACAAAAATATTATAGAAAAATTAATAAAAAATGTAACAAAGTCAGATTTTATTCATTGTGAAATGATAGTCGGAAATACAGTCTATGATTATTCGGAAAATTTGAATAAAGACGGGAAAATGAAATGGTATCTGCCAAATCGTCTGAAAACAAGGACATATTTAGAAAATCGAGCAGAAATTTTTGAAATTAATTTTCCAGAAGGAGAGTTTGGAAAAATACAAAATTTTGTGGAAGAATATTTTGAGAAAAATAATTATGATAAAAATATGAAAGTTTTCACAATCGGAGATTTTGGTTTTGGAAATGAAAAGTATGTGAAGGGAAGTTTCAGTAAAAATATGACTATTTGTTCAAATTTTTGTTTTGAAGTTTTAAAATATATTGTGAAAAACTATTATGCGAATAATCAAAAATTTAATGAAAAAATTGATAAAATACAGAAAAAGTATGATGAAAAGCGGGAGTATATTACGCCAGGGTGGTTGTTTGAAATGGGGGAGATGATGAAAATATGGAATTGAATATAAAAAGGATTAAAGAATCTGATTATCAAAAAATTTTTGTTTTGACGGATATTCACGGAAGATTTGATCTATTTAAAAAAATGATAAGAAAAATCAAATTAAAAAAGAAAGATTTGCTATTGATTCTTGGAGATAGTTGCGATAGAGGAGAATTTTCTTTTGAGTTGTACAATTGGTATAAAAAGATGATTCAGAAAGGTTACAATATCATTCATTTAATGGGAAATCACGAAAATATGCTTTTCAAATCAAAAAATGATGAAACTTATCGTTTAAATTGGGTATATAATGGCGGAAATAAAACAATAAAATCATTTTTTAAACATCAAAATAAAGTAAAAACAATTAATGAATATTGGAAAAATGATAAATTTTATGAAGAAGAATGGCTATTTAATTTTATTGGGGAAATGCCACACATTGCTGAAAGTGAAAATTATTTATTTGTTCATGCGGGAATTGATTTTTCTAAAAGTTTAGAAAATCAAGAAATTAAATATTTATTGTGGACTCGAGATGACTGGTACAAAAAAAATAATACAGCAAAAACCGTATATTACGGACATACACCACAAGAAGATATAACTGTCGAAAATAATTGTATAAATCTGGATGCTGGATGTTTTTTTACTAATGTTTTAAGATGTGTTGAGTTGAAGGAAAAGAAATTATATGTTTTGGAGAAAAATAAGGTTAAAGTTGAAGAATTTTGGGATTGAAGATTTTAATAGAAAAATTGAAAAAAAGAGAGTGTCCATAATTTTGTGTAAACTAAAAATATAATAATGTATGTTAATAGGATGGTAATCTTATTATTCTATTTTTTATTCTTTTTTCAAAATAATTATTAAAAACAGGGAGTATAAATTCCACTCCCTTAAAAAACAATATTTTCCTATTTTTCCAAAAATTCAAACTTTAAAATTTATAAGTATACCCCAAAGAAAAGACACTCACTTTTTTATCATATTTAACTTTTGATTTATCCAATTTTATTCCATGAGTTATTTCTGTTTCTCCATTTTCTGAATTATATTTAACATATCCAACCCCGAATTTCCATTCGTGATTTTCTGCCGGCTTGAATGTCAATCCTGTCGTGTAAATTTGTGCATTTATGGCATATTCTGTATCGTTGTATGATTGTTTTGGAGCACCTGTGTGAGCATAATTGTATCCTGCGTGCCAAGTCCATTTTGGCGAAAATCTGTAGTCAACTCCAAAATTTATTTCATGACCATCTCTATAACTTAGTCCATCTATATTTGCTGCTTTATTGAAATAATGAATATATCCGCTAGAAACAGTCCAGTCATTAATATCTTTAGAAACTCCTAACGACAATACTCCTGGTAAATCTCTTCTTGAATTTACACCATTTGCATATTTAGGATAAAAATCTGACAATCCAATTTTTTTTCCAGCTAATGTCATATTTGTACTTTCAACCGCTTTTGTCTTAAATTTCAATTTTACAGGTGTTTCATATTTCACAGCAAAATTCAATGTATCAGTCGCTTTATAATCTAAACCTAATACTGCTCCAACACCATCTGCTTTTCTTCTGGAGTCTAAATACAAGTCATTTCCTGTCAATCCAACTCTTGCACCAATAAATGGATTATACCCGAAAGAAGCGTGTCCGTTTAATTTTCTCAAAGCATGGACATATTTTATTCCTCCGCCAATCGAGAATTTATCTGTTATTTTGTGTGCTCCACCAAGCATCAATTGATAATATCTATTTTGTCCGCTAAATTGATTTTTAGTAACTTTAGCCCCCAACAGTCCTCGTGTCATATTATCAAATGTTTCTGCCGCCAAATCTATTCCAGCGACTCCTTCATCATATTTCAAAGTGGCTCCTCCCGCAATAACACTTGCATTTGCAAAAATTGAAGTTCTTTCTTTTTTCTGTAAATAATTAAATGACGGTGCTCCGGCATATCTGTTTGAAGCCAATTTTTTTCTATTCAATGTCATTGATTCCTGGATTATAGAATTTTGCATATTTGCATTTATATATTTTCCATCTTCTAAAAATACTGTTCCTGCCGGATTGTAAAAAATTCCTTCTACTGTTATTTTACCAGTTTGCGATGGATTTTGAAAGTATGAAGCTGAATTATTTGAAAGATAGTCCATACTTACTGCTTTTAATGACAAAGCACTTAAGAGTGCTGTTAATATTATTTTTAATCTCATTTTTTCCTTTAAACTCCTTTAATTTTTTCTAATTTTTTATTTATATAAGTTTGTTATTAAAAAAATCTTTAAGTGTTTCAAGATAGTAAATAAAACAGATTTTAAATTGTAACTTATATGTTTGTCTGATTAATATAACATATGTTATATTAATTGTCAAGACAAAATATTTGGTTATCAAATAATTTTTAACAGATATAAAAAAAAGTTACAACAAAATAATTTTATTATTTTATCATAACTTTTATATTTTTATTGCACATAAACTCCAAAATCTTTATTATCAATCAAAATTTCAATATTTTTTTTATCTTTATATTTCGGATAGATTTCTTTTAAAAACCAAGAAACTAATTTTTCATCCCGTTCAATTTGGGTACCGTTATTTACAAACACACTTACAACTAACTCTTTGAAATGCTTTATTCCCTGCTCAATATCATTTAAGATTTGCTGTTTTGTCTGTCCTTTTGTACAAATCATTAATAGACACATCTGATATTCTCTTTTCAATTTTTCTAAAACTCTTTCATTCAAGATAAAATTTTTTTTCAAAACCTTAGTCCTATAATCATTGTCAAAAGTTTCCAATCCAAATGCAAATCTCACTTCCTGTTCAGAAAAATACTCCCTAATCTCGTTCAATCTGTTTAAATAACCAAAATACGCCTCAAAATAAAGTATTTTTATATTTTTCTCTTTACAAACTTCTCTTATTTTCTCCA